>Ga0214921_10005786_pt1 | contig 17282 bp, 19 predicted proteins | sample LL1505_MetaG_FD_177992 | JGI IMG/M metagenome (GOLD analysis project Ga0214921, IMG submission 177992) | Freshwater microbial communities from Lake Lanier, Atlanta, Georgia, United States - LL-1505 | ecosystem: Environmental > Aquatic > Freshwater > Lake | place: USA: Georgia | collected...
TGACTCGATTTGTTCGCCCCGCGCAGCACGATCCGAATGCGACTCTTTCAGCAATGCCGAATGTGACTCGATTTGTTCGCCCCGCGCAGCACGATCCGACTCCGACACTTTCAGCAATGCCGAAAGTGACTCGATTTGTTCGCCCCGCGCAGCACGATCCGACTCCGACTCTTTCAGCAATGCCGAGGCGGAGGTGGCTCGTTCGCTGGCCTTATGAGCTGCATTTAGCGCTTCCGCATGAGAAAAAGAAATGAAGTTATCGAAAACATTCGGTGGATAACGGAGGCTAACCAGCAACTCCTCATGCTCATCCGCAACATAGTATCGATTGATTCCATCTGCATAGGCAAACTGATAGTTTGCTTTTAATAACAAGTGCTCCCACTGATCATGGACTTCAATTGTTGCGTCGGGTGCAGTGGATTCAATCACAACTATCCACGGTCTAAAGCGCAAAAAATCGGCGCCTTCAACAACATCTTGCTCAAACCCTTCAACGTCTATTTTTAGAAAATGAATATCCTCTTTCACAAATTCAGCACAGATATCCGCCAATGTACGCATTGGCACGCTTCGTGAAGTTCTTTTATGGCCAAGCGATGACCGGTGGGCAATAACTTCTTCCTTGGCCGTTGCCCATCCACGGACATCGAACTCCGCTAGTTTAATTTTACCGAGAGCCGACCCAGCAGCACATTTGAGATTAATGTCTTTGGGGCGATCTCGTACTAAATCCGAATGGTGCGACAATATTGGTTCGATGTTTATGCCACGCCAACCCGAATCATAAAAAGCTTTGGTAACCGAATCAATAGTCGGATCATTCGCTCCAACATCGATATAAAAGCCCCGTTCGACATGTTTTAAAGCCCGCCAAAGCATGACGTCTTCAAAGTTTTGAGAGTAGGAAATAAAGCTCATACAGCTACAACTTCAATTTGCGGATCCATCCAGGTACAGCCAACAAAGTGAGGCTTGTTCATGTTCATCACGTTAAAAACCAGCGCGAGGACGCGCCATTCGTAGTTATTGACCAAGTGCGTATCAGTGCTTACCAGCGCAGTTTCAACAGAATAGGTGCCCGGCCCAAGGTTGGCATTAAAATAAATATTAAATACATACTGAGAGTTAGCCGGCACAGCCACGAGCTCTTGTTTTTCCAGGTCGGTATTGGTGCCAAAGATCACTTGTCCCAAGCGATCTTTGATGCCATAGCCTAGAACGAGCCTTGGTAATGCATCATGCACCTGCACCTCGATGCGCAGGCACACGGACTGGCCCACATCTACCACGTCGATAGGCTGTCCTATATCGTTGAGCAACTTGATGCTGCTCACCACGGCCTCGCCTGTACCAGAGATGGTTTGCACCTTGCCGTCGTCTAGCACTTCTTGTTTAACATCTTGATTTTGACGGTCAGCCAGCATGGCGTTATAGTAATCGAACACATGCTCTGGCTCACCTTGTATAGATATGTGCCCCGAATTAAGTAAAATAGCTCTGTCACAAATGCTTTGTATAGCGCCTTTGTCGTGGCTTACGATCAGCAATGTGGTGCCACGTTTGCGGTAATCACGAATGCGTTCAAAACTTTTGTGCTGGAAATAGGCATCGCCCACAGAAAGGGCTTCGTCCACAATCAGCACATCAGGCCGGTGAGCAGTGGCCACGCTAAACGCTAGGCGGACCTGCATACCGCTGCTGTAAACACGTACGGGTTGGTCAATGTAGTCGCCGATCTCGGCAAAGGCTTCTATATCTGGCATGAGGCGGGCAATCTCTTCCACGCTGTAGCCCAGCAGTTGTCCAGCCATGAAGGCATTCTGGCGTCCCGTAAAGTCGGGGTGAAATCCCATGCCCAACTCAAGCAGGGCCGCCACGCGACCGCTGATGTGCACACTACCGGTGGTGGGACGTGTGGTACCAGTGATCATCTTCAGCAGGGTGCTTTTGCCTGCCCCATTGATGCCGATGATGCCTACCGCCTCACCCGGCAGCACTGTAAAGCTGATATCTTGCAGCACCCACTTGAGGGTGTGGTGAGGCTGATGGCCGGGGGTGAGCCACTCTGCCAGACGAACCCAGCGGTTGGAGTATTGTTTGTAAGCTTTTCCCAGATTGGTAACACTCACGGTGCCCATTACAGTTCATCCACCATGTCACCCGAATGCCTGCGAAAGAGGCGCATACCCAGCAGGCATAAAAGAACTGCCAAGATGGCGGGATAGGCCAGACTGTACCAATCCGGCCATTGGCCTGATAAAAGGATGTTCTGAAAGCCCGTCATCAGAGGGGCCATGGGGTTATAGCTTATCAGGTTTTGTACAGGGTCAGGTAAGATGCTGGCTGGGTAAAGAATGGGCGTGAGCCAGAACCAGAACTGCAAAAAAATACCGAAGAATTGTCCAACGTCCTGAAAGAACACATTGAGCATACCCAAGGTGATACCCAGGCCAATGGCAAAAGCAACGAGAATAGCCAGCAGCGGCACCATCGCGAGATAAGCTACACCGGGGAAGTTGTCAGAGATGACCAAAAACAAGGTGAAAAGGCCGAAGATGATTGCGAAGTTGAGCCCAGCATTGGCCACCACAATCACGGGCAGGCAGAGCCGGGGAAAGTTGATCTTTTTGAGGAGGTTGGCATTTTCCAGGAAGGTATTTTGCGCCCGGCCCGTTATTTCAGCAAACAGCCCCCAAGTGAGAACGCCCGCGCATAGATAGATGCTGTAGGCAAAAGTACTGTCCACCCCCGGCAGCTTGGCGCGCATAAGCTGCGCAAATATGACAGTGTAAACCAAGATCATGGCCAAGGGGTTGATAACCATCCATGAAGCACCCAGCAGAGAGTTGCGGTACTTGGATTGAAATTCCCGTTTGACGCTACCTAAAATAAAGCCTCTGTAGGCCCACAGTGGCTCAAGCATTTTTATGCGCGCCCACACAATTTTTAAACCACATAGTATCTTCTTGCCTCAGATAACCGCCACTTTGGATATTGATCATCACGTAAATCTCTTTACCGATGTTAGTCAACCGGCATTTGTTCCACGCAGAAATGTAGTTAGAGTATTTTATCATGATTACAAAATACGTTTGGCCAATGAAATATGCAATAGGTCGCCAATAAACGATCTATTAGATTTATCTACCACAACCCAATGTCTGCTGCAATGGTGGTTCATTTGTTGGGGTAATCCCCCCTGTCATTAGTGGGTTTCAAAAGTAGAATTTTCTCGGCAAGATGAACGAGGAGGTTCACAATGAAGACCAGTCGATTTAGCGAGACGCAAATATTGGGGATTTTGAAGCAGGCTGAGGGCGGTCTACCGGTACCGGAGCTTTGCCGGCAACACGGTATGAGTGATGCATCATTTTATAAATGGCGCGCCAAATATGGCGGCATGGATGCTTCGATGATTGCTGAAAAGAAAGCTCTCGAGGATGAGAACCGGCGTTTGAAGCGGATGTTTGCTGATTTGGCGATGCAAAACGAATTGCTGAAAGAGGCCCTTGGAAAAAAGTAACCCGGCCATCTCAGCGCAAAGAGATGGCCGAAAATGCTTTTCAATCTCGTAGCGTCACCATTTCCTTGGCTTTCAGGGCCTTTAGTGTGAGCCAGACCTGCTATCGCTATAGCCCCAAACTAAAGCCGGAAAGTGAACGGATCGAAGATCTGCTGATAGGCCTGGCGAAAACGCATAAGACATGGGGCTTCGGCCTGTGTTTTTTGCATCTTCGCAACGTCAAAGGGTACTTATGGAACCACAAGCGAGTTTACCGGATCTATCGGGAACTTGAGCTGAATCTGCGCATCAAGCCGCGCAAGCGTCTGGTACGGGAAAAGCCTGATGAACTTACGGTTCCGGAAGCGCCAAACAAAAGCTGGTCGATGGATTTTATGGCTGACCGGCTTGGCGATGGGAGAGCTTTCCGGCTTCTCAACGTTCTTGATGACTTCAATCGCGAAGGCTTGGCAATCGATGTAGACTTCTCGCTTCCAGCAGAGCGTGTTATCCGGAGCTTGAATCAGATCATCGAATTGCGTGGCAAGCCGGCAAGCATTCGGGTCGATAACGGCCCTGAATAGGTCAGTAGCAGCTTTTGGAATGGGCCAAGAGCCGCAACATCACGATCAAGCATATCCAACCGGGCAAGCCGCAACAGAATGCATATATCGAACGCTATAATCGAACCGTTAGGCATGAATGGCTCGATCAATATATCATCGAAACAATCGAGGAGGCGCAGCATCACGCAACCCAATGGCTATCGACTTATAATAACGAACGCCCCAACATGGGGATCGGCGGGATAACACCCGCGCAGAAACTGCTCCCGAAGGGGGCGCGAAGCGTCAAAATGGCCGCTTAAGTTCTACAAATGCACCCCGTTAAAAACGGGGAGATTACCGCGCTTTGAATATGAATTTTGGATTGCTATATTTAAAAAATAATATATTAAAACTTACAATATTTTAAAATATGGAACCTGAATTAATGAAAAAAAACTCTCCCCGCAATGCCTATTCCAACCAGGAGGTTGGTGAACGTCCTTGGGGGCGGTGGTTCGTGCTTGATTCGGGGGCGGGGTATACTGTCAAGAAGATCGAGGTTGACCCCGGCCACCGATTGTCCTTGCAATATCACTATCACCGCTCCGAACATTGGCTGGTGATTGCAGGTGTCGGCGAGGTCGAGATTGATGGCGAGACAACGGCCATTGTCGAGCGCTCGCATGTCCATATTCCGCTCAAGGCTGTGCATCGGGTGCGCAACAATGGCACGGTGCCACTGGTGATTCTGGAATTGCAGCAGGGTGATATACTGGATGAGGCCGATATCGTGCGGCTCGAGGATGATTATGCCCGTTGAACGAGGTGCCGCATGTCTCAACCGCTGATTGCGCTGTTGTTGTCGGGTGGTGGTGGCACACGGCTTTGGCCCTTGTCGACCGAACAAGGCCCCAAGCAGTTTTTGAAATTATTCGGTGCGCAATCGTTGTTTCAGCAGACCTGGTTGCGGGCTGAAGCCTCGGGTGCAAGTGCGCTTGTGGTTATGGCCAATCAGGCACAAAACCGGTTGATCCATGACGATCTCGCCGAACTGCCCGATGCGTTGGGCCAGACGCGGGTAATCTATGAGCCGATGCGGCGCGATTCTGGTCCCGCCATTGCCGCTGGTGTGGCCGATTGCCTGAACAGGTTCGGTCCGAAGGCATTGGTGATGGTTCTGGCTTGCGATCATCTAATCCCAGATCACAATGCGTTCCGCGAGACTGTCGTACAGGCTTGCGCGGTGGCCAGACAGGGCAGGATGGTGACCTTCGGTATCCGCCCGACGGCGCCTGTGAGCGATTACGGCTATATCCGCTGTGGCAAGGCCCTTGCGGGTACCCACGCCTATCAGGTGGCGGCCTTTGTGGAAAAGCCGGACCGCGCCCGGGCCGTGGCCTATCTGAGCGAAGGCAATTACCTCTGGAATTCGGGCATGTTCCTGTTCGAGGCCGGCGTTTTTGCCCGCGAGGCCGAACAGCACATGCCGGAACTCTGGGCGCAGGTGGGTGATGCCGTCATCAAAGGCCGATTGGATGGCGCGAGCCTGACGCTGGATGCCACCGCCTTTGCCGCCTCGGAGCGGATTTCGATCGATTATGCCTTGTTTGAAAAGAGTAACAATGTCGCCGTTGTTCCAGCCGCATTCAATTGGTCCGATGTGGGCGGGTGGGCAGCGGTGCACGATGCGCTGCCGCAAGACGTGCACGGCAATGCGTCGGTCGGGACGCATGACGGGTTCGTGATCCAGCAAGAAAGCCAGAACAGCCTGTTGATCAGCGATGGCCTGCCCGTGCTGGCTTTGGGCGTGGATGATCTGGTGGTCGTGGCCACCAAAGACGGGGTCTTCGTCGCCCCCAAATCCCGCGCCGCCGAGATCAAATCCCTGCTGGCCCGCTGGCCGAAAGCGTGATGGGGGGCTGCTATATTGAAACCCTTGATTTGATATTGAATGCCACGTTTAAATGACCCATGAGTGTAATATTTCTGGCAGGCTGGTTTCGATAAAATTGCTAAGTATCACGACTACTGATATAAAGTAGGATTATGTAATCAAAATTAAATGTAGGGTTCAATGGACAAGTCCAATCAATTTTTTTTAAATTATGTTGATACCATTGCCCCTCTTTTCAAAATCCCGATTGATTTGCCGCCATCGCCATGGGTGGGGCATGTGCCTTTTATGTTCGTGCTTTTTCAGGCTTTGAAGCCGAAAAGCTATGTTGAATTGGGTGTTCATAACGGATGCAGCTTTTTGGCTGCGGCGTCAGCGGCAGCACTCTATGCGGCCGATTGCCGTTTGACTGGTATCGATACCTGGCAAGGCGATGATCACGCTGTGTATGGGGGAGGGGATGCTATTCTTGCTAAACTCAGCCAAACGGTCGATGCTCACTTTTCCAATGCCACCCTTGTGCGTGATTTCTTTGATCATCATGCACCTGAGGTTGCCGTTAAATCGGTTGATTTGCTTCATATTGATGGGCTCCATACTTATGAAGCCGTCAAGCATGATTTTGAAACATGGCTTCCGAAAATGGTCGATAACGGTGTTGTAATTTTCCATGATACCGAAGTCTATGATAAAGACTTTGGTGTCTATCAATTTTTTGATGAATTATCGGTCAAGTATCCGCATTTCAAATTCAAACATTCTTTCGGGCTTGGTGTTATTTTTTTGGGGAAGCCCGAGGCCTATCCTGAAAGTCTAATGGCACTTGCTGCCAATCCCGATCTGATGGCGGATTATGCCAATCTGCTGTTTGATGTTGCATCCTCGCTTGAAGTGCGGTTTCTCGCAAATCAGAGAGGCACTGGGATTTCTTCTATTTCCAAAGGGAGTGAAGATCAGGCAACCATTATCATTCCCGGCTCGCGTTCTTGGAAATTGATTATGTTATTGCGCCGCTTGCGGCGGTTGTTTTAACCGCGGGTATTCTGGTTTTCTCGCTTTGCTCCTGTGCTGAATTGGCTTAGTGATTGAATTCTGCAGCAGGGATATGAGGATGGTCAGCGTTTCCAAAGAAATCCTTGTCATCATTGCGCAACGTCTTTGGCAGGCTGTTTCCGGCATGGCGACGCTTGTTTTTGTTATCTATTTTTTATCTCTCGACCAGCAGGGCTGGTATTATAGCCTTTTGAGCATGTCTGCTCTCTATACCCTCTTCGAACTGGGGCTTGCTGTTGTATTGGTGAATGTTTCAGCCAAATATTTTATGGGTTTGGCTTGGACTAATGATGGCGGAATAGACGGGTCAGATCATGAAGCCTTTTCTGCCTTTGTCCCGCAAGCCTTTATGATTTATGCAATTCTCTCCTTGGCATTTTTGGTTGTTGTAATGCCGGCAGGATTTTTTTTCTTTCATTCCAGAAATTTGGCAGTTCATTATTCCATCCATGGACACATGATTGACTGGTTGTCGCCATGGGTTGCGCTCGTCCTGGCCAATGGTTTGAGCATGATGATTTTCCCTTTTTTGAGCATCGTCGAAGGAGCCCACGGGCTTGTCGAGGCCTATACGGTTCGTCTTGTGCAAGCCGTGCTGGGGGCCTTTTTATGCTGGTTTTTGATTGTTCAAGGCCATGCACTGTGGGCTGCTATCGGCCCTCCTTTGATGTCATCGGTTGTAGGTATAGTTTGGCTTGTGATCTGGCGTAAAGGCACCTTGCGGCTTGCGCTGTCCGGGCGTGGCAGGGGGGGGGGCGGCCAATATTTTTCCTGGCTTACCAATGTTTGGCCCCTGCAATGGCGGGCAGGTGTCAGCTGGATGGCTTTTTACCTGTACACACAGATTTATACGCCGTTTGTTTTCTATTTTCAGGGAACAGAAGCTGCCGGTCGTTTGGGGCTGTCGTTAACGGTGGCGCATATGGTGGGGATTGTTATCCAGTCCTGGATGGCCAGACGCGCACCCGCTATGGTGCTAGCGGCCCATGACAGGAATTGGGTCGAATTGGATCAGCTTTTCAAGAGAGGTTTTCTGTCGGTTGTCGTTTTGTTCTGTCTGGCGATTGGTTTTTTATGTGTGGCCCATAAAGTGCTTTCACATACGGCCTATGCCAACCGTATTCTGCCTTTCGGTTCATTCCTTGAATTGTTGCTGATTGTGTTTATCGGCCATGTGATCGGAGCCATGGTTTTGCAGTTGAGATCGTTTCTGGTTGAGCCTTTGGCCTTTGTTCATTTGCTCTGTGCCGGACTGACCTGTTCGGCTGCATTGATCACGCTCTATTTCGGCGGGCTTGACCAGATGATCACGGCGATTTTGACGTTTCAACTGTTGGTCAATTTGCCTTGGTCCTATCTGAGGTGGCGCAAGAGTAATAGGTTTTTGCGGGATTGAGGCTTGCCGGATCACAAACAGTTGGCGGCTGGATTTATTCGATTGTTCTGGTATGTTTTCAAAACTATGTAATCGGATTACTGTATGATCAATATATCCATCGTTTCCCATGGTCATAACCTTATCATCCCTCCTTTGATCACCCATCTTCTGGCTTTGGATGAGGTTGCCTGTATTTTTGTTACCCATAATATTCCTCAAGAGCATTCGATTATTGCCTGTGATCGGGTGGTCGTGATCGATAATCCGAGCCCCAAAGGATTTGGCGCCAACCATAATGCCGCATTTGTTTTTGCACGGCAGCATGCGCCACATGCCGATTATTTTTGTGTGCTGAATCCCGATATCAGCCTGGTGAATAATCCATTTCCCTCCTTGATTGCGGCGCTAGAAACACCTGGCGTCATTATGGCTGGACCACAGGTGATTGCGCCAAACCACCGTGTCGAGGACAGCGCCCGATATTTTCCGACCATGGCAAGCCTGTTGAAGAAATCCGTGGGCTTGTTCATACAGGGCCGTTCAGACACTGTCGTTTTACAAGATGATCCTGACGAGCGGTCCAACCCCGATTGGCTGGCCGGGATGTTTATGCTCTTTACAAAGTCTGGTTATCAGGCACTGGGTGGGTTCGACGAGAATTTTTTTCTCTATTATGAAGACGTCGATATCTGTGCGCGCATCTGGAAATCCAGCAAAAAATTACGGTATTGCCACGACGTCTCGGTCATCCACGATGCCCGCCGCGCCAGCCATAAGAACCTTCGGTTTTTCAAATGGCATTTTGCCAGTCTGATCAGGTTCTTGCTTAAACATGGCGGCTACAAACGTCCTGTGTGAATTCACCCGATCCCGTAATAGTCAAATCCCGTGCGCAGGATATCCGAGCGGCGGTAGATGTTGCGCAGGTCGATGATGCGGGGGGTGGCGACTGTGGATTTCAGCCGTTTGAAATCGAGCGCGCGATAGGCGTCCCATTCGGTCACGATCACCAGGGCCTCGGCCTGCTTGGCGCAGTCATAGGGATCGGTGCAGAAATGGACATTGTCCAGCATGGTTCTGGCGTGCTCCATCCCTTCGGGGTCGTGGGCGCGGATCGCGGCACCGGCGGCTTGCAGGGCCGGAATGATGTCGAGCGAGGGCGCGTCGCGCATGTCGTCGGTATTGGGCTTGAATGTCAGACCTAGAATGGCAATGGTTTTACCCGAAACATCACCACCGCAGGCTTTGATGACGCGCTGGGCCATCGCCTTCTTGCGGGCCTCGTTGACGGCAATGGTGGTCTCGATCAGTTTGAGCGGCGTGCCGGCCTCTTGCGCGGTGCGGGCCAAGGCCTTGGTGTCCTTGGGAAAGCACGAGCCGCCATAGCCCGGACCCGCATGCAGGAATTTGGAGCCGATGCGGTTGTCGAGCCCGATGCCGCGAGCGACCTCCTGCACATTGCCGCCGACCGCCTCGCATAAATCGGCCATTTCATTGATGAAGGTGATCTTCATCGCCAGAAAGGCGTTGGCGGCATATTTGATCACTTCCGAAGTGCGGCGGTCGGTGAACAGCAAGGGGGATTGGTTGAGAAACAGCGGGCGGTAGATTTCGGTCATCACCTCGCGGGCGCGCGCATCTGTGGTGCCGATGACGATCCGGTCGGGCCGTTTAAAATCGCTGATGGCCGCGCCCTCGCGCAAGAATTCGGGGTTGGAGACCACGGCAAATTCGGCATCGGGGCGGGCTTTGCGGATGATGGCTTCGACCTCGTCACCGGTGCCGACCGGTACCGTCGATTTGGTGACAATCACGGTATAGCCCTCGATCGCCTTGGCAATATTGTCGGCTGCGGCATAGACATAGCTCAGATCGGCATGGCCATCTCCGCGCCGCGAGGGCGTTCCCACGGCAATGAAAATGGCATCGGCACCGGCCACCGCCTCATCGAGATCGGTGGTGAAATGCAGCCTGTTGCCACCGGTGTTCTTGTCGACCAGTTCTTTCAGGCCCGGCTCGTAAATCGGCATCACGCCGGATTTCAGAGCATCGATTTTGGCCTGATCAAGATCCATGCAGGTGACCTGATGGCCGAAATCGGCAAAGCAGACGCCTGAAACAAGCCCGACATAGCCTGCGCCGATCATGGTGATGTTCATGCTTTACAATCCTTTAGCTCGAAACAATTAGAGGCCGTGATAGCTCAGAAACCATGCGATGAAATGGTTGACACCGTCTTCGATCGGGGTGGAGGGTTTGAAATCGACCAGAGCCTGCAAATTCGCCACATCGGCAAAGGTGGCGGGCACATCGCCTTGCTGCATCGGGGCTTTGATGATCTCTGCCTTGCGGCCCAGCGCTTGTTCGATCAGCCCGACCAGATCCATCAATTTGACCGGCTGGTGGTTGCCGATATTAAAAACGCGATATGGCGCATGGCTGGTGCCGGGATCGGGCGTGAGGGTCGAAAAGGCAGGATCGGGTTTGGGTGCTTTCGGGATCAGCCGCACAATGGCTTCGACAATATCGTAGATATAGGTGAAATCGCGCTCCATCTCGCCATGGTTGAACACGGTGATCGGCTTGCCCACAAGGATCGCTTCGGCAAACAGCCACATCGCCATATCGGGGCGGCCCCACGGACCATAGACGGTGAAAAACCGCAAGCCGGTAGTCGGCAGGCCGAACATATGGGCATAGGAATGGGCCATCAGCTCATTGGCTTTTTTGGTGGCGGCATAGAGCGATAGCGGGTGATCGACATTCTGGTGAACCGAAAACGGCAGTGCGGCATTCGAGCCATAGACCGAGGAGGAGGAAGCATAGAGCAGATGCTCGACCTGCGCGTGTCGGCAGCCTTCCAGAATATTCAGAAAGCCGGTCAGGTTGGTATCGCCATAGGACTGCGGATTGACCATCGAATAGCGCACGCCTGCCTGCGCCGCCAGATGGACCACATGGGTAAAACCATGATCGGAAAACAGGTTTTGTACACTGGCCTGATGCGCCAGATCGCCTTCGACAAAGGTAAATCCTGCCTGACCGGACAGCTGCGCCAGACGCGCCCGTTTGAGGTTTGGATCATAATAGGGGTTGATATTGTCAAAACCCACAACCCGATGCCCGTCCTGCAACAGGCGTTGTGCGACATGAAAGCCTATAAAGCCTGCCGCGCCCGTAACAAGGATGGGATTGTGCAATGCCATTTTGAATTCAATCTCCTTATAAACCGCGCTTTTGAAAGGCGTGGTCTTACGGCCGGACATTCTGTTTCACTTGATTAGCTTGTGGCGTGAGAGGCCGCAAGCGGGGCGGGCTTGTAAAATCAGATCGGCTTTCGGCATTCCGAGAAGGGCTTTAGTGTTTTGAGATGGCACTATCAGGATAAAATACCAGCCGCCGCCGGTGTAAAGCTTTGCATGAATGATGAAATAATTTGGCCATTGGTGAATTGATAATGACGCTGCTCTGAACGAGAAGGAGGAGGATTTGAAATGAAGTCGGAGCAGCCCATCCGTGGAAAAAACTGGACATGGGCAAAATCTTGTCGCACATCTCGCGGTATGGATTGAATGATTTGATGATCAAGCAATTCGTGATTGTGGCCACGCCGAAGCAAATTGGATAAACAACAGTTATGTCTTTGATCTTGTTCACTCCTAAACGGTTTTCGGACCCGCGTGGCAGCTTCAGTGAGACCTTCCGGCACGATGTCTGGAATGGTTTGGGCGTGCAGGATGCTTTTGTGCAGGACAACCAGTCCCTGTCCAATCCGAAAGATACGTTGCGGGGCCTGCATTTTCAGCTGCCGCCCAAAGGGCAAGCCAAGCTGGTGCGCTGTTTGCGGGGCTCTCTTTATGATGTGGCGGTCGATTTGCGGCGTGGCTCGCCGACTTACGGGCAGTGGCTGGGTACCGAACTGTCTGCCGATAATGGCCGACAGCTTTATATTCCGGTCGGCTTTGCCCATGGCTTTGTCACTTTGGAACCCGAAACAGAGGTCCTGTACAAGGTCTCCTCCTATTATGCCCCCGATTGTGATCGGGGGCTGGCATGGGATGATCCGGCCATCGGTGTCGAATGGCCGCTGGGCGGCAGGGAGCCGCTATTGTCCGACAAGGACACGCGCCAGCCTGCTTTGGCCGATTTTGACAGCCCCTTTGTCTATGATGGCACCCCTATGACTTTGCGCGAGGTGACAGGATGAGCCAGCAGGCCTTGAGGGTATTGGTAACCGGCGGAGCCGGGTTTATCGGCTCGGCACTGGTGCGTCATCTGATCACGCACAGCCCGCATCACGTTCATGTGCTGGATAAATTGACCTATGCTGGCACGCTGACCTCGCTGGCCCCTGTGTCAGCCGATCCGCGCTACGGCTTTACCAAAGCCGATATTGGTGATGCGGCGGCGGTGGCAGCGATTTTTGCGGCGTTTGATCCTGACATTGTAGTGCATCTGGCCGCCGAATCCCATGTCGACCGCTCGATTGACGGGCCGCAGGCCTTTATCGAAACCAATCTGGTCGGCACCTATACCCTGCTGCAAGCCGCCCGCCATCATTGGGATGGGCTGACTGGCGTAAGGCGCGAGCATTTCCGGTTCCATCATGTCTCGACCGATGAGGTGTTCGGGGCGTTGGGCGATGAGGGCTTGTTTACCGAGGCCACGCCCTATGATCCGCGCTCGCCTTATTCGGCGTCCAAAGCCGGGTCGGACCATCTGGTGCAGGCCTGGTGGCATACTTATGGTCTGCCGATCACCATGACCAATTGCTCCAACAATTACGGTCCCTATCACTTCCCCGAAAAGCTGATCCCCCTGATGATTTTGAAAGCACTGGCGGGCGAGGCTTTGCCGGTTTACGGGCGCGGCACCAATGTGCGTGACTGGCTGTTTGTCGATGATCACGCCCGCGCCATCCGGCTGGTGTTCGAGCAAGCCCCTGCGGGACAAACCTATAATGTCGGCGGCAATGCGGAGCGTCGCAACATCGACGTGGTGAGCGGTCTTTGTGCTTTGCTCGACCAGATCAAGCCGCGTGCGGATGGCCGCTCCTATGCCGAACAAATCAGCTATGTCGCCGACCGTCCGGGGCATGATTTCCGCTATGCGATAGATGCGAGCAAAATCCGCGACCAACTCGGCTGGACCCCGCAACAGACCTTCGAGACAGGGCTGGAAACCACGGTCGAGTGGTATCTGGCCCGTGAGGACTGGTGGCGGCCATTGCTGGAGGCCGGCGCGGGAGCGCGGCTGGGCTTGAAGGGCTGACATGAACATTCTGATCACCGGAGGTTCGGGGCAGGTCGGCCAGTCTTTGCTGGAACTGGATTGGCCTGACAGCGTGCGGCTGTTTGCCCCCATGCGGGGCGATTGCGATCTGGCCGATCCTGCCTCGCTAGCGGCTTGTCTGGAGAGTTGGGATTGGGCCGGTGTGATAAATGCCGGTGCCTATACCGCCGTCGATAAGGCCGAAAGCGAGCAGGCCGCCGCTTGGGCGATCAATGCGAACGCCCCCGAACAAGTGGCCCGTTTTTGTGCGGACAAACAGATTCCGCTGATCCATATCTCGACTGATTATGTGTTTTCGGGGCAGGGCACACGCGCCTGGCGCGAGGAGGATGCCACCGCGCCTTTGGGCGTTTACGGGGCCAGCAAGCTGGCGGGTGAACAGGCGGTGCTGGCGTTGCATCCAAAAGCGGTGGTGTTGCGCACGGCTTGGGTGATCAGCGCCTTCGGGCATAATTTCCTCAAAACCATGCTGCGGTTGGCGGCTGATCGGGATGAGTTGCGGGTGGTGGCGGACCAGTTCGGGTGCCCGACGTCAGCGCATGATCTGGCAACCGTGATCCGGACCATTCTGCTGAGGCAGTTGGCGCAAACGGACGCGCCGACCGGTTTGTTCCACAGCGTGAATGCCGGTGACACCCACTGGGCCGGCTTGGCGAGGCATATTTTTGCAACCAGCCGGAGCGTGGGTGGTCCTTTTTCCGAGGTGATTGACATTCCCACAAGCGACTATCCGACGTCGGCCAAACGGCCTGCCAATTCGCGGTTGGATTGCACCAAATTGAACCACCACTACGGGCTCAAAATCAGACCATGGACCGAGGCTGTGGCCGAAATTGTCTCACGGCTTGTCGACAAGAAGGGATCTGCATCATGAAGGGCATTATTCTGGCGGGCGGTGCTGGGTCTCGTCTTCATCCGGCCACTCTGGCGATCAACAAGCAATTGTTGCCGGTCTATGACAAGCCGATGATCTATTATCCGCTGTCGACATTGATGCTGGCGGGCATCCGCGAGATTTTGCTGATTTCGTCGCCCGAATATCTCGACAATTACAAGCACCTGTTCGGTGACGGTTCGGCATGGGGCCTGAGCATCAGCTATGCCGTGCAGCCCAAGCCCGAAGGGCTGGCGCAGGCTTTTATCATCGGGCGTGACTTCGTCGGAAGCGATGCAGTCACACTGGTGCTGGGCGACAATATTTTCTTTGGCGCGGGGCTTGGCGAAAAACTCGCCAAAGCGGTGGCCGAGCCCAAAGGGGCGACGGTGTTTGCCTATCATGTCGAAGATCCCGAGCGCTATGGCGTGGTCAGTTTCGATGCCGAAGGACGGGCGACCTCGATTGTCGAAAAACCCAAAAATCCGCAATCGCCATGGGCGGTGACGGGGCTCTATGTCTATGACAACCGCGTGCTGGATATTGCCGCCAATGTCAAACCCTCGGCGCGAGGTGAGCTGGAAATCACCTCGGTCAACGATGCCTATCTGCAGATGGGCGAATTGCAGGTGCAGCGTCTGGGGCGCGGCTTTGCATGGCTTGATACCGGAACGCATGACTCGCTGCTCGAGGCTTCGGAATTTGTCCGCACCATCCAGAAGCGGCAGAACATCCAGATCGCCTGTCTGGAAGAAATCGCCTTCGAGAAAGGCTTCATCACCCGCGACGCCTTGCAGGCGCATGGCGAGGCTTTGGGTAAAACCAGCTACGGGCAATATCTGTTGCGCATTGCGCGCAACGGCTGAAGAGAGGGCAGGGCAAAGCCCTGTCAGTAAATTTTGAGTGTAAACAATATACGCTGAAAACATCTTTTATATTTTTATCAGCACTCAATCAGTAAAATTCATATTAACGTGCGAAAGATTATGATGAGTATTTTTTTGATAAACAAATCCCGTCATTGGCTTATGACGGACGCGGTTGATTTTCGAGCCGATGCGGCGCGATTCAGGCCCCGCGATTGCCGCCGGTGTGGCTGATTGCCTGCGGCGTTTCGGCCCGAAAGCCTTGGTGATGGTGCTGGCTTGCGATCATCTGATCCCCGATCACGCGGCTTTCCGCGACACGGTTGCGCTGGCGTGCGACGTTGCCAGACAAGGCAAGCTGGTCACCTTCGGCATCCGCCCGACCGCGCCTGTGAGCGATTACGGCTATATCCGCTGCGGTGCGGAACTTGCGGGCACGCAAGCCTATCAGGTGGCGGCTTTTGTGGAAAAGCCCGATCATGCGCGGGCCGTAGCCTATCTGAGCGAAGGCAATTACCTCTGGAATTCCGGCATGTTCCTGTTCGAGGCAGGCGTTTTTGCCCGCGAGGCCGAACAGCATATGCCGCAGCTCTGGGCACTGGTGCAAGAGGCTGTCGGCAAAGGCTCGCAGGATGGCACGAGCCTGACGCTGGATGCGACGTCCTTTGCGGCTTCCGAACGGATTTCGATCGATTACGCCCTGTTTGAAAAAAGCGGCTCTGTCGCTGTCATCCCTGCCTCTTTCGCTTGGTCGGATGTGGGCGGCTGGGCAGCGGTGCATGATGCCCTGCCGCAAGACGGACAGGGCAATGCGGAGGTCAGCACCGATGGGGGGCTGGTGATCCAGCAAGACAGTCACAACAGTCTGTTGGTCAGTCATGGCCTGCCGGTGCTGGCTTTGGGCGTCGAGGATCTGGTGGTGGTGGCGACCAAAGACGGGGTTTTTGTTGCCCCCAAATCGCGCGCTGCCGAGATCAAAGCCCTGCTGGCCCGCTGGCCGCAAGAGCAATAAGGCTTGTGGTGACAGGTTATTTCCGGTAAATTTCCGGAAATAATTTTTTGTCCAATGGTCAAGGCCGGTATTATGGTTTCGCTCAAGCCGTCTGATCCCGAAAATGCTTCCAAAAAAAGCAGTGCGCTGCAGCAGTTCAGGGCACGCCAAAAGCGCGAGGGTATGGCGCGGGTCGAACTGCAGGTGCGCCGCGAGGATGCGGTGCTGATGCGCCATATTGCCCGTGATCTGACGGATCCGGACCGCGCTGCGGCCACACGGCAGGCCTTGCAGGCCTGCATCAACCGGAATGCACCGGCCAGTTTGAAAGACCATTTGCTGTTGCCCGCCATTGGCGAACTTGATCTGGTGCGCTCGGCCGATACAGGCAGGGCCGTCGATTTATGAGTTATCTGCTCGACACCAATATTGTTTCCGAGTTGCGCAAAGGCCAGAAATGCGATGCCCATGTGGCCCGCTGGTTTCAAACTGTTCCGGAACAGGACTTGTTTTTGAGCGTGATGGTGGTGGGTGAAATCCGCAATGGCATAGAGCTGTTGCGCGCCCGCGATAAGATGAAGGCCAGTCAATTTGACGAGTGGCTCGACACGCTGGTGGTGCAATTCGGCACGCGGATTCTCCCGATTGACAGTGCCGTCTGCGAAGAATGGGGGCGGTTGAGCGCGATCCGCTCCCTGTCGGTGGTCGATGGTCTGCTGGCCGCAACGGCGCGGGTTTACAAGCTGACCTTTGTTACGCGCGATGCCGATGTCCGTGATCTGGATGTCTCCCTCTTGAATCCCTTTGTCTGAATTTTGCGACAAGCAGAGGGTAATCTTTCGGGCGGGCTGGCAGAATGGTCGGGGGTCTGCTAGAGAAAG
>Ga0214921_10005787_pt1 | contig 17281 bp, 14 predicted proteins | sample LL1505_MetaG_FD_177992 | JGI IMG/M metagenome (GOLD analysis project Ga0214921, IMG submission 177992) | Freshwater microbial communities from Lake Lanier, Atlanta, Georgia, United States - LL-1505 | ecosystem: Environmental > Aquatic > Freshwater > Lake | place: USA: Georgia | collected...
AGCGGTTTTTTGAATCGGGCCGCCAGCAAAAAAGCCAGCAACTGGGTTTTGTCGCCAATCTCGGCGAGGGCCACAATGCCGGTTGAAATCAATAAAGCTTCCACACCGGCTTTCGAGGTCTTGAGTCAAGACGCATTATGGCCACACACCCGAACGCGCCCCACCCGCGGAGAGAGTCATGGTGTGCGCCGTTTACATCGACGCGTCGAGCATCGCCTGATAGTCGTCCCGCGTCGCGATGCGCGGGTTGGTCTTGTGGCAGTGGTCCGCTATCGCACCATCGATCACGCGCTCGAACAGGTCGGCAGTCACGCCCAGCGCCCCCAGACCAGCGGGCAGGCCTAGGCGGGCATTCATAGCGCGAATGGCGTCCGCTATCGCGTCTCCGCCGGCGTCACAAGCGCCTAGCCCCATGGCTTGCGCCATGCGCTGCAACCGTTGCTCGTTTTGGATGGATGGCGCAGCAGCGTTAAAACGCACCACGGCAGGTAAAAACAGGGCATTGAGAGTGCCGTGATGCAGACTGGGGTTCACGCCGCCCAAACTGTGGCTTAGGCTGTGAACGCATCCCAGCCCCTTTTGGAAAGCCAGCGCACCTTGCATACTGGCGCTCATCATGTTCCAGCGCGCCTCGCGATCACCACCGTTTGTGGTGGCACGCGCGATATGTCCCCAACCGCGGGCCAGCCCATCCAAGCCAATACCGTCTGCGGGCGGGTTGACCGCCGGTGCCATGAACGTTTCCATGCAGTGCGCAATCGCATCCATGCCGGTGGCCGCAGTCAACAGAGGCGGCAAGCCAAGGGTCAACTCGGGATCGCAAATGGCTGTCTTGGGTACCAAAAACCAACTGTGGAACCCCAGTTTTCGCCCGTCGTCAACGATCACAATGGCACCACGCGCCACTTCGCTGCCCGTGCCCGCCGTTGTCGGCACGGCAATGAAGGGCAGCACGCGCTCCGTGATCCTGGGACTGCCGCCCTCTATGGTGGCGTAGGTTTTCAGCGGGCCTACATGGGTGGCTGCAATGCAAACCCCTTTGGCAAGGTCCAGGCTGGAGCCGCCGCCTACGCCGATCAAACCATCGCAGCCTTCTTTTTTGAGCAGCACAACCGCTGCGCGTACCGCTGCCTCGGTTGGGTTGGAAGGGGTTTGGTCAAAGACCGCGTAGGGGTGATCGCCTAACGCCGCTAGCGCCCGGTCGAGCACACCGGCTGCGCGCACACCCGCGTCGGTGACGATGAGCGGCTTGCGTATCCCGACGCGTTCGCACTCCTCGCGCAGCTTGGAGATCACGCCAAAGTCAAGGTGGATCTGGGTTATGTACTGGATGAAGGCCATGAATCGGTCCGGGGTGAAATCAAATGAATCAGGAAACCAGAGATTTTTGTCCGCTGGCCAGACAAATTTCGCTGATACGCAGTCCGTTAGCCAACACACGCGAAGGAAAGACTTCTTTCAATCGTTCTTCGTGAACGGGAATCACACGTTTGACTTCATAGTCAACAGACTTCATGATTTCCTCAGTGGTCATCACTAAATTGGTCGTACTGCCCAAAGCCAGGCCGACGGGTACGTACATCTTGTCGCCCCCCGTACCTTCGAGGTTTTCATAAACGTAAATCAAATCACCAGCCAGCACCCAACCGTCCCGTGATTGGGTTTGCATGTCGTTGCGCACATGCACCCACTGGCAGCCGTAGGTATGGGTATCGGGGGCGGCGTGCAGATCGATGCCAGGAATGGCGTCCTGCATATCCCCTTGCACCAAGCGCAAGCGTCCTTGGCGGGCCAGATCAGCCGCGCGCAACACATCCGACGGATCGGTCGCCACCATCATGTACCGCAGGCGGTCGGGCAAAGACATGGCCCAGATCCATTTGCTCAGCTCACGCTCCTGGATATAAAAAGTGGCATTGGGAAACGCGTCCGTGTTACCCATGTGATCAAAGTGGGCGTGGGTGATGAAAATGCTGTCCACATCTTCCGGGCGGATGCCGCAAGGCGCCAGCACGTCGGTGGGTGAATGCCAGTTTTCGACGAGGAATTTCTCGGCGATGTAACGCCCGTACTCCTTGTCGTTGTAGCCCACGTCCACCATCGCAATATGGTCATTGCTTTTGATCAGCACGTAGCAGTACGGCAGCTTGCGGATACCCTGGTTGTGTGCGCCATAAATCACGCTGCTGACCGCGCACTGGCTGACGTACGCGTATTCCAGGACCCATATAGAGTATTGCGACATGAAAATTCCTGATGTATGCGGGGTGTTCAATGGGTGGTCGCGGCAGCCACAGGTGCCGCAGCACAGCTGCAGCAGGCCTGGCTGAAGTCCAGCGGCATCAAGCCGAGACCTTCGATGGCGCAGCCGCTGAGCGTGCGCCCTGCCGCTTGCAGATCGCGGGTCCAGGCGTCCAGGCGGGTGTGCAAACCCTCGCCCCGCGGCATGGTCTGACTGAAAGCGCGCACCACGGCCAAAGTCGCCTGCAGAGCGCCCAGCAGGCAAGCGTGGTGCCGGTGCGCGCCCACCGGCGCAACGACGCCGCGCAACTCGGACTCGGCATGCAGCGCCTGCTCGACCACGGTCGCAACGGTGGGCCAATCAGATTCAAAACGGCTACCCAGGCGCGCAAGGATGAGCAAACCGGCAAGCTGCCCCAGCACCCGGCCCAGCCGGTCATAGCCGGGGCGCAGCGCCAGCCCGTAGCGGATGAAATCATCGCGGTCCAGCCCCGGCCCAGGCGTCAAGGGGGCGGGCAGATCCACCGCATCGCAACCGGGCTGGTGTATGACCAGCGCCTGTTCAGCGAGAGCACGGATACGGGCAGGACGCATACCGGTATCAGCCCTTGCGCTCGCGGATGATGCGCAGTGCTTCTTTGAGATAGACCTTGAAAACGGGGTAGTTCTCGCTCATCGGGAAGTGCCCGATATCTTCCATCTCGATATAGACCCCGCCCTTGATGCGCCGAGCGGTATTTTCGGTCATCTCGGGTGTAGTCAGGTAGTCGTAGGTGCCAGTCATCATGATCACCGGGCACTTGCGGCCGTCGATGCGCTCCAGGTCCTCGCGCAAGTCGTGGTCGACGGAATAAAAATACAAATCGCCCTTGAACGACTCGGAGCCCTGGCTGTAATAGAACCAGGTCAACCAACGGTCCATCTCGGGTGATTGCGGCGCCATAAGGTCCCAGACGCCGCTGGCGCACACCTGCGCCGCATTGGAGTGGGGATGACGCCACCAATCCAGGAAAAACCCTGGCGCGTAATCACTGGCCTCGACGGGAATCACCGCCTTGAAGCGATCGGGGTGGCGCAGCGCCAATTGCAGCGCCACATTGCCGCCAAACGAGGAGCCCATGAAAATCGGGTCACGCAGCTCGAGCGCATCGCAGAGCTTCATGATGAAGTTCACATAGTGGTCAGCCGTGAGCTTGTATTCGGACTCCCACCACTTGGAGTTATGCGGCGGGTCTGACTTGCCGTGGCGGGGCAGGTCGTAGGCGATCACGTTGTAGTGCTTGGTGATCTCTTCGTCCTCCAGCAAACCGCGCCACTGGTGGTTATGGCAGCCCGCAGTGTGTTGGCAGATAACGGGCTGGCCGGTGCCGTTTTGCAGGTAGAAAACTTTGTATTCCATGCCGTCCACATCGATGGTGACGTAGCGGCCGGTGACAGGTGAATGGCGTGCCATGGTGGTGTCCTTCGCGATAAAAAATGGGTGGTGGGGCGGATCAGACCGGAACGCCGCATTTGCGCAGCAGCTCGAATTGGAGGGTGAAATTGCGCAGGTTCTGCATCATGATCAGGATGTTGCCCTCCATCTTGAGGTCGTGGCGGAAGCTGGCTGCCCAAATGCCATGAAACATCGGCCGCGGTACAGGGCGGGCAAATTCGCGCCAGGTCTGCGCGCTGGCACGCAAGGCAAAGTCGTAGGCGTCCAGCGGTGCAGGGTCGGTGTTGATGTGGCGCACTTTGCCGTCGAGCATTTCCACAATCACCTTGGCCTCGCCCATATCCCACATGTAACTGCAGGTGTAGTAGCGGGCCATCGCGGCGATGGCCTTGTCGCTGTCGGACAGGTTCTTGAACTTCGCTGCCCAGCTTTTCAGATCTGTTGCCATAAGGGCTCCTTCATGATGAAAATTAATGAGATGTGCATTGCTTGAATACGCGGTAAAAAAAGGCTCACCCGGGGGCTTGCTGCTGAATCAGATCCATCTGTTCCGGGCCAGGCGGGCTAGCCATGCGCATGGGATAGGCCAGCAGCCACAGCACCATGACACCCAGCGCCCACCAGATCATTTGCCACAGCCAAAGCGAGGGGATACCCCCCACCCAAGCCGCGATGCCTCCATTGGGTGCGCCCAACAAGTCATTGCCCAGAATCGCGCCGGGACCCACCGCGAAAAAGAACCAAACCAGCGTCAAGGACCAGGCCACCGGACGCAGAAAGCGCTGCCGCAGTGGCATGGCCACCGTTGCGGCGAAAAAACGGTGGAAGGCCTGCCGGTGCGCGCGGTCGTTCTTGTAATTGGAAATCCAGGAGACCACCACGCAAAACACGATGTTGACCACAATACCCCACCCCGCCGAGTGGATAGTCCAGGGCCAACGGCCCCATGGCAAGTCAAAACCCAAGAACTGGCAGATGGTTGCGCCCAGGGGCTCAGTAATGAGCACCACAAAAGCCCCCGCCACCAGACCCACGCCCGCCCCTTCGCGGGTGATCCACGGAATCCAGCAGACGCCGGCCAGCGCGGGCCACAACTGCACCGACAAGCCCAGCGCCAACGCACCGAGTTGCACCTGCGCATTCGGCGCAAACGTGGCCAACAACAACGCACACCCAAGCAGCGCCGCAATCGCGCAACGGGCATAGAATTTTTGCTGCGCCGCATCGGCAATGGGCGTCATGTAGCGCAGCATCACATCGCGCACGATGATGGTGCCGGTCGTGGTCACCAGCAAGGCCACCATGGCGTGGATAGCCGCCAGTGCGCACACCGTTAACAGCGCCGTGAACCAGGGTGACTGCGCGGCCAGCGTCAGCAGGTACTGAGCGTACAACTGGCCCTCCTGGCCCGGTGCCAACTCAGGCAGCACCCGCGCCAGGGATAAACCAGCGGCATTCAGAACCGCAGTCGCACCCAAAAAGTCTGCGCCCAGACCCGCCAGAACCGCAAAAAACACCAGCAGTACGCCCATGCCCGCGCCACTCACCCAGACCTGCTGCGGACCGAAACCGTGGGCGTCGCGGCAGCTGAAAGCCAGCATGGAAAAAGCCGGCGAAGCCTGGATGCCCATGAACGCGAAGCAAGTAGACAGCACCATCGCGGCGGTCCAAATGCCGGCCACCGGCGCTTCTTTGCCCAGGCCTGAGGTGAACTGCATGACTCCGGGGGAAGCCAAATAGGCGTTGTAATTTTGTGCGCTGCTGCCCCAGGGTCCGACCGGTCCCGCGCCCAGCTTGGCCAGGGCTTGCATCAGCGCGTCAAAGCCTTGCTCTGCGCCCAGATGCCACAGCGCCACGAACCCCAGCGCCAACAATCCACTGCACAGCAGCAGGCCCTGCAAGCTGCCCACATACGCCGCCGCACGCAAGCCACCAATGCAGAGGTACAGCATCAGCACCAAGGTCAACACCCACATGGCCAAGTGAGCCGGTATGGCACCGCCGCTCACCCACTGCACCAGGCTGCCGCCCGCTGCCAGCTGCAGACCCGCATAGGGAAGTGCGCCAAACAGCGCAATACCGATCACCATGATCCGCAGCGCGTCGCCACCGTAGTAATCACTCAGCATCTCACCCGGCGTGACATAGCCATGGCGTTTACCCAGCAGCCACTGCCGCTTGAAAAACAGCACGCCGGTCAGCGGCACGGTCACGGCCAGCAACGCCAGTTGACCGAACTGCAAGCCGTCACGCATCACCAGCGACGGGAAACCAAGCAGCGACCAGGCACCAAAGGTCGCCCCGGTGGCAAAGAGTCCGAACACCCAGGACGGCAGTCGGCGGCTGGCCAGCAGGAAGTCAGCTGGTCCGGCCTGTACACGAGCGCTACTGACACCCCACAGCACGCAGTAAGCGCAGTACAAGGCCAGCAGCGCAAGCAACCAGATCAAAACTTGGCTCATCTTATTTTCCGGCCTTTCGGTACCACAGGCTGTGAACCATGTTCCAGGTTCCACGGGTTCCGTAGCGGATGATCAGGTACAGAGCCAGCACGAGGGCCATGACCGAAAAGCCGGTAATACCCAGGCCCAGATTGACGCGGCTGTATTGCGGGGTCAACAAGGCCGTGGCTACGAAGACCAAAGCAAACAAGCCAAACAAAATAAGGCCCAGCGCCACCTCACCGGCATTGAAGTCCGAATCGAAAAAGTGGTTGATCAGCACGTGCCCCACAAATCCCCCAATCAGCAGGGCGTAGCCGAGCAAGCCGCAGGTCCAGTCCGAGGCGTTGAATCCGCTGAGCAAGAATGCCATCCCGAAGCTGCCCGCCAGTCCCCAATGCGTCATCACCGCCAGTCTGCGTTCCAGACTAGCGATGCGGTGCTTACGGTCGTTGGCGTTCATCGGCAGGGGCTTTGGCAATCAAGAGCTGACAAGGGGCAAAGCCCCATCAGACCGCGCCATGGACCGGGTCAGCACCATCGGTCTTGTCGTCCGTCACCGGAAGCGCCACGACATTACCTAGCTGGCCCAGGCTGGTAATCGATGCCGGCGACATACCGATCTCGCCCAACAGGGTGTCTACAAAAGGCGCCTGGGCGCGGAAACGCAAGGCGGAATTGACCACGTTATCGGCCAAACTGCCGTTGCGGTTGGAACCCGAGCCGTCGCCACTGCCGCCGGCTGCACCGCCGCCGCCGTTGCTGCCACTCAAACCCGGCAGGCCGTCGACTTGCAAAATCTTGATCGAGTCAATGTTTTCCATCGGCTTGACACTCTCGCGGATGATGCTGGGCAGGTTTTCGATGAGCTTGGTGTGCAAGCCGCTGCGCCGGGACGCATCAGAGCGCATGTTTTCCGCTTCGTTGAGTTTGCGTTTGCCATCGGCTTCCACGTCGTAACGGTAGGCTGCAGCCTCGGCGGTGACGCGTTCGGCGCTGGCGTGGTCAACGGCGGCGATGCGCTCGGATTCGGCCTCTTTGGTGCGCTTGATCGATTCGCGCTCAGCCTGCTGGCTGGCCTGGATCAGATCAATCGCCTTGCGCCTCTCTGCAACTTCGGTCTCACGCACGGTGGTCACGTGCTCCTGTGCTGCAATCATCACTGCGCGGGCACCTTCGGCCTGCGCCTGTGCTTCGGACTCGGACTTGGACATCTCTGCCACCGCAATCACCCGGTTCTGCTCTTCAATCTCCAGCGCCCGGCGGCGCTGGATGTCCAGTTGCGCGGTTTCCTGTTCGCGCAAGATCCGCTCGGTTTCGACCGAGCGAATTTGGTTAATGCGGGCCTTTTCAATTTGTTCGGTAGCGCGGATTTGCACCTCCTCGGTATCACGTTCGCGCTCGGTGCGCTCGCGCGCAATTTCGGCTTTTTGTTGCGCACGGCGGGTGGCAACTTCGCTCTCTTGCTCCAGTCGCGCGTATTCACTTTCGCGGTCGATGCTGAGCGCCAGCTTCTCCGATTCAAGGTTTTTCTTACGGATCGCAATCATCGTGTCCTGCTCGATGTCATTGCGCTTCTTCTTGCGGGTCTCGATCTCCTCGGTCAGACGGGTCAAACCTTCCGCGTCGAACGCGTTGGTAGGGTTGAACATCTTCATGTCCGCCTGATCCAAACTGGTCAATGACGCGGTTTCCAGCTCCAGGCCGTTGTCGGTCAGGGAATTGGCCACCAGCTCCTTGACGCCACGGATGTATTCGCTGCGCTTTTCATGGATTTCTTCCATCGTCATGCGCGCTGCCACCGAGCCCATGGCATCGACAAACCGGCCCTGCACCAGGTCCTTGAGGCTGTCGGGGTTGAGCGTTCGGTTACCCAGGGTACGCGCTGCTGCTGCCACCGCCTCGACCGTGGGAATCACCCGCACAAAGAACTCGACGCTGACCTCGATACGCATGCGGTTTTTGGTGATGAGCGACTTCTCGCCCATGCGCCGCACGTCGATGCGCAGCGTGTTCATGCTGACCTCGGTGATGTCGTGCACGATGGGTAGAACCAGCGCGCCGCTGCCCATGACCACCCGTTCCCCCCCAAAGCCGGTTCGAACAAACGAGAGGTCTTTGGACGAGTGCCGGTACAGCCAGTGCAGCAGGTACACAACAATCGCGATAACAATCGCAACCAGGATAACGATAGCAATAATGTCGGCGCCATTCATAGGTCAAGCCCTCCAAGTCTGAAACGAAAAATTAACAAAAAAACTAATGTGCGCGTACATCACCGGGAACTTCCGGAGTCACGCACCGAGGCGGACAGCACGGTCAAGCAAAATGCCACCGTGTTCACCACATCGCCCAAGTTGTAGACGATATTGAGTTTGGCGTCGCTCACGCCACCGGCAAATGCGACGATGAAATAGGTCAACGGATACAAAGCCCAGCCGATGGACACAATCAGCCGCATCCAGAAATAGCCCCGGTGCACGCTGAAGTTGCTGCTCTTGGCGCTGACCTCGCTCATGCGACCGAAAAACACCTCGCCCAGCACATACAGCCAACAGGCCAGTCCGATCAGAAAGCCCAGCGAGGGGTACATCAGATTGGTCTCGCCCAGATAGCGCGCCGTCACCATCGCAACCGACGCCACCAACAGACGCCAAAACAGCCAGGTCGAGAGCGGCGCCATGGTGTTCACAAAGAAATACATCACCATCACCTGCAAAGGCATGCTGGCAAACCACAGGATGTAGCGGTAAATCGCCGGCATCTGACCGCTTGCCTGCCAGACCTGCCCGGCCTGAAAATAGTGCAAGGCGCTCACGCCCATGACCAGCCCAGCCATGGTCAAAGGCAGCTTCCACTTGCGCGTAACCCATCCTGTGCCCATGAACAGCAGCACGGTCGCGGCCAGAGTCAGCAGTAACAGCAGCGAAAACGTGCCACTGGCGACATCGGTAGCCTCAAGCAACTTGGTATTCATACAAAGGTCTCCATACGGTTCAATTCGGTGGGGTTCAGGGTCAGGTTGAAGGTCACGATGCGGCGGCGGGTCTTAAATCTGTGTGCGGATGTGCGGCGAGCGGGCGTACAGGGCCACCATGGGCAGAATCAGCAGACCGAAAATGAACTGCTGCCACTCAAACTTCAGACCCATGCCAACCAAAAATGATGTCAGCACCTGCAGCACTAGGACGCCAATCACGGTGAACCCGTAGCCGCCTTGGCCTCCGAGTAACGAGGTGCCACCCATCACGACTGCGGCGAGGGTCATAAACAAATAAGGCTGTCCGACACCGATGAACCCGCCGCCGCTCCAGCCCAGCAGCAACACACCAGTCAGTGCGGCCACGGTCCCGCTGACCATGTAGGCAATCACCCAGTAACGCCGCTCGCTGATCGACAACCGCGCCGCCGAGGTGCGGTTACCGCCAAGCGCGTACAAATAGCGGCCGTAAACCGTGTTTTTCATACCGTATACCAGGACGATGGCGACCACGGCCCAGATCAGTATCACGGGCGGAATGGAGAGACCGAAGGTGGTTCCGTTCATAGCGGCCAGGTTTTTCAGCCAATTGGGCACTACGCCAAACACGTTGCCCGCAAAGGCGCTGCCGATGCTGGTGACAATCTGGGTCAGGCCGGAGACAGCAAAGCCAATGCCCAGCGTCAGGATCAAGGCCTGTCCCTGCAAGCGATAGCTCAGAATTCCGTTCAACCAGCCAATCAGTGCGCCCAGCAAGAGCACAATCACGATGGCAATCCAGGAATACATGCCCAAACCGATCAGGTAGAGCAAAAACACATTGGAAGCACCAATGACAAAGGGAATCGACAGATCCAGGCCACCTAGCAGCGCCACCAGCGTCTGCCCGACGCAGGCCAGGCCTAGGAATGCGGCAAACAGCAGCATGGACTTGATGTTCTGGCCAGAAGAAAATCCTTCAATGAAGATACTGCCCACGGTAAACATGGTGATCAGCACCATCAGCCCGATAAAGGCGCTGCGGTTGTCCACAAACAACTGACTGACCTGAACCGTGAAGACCAGCAAAGCGCACAGCACCAGGAAGGTGACGATGTTGAGCCAATTAAAAAAGCCGGTTACCGTGGCCGATGCGATCAGGAAAATGCCCAGGATCACCAACAAGGCAACGATCAAAACCCGGTGGCGGTAGGCAAAAGCCCGCGCCAACGCAAAACCACTGGGACCGTCGCCGCTGTCTTCTGCGCCGAACTTGGCATGCGGCGCTACATAGGCGTTCCAGGTCCATATGACCAGCGCGAAGGTGGCTGCGGTGTAAAAAATCAGCTCCTGCAACACCACTTTTTGCACGATGCCAAGTATGAAACCCAGCCCGGCAATCAGGATGGCCAGAATGAGGCCGACCCACTGCAGGGCCGACAGCCGGGTGTAAAGGGTATTGGGCACAGCACTCATGTTCCCTCCTTGGCCGGCGGCGTGGCATCAGGCTGGCTTGCTGCACCCGCAGGGGCGCCGACCGGCGCTTCAACCGGCACGGTCGCTTCGGTGGATGCCGGTGCAGCAGGCACAGGTGGCGAGACGGGGGTCACAGCCAGCGAAGGCGGCATGTGACTGTTATCCCACGCCAAGTAGGCTGCCAGGACAAGCAGACTGATCAGGATATAGACCATACGGGGCGAAAACCGCCGCTGGCGCGTCTGCAAGACCATGGCGCGCGCCACAATCAGAAGCGCAATTGCCAAGAGCAGGGATAAGGCAATCGGGCGGGCCAGCATGCTGCTGGCTTCGTCGGAAGCGCCAGTCTCCTCAAAGAAAAACCCAGTCGCTGCGATGGCATCGGGTCCCACCGTGGGGGATGCTGCGCCAAGGGCTGAGGCAGCAAATGGCTGTGCCTCCGCAATGGTTTGCGCGGCGTCGACCGCTATGGCAGCAGTAGCTGCGGCGTCGGGCGCCGACGCATCGGAGGCTACGACAGGCGGTGCGGGTCGGCCGTAGTCGAACTTGGCATGCAAGATCACACCGGCAAACAGAATGCTCATTACGATGAAGATGATGGTAGGCGAGATGTTGGTTATGCGCCGCTGCAGCCAGGGGATGGCCACCGTCAACAACAGTGACAAAACCAGAATCAAACCGTAGGCCAGATCCGTGACAAAACCTTGCACCGCACCAAAGCTGAAAGTAGCCAGCACATAGCCGATCAAAAACAGGTTCACCGCGCCCAGCAGCGAACCGATCACACCACCGCGCCCACCGGCCAGGCTGGTGCCGCCCAACACCAGAGCGGTCACGGAAATCAGCGTGTACGTGGTACCTTGGGTGGGATCGCCCGATCCAATCAAGGCGGTGTAGGTGAGTGCGGCCAAAGCCGCGAATACGCCAGCTATGCAGTGCGCGCCTAGGCGAACAATGGTAATGCGCACACCGCTGGTGTACGCCGCTCGTTCATCTGAACCCATGAGCCGCAGGTGCCCGTAAAACGCGGTACTGGTGAAGACCAGCCAGGCGGCGGTACTCAAAACCAGGATGACCAGAATCGGCGAGTCCAGCGTGGTGCCCAGACCCCAGGACGACATCCATTCGGGCGCGGTCCCGCCCGGACGCGGCAGGATCACCAGGTTGATGCCCGACAAGGCCAGATAGCCGCTGAGCGCGACGATGATGGGTTGCACCCGGACATAGACAATGATCAGAGCCATCAGTAACTGATACGCAACGCCCACAGCAATCGCATACAAGAAGAACGCTACCGGCGACTCCAGCGCGCCCATACCGCTAAGCACTACCAGAGTTACGTTGATAAAACCCATGAGGGGGCCGATGGACAAATCAACCGTGCCCCGGCCGGCAATGGCCAGCGCCATCAGCGCATAAGTTGCCAGAGCCAGCGGCGTGAGCACGATGACCGCGCTGCCGATGCCTGCGGGAGAAATAAGGTTGGGGCTGCGCAATACCGCAATGATGAGCAGCAGAAACAGCAACAGAATCGGCACCAGCATGTACGTGCTGGAGGATGCCGACGCCGGAGCTGTGCTGCTGCCTTCGTTCACGAACGGCTGCCTTTTGCGGCTTCGCCGTATTCCACAATCTTGATCCCACTGCGCCCGCTCACCACCGCGCTGCGCGCCGCAGGAGCCGCCCGGTCATCGAATTCCATGATTTTCATCGGGGACTTCGCGGCGGGCACAGGGGCCGTTTCTTGGCGCACAGAGGCCGATGCGCCAGGGGCAGCCCGCCCGCTAGCAGCGCCGCCGGTGTTGAATTCCACGATCTTGATCTTCGGACGCGCACTTGGAGGCGTCGCCGTGGGTACGGCTGGTTCGGCATCCGACGCGGCGCCCCCCCCGCGCAAAGCCTCCAGGCTAGGTGCATCGGTTTGGGATGGCTTTTTGTCAAAGCCTGGATAGGGACTGCTGCGCCGCTTCCAGTGGTCGGCGTCGCCAGGCTGGGGCGTAGCGGCGTCTCCACCAAATTCCACAATTTTCATGGGCTCCTCCTCAAAAGCGGGATCGACATCAACAGGGTGCACCTGGCCAGTCCGGGACTGGCCGAACATGGCCTCCAGAATCGGGGTAGGGTGGATATCCGGGCCAGTGAACTCGTCAAAAATGCTGCCATTGCGAAACACCAGCACACGCGAACAAAATCCGACAAATTCTTCAATTTCGCTGGACAGATACATCACCGACTTGCCCTGCGCGGCAAACTCCCGTAAGTGGCGGTACAACTCAGCCTTGGCACCGACGTCAATGCCGCGCGCGGGGTCGTTCAACACCAAGATATCGGGATTCAGGGCGAAAGCCCTACCAATCAGCACCTTTTGCTGGTTACCGCCGCTCAGCGAGGTGATTTTGTTGCTGCGTTCGCCCATGCGGATTGCCAGGCGCTCGACTTCCCAATCAAAAGTTCCCACCAAATCAGACCAGGCGATCAGCCCGAGCCAGCCACCGCGCGTCTTGCGCCGGTACAGCGGCATGAGCAGGTTCTCGTAAATGCTCAGGTTGGCAAAAATGCCTTCACGCTTGCGGTCACCAGATACGTAGCAAACGCCCTGGCTGACCGCCGAGTGCAAGCCCTCAATAGGCTGATACGCACCCTGCCTGTCGCGAACTTGCGGGACGCTTCCCATGGCCGGATCGACTCCGGCCATCATGCGCACAAACTCGCTTTGCCCCTGCCCATCCAGACCGGCAACGCCCAGAATTTCCCCCTGACGCAAGCGGCAGCGCACCGGGCGGGCGCTTGGCCAGACCTGCATCGCGTCTACCCGCAAGACCGCGGCACCCAGACGCTGGGTCGACCGCGCCGCCTGCGCGTCTTCATTGCTCTGCGCTTTTCCAGTCATCAGGCGCAGCAGGTTTTTTTCGGTGATCTCGGCTTTTTCCAAAACCCCGACATCCACCCCATCGCGCAGCACCGTGGCGCGGTCACAGACCCGGATCAGCTCCGCAATTCGGTGGGTCACGATGATGACGGCACAACCGCCGTCCCGCAGCGCGCGCATCTTCGCGAACAGCCGCTCGGTGGAATCTAAATCCAGCGCTGCGGAAGACTCGTCCAGGATCAGCACCCGAGGCTGGCACAGCAGGGCCCGGCCGATGGTGATCCATTGCTTGATATTCAAAGGCAGACTGCCAACCGGCGTCTGAGGGTCAATCGGCATGCCCGCGAGCTCACGCATCAAGGTGGCAGCCGTATCATTTTTTTGCTGGGAACTCAGGGCGCGGGACCACAAACTGTCCGCGCCGACATACAGGTTCTCGGTCACCGTGCACTCGTCGGCAACCATAACTTCCTGAAACACGGTGGCAATACCCGCAGCACGCGCCTCATGGGGTGCGGCCGGACTCAAACCCAAGACAGACACCTGGCCCGAATCAGCTGGAACGACACCCGAAATCACCTTGGCCAACGTGCTTTTCCCGCAGCCGTTGCCGCCCACAATGGCGTGGATCTCGCCCAGACGCGCGTGAAAGTTCACGCCGCGCAGCGCTTGCGTCGAGCCAAACGCCTTGCGCACTCCAACGATGGCGATTCCCTGACCGGCAACCGGCGCGGATACGCTATCAAGAAGGCCGGTCGAATCGGATGAAGAATAGCCGCTCAAGAAAAATCCAAAAAGAGAAAAGTCAATCAACCCAACGGCACACCGCCCGGCCCTTGGAGGCCACGGTGGTGTGCCGCTGCATGGACCGGTCGTTCAGAACGACCGGACAAACATCAATGCTTGAACTTAGTCGGGTCAGCCGGACGCAGGAAGAACTTGTCCAGATAGGCCGCGCTGCTACCCCAACGGTCAGGGCCAACGTTGACCCACTTGTCAGAGTCTTCGCTGCAATCTTCAGGGATCACTTTCTTGATGTCGTCGTAGCTGAAGCTGATGGCGTCGACCAGAACCGATTGCATCTTGGGGCCCTGGCCTTGCAAGGTGCGCATCATGATGTTCCAGGTCAGCTCGATGTCGTCGCCGGGAGGCCAGACTTGAATCGCCGCGCTGATGAACTTGGGGTTCTTGCGCCAGTAGCACAAGGCACCGACTTCACCGCCGATAGCGATAGGAACCATTTTGCGGCCCGATTGCTTCATGGCGCGCAGAACACCCAACTCGGCTGCTGACTGCACCACGATGCCATCGAGTTGACCCGGATTGGTGGCAAGCCACTTCTGGACTTCAGCCTGCGCAACCTGGTCGGTCCACATACCCGCCACGTCGCCCACGATCTTCACATCGGGGAATGTGGCAAGTCCGGACTTGATACCGCGGTCTTGCGAATCGGAGCCGGAGGTTCCGGGAATACCTTGAACGACCAGCACATTGCCCTTTTTGCCGATTTCGTTACCCAGCCACAGGCCCAGGTCCTTACCAGCAACCTGGTAATTCACCGAGGAGTTCACCGCGTAGGGCGAGGTCAAATAGCCCGTAAACGAGAAGGTAGGAACGCCCTTGTCATAGGCATATTTGACTGTCTGGTTCAGCGCAGTCGGGTTTGAGCAGCACACGATGATGGCGTCCACACCCTGGTCCACCAATTGGCGCATCTGCTGGATTTGCGTTGCGTCTTTCAGGTTGGACTGGGTGATGATCACTTCTTTGATCAGACCGAGTTTTTTCCATTTAGGGATGATGTCGCTTTGCAGACGGTCCATGGCCGCAGCACGCCAGGTGTTACCGGCGTACGAGCTGGCGTAGCCAATGGTCCACGGCGGACCCTTCTTGGGTTTCCAATCACGGTAGGCGCTGGCTCCCACGGGTTGCGCTGGATCCAGCACATCCGGGGCGTACAGGCGCTTGGCCACATCGGGTGAAATTTCGTCCAACCCGGCCGCGTGCGCGAGGCCCGATGCCAGAAGAACGGAGGTGACGCATAGCGTCGCGATTCGCTTCATGCCAAGTTTCATAGTGGTTCCTCATCGTTATTCCGCGATTAACGCGGCAAAGTCTGTGGTGATAGCGGCTGCAATCACCGCCAAACTTTAAGTCCTATTTGCGTAGTTATTTGCGCAAATTTAATGCAAAGCATAGGGGTAATCCCCTAATCGATTGAAACGCGTTTGAAATAAATTAATGCAGTCGCTAAATCACTCGATGATTTTCGCAAAGCGTCTGTATTTCTCGGTATATTTGACCCAATTTGCTTTTCTGTTGCCGAGAATTTGCATGAGTTAATCCGAATTTTGCACCACATTGCACGCCACGACGAAGCGTGCAGGAAAGGGCCAGAAAGAACGTTATGGCGAACGGAAAAAAAGAAGTCCGCTTGCAGGATATTGCGACCCAACTGAGCATGTCGGTTTCCACAGTGTCCCGGGCGCTAGCGGGTCATACCGCGATCAGCGAAGGAACCCGCCTGAGCGTGCAACAAGCTGCGGCGACGCTGGGTTACAGCGGCTCCAACCAGGGTCCTCGCAAGCGCCGCCCCAGCACGCGCACCATCGGCGTGCTGGTCAGTGTTTACGAATTCCACAACCGTTTTGTCACCCTTCTGCTGGAAAACATCCACCGCGACTTGCTGGACTACGGCTACCACGTGATGGTTTTTCTGGACCCGATCAATTCACCCAATGACATCACCCACCTGTCTAATTTCCGACCTGTGATGGACGATTACCTGGAAGGGATGATCCTGATGTCCGTCACCACCGACTCGATTCTGGTGGGCGAATTACAGCGACTGGGCATGCCGGTGGTTCTGGCCATGCGCTCGGTGGACAACCCGACGGTGGATGTGATTGAGGCCGATAACGTCCGCGGTGGCGCCGAGGTGGTGAGCCATTTTTACGATCTGGGGCACCGCCGCATCGGCCTGGTTTTGGGCACCCAAAAAGCCTCCACCAGCCGGGACCGCGCCCGTGGCGCGCTGGATTTTTTGCGCGAAAAAGGCATCCCACCCGAGGACACCCCGGTGATCTGGGATGCATTCACCTTTGAAACCGGCTACTCCGGGGCCACCCAACTGCTGGACGCAAGCCCCCGGGTCACCGCCATCATGGCCGGGGCCGACTCTATCGCGATGGGCGTGCTGGAGGCAGCCCGCTGCAAAGGCTTCTCCGTGCCCGGCGACGTATCGGTCGCAGGATTTGACGATGTGCCGCTCTCGGGTACCAGCATGATTGGTCTGACAACCGTGCAAAATCGGGCAGCCGAAATGTCACGCGCGACCTGCCGGCGCCTGGTGGATCGATTGCGTTATGGCTCTCTGAACCCGCCCAGCCGCGACGTCATGCCGATTCAATTAATGCGCCGCGACACCAGCGGACCTGTCTGATTTTCACAACCAAAAAAGCTACGAGCATGAACACACGAGCCTCCCCCCTCGCCCAATTACAAGACCCCAGCCTGATCAAACACCAGGGCCTGATCAACGGCCAATGGGTCAGTGGCAGCAACACATTCCGGGTGGACGATCCGGCCACGGGCGCTGAACTGGCGCAGGTGGCCAATCTGGGTGCTGCGCAGGCTGAGCAGGCCATTGCGGCTGCCAACGCCGCCTGGCCGGCTTGGCGTGCGAAAACGGGCAAAGAGCGCGCCAATATCCTGCGCAAATGGTTCGATCTGATCATGGCCAACCAGGACGACCTGGCGCGCATCATGACCTCCGAGCAAGGCAAACCCTTTCCTGAGGCCAAGGGTGAAGTGGCCTACGCCGCCAGCTTTGTCGAGTGGTTTGCTGAAGAAGCCAAGCG
>Ga0214921_10005788_pt1 | contig 17281 bp, 15 predicted proteins | sample LL1505_MetaG_FD_177992 | JGI IMG/M metagenome (GOLD analysis project Ga0214921, IMG submission 177992) | Freshwater microbial communities from Lake Lanier, Atlanta, Georgia, United States - LL-1505 | ecosystem: Environmental > Aquatic > Freshwater > Lake | place: USA: Georgia | collected...
TCTAATGCTGTTAATGTAGAAGTTATTTCAACTACACCGCAAATGGCTAAATTGTCAATTATGGATGCATTGGGCAATATACTTTCTTCAAAAAGAATAGTATTATTAATGGGTAAGAATCAATTGCCAATTAATATGACTACTTATTCAACGGGTGTTTATTTTATAAAACTAATTTGCGAATCGGAAGATAGTTCAGGAACATTTATACGCAGAATTATTAAGCAGTAAGCAATAAAATTTAAGCTACGCTATAAAAAATCCTTCAATTTTTGGAGGATTTTTTATGATGCCTTAGGGTTTTTGTTTGGTAACATAAAAAGAGGAATGATTTATCAATCGAATCAATTTTAAAATTTGGAATTTTTTGGTAGTTCTGATGGGATTGAGTTCGAACTTTTGGGAGGATGCGGAGCTTTTGGTAAATCTTTAAACAAAGCATAACCCCAAACTCCAATGCTTATAAACGTTTATGTCGTCTATTTTTAAAAATGTGTTATGTTTGAGTTAGATAGGCGAAATGTATTTCGCAGCTAAGAGAGTTTGCTGTCATTATAAATAAAAATAGCTAAATACTAAAAATGAAAATAGTAATAATCTTACTTGTAATAATTCTAATAGCTTTTATATCTGTCCAACTTTATTTAATAAATGGACAAAGAAATATTGAAAGATACCCTTACGTTATCAAAAAAAAATATAAGCGATTTGAAATAAGAAATTATGAAACTACTTTATTCACTTCAGTCAAACTTTCCACAAAAGGGTATAAAAATTCTTCAAGTAAAGGGTTCTCTATTCTAGCAGGATATATTTTTGGAAATAACGAAAGGAATGAAAAAATATCTATGACTTCCCCAGTCTCGATGTCATTAGAAGATTCTATGACTATGATGTTTATGGTTCCTAAGAAATTTAATAAGGACATGCTGCCTAAGCCTAATCAATCAGGTATAGAATTTAAGCAAGAACCTGCAAAAATGATGGCTGCTATAAGTTTTAGCGGTTGGGCTAATGATACTAAAATAGAAAAGTATAAACAGGATTTAAAAGCGGCTTTAGATGCTGAAGGTATTAAGTATACTAATCGATTTTATTTTTATGGCTATAATGCCCCTTATGAAGTGTTTAATCGAAAAAATGAAGTTATTGTTGAATTGCAATAAAATACTCCCTACAAATAGCGGAAAATAAAAATGGTCAACCTACACAGATTGACCAAAATTCTCGCTGGGTGTTCCTAACGGGTTTGAGTTCGAAAATTTGGGAGGAGGATATACTAAACTTAATCAATGCTATTCCTCACTAAAGAAAGAATCTTTAATATAAAAAACAGTATCAATAAAAAACAAAACACCATTATTGGTCAAAACATTTTCATCATGTAAGTCTTCTAATATTATTCCAATTTTATTGTTGAAATAATCATTATTCTTTTTTAATTCAAATCCATTTTGATTCAAAAATTCTTTTACAGAAGGTAAATTTGTTGGCTCGGTAATTTCAATAAAAGGTTGTTTTACTACGGAAAATAAAATCTCATTTTCTTGATAAAATCCAATTAATTCATAAGCTGTTTGAGGAAAGAAATAATTATGAATAATAAGGCTGTAAAAATAATCTAACCAAAATTCGTAGAAAATAGTATCATTTAATTTGTATACAAATTTTTCGTTGGAATGAAGATATACTCTTTGTTCAGCCCCGCTGGCGATGAACCGACTTTCATCATGATTATGAAACCACAGATTTTCTGTTTCAATCCACTCAATTAGCTTCTTTGCTTCTTGCTTTTTTGAGAACTCAGATTTTTCAGAGTTTCCACTTGTTTTTTGGCTTTCTCTAATGTAGTGGGCTGCTGCTTTGATAAAATCCTTTGCTGAATGATTGCCAATTCCTGAAATGATACTTTGTAGTTCATGTTTTAGATTCATTTAGGTAAAAATAAACAATAAATCGAATAATATAAAATGTGGCGATTAATTTGAAGTTAGCGTAAATATTGTTTTCTAAAATAACATTTGTGGCCCTAACGGGAATGAGTTCGAAGATTTTGGAAGAGGACATTATTACAATTTGATCTACTAATTCTAACTCTTTTTTTTACAATTTTGTTGAAGGGTTGCTGAAAACTAATTATTAAAAATACAACTATGTAGCTATTAATATTAGTATTTATGAGCTAATAAATTTAGCATTAAATTACGTATTATGAAAAAAAACAATTTCAATAAGAATTTGAAAAAATTAGAAAACTAATGAATGAACTTTAGGGCTTCGGCGGACCTGGTTCAGGTAGGCATCCAGAAGGTGGCTCACATGAAAACATCGTTCATCCTGACTCTCCCGAAGTAAAGGCTTATCTTCAAAAGGCAAAAGAATCAGGAAAAGAAATTGAAAATATTGGAACTTATATTGCTGTTGGACTTGGTGGACAAGTTTCTGAAATCAACTATAAAACTGCCAACAGTATTGCCAGAAAAGCGAATGACTATTACAAAGGAAAAGTAGATAAAGTAAAAGATGCGGTTAAAAATACAGTAATTATAGACAAGCATAACATTCAACAAGCTCTTGACAAAGCAAAAAGCGATCCTGGTTATATTCGTACTAATGAAAGAAATTCCGAAACAGATAATTTGGGTTATAAAGGACATGCTATTATCTTCAAAACTAAAAACGGCATGTATGGCGAGGTTCAATCAATACCCCTGAGATAATTTATGCAAAAGAAACTGAAAGCAGAGGAAGAAAAATGTTGGGAGATAAAAAGTATGATGAAATTGCAAAAAGAATTGGAGTAAAGGGTGGTTTAGGTCATAAATTATTTGAAGAATGGAGAGTTTTAAACGACGAGAAAGATTTAAAAAGAAAAAAAGAAATACAAGATCAATCCAAGCAATATTATTCACACTTTTTCATAGCAATGATAATGAAAAACAATTTTGAAATTTTACAAGACAATATTTCTAAAGGCAAAATAGTTTATTTCGAATGGGAATTTGAAGAGATAGCCTTAAAATATTTAGGGGAAGGAAATTATGAAGCAAAGAACAAAGGATATGGTGGTCCATTTCCTGTAAAATATAATGCTATGTTGGTTGCAGAAGCTTTATTGAGCAATCCTAGAATTATCAGTAAAGAAGAGTATGATAATTATTAATATAGGTGTGGATGAGTTTTTTAAAAATCTGTAACTATTAAAAATTAAAACCTTTAAACTCCAAATCCGCCATAAGCGGATTTGGCTGGGTGGTCCTAACGAGCTTGAGTTCGAACTTTTGGGAGGATTTACAACTTGCTTATGAATTAGGGTATTAATTTACTGTGTTGTCGTATTTTCAAGGTAATAGAGTTGTTTTATTTTTTATTGCGTTGATACTTTTTGAAAAAGAAACAGTATTTAGAAATCTTCCATAATCACTAAGATGACCAGGGTCTTTGAAGTTTTCTACATGCATTTTTAAACTATCATTTGCTGCCAGGTATTTAACATCTCTTTCCTGAAGAAAGCTTACCAAAGAAGCATTAACCTTATGATAGTTGCTATAAATCTGATCTTGATAATAAAAATCAGGAGCAGTGAAACAAACTACGGATATTCCATTTGACTTTGAAAGATTAAGTATTTTCTCAAGATATACTACATCGAAAGAGTCGACTATAATTTTTCGAGATCCCTTAGGTTTAAAAAAAATGGTGCTGTCGATTATAAGGTTTTTAGGAAACATAGCAGTTGACTTAATATAGTGGTCTATGCGTTTGTTTTTTTCTTTTCTACCCTTAATTCTGGCAATCATTTGAATGGGTGAATAATATTTATTGTATTTATAAAACCTCAACCATGGCACCCAGGAAAATAGTACCTGATCTGTATTGTCTAAATAATGACTGATTGCTGTTTTAAATTCGGGGGATTTCCAATAAGGTATGAAATTAAAAACATGAAAAGCATTACTGAAACTTCGGCTTGGGTCTAAACTATAAATATCTGTTTGTAAAAAAATGTAATTGAATGTGTTTTTATTTTGAATGAATTTGTAAAGCACCAGATAATTATCTACAAATCCAGACCCATTGGCTCCAATATTAATTCCTTTAAGTCCAGTAAGAGAGTCTAACATATTCATATCAAAGGCGCCTTCGGCTCTACTGGATCCCAAAACCACATAATCAAAATGTTGATAGGATTGCTTCATTGACCAAGTTCTTTTACTATCGTTAGTTAGATATTTATCTAGACTAAAAAACCATTCACAAACCAATCCATAAGTGATTAGCAAGGCCAAACATACAGCAAAAAAAAAGGATAAATTGAGTAGGAATTTTTTCATTAAAATTGAAAATATATAAAACTTCGTGGATTGACAAATGCACCCATAAAGAAAATGAGCAATACTATTATTATATATGTTAGACGCCTTAATTTGTTTTGCTTTATGTTGCTAAATGGAATATCTGAATGCCTACCCAACCATTCCATGATGATTAGAATGAAGATAGAGATTAATGAATAAGTAGCAGAAAGCTGATCTATTTTTGCTTTAGTGGGATTACTAATGATTTGGTGTATGAAATCGATCGCGATATGTATAGATGGTGCTCTAAAGAAAATCCAAGCAATACATGTAAGTAAGAATGTGAAACAAATTTGCATCAACTCTTTCAATGAAGGTAATAAATTATTTTCAGCAACGATATTGAGATGATTTCTATTGTTTTGCGATAATAGAAGCGGTGTAAAATAAATTGCATTTAAGATGCCCCAAATTATGAATGTCCAATTTGCACCATGCCAAAAGCCGCTGATCAGAAAAATAATAAACGTATTTTTAACTTTTTTCCAGACACTACCTTTACTGCCTCCCAATGGTATATAAACATAGTCTCTAAACCAACTAGATAAAGAAATGTGCCAACGTCTCCAAAACTCTGCAATGTCTCTGGAAAAATAAGGATATGAAAAGTTACGAAGTAAATCTATGCCAAATAATTTCGCAATTCCAAGAGCCATATCTGAATATCCTGAAAAATCACCGTAGATTTGGAAGGCAAACAGAAAAACAGATAGAACGAGCTGAGACGTAGATGCTCCATGATAATTTGGGAAAACAGCATCGACATAAATTGCACAATTATCTGCTACAACTACTTTCTTAAATAAACCCCAGAGTATTTGCCTCAAACCTTTAACTGATTTTGAATAATCGAACTTTCTTTCAGATTTTATTTGAGGTAATAAATGGGTAGCTCTTTCAATTGGACCTGCAACTAGCAATGGAAAAAAACTTACAAAAAGTCCATAATTGATAAAATCTCTTTCAGCTTTTATTCGATTTTTTTGTATGTCAATTATATACGAAAGTCCGTGAAAAGTATAAAAAGATATACCAACCGGCAAAATAATATTTAGTGTTGTAGGGTGTAAATAGATGCCGGCGTAAGCTATTGCTTCGGCAAATGATGTGACAAAAAAATCGTAGTATTTAAAAACACCTAAAAATCCAAGATTTATGGAAACACTCAGCCAAAACCAAAACTGTTTCGTTTTATGGTTTTGGGCAGATTCAATTTTTATTCCCGTAAAAAAATCTAAAAAAGTTGAGAACATTAAGAGAAATAGAAACAAGTAATTCCAGCAAGCATAGAAAAAATAACTTGCTAATAGCAAAAGCAAATTCTGATTTCTCAAATTATTTTTATTAATAAACCAATATATTAAAAATACAATGGGCAGAAAAATCAAAAAACTAATAGAATTGAAAAGCATTGATTTGTATGTGTAGTTGTTTTATTATTAATAAAATATTGAACTATTAGATGTTATTCCTATAAAGGTATTCTTTTTTTTAATTGGCCTATAATTTGTAGCTGTGTCAAATTTTTTTTTATTTCATTAAAATGTGGTCCTAACGGGAATGAGTTCGAACTTTTTGGAGGATGTGGAGAGTTTGGTAAATCTTTAGCAAAAGCACCCCTCAAACAACCCGAAATATTAACCCCGAAATTATCGATAATTTCTAAAAATGTCATATGTTTGATTTGGATAGGCGAGATGAATTTCCCAGATAGGGAAATTATAATCCATTTTGAAACAAAACGTAAATCATCACTGTTTCAAAAAAATCAGAGATGTTTAACAGCAATTAAAACAAATGATGAAAATTCTGAAACACCTGATATTACTTACCACATTACATATTCGTTTGAAATATCTGCATTTTTGTCCGAAAGAAAAATCAGGGGTATATTTAAAATTTCAACCATAAAATTCTAAATAATGAAAACCACAAAATTAACAATACTATTAACTTTAGCTTTCTTATCGCTTGGCTCATCAAAAACTAAAGCTCAGGATGTGGGACCAATAAAAGGTGCGGTTATTAAAGGTGGCCGCCCGCATATGGTTGAATTTGTCATTAATGGGAATGGAGCAATACCCAACGGCAGTGGCATCCAATCTTCTTTAAAATTTAATCCTGCTATCAACATAAACTATTATCTCTCAAAGAACTCATTTATAGGTCTGGATGGTAGTTATTTAACAGCCAATCCCACTTTTAATATGGATGATTATGCGGCGCCATTTGCAAACAAAGGATTTGCCTCTATTATCAAGGATAAAACAAAATTCTCCTCAACATCCTTTTTGCTAACAGGGGGCTATGCTTTCAGGACAAAAGCAGCTGCAGCCAAAGCTAAAGAATTATATTTAAGATTAGGTGCAGGCGTATCGTTAAACACTTTTCCAAGCCAAACAATAACCCAGAATTTTAACGGAACCACCGATGTGATTGCAAGGTACCAAACACCTGCAGGCTACAGCAAAACAAACTTAATAATAAAACCGGCTTTACAATTTAATTTCTGGATCACACCAAATTTTGGAATAACCCTAAACGCCCAATACCAAATGTACCTGGGAAATAAAGATTTTTTATACACTTATAAAGACTTAAACGGAATCAATTTTAATGCTGTTCCCCCAACACCTACAGATGTTTTAAATTTTCAAATAAATAATGCCCCAATCATTACAGAAACGGTATCAGGTATTACAGGTAACTTAAGTTTCGGAGGGGGTATCGTTTTTGCGCTTAAAACTAGAACTAAGAGTAATCAAACAAATGAACGAATTCTTAAAACTAGAACTAAGAGTAATCAAACGAATGAACGAATTCTTAAAACTAGAACTAAGAGTAATCAAACGAATGAACGAATTCTTAAAACTAGAACTAAGAGTAATCAAACGAATGAATGAATTTCAGGTGGAGCCAGAATGTCTGGCTTTAATATCGGTGGATATACATCAGAAAAAGATTCGATAACTGTAAGCTCTCAAGATCATGCTATTAACGAACAAGGTTTGCCCGGAAATGGAGGTGGTGCTGCGGAAAAAACAGCTATTTTATTTATTGCCATATTTATCCAATTCTATTAAACTAATGTTTATATTCAATATCTATTGATAAAATTAGAACTTTATGAAATTTTTTTATACTCCTATACTATTACTTACTCTTTTATCTTGTAAAAAGGATGATCAAGTTGAAACGCCAACTGCATATAGAATAACAAAGAATATTACATACAACAATATTAGTGTTGATGTCATTATAGACAAGCCTGCTATCAATAATCTTGATGTACTGATTGTATTTCACGGAACAGTTCGATCTGACAGTGAAATAATAACAGCTGCAAACACAACACTTGATAGTTTCAAAAGTATTCTAAATATTAAGCCTATGATGATAGTAAGTGTTGCGCACCCTCAAGAGAATATACTTTTCGGAGACAATATAATACAAGCTGAAGCAGCATTGTTATGGGTAAAAAACAAGGCAAATCAGGAATTAGGAATTACAGTTGGAAAAATATTTTTAGCTGGACACTCTCAGGGAGGTTATTTAGTTACTCGTTTAAATACGATGCATCAAACAAATGGTGTAATTGCTAATTCACCAGGCCCCTTAAATCTTGTATACAGGTGCGGGCTTGAAGAAAATGGTCAAGTTCAATCAAGCGCTACTTGCTTAAAATTAAAGAATGTTTATGGACTAACCACAGCCAATTCAAGTGCTTATTTTGAAAGGTCATTACTTAATTTCACTAATGGATTCAAGTCAGATATATTGTTTATTCAAGGACTAGATGATTCTCCTATTCAATTGCATTCGTGGCCAAGTTTTAAGCAAGAAGTTTTAAACTGTACGACTTGTCAGAACAGTCAATTTGTGGAAATACCTGGCGGACATACTGCACTATTTACAAATGCATCAGCAAAAACTGAATTCAATAATTTCATTAATAGCAGATAGAAGGCATTTAGTTTAAGTGTTATTTTCTAAAACAATGTTAAACCCTAAAAAAGTTAAATTGTCTACAAGAAGGATGTAATTTTCTTTAAAATACAAAAAATAATTATGACAAGATTTTACTTGTTTGCAGTTGCTATAATTATACTGGGGTGTAAAAAGGACACTCCAAACACAACTAACCTAAATCCAATTGTAATCCCTTATCAAGAAGGGTTATCCACTAATTATATCACAGTGAATAATATCACTAGAAAATATTTAGTATATAGGCCTACAGGGTTGACAACTGTAAAATCTGTTGTGACTGTGCTTCATGGGGGTGGTGGTGCCGGGATTACAATTGCTGATTCAGGAACACACCCTCTTTCTGTTTTCCGTGATGTTGCAGATACCGCCAAGTTTTTGCTTGTTTATCCTGAAGGCAGTTTGGATGCACAGGGCAATCCCGGATGGAATGATTGCAGAAGTGATGATATTTCAGGAAGTCAAGGTGATGATCTTCCTTTTATCAAATTGCTTGTTGATTCATTAAAGGCCAAATTACAATTGACATCTTCAAACATGTTTCTCACCGGAACCAGTAATGGTGCATTGATGACATTTTCTTATTCTTTTTTATACCCAGAGAGTATACGAGCCATAGCAGTATCAAGCGGCAATCTACCACTCAATCCTGATTCGGGGCCATGTTCCACAGGATCAACTCTACCACTTCCAATCATGATTACTCACGGAACCCTAGACCCGGCAATGCCTGCTGACGGAGGATGTGTAGCTAACATCGGTGGAGCATGTAATCGGGGAAAAGTTATTTCTCAATCACAAACAATACAATATTGGTTACAACGTAACGGATTAAGCAACACAAACCCATCAATTACTAGCTTTGATGTAAATACCAACGATGCCGGAAATGTAGAAAAAAGAATCTACAATGGCTCATATCCTTTGGCGTATTTTGTTTTGAATTGGGCAGGTCATGCCGTACCAAGTAAAACAGTTTTCAGTAACACGACCGTTGTCTCCGGGGCACAGAACCGAGATATTGAATATGCAACAGAAGTTTGGATGTTTTTCAGACAATTTCAACACTAAGAGTTAATGGTATTAAACAAGCAACACAAATGAAAAAACTAAATTTGCAAGCGAATAGTATTTCCATTTTTTTACCTGATACTACTTTCCACATGAGAACATTACTTCTTTTATTTACATTGACTTTATTGGGCGTATCTTGTAAGAAAGATGATACACCTTCTACATCTGCTGATAAACCAAGCGAACAAAAGACTATAAACCTGACTATTGACGGAAATGCAAGAAGTTTTATAGTGTATCTTCCGACAGGTTACAACAATGCTGGCAAAATGCCATTGATTTTTGTCATTCATGGTGGAAGTGGCACTCCTGAAGGAATGATAAATATTGCCAATTTTAAGCCTATCGCTGATAGAGATAAGGTTGTATTAGTTTATCCTGCAGGAATACAAAAAAATTGGAACGATGGGAGACCGACAACCCCCAATCAATTAGGAATAAATGATGTTAGTTTCTTCAACCAAATGTGTGATTATATGATTACAAATTATTTTGTTGACAGAACAAAAATTTATGCCACAGGTATTTCAAACGGTGGCTTTATGTCTTCTCGTTTGGGTTGTGAATTAAGTAACAGAATTGCAGCGATTGCAGTTGATGCAGCTACAATAGAAGCAACAACAATCGCACCAGGCTGTAACCCAGGAAGACCATTACCTGCAATTTATTTTCACGGAACAACCGACCCTCTTGTGCCATTCACAGGTGGACAAATGACAGCAGGCGGAACAGCAGGTGGAACTATTTTGTCTCATTTCCAAGCAATTGACAAATGGGTAGTAATCAATGGTTGCAACCCAACACCAATTGTAACAGATTTGCCAGACATAGCAAACGATGGAACTACAATAAAACAAAGAGTTTACTCAGGTGGGGCTAATGGAAGCGAAGTAGTAAGTTACGTAGTTTTGAATGGCGGACATACTTGGCCACAAGGACTACAATATTTGTCCGAAAGTATAATTGGAAAAACGAGCCAAGATATAAATGCTTGTGAAGTTATTTGGTCTTTTTTTAAACGTTTTAAAAGACAATAAAAAATTAACCGCCAATTACAAGGTATTGCCAAAAAAAGGGGGATTAAACATTTGTGCATTTTTAAGCATTTTTGGCGTGGGTTTCAAGCGATTATAGTGATAAGTATCGTTTGCAATATTTGATATACCCCGATGAGATTTTGTATAATAAGGAAAATAACACGCTTCGAACTCCAAGAGTAAACATTCTATTCATCGCAATCTCTTATCTGTCGTACATTTCAGCAGAAAATAAAAATGGTCAACCTTCACAGATTGACCAAAATTCTCGCTGGGTGATTCTAATGGGAATGATTTCTGAAATTTGGGGGAAAGATTTTGAGTTGATGATCTTCTTTGTCACAAAATGAATAATGTAACAGATGTTTAAAAAGTCAAACCGTTGAAAGTCACTTTTACATTTCTCTGTTCATTATTCATTATTTTACATATCTAGTGGTCCTAACGGGATTGAGTTCGAACTTTTGGGAGGATGTGGAGAGCTTGGTAAATATATAGCTAAAGCACACCAACAGAAAAACAAAGAGTTATAAGACAAAAATAATTTAAGCTATAATTAGAAGTTAATAATTTCTTTCCGTTTTGTATAGGTCTGATTTTTGTTTTTCAAGCCAAAAGTAGTATCCTGCGTGCTAAATACGGAGAGCCGAAGACAAAGCATCTATCCCGGTTTTTTGCATTTGCCTGCATCGTATTATCGAATAAAACAGGTCGATCAGAACGGCCAGAATATGCATAGTAAAATTATTGTGATTAAAAAGGGTGTCTCCGAAAATAATTGTATAATATATCCTAATCAAAGTAAAAATATCATCAAACGAAATATTTGGTGGAGAAGCCATTATAGACATGTCTAATTTATTAGGGGAGCACATTGGACTTTATAAAATACATTCAAATCATTTTGAAATAAATACTTCTATATTAGCGAATGGCACATACATTCTAAAAATAACAAACAAGCAAAATAGCCATATTCAAAAGATTATAGTTAAACATTAATCTTTCATAAAGAGTAATAAAGCCTCGACTTCTAATAGTGAATTCTTTTTAAAGACCTCATTAATCAATAGTAGAAAATAAGCTATTGGATTTTACATTTATTGAATCTTTGTTAGCCATACAACGAAAATGTGAATAACCTGTTAATATTAATCATAACAATTTAATCTTATTTTTAAATTAAATATTTATATTCAATGATGCATTTTAGGTTACGAGGTTTATGACATAAATTTTTAAACTAAAACTAAGCATATGATCCATTTATTATTTATTGTTTTGTTATGCGTGTTAGCACTATACCTACTAGGGCGTATTTATTCTTCCATTTCTGGGGACAAACCTACAAGTTTACTAAAACTAAAAGACATTCATGAATCTGTAAAAAAAATGAGCGGAGTTTGGTTGATTTCCATTCCATTCATTTCATTTTTTGCTATGATTTATAATGTTTGCCTTTTTGCAGTTTGGTTTATTTTGGCTTTAATAGGATTGTTGACAAAAGTGGTTGGATGGATTTGGACAGAAATTGTTATTGCCGGAGGTTACTTTTTGTTTCAACAATTATGGCATTATTTTATAATCTGGCCATGGACAATTTTAAGAATGGCGTTTGAGTCCATCAAATCTGCTTTTAGTTGGGCGTATTTCAAAATTGGACTTATTGGCCTGTTTCTTTCATTAGCAATAATATTTACTGGAAGATATTTTATTTCAACTTTCGAATGGTGGGATGGATTAGATGTTTTATTTGTTATTTTATCTTTGATTCCCATTGGTGTTGCTATTTCCTATATTATCAACAGTAGGAGCGGAAACCGACAATCAAATCTAAACGTTAGAAATAATTACATAAAACATGTTTCTGTATTAGTTATTGCATTTTTGATCTTTTTTGTAATTGAATATATTCTTATTTATGCTGGATCATTAACGAGCATTGGGTACTCTTTCTCTGCATTAATGGCTGGTGGAAATATTTTCGTTTCATTCTTTATAATTTTAAATGCGGGCTTATTGCTCTTTATATTAAGTGCATTGCCTTCTTTTTCTCAAGACTATACAGGAACTAATAAGGATTTGCTAAAAAACTTTGGCAGTCACTTGCTACATAAATGGCCGCAATATTTACTGGCGCTACCGGCTTTAATTATTCCTGGAATTATAATAAGTATCATTCCTTATTTTTTATCTCAAGGTGCCATCTCTGTTACAAAAGAGGTTTCAAATAAAGTTTACAATGAGAGAATAGTGTCTGCTAATAAAGATATTTCGGAATCGAAAAAAGTTAATTATGCTGATTGGTATGATGTAGAAAAAATGTCGGATGACTCTATTAAAAAAGAAATGTCAATCGATTTGGAGAATATAAACAAAGAAGCTGCTTTGGCGAGATTGAATATCAACCATGACTACATGACGGCATTTTATAATAAGCATTCATCTTATTATGGCGCAGCGCCTTTGTTTGCTATGTCCATGGGTTATGATGCGTATTCTGAAAATCAAAATGCTTTAATAAAGACAGATCCGTATGTTATAGGTTCGTCTAATTTGTCAGAAGGGGTTGCTAAATTAAAAAATAATTTAGATAGTAATGTTATTCCAAATTGTCAGAAAGATTTAGTTACTATTGAAGCTTCTTTAGCAAAACTTAACGAGGATATAATTCACGCTTGTGATCTGCCTGCCTTAATTCAGTCGCCAGAAAACAAACCTACGGATAGCAATATACCAGAAATAGCTACCACTCCGCCAGCTCCAATAGATGAATGTACGGCGAAGAAAAATGATATCTCCAATCAAATTGATGAAGCAAATCAAAGCAAGATAAAAATTACAGCCAACAAGGCGAGGGCAGAAATGATTTCAAAACATTTTGGAGTAGTCAATGAAAAAATCAATCGTCTTGATCAAAGTAATTCTTTAGCTGCTAAGATTGGTTATTTCTTAATTACTTTATGGATGTGTTTAATTATGGCGTTTTGTTTTGCATTTATTATACCATTATTTGCTATACTTAATCACGGTATTTATGTGTATTCTGACGGGTCAGAAAAATACTATTTAATCGAAAAAATAGAAGCAGCCTATCAAAAAAATAAAAATCAACCTTTATTAGGATTGTTATTGCTGCCATTCTTATTTCCTGTATTAATGTCATTATATAGTTTTCTCAACCCTATTAAATCTTACACAAAAGAAGTGATCGATTCTGTGAAAGCTGAAACCATTTATAAAAAAACGAATCAATTAATGGGAAGTTTTATGTCGATTTTCGGAATGTCATCTTCCTGTTGTGAAAAGGATAATGGACAATGTGAAATGAAAGAGGAAAAATTAAAATCAGAAGAGGGTATTGCCCCTATAGTAGATTCTGTAAGTACAGAAAGTATTGATCAAGGTTTATCAGCACCAGAAGGTAGTGACGCGCTACCATCAAACACGGAAGGAATAGAAGTTCAACCTGAGTAAAGCGGAATTAAATTAGAATACTTTTCAACAAAAAGCTCTCGTATTTACGAGAGCTTTTTGTTGAATTCTTGTAAAGAAGTATAATTTATAAGCAAGCATTTATTTTTCATAAAAAATAAAATACCCCAAAATCATAAAGAAATTGGGGTAAAAAAGAGAAAAGAGGATTAGGGTTAGTGGCCCTAACGGGTTTGAGTTCGAAGTTTTGGGAGGATGTGGAGAGCTTGGTAAATCTTTAGCCATCGCACTATTTTTTCTATTATAATGCCGATATAACAACTGTTTGGGACAATTTCATTGGACCATTACAGATGTGTAGTTGGTAAAAACATCAAATCGAACTTGCAATTATTATTGAAACAAAAACGCTACTTTAGCAAATCAAGGTTAATTAACTCCATTTCATAGTTATTTGTAGTTTAATGCCTAAATTAGACTGCTACACGTGAAATAATCTGATTGGAACAGACTTATATTTACAACATTATTTGTCTTCATTAAAAAATTAAATAATGAGAAAACTCTTATTTGTTACAGTAATTGGCGCCCTTTTATTTGTGGTGTCATGTAAAAAAGATACACAACCTGTTGTAAGCAATCCAACTTGTTCAATTGAAGGAAGATGGATCGACCCATTGGGAAATACATTATATGAGTTTAAAGATAGTCTGAAGTATACTTTTTACCAGACTACACCTGGTGGACAGTTCGGAACAATTGCCGATTCCAATTTCATTCCGGGTCAACAAAAATGGTGGATGGTAGGTGATTCCCTGGTGCAGAAGTTTGGTTCGTCAAGTTATTTGAAATCTTTAGTTGAGTTTGATTGCAATTGTAATCGTATGAAACTTACATCAAACATTTTCAGCTTTAGTTATTGGAAAGAGGGTTATGACACTACAACCTGTCAATAAATATCTACTTTTTAGCATATCCTAGCTCAAATGGTTAAGTGCAGTTATCCAAGAGTAAACAGTCTATTCACCGCAATCTCTTGTCTGTCCTACATTTCTGCCGAAAATAAAAATGGCCAACCTAAAAAGATTGACCGAAATTCTCGCTGGGTGGCCCTGCCAGGAATCGAACCTGGATCAAGAGCTTCGGAAACTCGCATACTATCCATTGTACTACAAGGCCATGAAATCAATATTTATTATTTCCCAAAATTCTGAATATTTGTTCCGAATATTTTTACGGCTATTGCCAGTAATATAACACCAAAGAATTTTCTTACTACTATTAATCCATTAGGTCCTAAAACTCGGCCAAACCATTTCAATGATTTTAAAACAGTAAAAATAACTATCAGATTGATTAATATGCCCAGTAAAAGATTGGTGTCGTTAAAGTTTGCTTTTAGCGACATGATAGTGGTAAGCGTACCAGATCCTGCAATCAATGGAAAGGCAATCGGAACCACACTACCACTTTTAGGGTTACTATCGGCTTTAAAAAATTCTAGACCTAAAACCATTTCAAGTCCGATAATGAAAATAACAATACTTCCTGCAACTGCAAAAGATCGTACATCCAAACCCAACACATCTAAAAATTCTTTCCCTAAAAAAAGAAATAAAATCATCAGCGCTCCTGATGCTACTGTGGCTTGCATGCTTCTAATATGACCACCCATTTTTTCTCGAAGCGTAATTAAAATAGGTATAGAGCCAAGCATATCAATAACCGCAAACAAAGTAAAGCTGATAGTAAGAACATCTTTGCCTATTATTTTTCCAAAATCAAACATGCCTTTATTGTTTTTGCAAAGATAATTGCTTTAAACTAAAAATGTTTTTAATTAGTAGCTATATCTTATTCCAAAAGCCATATTAAATCCAGGAGTATTAAACCCGTAGATTTCACTATATTTTGCATTGTTAATATTTTTTAAATCTGCAAATAGCTTAATCTTACTTTTATCAAAAGTATATTCTGTATAGAAATTACACACAGTGTATTTGCTTAAAACAACTTCGATTGAATTAAAGTTTTGATCAAAACTAATATCCGTTCTTTTCCCAACAGATAAAATACTGGCATTACAGAATAAACGTTTTGTAAAGTTTCTGCTAAGGTGAATACCTAAAGTATTTTTAGGTCTGCGTATTAAATTGAAATAACTTGTATCGGCGCCATTATTTAATGTGGTTACTTTTCCGTCAACATAAGAATAAAAAAAGTTAGCGGTTGATTTTTTATCTAATACTAGTTTAGTTTCTATTTCAATACCATAATCTTTTTGTTTGTCTTGATTGATGTACTTATCTATAAAGAAATAAATTACGTCTTGTACACTTCTATCATAATAGGTGAATCTAATGTTATTTTTATTTGATTTAGAAAATACTTGAAACCCTGCTTCGTTTGTTTGAGCCACTTCGGGATTAAGGTTTTTATTTCCATAAGAAGAGTATAGTTGAAATAAACTAGGTGTTTTATAGGCTGAGGAAAAATTGACAAAGAGTTTACATCTATTGCGTATTAAAAAGGATGGATTAAAATTGTACACTACATTATTTCCATAGGATGAGTGACGATTCCATCTTCCTCCAATTTCTGCATTAAATCCTGAAGTTGTATTGGCTATTATTGCGGTGTATACACCTGTTTGGTTTTGAAAAACACTATCTTTCCCAAGTTTGCTGATATTATCTCCAAAATCACTGATAAACATTTCGGATTGATTCGTATTAGATCTCCTGTAATCAATACCTACAGACATTTTTATATGATCATTTAAAGGCTGCACAAAATATAGATCTGCGAAATGCTCTTTTCCATCATAGTTTCCTTGGCTGTATTTACTATATCCATTAATGCTTTTTATCGAATCATCAATGTATACCCTCTTGCCACTATTAAAATTATATAAAAAAGTTAAGCGAGATTTACCAAATAAAAATTCATTTTTAAAGCCGCTTTGAATATTGGTATTTGTATTGGTTAGATCTAATTCGTCGACAAAGGCTCCCTGATCATATTGTTGATTAAAGGTAGAAAAACGTAAGTAAGGCTGAATGAGGATATGCTTATTGGGCTTGTATGTAAGAGACGAATACGCATTGATTTGTTTATATCCATCTTTATCAGTTGTATGCTCGCCTTGAATAGTGTCAACTGTTTCATTAATTCCTTTAGTATTTAGCATAGAAAAGTTAACTGCATAATCAATTTTTTCTTTATGCTGATAAAGAGATACGTTAGTACGAACAGTTTGAAAGTTACCGTAACTTATCATACCATTAGAACTCAATCCTTTTTTAATATTTTTCTTCGTGATGATATTGATGACTCCTGCCATTGCATCAGATCCATATAGTGTTGATTGGCTACCTTTTAAGATTTCAA
>Ga0214921_10005790_pt1 | contig 17269 bp, 11 predicted proteins | sample LL1505_MetaG_FD_177992 | JGI IMG/M metagenome (GOLD analysis project Ga0214921, IMG submission 177992) | Freshwater microbial communities from Lake Lanier, Atlanta, Georgia, United States - LL-1505 | ecosystem: Environmental > Aquatic > Freshwater > Lake | place: USA: Georgia | collected...
CCTCAACAAAAGCTGGAGTTGCCCCCGGATATTCAACAACATGGGCCTCACTATCCTCATCAGTCACCTGGGTATCACAAGCGAGTATTGATAAGAAAAAGGTAGATGCCAAAATTGCAAAACTCAATGCAAGTCTGGAGTCATTAAAAGAGAGATTAATAGGTAAAAAAATTTCTAATGAAGCCAAAGATAAAGCACAAATAAAAGTAGAAAATCTGTGCAAGCAAATAACCACACTCGGCGGCCGCCCAAAGGTAACCTGGGCCATGATAGTCCCACTTCTTAGAGAACGAATTTATGATACCTCCTCAGCACAAAAAGATTTTGCCAAAGCGATCAAAATTAAAAATGCATTAAGTACCGAAACTGTTACGCAACAACAAGCAGATAAACTGAAAGCTGCATACACCAAGCATAAATCAAATGCTACCGCAGGAGATGCTTCGCTTGGCGCACAACTTCCTGACGCGGCTTTTCTAACCGTTAAAATAGGTGCGGCTACTGGTATTTTTGGCGGCAAAGAAAAAAGCGCTGACGAAGCAAAACTCAATACACTTATTATACAACTACAAGGCATTAATGCTGTTTTAAAAAATGGTGTCACAAGTTCAGAAGAAACAACACAAAGTGCTAAATTTAGAGCAAAGACAACTGCAGCAAACAAGATAAAAACCAAAATTAAGAGCCGTAAAACCATTCCCGAGCAAGCCACCCCCAAGTATGTAAGCGAAAGTCAAGCTGTTGACAAGTACCTAAATGGTATTAAAAAAATTGATGCCCAACTAACCGCCCCTCCTTCAAAATTACGCCCCATGACCGAAGCGCGTCGCCTCAAGCTCATTACCCAACGTGATGCAATAGAAAAAAAAGTTACCGCACTCGGCATGTCAAACAAAATTCCTGAAAAGCCAAAGCAAGCGTATGTCAGCGGAACCAAAAAAGATGATGATGACAAATCAGGAGCCGCAGAAGGATCCAGCGCCGGACCATCACAAAAGAAAAAAACTGACGACGATGATACAGGCAAAGCCCCTGGAGCAGCTACTACAAGTGGATCACCGACATCTGCAGCGGAACAGCCTAAGCCTGATACAGACAAACAAGAAATCGATAAAAGTGGTCGCAAAGTAGTGATAGGCGAAGATGGTAAAGAATATTTTGTAGAAAAACGGACATTTGGTAAAGATAAATACTACGACAAAAATGGTAATGAAATTGTAAAAGGCAACGTCCCTCTTCCAGGCGCAACCCCTGCTGCTCCTGGTTCTGGTGGTGGTATGATGAGTGGCATGATGGGCGGCGGCATGATGAGCCCAGTTCCTATGGGTGGTGGCATGATGGGTGGTGGCATGATGGGTGGTGCAATGGGAATGGGTATGGCCGGAGCAGGAGTAGGCATGGCCGGCATGGCGGCAGGCACAGGAATGGCATATGCTGCTGCTGCACCAGTAACACCAGTCGCTGATGCTGGCCCCGCACCAACCAAAAAAGATTTTGTAGATATTGAAAAAGCAGATCCTGCACTTACCGCGCTTGATGTTCCTACTATTACAAGCAATCCGCTGACACACATACTGCTTCAAGCAAACCTGACTGCTCCCGTAGAAGATCCGGCGCTGCGTAAAGCCGCGATTGCTCAATGGAATACTGCATGGCATGCCGTTGCAGCTGCTGCCTAAAACCCCGCAGGAATGATAGCCTGCCAAGCTGCTTTGCATAAATCCTTGCATGAAGGCGCACTGTTTTTTCTATACTAACAAAGAAATATACTTTTTACTGCGAGGGTTTTATGAAAAACATACGTCACCTGATTATATCGGCCATTGCGCTCTGCTCTTTGTGGACGCCATCTTTCTGTTTGGGAGAAAAACTTCGTGGCTCACGCATACTCAATTTAGCTTTCGGCGCGCCGAGTAATGTGGCTAAAAACCCTAAGCAATCTGCCGCGTATCTTGACTCATTAAATGAAAAGGTTGAAGAGCTCAGAACTCGCTATCAAACTTTCATGAGTACCGATGAGCTCTCCTCCACTATTCGTGGCAACCAAGTCAAAACCAAACAGCAGATTGAACGCAAAAAACAATGGAAAGAGACAACCGCAGTATACGGGCTACGCAATGCACGCTTGACTACCGAGCAGCCTGAGCTTATTGATGCAGTTAAGCTTATTGAAGATGGGAAAACACAAGAAGAAAAACTGCGAAAAAGAAGTAAAAAATTAGGTCTTAAACCTGGTCTAAAAAAAGTCGAAGACAAGATTGAAGAATTTAAAGGCAGACTTAAAGAAGCAAATATTGACGACACAACAACGAGCGCAACTACAGGTCTTACAATTCAACAAATTCAAGACAAAGCCGTGCTGCTTCGAAAAGAACTTCAAGAAGCGTGGAATTATAACCGCACTGTAGCAACAGACATTTTGGGCTTTAATCTCAAACTGATACAAGAAGGTGCTGACGACCTTTGGTTTAGCCAGTTGTCTTCCAAAGATAAAGCGTGGATTAAAAAGATTCAAGAACAAGCGACATCATTTTTTGACAAAGTAAAAAAGAATGCTGAAGACAAGACAAAACTTCTTGATGAAAGCGCTATCAGAGATAAGTACAAAGAACTCTGGAATCCCTCAGATGCTGGTACACAACCAAATCTTAACGACCCCGAAGCTGTGTATGCTCGACTTGCAAGCCAAAATGGCCCACTCCAAAAAGATCTGCCACCAGAAGATATATCTCTCTACATTACCACCTATAATGAAATTGATTTTGAGACACGTTTATCAACCGCTGTTGTTGATAGCATGGCAGGACAATGCGCGCTTCTTAAGAAAAATCAACCTGCTCAAAACTCGTTGTCGACCGACGCCGCAGACGCTGTGCCGCCTATTATAAGTAGTGGCTGGCTGAATAATGTGCAAACATATATTGCAGGGTATCAAGACGTTGCAGTCCTTGCAGGGCTTGGTATTTACAGCGCACGCGGAGCGGTACAAGATATCCAAAAACAAGTTGAAGCTGCTATCGCAAAATTAAACAGTTACTTGGAAATCTCCACAGCTGCTACAAACAACGTTGATGATTCAGGCGCAGGAGATGGCACAAGCACACCAAGCAGTGCTAAAGCTGATCGTAAGGCAATCGTAAACAGTGTTCATGGTGCATTTTCAAACCTCACTGCGGACAAAAAGAAAAGCGTCAAAGAACTGATCCAAACTATTGAAACCACACTTCGCGCACTGCACAATCAATACCAAAGGCTTTTAAATGGAAATCGTATTATTGCGTTGAAGGCAAAAGAAACAACTCCACCATCTGAAGGAAGAGGAGAAGAAGAACGTACTGAAGCTAAAACTAAGCCAAAGTATTCGAATCAAACTACACGCGGTACAACAACAACAACAGCAGCCCGCACAGAATTCAAAGAGGCTAAAACCAAGCTCTACGATCTTCTTGCTATGATTCAAGCAGTGCGCTCTGGCTCATTTACCCCAGAAGATAAAAAAGCCATTGTAGAGCGACAAAAAACACTGGCAAATCTCTTCTTTATTATGGATCAAAAAGACGCTGACGAGGACAATGAAGTACAAGCTACTAATGAATTAGATGACGCTACCGACGATCTTGCAAGCGTAACAATCGTGCGGGATCAGCTTGAAAAGACACGTGGCACAGAAACGATACAAGGTACAGAACGCGCGATACAACAAAACGAGCTCAAGCAGCAGCGAAGAATTAGGGAAAGAAAGCTTGCCACTACAGCGACCAGCCTAAATCAACTGACGCAAGATATACGAGCTGTAGTAACTGAAGCAGAGGCCGCAAGAGCACCAGAAACGGTTATAATTGTTTTACAAAGAGTTGCTGATGCAACTTCTATGGCTGAACGCTCAAGTGATCCAGAACAGGCAAAAATAGCCTCAACTACTACCCGTGATCTGTCAACAGCCCTCGAAGAATTGAGTACAGCTAGTGAGGAGCAAACCACTACTCCGGTACAACGGAAAAGGTTTGAAGGACTAAGAACCAAACTCATAAGTCTCAGAGATACATTGATGTTTTGGAGAAACAGAACCCAACAACCAAGGCCCGTACCTGAGGCAGATTGGGATATTTCGAACGTTAGGAGAGATACAAAAGCATCCAGCGACAGCGATGAAGACTCAGCCGGAGGAGCGGGTATGAGCACACCGTCGCCAGCTTCCAGAAGGCCAGTAGCCACAAGAAGAACTCTCTCAGAAGGCTTTTCCGAAGAAGATGGTGCTGCGGAAGGCAGATCTCCATTACCCGCTGATGTCAATAGTGGTGACCGTTTGCGTTCAGCATTTGCGGCACAAGCTGAAACAGAAAGCCCATCACGTACCGTAGATACATCGGCGCAACAAATACCTAAAGAGGTAAAAGAACAAATAAGCCTTTTGCAAAGACTGTTGAGAAAGCTGAGCCGCAAAAAAACTGCTGATGCGCTTGACTCGATGAGTCCCCCAGCAATTATTAAAATTGCACAAGATATTGCCGGAAGACCTGACCTAGATGATTCTGGGGATATAGATCAAAATGAACGAGAATGTGCCAATCAAGCAAAAAGCCTTCTTGAAAGGATAAAGGACTGGATAAAAAGTATAAAAGGGGGCACCAAGACGCCAATAGGTAAAGGATATCTGTATGAACTAGCAGACAAAACTATTGGCAGTCGAACAGAAGAAGGAGATAGTATCAATTTCATTCGCACAGAAAGCGAAATCACTGAATTATGGTATAAAGCCCCAACGTCATTTATTGTTAAATTACAAAACCCACAACCGAATACGTATGGAACCACGGAGGGTCAAAAAAACTATATCATTATGGAAATGATAGAAGATAAGCAAAATGATGCAAACACAATAACCCTGGTACCTAATCCTCGCAAGCCTAGAATCGACTCCGCTACATTAACTAGCACCGGCATGACCCCTTTAGATATAAGGCCTGCTAGAGAACCAGGTGATGATTATTCCGGCGCTGCTGAAGGCAAAACTCGCAAATCAGTGAGCGTAAATACAACGGATGCCCCAAGCATCCCAATAGTACCGGATCCTACGAGGCCACAAACTGAACAAGAGGAAGGCATTTACCGTCTCAGCAGGGCTCTGACTATCGAGTTACCAAATAGAACGACTAAAGACCTCATTACATTTCGTATAATGGACGGTGGGAATAATCAAATTACGAACATAGAAAACATTTGGTTAATAAAGTCTAATGCGAGCCTTACTGTCTACACAAAGATAAAAAGCGGCTATTCAAAAAACTCTGTAGGAATATCCGACATTGGTACAAATGGAGAACTTATGATTAAAGTTTCCTCAAGAAACTTTCATAAATATCAAATGATTAATAATGAAAACCTCGTGTATCCAGAAATAGGCTCAGACTGGCAAGACACTGCTCCTGCCAAACCCGTCGCGAGACGCACATCGAAACATCCTGAACAAATACCTGTTTCTGCAGCAGATGCCTCTGCTGACGCTACCAGTGATCATAGCCCCCACAGTAGCAGTGAATATGAAACAGAGGAGACTGGCGTAGATGGTATGTACGGAGCGCGTCGTCATTTAGCATAGATAATTAATGTACTGAATCATCACATTAAACTCTTGTTAGTTTACAAATAAAACTTTGAAGGTCCTGGGATTCTCTGTTGAATGTGCTGCGTCTTATCTTTGTTTAACTAAATCATGTGTCGACCCTGTTCCAATCTCTAGGCAAATAGAATCGGAGTGTGATACACAGTAATCGTATCACACTCTCACTCACTCTGAGGATGCCTACCCATGAATATGTATCAACACACGTTTCGCATTACTCTCTGCTTATGCGTATTTACATGCACCTTCTCGGCATCTGCAGCATCGTGGCTTACCACTGAAGGAAAAGCTGCTGCAGAAGGTAGATCTCGCATTGAGTCTGCAGAAGCAGATAGAACTACCTACCAAGTATTTGTAGAAAGAGAAATTAATCCGTATGACCTTATTCCCAGTACGAACTACCAAAATCTCCCAGTGGCAACACAAGCCAAAACAGAGAGGCGCACAGCTGAATGGAAAAAAAGAGTTACCAATAACCCCTGCAAAATAAAAACATTTAAAAGCTTTAAACGCAAATCTGAAAATGCTGACTTTATAAACTTCAGCAAGTTGTCAGCAGCATATGCTCAAGCAAAGAAGCTTACTGCTACCCCTTCTCTTCTGGCACCTTTTACGACACGAGGCACCCCTCGATACGACAGCCAGTCGCTCAACGCATCAAAAGAAATTAACAAAAGCAAAGAATTGATAGCCGGTATCTTTAATACCTACTCCGTAACAAATGAAAGTGACTATCAAATCATTGGAGACATGCACACCGAAATTGCAAAAAATCTCAAGCCACTGTTTTACACACAATTTATTATAGTATCTGATAGAGTTCTTAAAAATGAGCCCCTTGGCGTGGGTACAAGCAATGACAGTATTATTACCGCCCCCCTTGCTCAATGTATTGATCGATTTTATAAAAAAGATTTTGATTTTAAAAGTCTCACCGCGCGTAATCGAGCTGCTCTTGCCACTGCTCATACCCTTATCGAGCAAGCATCCCAAAAAACGAAAAATAAATACTCTGCCATTTATGCCCTATGGAGAGAGTATCTTGCCGATGCGTATGAAATCTTTCTCAGCTCCGGCATCACTATTCTGTACGCCCGTCTTACGGCACAAGAGCTTGCTGATTACACCAAAGAGATGCAAAAAAAACTGGTTACCTTACTCATACAAAGCATTAAAGAATTACCCACCCTCACCAAAGATCAAAAAGAGAAATATACTGAAATAACCACAAAAAAACTGATGTCTGCCGCAGCCCCTTTTAGTACCGGAGAGTCTCAAAAACTTCTCACGCAGCTTGCCATATGGTGTGTGCAAGATCCCAAACTCGCTGCACGTTTTGCTCTGCTACAAACTCAAACAGACGAATACTCCAAAGAACGACTAGAAACGCTTGCAGCTCTTACCAAAGAAATACCAGAACTCACAGAAAGCCCTGAAATTACGGCTCTCGACACCGAGCTGGGACGCGTGCATAGAGTATTTGCTGCCACACAAAATAAAACCTATGACCACGCAGCGCTCTGTAATGCCCTGCTCCCCGCACCAGAACACATGGAGACTTCTGCAGAAGAGATGCCTGACGAATCACCTGCAGAGCCTGATGGAGACCTCGAAGAAGCTCCATTACTCTCAAGAAGTACGCTTACGCCTATAGCAACTGAAGACCCAGAAAGTACTCGTGTAAGTACAGATCCCGAGCTGCCAACTGTGCCCAACACCAACGGTTTTTACCAATTAAAGACCCCTATCAAAGGAGATACCAGAGTGTACCTGCTAGATCACGAGCAGGAACCAATTACCGATGCAACGGCGCTCTACTATGGAATACGAATCAAAAAATACAAAGTTGTTCGCGCAAGCTCTCCAGGTGTTGCTTTTATACAAGACACACAAGCAGACCCATTAAAAAAAACTGGCATCGCAACACTACAGTTTACTCAAGGCACACAAAAAGTAAGTGGTTCTGACGGCGACTCTTACATCTAATAAGCTGTTGAGAGTTCTTGATTACCACGACGCTACGCACCTCGCAAAGACGCACAGTCCTTGCAGCAACGTACCAAGCACACGCAGACGTACCAAACACAGCAAATCGCACAACGCCCGCACACCGTCATTGCGAGCGCAGCGCGGCAATCCAGCCCTATCAAAACACATTAATTTCATCAAACAAATCTCTCCAGGCTGGATTCATTGTTTCAATCAACACAAGCTTCTCTTGTCGTGATCCAGCTTTAATGTTTTTTTCTCGAATAATTGCTTGTTTTATACTCGTATGCACTTCATAAAATACCAACATTGTGCACTGATAAAGGGCTGTAAAACTTTTTTTATTCAACTTCATTTTATGAATTAAAACACGTTGAGCTAGGTGTGCAGTAACCCCTGTGTACAAAGTACCATTTCTATAATTAGCCATAATATATACCGCAATTATTTTTCTCATACTTACACTTCCAAAGACGTATGTATGCCGTAAGCGATGATGAACTGCCACACACACAAGATACATTCTTCTTCATTAACCAAAGCAATAATTACCTGTTTTATCTGTACGTACAACTGTATGTTTAGAATATAGGACTGGATTGCCGCGGTGCTACGCACCTCGCAAAGACGCACAGTCCTTGCAGCAACGTACCAAACACATGCAGACGAACCAAACACACGCAGACGTACCAAGCACACGCAGACGTACCAAACACAGCAAATCGCACAACGCCCGCACACCGTCATTGCGAGCGCAGCGCGGCAATCCAGCCCTGATCAAAACACAGTAATCTCATTAATAATTACCTGTTTTGTCTGTACGTACAACTGTATGCTTAGAATATAAGACTGGATTGCCGCGGTGCTACGCACCTCGCAAAGACGCACCGTCCTTGTAGCAACGTACCAAACACATGCAGACGAACCAAACACACGCAGACGTACCAAGCACACGCAGACGAACCAAACACACGCAGACGTACCAAACACAGCAAATCGCACAACGCCCGCACACCGTCATTGCGAGCGCAGCGCGGCAATCCAGCCCTGATCAAAACACAGTAATCTCATTAATAATTACCTGTTTTGTCTGTACGTACAACTGTATGCTTAGAATATAGGACTGGATTGCCGCGGTGCTACGCACCTCGCAAAGACGCACTGTCCTTGTAGCAACGTACCAAACACATGCAGACGAACCAAACACATGCAGACAAACCAAACACATGCAGCAACGTACCAAGCACACGCAGACGTACCAAACACAGCAAATCGCACAACGCCCGCACACCGTCATTGCGAGCGCAGCGCGGCAATCCAGCCCTGATCAAAACACAGTAATTTCATTAATAATTACCTGTTTTATCTGTACGTACAACTGTATGTTTAGAGTATAGGACTGGATTGCCGCGGTGCTACGCACCTCGCAAAGACGCACAGTCCTTGTAGCAACGTACCAAACACATGCAGACGTACCAAACACATGCAGACGAACCAAACACATGCAGACAAACCAAACACATGCAGACGAACCAAACACATGCAGACGAACCAAACACACGCAGACGTACCAAACACAGCAAATCGCACGACGCCCGCAGCACACCGTCATTGCGAGCGCAGCGCGGCAATCCAGCCCTGATCAAAACACAGTAATCTCATTAATAATTACCTGTTTTGTCTGTACGTACAACTGTATGTTTAGAGTATAGGACTCGATTACCACGGCGCTATGCGCCTGAAAACGTATGCCAACCACAGCAAACCATTGCACCAGCAAGTAATGCTCCTCTAAGCTATCGCCAATAATGCAATTTTCTCTTATGACAAGGACATAACGTATGTGCCACCACTTTTTTCTAAGCGTACTCATGCTCACCACCTGCATAGCGATCCCCTGCAATGGGTATATGATGCCGCAGCAACCTGGCATGCTTGGTCGACTTCGCAACGAGGCAACGCAAGGAGAAAAAGAAGACTTCTTAAAACAACAAAGTACTAAGCTGGCAGATCTTGATAGAGACACCGATGAATTTAACCGCTGGGTAGAAAGTGAAGGACTCTTAACCTATTACAAACGTGTACTAGATACGTATAATGAAAATAAAACGATTGAAAAAGAATATACCGACTATATGGTTGCTGCAGCAAAACAGAGTCCTTCAAAAACAAAGCCCCTCACTCCTCCCGCAGGATATCGGCTCCCTGCCTACCGCCACATGTTTGTACCACTCAGTGAAGTTCTTGATAAACTCGATAAAATTAATGATACCCTTAGCTCAGAATTTTTTCATATGCCTTCATTGCCGGGAGTAAAAGCAAAAAAAATAGACGAACTCCGTGACCGCATAAAAGAGTATGAATCAAAATATTTACGGCCAAGCGATCGAGACGTGCGCGAATTTGCCGCCCCACCAGACATGGTAGCAAAAGTAGAAAGCATAAAAAACGTTTTAGAGTCTACCGAAAACACGTTAGAAAATGTGCGCACAGGATTGATGAATTATCTTGTCATGATGGGTATTTCTGATGCAGAACATTCTGCGCTGAGAGAAAATCCGAATGACATGAAAGATATGGCAAAAAAAGTTGAAGACCAGCTCAAAGAGCTTACCAAGCTTCCGGTAGCAACAGAACTCCAAAAGATTATATATGCGCGCTATTCAAGTACACCAAACCTCAACCAAAACCCATTTCTGCTCCCTATTACAGCAACTACCACGTTTCTGGGTGCACCCCTTGAAAAACTCAACGCAACAATTAATGAACATACTGCTGCGTTAATGGCTGCAAATCAATTTATCCGGGGAAAAGCGGTACCGCAGAAAGACCTCATTGAAACTATTACCCCCAAAGAACCGGCCGTGTATTTTATTGAAAGCTTTATACCTCCCGATATCAACTCCATGATGCAAAATAGTAACGTGCATGAATATATGTTTAAAGGGTATTTAGGATATTGGCTGCAACAAATTATCAATCAAATGTTTGAACTAAAGCTCTCAGGCAGTAAAGTTGTAGCAAGCAGAATGACTCTAAAAGAACTTGCCAATGCGGCGCAGAACTCAATGATTGCCCCTCTTCTGATTCAATTTCCTGATCTTAAAACTATTCCTCTTATAACCGATTGCACTGCACCTACTATTTCTCTTCCCGCACTCAAGCAAGCATTGAGCACCGGCTTTACTGAACCCGCAGAAAAAGGAGCCGCGTTGCTCCAACAACTTGAATCATTTATAAAAAATCCTGACACAAGCAAAAAAATAAATGAAATGCGAGAACTCCCCACAGAAATCTTCTATACCACTGAAGGCATACTCTTTCGTAAAACATTACTTGTTATATCGCTGCTGGCTGCATGCGCTCTAGCAAACCCAGATGCCAAAACAATATCATGGACTCCCGAGTCATACACAACAGATATATGCGGGCAAGTACCTCTTTCTCTCTTTCCAACACCTCAAGAAAGCATCATCTCATGAATGTAAGGAGTGTCATACTTGCTGCACTCTGCATGCCGTACGGGTGTTTTGCCAGCACCACAAAAACACCGGGAGTTTCAGAGAATATGTTTGGCCATTTTTGGGGAATTGCCGAAACATTGCATAAAATAGAATCAAAAGCGTTTCGAAGCATTTCGCTGGGCACGGTGATTGAAGAAGGCCTTAAAGCAATGGTCAATAAAATTGATGCCCACTCCGCATTTTTCAGCCCCAAAAGCTATCAAAATACGGTAGAAATGGCTGCCGGCCAATTCCCGGGGATTGGCGTAAGTATTATTAGTAAAGAAACTGATGCCGATTCTCTACTCGTGGTTGATGCTATTCGGGGAGGACCTGCCGATATTGGAGGCATTAAAAGTGGTGATGCAATTATAAAAGTTGATGGGGTACGCATTAGAGGTCTCACCTCAGATGAGGTTATTGCAAAACTCAAAGGCCCCATGGATACTACCGTACAGGTAACGGTCATTCGAGACAAAAAACCGCTTAAATTTACCCTAACGCGAAAACTGATACCTGACAGAAGTGCCTATGCGTATCATATCGCTGAACACGAAACCCTCTATATTGCGCTCAAATCATTTTCTGAAAAAACCCCAGACCACATGAAAACGTTTTTGCAACAATCAGAATCTAAAAACTGTCGTTGTATAATTTTAGATATGCGTAAAAATCCAGGCGGGGTGATTGAATCTGCAGTAAAAACTGCCGGCTTATTGCTGCCGCATCAATCGCCGGTAGTCAGCACACAAAATAACGCACGTGTAACAGTATCACACTATGAAACCAATGGTGATCCCCTCTATACGGGAACCATTCCGGTTATTGTATTAATTGATAATTTTACCGCATCGGCTGCTGAAATCTTAACCGGCTGCCTGCAATACCATGCCCGCACACACAACCTTCCTCTATTTATTATTGGGATGCCAAGTTTTGGAAAAGGATCAGTACAAGAAATTATACCACTCAAAAATGGCTGTGCTATTAAGCTGACCACCCTCTTGTATGCTCTCCCTGATGGTCAATGCATACAGGCACTGGGTATTACTCCCGATATTACCGTAAAGCCAAAAACAATCCCGGCCCATGAACTCAAATGGATTGAAGATCTGTATGGCAAAGAAGTTGCTCTGGCAAACCACATTACACGCGCCGAAGTTACTGGCGAGCCAATGCCAGAAAAAACACTCAGTGATCAGAGTGAAAAACCAAAGCGCTCGCTTGAAGAAGAATTTATTAAAGCGCTGCAAAGCGATTCAGTCATTCATGCAGCGCTCACACTGGGTCGGGTGTGGCATTTGGGCCGCGCAACAGAACCGGAACTTTGCGCAACGCACGCCGGAACGCTGAGCTTTTTAAAAAAGACAGTTGTTACCGATAGCTTTACTGCAACTGCTTTGTAACGAAACCTTATGGCGATTGCCGCATGTCTTGAACATAGCGATTAACTGCTTCTGACTTTTTATCCAAAAAACTCCAAGTACATACCCCCCCCAATGATACTTCTACTTCTTTGTTGGGATAGCAGAGCCTATATCTCAAAGTACGCTCTGAATACGATTCCAAAGCTAGATACCCCGTATGGTACAAAAGAGTGAGCGGTCCACTATCATTACAGGGCCGACGCATGATTTAGTTAAACAAAGATAAGACGCAGCACATTTAACATAGAATCCCAGGACCTCCAAAGGTTTATTTGTAAACTAACAAGAGTTTGATTTGACTTCTGCGCTTTTTTAGATCACCCAAGGACCATTTTGCACAAGCGTAAGACTCTTTGCTCCGAATGGACGTGGTACGGACGTTGTGTGATTTACTGTGTCTGGTACGTCTGCGTGTGCTTGGTACGTTGCTGCAAGGACTGTACGTCTTTGCGAGGCGCGCAGCGCCACGGCAATCCAGAACTATACATTATAGCATGCAGTTATACGTGCAGATAAACAAGTTAATTATTGATGAGATTACTGTGTTTTTAGCACGCCGTCATTGCGAGCTGCCAGCCTTCGCCTCATGGCTATGGCAGGCAGCTCGCAATGACGGCGTGCGGGCGTTGTGTGATTTACTGTGTGTGATGGCTCAGTACATTAATTATCTATGCAAAGTAAATTCATAGCGTAAAAAATCATGCGTCGGCCCTGCCTTCACTTCACTGGGAAAAAGCATCTACAGAAAAAATTTGATTGTGGTACACTAAAGTTCATAAGCTATACATGAAAGAACACAACATGAAAACAGTATTTAAACTTCTTATCCCCGTATGCATAGTTATAGGAGCAGGCTACTGGCTCATGCATCGCTCGACTGAAAGTACCCCAACCCTACACGAACCCCGCACACTGGTGGTAGGTACTAACGTTGGTTACCCTCCGTTTATCTTTACCAATGAGTCTGGAGAGCCCATCGGATTTGATGTTGATGTTGCCACCGCGATTGCACATAAACTCAATAAACAACTGGTTATTAAAGATATGGCATTTGATGCACTTCTTCTTGCACTTACCCATGGGTCTGTTGATATGATTATTGGAGGCATCTCTCTTACCCAAGCACGCAAAAAGACGGGCCTTCTGATTCCGTATTATGGATCGACTATTAACACAGTAGCGCTCTTTTATCCAAAAACTCGCCCTCACCCCAGTTGCACGCTGGCCTCAGCAGCTGAACAGCAACTGACCATCTGCACGCAAGCAGGTTCTATGTTTGAAGAAATTCTGACATCACTGCCTGGAATGATTGTCAAAACACTCCCTGATATTTCAGACATCGTGCTGGAAGTAACCCGAGGCACATCAGACTGTGGACTTCTGGATACCGACTCAGTACGCTCTCTTACCACAACAAGCCAAGATCTGGAGTCACATATAATAACCATTCCTCCGTATCTCCGCATTGAAGGATTTGGAATAGGAATAGCTCCTCAAAATGAAGAATTACGCAACGCGGTCATTACAGTAATTAATGACTTACGCCATGAGGGAACAATAGCAGCATACGCTGAGAAATGGTTTAACTAAGGAATCACGATGAATCCACTTATTTCACTTTTTATTACCGGCACGCTTACCACGCTGGGCGTTGCACTGGCAGGCCTTTGTATTGGTATGACACTGGGATGCTTGCTTGGCATTGCTGGATCACGAAAAATGGCTTCACCACTCCTTGCCCGCGCGATACAAGTGTATGTCTTTGTGATGCAAGGAACTCCTTTATACGTTCAATTACTTCTTATGTGCTATGCACTCCCTTTAATATGGAATGGCAATATTAGCCCTCTTACCGCAGGCATTATTACCATTGGCATGAACTCAATTGCCTACGTTGCACAAATTGTACGAGGCGGAGTAAATGGAGTGCCCAGTGGACAATGGGAAGCTGCCTATGTTCTTGGCTACTCACAAAGCGCGACACTTTGGTACATTATACTTCCCCAGATGCTACGCACTACACTCCCCGCCCTTATTAACGAAACTATCTCGCTCATCAAAGAAACCAGTATCATGGGCGCAGTAGGGATTGTAGAGCTGACAAAAGTAGCACGAGACACCGTCAGCAGAACACTAGAACCTCAATGGTATATTATTGCAGCACTCATATATTTAGCACTTACCGGCCTTCTTGGTATGGGCGCACAAGCACTTGAACGAAAGTTTGATTATGATAAAGGGCACTAACCTAACACTCCAGTACGGCGCAGGAAGCAACACCAAAACAATACTAAATGCGGTAAACTTTACAATTCCTCAAGGACGTATCACCGCGTTTGTTGGTAAAAGTGGCGCGGGCAAAACCTCTCTACTTCGCTGCTGCGCGCACCTAACAACTACCTACACTGGCAGTATTTTAGTAAATAGTAAACCGCTTATCTCCCTGAGTAACAGCCAGCGCGTGCATACTATTGGATTTGTCTTTCAACAATTTAACCTGTTCCCTCATATGACCGTAGCAGAAAACTGTGTAGCCCCGGTCCTGCATGAAGGATCACTCACCCCTCAGCAGGCAGGCCTCCGCGCACAGGAGCTTCTTACATTAGTCGGTATGCATGAATACGCAGATCGCTATCCGCACCAACTCTCAGGCGGGCAACAACAACGAGTTGCTATTGCCCGGGCACTTATGCTGAACCCAACTATTTTACTATTTGATGAGCCAACCTCTGCACTTGATCCAGAAAGCACCACAATGCTTGCCACCGTCCTAAAAAATTTATTGGACCACAACATTACTATTGCCTATGCAAGCCATGACATGCAATTTATAAGCGCAACACTCGATCGTGTCTACTTAATGGAAAATGGCTGCATTCAAGAAACCTTTGATAGTAAAAAGCAAAATCGATCTGACTCTCCAAAAATTGATCATTTTTTACGATCGGCTCTTTCTTTTTAAAAAAAATCCCGTATAATACTCTCTCATAAAAATAAGTTCTTTCAAATTATGTGGTGGATGTAGCTCAGTTGGTAGAGCACCAGATTGTGGTTCTGGGTGTCGCGGGTTCGAGCCCCGTCATTCACCCCATTAACTGTGTTTCTTATTAGAATTTCGTTTTACTACAAAAATTATGTCGGGGTGTGGCGCAGTTGGTAGCGCACTCGCTTTGGGAGCGAGGGGCCGTCGGTTCGAGTCTGACCACCCCGACCATTTTTTTAGATAACGTGCCCGTAGCTCAGCTGGATAGAGCAACGGATTTCTAATCCGTAGGTCACAGGTTCAAATCCTGTCGGGCACACCAAGTTTCAAATCTCTTTCGTATTTTTTAGCCACAGTCCAGCCTACGTCAAAACTTTGGAACGTCGCCCAGGTATGACCCGCAGACTGGCGGACAGCCGTCTATAATAGTCCTTTATAGGTTTGCCAGCCACGTGTCTGCTGAAGCTTAAAAAAGCGTAAGTTCATAGCCTTAGGCCGTCATCAAAAAAGCTATGGCCCACAAGTAGCGAAGGTTTTCAAGCAACACACAGACAAAAAAAGAGGCCTGGAAGTTTTCGGGCCTCTTTTTTTGTCTGTGTAAATTATATTAGATTACTGAGGGTGATGTTTCGTCTACCGTTCTAACGCTTTGAGGGGCCATAGGTTCTGATGCATCACCTTCTTCTGAGCCACTTTCAACATGGCTTCCAGAGCCATCACCATTTCCAACACCTGCTCCTAAACTACTTGTATCCCTTCTTCTAGCAGGTCCTTGACCTTTTTCTACCTGCTGATCGGCGTCAGCCATCTTAACAAGTTTGCCAAGCGCCAACTGATTTAAGGCTCCCAGCAAAACGGCTTGCGCAGAACTAAAAATCACACGCAACGCACGAGCTGATTTTGATTTGCCCTTGCGAAGCCACATAAAATTCTTGTTCTTTGCCAACGTTTTATTCACGTTCAGACCATCAAGAATCATGTTGCGATCACCTACAATTTCTGCAAGCAAATTAGCAACGTTTGCGGCATGAATCAAATCGCGAACCGCACGACTACTAAGACGCGCTGCTTTACGTGTTTTGCTGATGCCTGTAGCATCCCAATTGCTCAATCTGTATCCATCCACATAATCACGTGCGACACCTGTGATCGCCTTGCCCGCACGCTTAAGCGGCCGCGTCCCAAATCTTTTTGCAAGAGCCGGTTCCGCTGATTCGCGTAATTCAGAGACTTTTGGAATTATGATTGATCTAGGTAAACTTGCTGCATAGCGTTTCAAACTTTTAAAAGCATTTTTCATGCTAGCGAGATCTTGTACAAAGTTGTCAATAGTTACCTCAGTGGAGAAACCACTATTATCGCTGGGCCCCAATCTATTAATTTCATCCAACAAATGTTGAAGATCAGCATTACTGATTTCCGCACCATTAACCACGATGCTCTTTGCTTTTTTTTCAACATGAGGAGGAACATACGTCGGAGCTAGTGGGTTACTACCTTGAGGATGGCGCTGACTATTAGCTTTTATAAGGCCTTGAGTCAATCCAAGCGTTGCCACAAGTAATAGCACTAATTTATTTTTCATACATTCTCTTTTGTTAGTATTTTACTATAAAAGTTGCTTTTTAATTGCTGCAAGAACACAACATGCTAGTAAGCATAGAGCTTTTCTTAATAATTTCAAAATAATTACTGCATTTTTATTCTTACTATAATGACAGTAAGAAATCTTTGTAAAGAGTTT
>Ga0214921_10005792_pt1 | contig 17265 bp, 16 predicted proteins | sample LL1505_MetaG_FD_177992 | JGI IMG/M metagenome (GOLD analysis project Ga0214921, IMG submission 177992) | Freshwater microbial communities from Lake Lanier, Atlanta, Georgia, United States - LL-1505 | ecosystem: Environmental > Aquatic > Freshwater > Lake | place: USA: Georgia | collected...
AGCTGGCGGGCAATGGCTTGAGCGGCTTCCAGATTCGTCTTGAAGACTGTGTCATCTAGATTACGCGCTCCCACAAAACTCCCTGTATTGACGTCAATCGTGGTCATGGATTCGGTTTGGTCAATCATGAGATAACCACCAGACTTGAGGTCTACACGTCTTCCAAGTGCTTTGCTAATCTCAGATTCAATATCAAATAAATCAAAGAGCGCTCGCTCACCCCGATATAAAACTAATTTAGAACTCAGTTGGGGAGTAAAGGTTTGAGCAAATTGACTCAAGCGCTCAAAGTTCTCCGCAGAATCAACACGAATTTGTGTGGTTTCTGGACCAGCCATGTCACGTAACACCCTTTTGGCAAGACTTAAATCCTGATGAAGCAAGGCAGGCGCAGCCTTTTCTTTTGATGCCTGCAAAATACCTTGCCAGGTAGTACGCAGGTATTTGAGGTCGGCGATCAAGGTCTCATCACTAGCAATCCCTGCGCTGGTGCGGACAATGATGCCGCCACTTTCATCAGCAGGGATTAGACCCTTTAATCGATTTTTTAAGGCCTCGCGCTCTTCCGGCACCTCAATTTTTTGGGAGATACCGATATGGATTTCAGTGCCTAGTGAGCGATGATCTTGGGGAAGATAAACTAAATTGCGACCTGCAATACTAATTTTACGAGTAAGTCGAGCCCCTTTGGTGCCTAAGGGATCTTTTAGAACCTGTACTAGAAGAGTTTGACCTTCAAATAGGACCTTCTCGATTTGTCCCCCTGCGGGGTGATCGCCGAGGTCATTGAAATGAATAAATGCTGCACGATCCAGGCCAATATCAATAAAGGCTGACTGCATACCCGGGAGAACACGAACTACTTTCGCTAAATAAATATTACTCACAATGCCACGTTGCCGAGTTCGTTCAATATGCAGCTCTTGAACCGCATTTTGTTCGATGATCGCAACCCGAGTCTCTTGAGGGGTGATATTAATGAGGATTTCTTGGCTCATTTGTGCTTAAACCAAAATGGACATTCGCTTCTTTTAAAAGTTCGGAAGTTTCGTATAAAGGAAGACCCATGATACCGCTATAGCTGCCTTGGATTGTTTTAATAAAACTTGCGGCCATGCCTTGAATTCCATAGGCACCCGCTTTGCCCAGTACCTCACCAGTATCAACATAAGCATGGATTTGATGGGGGCTCAACTCTTTGAACTGGACCTGAGATTTTTGTACAACGCAATGGGGAGGCGTTTTTTCATCCAGCGTAATAGCGACAGCACTATAGACACGATGGATTTTACCGCTAAGCATATTGAGCATTTCAGTGGCATGGGTAGCATCTGTTGGTTTACCGAGTATCTCAGTAGCCGGCGATCCAGGCAGGCTTACAGTGGTATCGGCACAGACGATTGGCGCCCATACAAATTTAGGATTACTCTGATGCAGTAGTTGCCAGCGGTGCAGTGCTGCCATACTTTTTAATAAGGTGACTCGTTGAACATAATCAATCGCTTTTTCATTAGCCATGGGCAGTTCTAAGGCTTCAGCATTCTCATACTGACTGGGTAAGAGCAATTCAAAGCGAACCCCAATTTGGGTGAGTAGTTCTTGCCGACGGGGACTTTGTGAAGCAAGATAAATGAAGTCATATTTCATATCGATTTGACATCCTATTCGCGATGATAGGGATGGCCTTGCAAAATCGTCCAGGCACGATAGAGTTGTTCGATTAGTAGGAGTCTTGCAAAAGCATGGGGCAGAGTTAAGCTTGAAAGACGCCACAACGGGATATCGTTTGATTTTAGAGTGATATCCAGGCCGTCTGCACCACCAATCAAAAATACAATATCTTTACCAGTATCTCGCCAGTACATTAATTGATTCGCAAGCTCTTTAGTATTCATGTCTTTGCCATGTTCATCGAGAGCAATTACCCCCGCATTTTTAGGAATGGCTGCACGGATTTTGACCGCTTCTTTAGCGGGACTGGCATCCGGTTTGACTTCTTTGACCTCAATAGCGCAATCGGGGGGCATGCGCTTGCTATATTCATGGCATGCAGTACTGACCCAATCGGGCATTTTGTGACCTACTGCAATAATCAGTAAACGCATACCTTAGTCGTCGTCAGGCGCTTCACTTGCCTTGACGAGTTTTTTGGGGCCGCTTAATTTAACCCGAACCGGCTTATCGCCCCAAATACCTTCAAGCTGATAGTAAGAGCGTAGCATCGGTTGCAAAATATGAACAACAATATCGCCGCAGTCAACAAGGACCCATTCACCGGTTTCCAGGCCCTCGATCGAGATAACCTCGCCCCCTTTTTCTTTCACACTTTCTTTGACTGAAAATGCAAGAGAGCGGGTTTGCCGATTACTACTCCCAGTTGCAATCACCACACGATCAAATAGCTCACTGAGTTTGCTGGTGTCATAGATGCGAATGTCTTGAGCTTTAACGTCTTCGAGAGCATCAATGATGGTGCGTTGCAGTTTACGAATATCCATATTTATTACCATCTTACCCTGTTGACTGGTAAAGACCTTTTTTGAGGATGAGAGCATGTATAGATTTAGGGAGCCATTCTTGAATGGGGTTGGCAGTGTTATTAGAGGATAGTAAGGGCCGCAAACTACTTGAGGCAAGATCAATCGACAGTTGTTCATCAAGGTAAATTAAACCAGCGGCCTTGGCGCAAAGATCCGAGGCTGATTGGGTTTGATGGTCTAAATAGTAGTCTTGAAGAGGTGGATGATCAGTTAATTGTTTTTGAATCGAGTAGGGCGGTCGACTGGCAACGGCTAAATGTATATAGCGACTAAGGTCGCGCCAATCATTCCAGGTATAGAGTTGTAGAAAACTATCTGCGCCCATAAGCCAAATTAGGGAGACATTGGGACCAAATTGTTGACGGAGCTCTTTGGCACTATCGATCGTATAGCTAGAACCACCGCGATCGATTTCCATTGGATCAACGGTGACCACAGTGCTAATCTGCTTCGTTAGAAACTCTTCTCTTAAAACATCTGCTGCCGCCATCGTCATCGCAAGACGGTCTTTTGCAGGGGTGATGTGGGCGCCTTTTTGCCAAGGTTCGCCACTAGGAAGCCAAATGAGCTCATCTAACATCAGCACTCTAGAAAAATGCTCTGCTAAGCGGATATGACCCCAATGTGGGGGATCAAAGGTTCCACCCAGTATGCCAATGACTTTGTTCAATGCGTTCTCGTCTATGCTTCAGCTATCCAGTCGCGTGGCTTAAGGTAGCGCTCATACAAAAGCGCCTCGGGGGTTCCTGCTTGCGGTTGCCAGTTGTACTTCCAGGTAACAACGGGCGGCATTGACATCAAAATAGATTCTGAACGGCCCCCAGACTGCAAACCAAAGATCGTGCCGCGGTCGAAGATCAGGTTGTATTCCACATAACGCCCTCGGCGGTATTCCTGAAAATCTCGCTCTGCTTGGGTGTAGGGTTCTTGATAACGACGCTCAAGGATCGGTAAATATGCCTTGATCAAGGAATCACCAACTGCGCGCATCATCGCAAAACTTTTCTCGAATCCCTGTTCATTAAAGTCGTCAAAAAAGATTCCACCAATACCGCGTGGTTCATCACGGTGTTTGAGATAGAAATACTCATCGCACCACTTCTTAAAGCGGGGATATAGCTCAGGACCAAAAGGGTCTAGAGCATCCTTGGCGGTTTGATGGAAATGCTTACAGTCTTCATCTACGCCATAGTATGGGGTTAGATCAAAGCCGCCACCAAACCACCAAACGGGTTCCTGGCCAGGGGCTTGTGCAATAAAGCAGCGCACATTCATATGGGTAGTTGGGGCCTTTGGGTTGCGCGGATGAAACACCAATGAGACACCCATGGCTTCGAAGCTTCTTCCAGTAATCTCAGGGCGATTTTGGGTGGCAGCAGGAGGTAATTGATGACCGCTTACATGGGAGAACCCAACGCCACCCTTCTCTAGAATATTGCCATTTTCGAGAATGCAGGTGCGCCCATATCCCTGAAGTTTGCTGTCTTTGGGCTTTTCCCAAGAGTCGGTTACAAATGATTTGCCGTCAAGTGCAGCGGTTACGGATGTGATGCGATCTTGTAGACCCAGTAAGTAATTCTTTACTGCTTGAGTATCAATCCGTGTTGCCATAAATCACCTTTTTATCTGATCGCTCTAAAACCAATATCTTTGCGGTATTGCATGCCATCAAAATGAATCTGCTCAATCGCAGAATACGCCTTTTGTTGGGCTGCCTTCACTGTATCAGCTAGGCCAACGACGCATAGCACTCGACCGCCCGAGGTCAGCAAATTCCCATCGTGTAACTTGGTGCCTGCATGAAAAACGATTTGATCATTCGTAGGAGCGGGAATACCGCTAATCCGATCACCTGAACGTGGTGTGTCAGGGTATTGATGGGCTGCTAGCACAACGCCTAAGGCAATGCGCCGATCCCATTTGAATTCAACCTCATCAAGCTTGCCATCTATTGCTTTATCCAGCGCATCGACTAAGTCGCTTTCAAGACGTGCCATGATAGGTTGAGTCTCTGGATCGCCCATACGGCAATTGAACTCCAAGGTCTTAATGCGACCATCTGGGCTAATCATTAAACCGGCATACAAAAATCCAGTATAGGGAATGCCGTCGGCTTTCATGCCAAGAACAGTTGGCATAATGACCTCGCGCATTGCTCTGGCGTGAATTTCAGGAGTCACTACGGGTGCAGGGGAGTAAGCACCCATGCCCCCTGTATTGGGACCTTGGTCACCATCGTTCAACCGTTTGTGATCTTGGCTAGTGGCAAGCGGTACAACATTCTTACCATCGACAAGAACAATAAAGCTAGCTTCTTCGCCAATTAAGAACTCTTCAATGACAACACGTGCACCAGCATTACCTAATTTATTATCGGAGAGCATCATATCTACCGCCATATGTGCCTCGGGCAGACTCATGGCAACCACTACGCCTTTGCCTGCCGCTAAGCCATCGTCCTTGATCACAATAGGAGTCCCTTTTTGATCAATATAGTTATGCGCTTCGCTCGCATTGCTAAAGGTTTGATAGTCTGCCGTTGGAATACCATACCGTTTCATGAAGGCCTTAGAAAAGTCCTTCGATGATTCCAATTGCGCTGCTAATTGCGTAGGTCCAAAAATGCGAAGACCTTGATTACGAAACACATCCACAATCCCAGCAGCAAGCGGAGCTTCAGGGCCCACTACAGTTAAGGCAATTTGTTCACGTTTTGCAAAATCAGCCAGTTCCTGTAAATCAGAGATGGGTAGATTTTCAATCCCCTCGTGTTTCTGGTTTGCTGTACCGCCATTACCAGGAGCAACAAAAACTTTTTGAACGCGGGGGGAGCGTGCCATTTTCCAGGCTAAAGCATGCTCACGCCCACCAGAACCGATTAACAAAATTTTCATAGGAGATCTTCTATTTCAATATTACAAGTTAGCATTTGTATAAACCGATTGCACATCATCAAGATTTTCTAAAGCGTCTAAGAGTTTTTGCATTGCCTCATGCTGTTCGATGTCGAGATCAACATCGGTTCCAGGACGCATGGTGACCTCGGCAAGTTCTGACTTGAGACCAGATTCTTCTAGCGCAACGCGAATGCGGGTAAATTCAAAAGGTGCTGTAATGACCTCAAGAGATCCATCATCATGCGTGATGACATCTTCTGCTCCAACATCCAGTGCTAGCTCTAATAGTTGTTCTTCAGGAGTCCCTGGGGCAAACAGTAATTGACCGCAGTGCTTAAATAAAAAGGCTACTGATCCTTCGGCACCCATATTACCGCCGTATTTAGAAAACGCATGACGCACCTCTGCAACTGTGCGGGTGCGGTTATCAGTCATGCAATCCACGATCACCGCCGCCCCATTAATGCCATAGCCTTCATAACGGATCTCTTCGTAATTCACGCCATCCAGAGTTCCTGAACCGCGTGCAATTGCGCGTTGCACATTGTCATTGGGCATATTGGCATCTTTAGCCTTATCGACCGCCAATCGCAGGCGCGGGTTTGCGTTGAGATCTCCGCCACCGAGACGCGCTGCTACGGTAATCTCCTTAATGAGCTTAGTCCATACCTTGCCACGTTTTTCATCCTGACGACCTTTGCGGTGCTGTATATTGGCCCATTTTGAATGACCCGCCATGGTGGCAATCCTTATCTGATATTGAGTGAATTTTTACTTAGAATCCTAATTTTAGGCAAAATAGCGATCTGACTTGAAAATACCAGTTAAATCGTCTACATCATTTGATTTAAAACAAAAATAATAGGGAGTAATAGGATGTCTGCAATCACCACTAAAGCAATCCGCATTGATGAAGTTGGCCCACCGGAGGTCATGAAATATATTGATGTCACCTTAGGCGACCCTGGCCCAGGCGAGGTCTTGGTTCGTCAAAAAGCCTGTGGTTTGAACTACATTGATGTGTACTTTCGATCTGGCTACTACCCACAACCATTACCTGGCGGGATTGGTATGGAAGCTTCGGGGATCATCGAGAAGGTGGGCGAGGGTGTGCAACATGTGAAGGTCGGCGATCGGGTAGCTTATGCGGGAAGACCAACCGGTGCCTATGCGCAAGCACGCATCATGCCAGTAGATATTATTGTGAAGCTGCCAGATGCTATTTCATTTGAGACCGGTGCCGGCATGATGTTGCAGGGGCTAACGGTGCAATATCTTCTAAACGATACCTTTAAGGTCCAAAAAGGAGATACCGTACTATTTCATGCGATTGCAGGGGGGGTTGGCCTCATTGCACTGCAATGGCTCAAAGCGATTGGCGCTACGGTGATTGGCACTGTAGGAAGCCAAGAGAAAGCTGAACTTGCTAAATCCTATGGTTGCGATCATGTCATCCTCTATCGAGAAGAAGATTTTGTAAAGCGAGTGAAAGAAATTACCAATGGAAAGGGTGTACCCGTAGCATATGATGCGGTGGGTAAAGATACCTTCATGAAAACATTGGATTGTGTTTCGCCACGGGGTATGGCAGTTACCTTTGGTAATGCTTCTGGTTCGATACCGCCCCTTGATCTTAGTCTCTTATCTAGTAAGGGCTCTTTGAAGGTCACTCGGCCAACGCTCATGACCTATGCCCTCAACAGAAGCTTATTAGAGCCGATGTCAGTGGACCTGTTCGATCGTGTCACTAAAGGACAAATTAAGATCGAGATTAAGCAACAATATCCCTTGGCCGACGCGGTTCAGGCGCATTGTGATTTAGAGGGTCGTAAGACCACAGGAACAACCATCCTGATTCCTTAAATCCCTGCAAGGCTTGTATTACAGTACTTTTTATCAGGGGGAATGAGATTGGTTAAAATCATTTCCTCTAGTGTTCTGATCAGTCAATCGTTCAAGAGCGCCTAATTGCCTCGGTGATGGAATTGGTAGACGTGCCGGACTCAAAATCCGGTGCCGCAAGGCGTGTCGGTTCGAGTCCGACCCGAGGCACCAATCAAATTTGATAGTCGCTGGATTCGCTCGCCATCGCTTGTTCCACAATCTTGCGAGTCAAGGTAGGTGAGAAGAGCTCAATGAAGGTAAAGATAAAAGACCTGAGGTAAGCACCTTGTTTGATACCAATGTGCGTCACATTGCTACCAAAAATATGCCCCACTGAGATTGATTTCAGTTGACGATCGCGTTCCGGATCTAGCGCCACACCAGCCACAATACCAACCCCCATACCGTTTTCAACATAAGTCTTAATGACATCGGCATCAATGGCTTCTAAGATGATGTCGGGTGTGAGATTGCGTTGTCCAAAAGCCGCATCAATCTTGCTGCGTCCTGAAAATGCCTTAGCGTACGTAATGATTGGATACTTCGCCAAGATTTCTAGGGTAATGGACTCGTGATTGAGGAGGGGGTGACCAGAGGGCACAACGACCGCATGCTGCCACTGATAGCTGGGTAGGGCAAGGACTCCTGCCGTATTGGCAAGACCCTCGGTGGCAATGGCCAAGTCAGCGCGATCCTCCAGCAACATTTGGGCAATTTGGCTAGGGTTGCCTTGTTGAATACTCACACGCACCTTTGGAAAACGTTTTGTGAACTCGCTCAGGACTTTAGGCAGAGCATAGCGTGCTTGTGTATGGGTGGTAGCAATCACAAAGTTACCCTGATCCTGATTTGCAAAGTCTTTACCAACGCGTTTAAGCGTCTCCGTTTCTTCTAAGATGCGTTCAATCGAAACGAGAATGCGCTTGCCCGGTTCTGTAAGGGCGCGAATTCTTTTGCCATGACGTCGAAAGATCTCAACGCCTAACTCGTCCTCTAACTCAATAATTCCTTTAGACACTCCAGGCTGAGAGGTAAAGAGTGCCTTAGCTGCTGAGGTTAAATTGAAGTTCTGACGGACTACCTCACGAACAAAGCGCAGTTGATGAAGGTTCATAAATCAGGATGGGCTAAGCGCGCGCCACCCACTTGAGGGAAAGGAACGCCAGAATTAAGTACACCAGCGGAGGAAAAATTGCAGTAAAGAATGCTGGTAAAGCACCTAGCAAACCAATACTTGAAAATAATGTGTTGAAGAGTTGAAAGCTCATTCCCAGCATGATGCCACCAAAGACCTTGATGCCCACACTGCCTGCACGGACCTTCATAAAGGCAAAGGGAAGGGCTAGTGCCAGCATTACAAAAATAATAAAGGGGTAAATCACTTTCTTCCAAAATGCGATAGCGTGCCTTTGCATATCTTGCTTATTATCTTGGAGATGGAGAATGAATCGCCCCAAGCTGACAATTGACATTTTTTCAGGGCTGATGAGGAGAACATTCAGGATTTGTGGGGTTACCTGAGATTCAAGACTCAGTTTGGGAATTACTTTAGTTTGGGCTGAATAAACAGCGTCCAAAGGGTCATTACTACGCCTTTCGGTAAAACGAGTCTCTGAGACATCGTTGAGTTCCCAAATACCACGGTTATCAAAGCGTCCTGAAGCGGCACTTCGAATCGATAGCAGTCGGTAATTTGGATCAAACTCATACATCCGAATTTGTTGGATCTGATCATTCTGATCAATTGTCCCTACGTTGACATAACGAACTCCTGGACGAATCGGACCGCTACCATCGCTATCTCTCAGCTGATCTTTTACCCAAACCCCAGAGCGGAACTGAGAGCTAAAGGTAGAACCTAAGGCCTGCATCCGAATTCGCTCTGATAAAGACTCCGCATAAGGCCCCAAAACTTCACTAATCAGTAAAGTGAACACCACAATGGGCAGCGAAACTTTTCCAAGGGTAAACAAGCTGCGTTTGATATCTAAACCGGCAACCCGAAAGATGGTGAACTCAGACTGACTAGCCATCATCGCAAAAACATAAATACTACCAATCAGACCTGCGATTGGAATGATCTCAACCATTCGGCTTGGGGCTTTTAGTAAAACATGGAGTAGGGCGAGAGGTAAGGTGTACTTAGCATTAACAGAGCCTAGTTCACTAAGAACATCAAAGAACAGAAAAAGAGCGACTAGGGCAAACAGAATAAAGCCAAAGCTGGCATATATTTGCTTAGCAAAGTAGCGCTCATAGATTTTGGGAAATAGCCAACTCATTTTGTTCTAAAAGCCCAAGGTAATTGGCGTTGCCACCATTTCAAGGAGGGGTTAATGCGGTTACGAATTAAGACATACGCTAGCAAAAAGGCAATCAGATGGATTGGCCAAAGCCCCATAACAAACGCAATACGACCTTGCGAAACATAGTTTTGGGTGAGGTTTAATAAATTGCTATAGATCAAATACACCAAAACCGCATAAAACATGGCGGTGTAATTACCTAGGCGAGGGTTGACATATGCTAGGGGAATGGCAATTAAGACCAAGCCTAGGGCCATGAATGGTAAGCCAATGCGCCATAAGAGCTCACCAAAATTTGCACGCTTAATATTGGGATCCATCTCGTTGATAAGTTCAAGAACATTTTTCTCTCGATCTCTTGGCGGAGGTACAGCAATCTCTTTGCTCCTAATTTTGGTTTCATATTCATCAAACTCTAGGATTCTAAAATTAGCTTGCGTTGGCTGGCCCTCATAACGTCGACCCTTTAGCAAAACAACATTTTTGTCTCCATTTGGAGAATTTTCTATAAAGCCTGTAGCTGCAACCGCCACGCTTAATTTCTGATTACGAGTATCAGCAACAAAAATATTTTTTACTTCACCTTTATTGATGTCTATGCTTTCAATAAAAAATACCCGCTCCGCTTTGGCTGACTCTTTAAATTGCCCAGCAGTCACCATAGATACATCATCGCGCTGTTGAAAACGTTGGCTAATGATGCTGGATTCGCGATTTGCCCAAGGCCAGACAACGGCTGCCAAAACCGCAATAATCACAATCAGAGGAATTGCAAAGCGTAAGATTGGACCAATTAAATTGGTAATGCTTAAGCCGCTGGTAAACCAAACAATCATTTCAGAGTCTTTATACCAACGGACCAAAACAATTAAGACCGCAATAAATAAAGAAACAGTTAGGAGGATCGCAAAATACCCTAAAGTTGCTAATGCAATGAGAATAAGGGCATCCTCAGGGTTAACAACTCCATTTGCAGCAAAACCCAAAATACGAATTACCAATGTAGTAATCATGATGGTAACTAGCACCAAAAATACGGCGCCGGTGGTCATACTCAGTTCGCGGCGAAGGGCTTGTTCAAAAATCATGTCTTCAATAGTGTGTTTGGGTGGAAATAATTCGCTCGGTGGATAATAGAAAAAACAACCTTTATTTAGACAGATTATGACAATTCAATTTAGCACGAAAGTCCTTTCCGAGATCGATTTTAAGAGCCCAAAGGCAGCCGCTGCAATTTGTGCGTTGCCAAGCGACTGCCTGGTACTTGCCTATCGTGATACGGAGCTTAATCAGTTGCAGGCTCTCGATGATTTATTGGGTGGCGTAATTGCCCAAGCTAAAAGCCTAGGGGATCTCGATGGTAAGGCGGGTGTCTGTACTTTATTACGCTCCGGCCAATCCTGGGCTTTGAGTAAGGTCAAGCTCAAACGTGTTTTATTGGTCGGTCTTGGCGATCAAGACTCCTTGATTGATTTTGCTAAGGTGGTCCGTTCGGCAGTAAAGAATATGAGCGGCAGTCCCATCGAGTCAGTTTTATGGCATATGGCTAGTTTTATGGGTAAACAGAAAGCCAATCAATCTCCAGCGGTACTTTTGGAGCGCATTCGTCTTCTGGCACAGATTATGGGGGATCAGGTATATCGCTTTGGTGTCCGTCAAGCGCAGTTTAAGACCAAGCCTACAGAAAAAGCAGATTCACTGAAACAGGTCACACTCATTACAAATACAAATCAATCCTCTTCAGTGAAGATGGCAATTCGTGAGGGTGCGGCTTTGGTTGAGGGCATGAACCTGACTAAAGATTTGGGTAATTTGCCACCCAATGTATGCACCCCAACATTTTTGGCACACACAGCACAAAATTTATCCAAGAAGAGTAGTTTGAAGGTTCAAGTCTTGGGCGAGAAACAAATTGAAGCATTGGGCATGGGCTCTTTCTTGGCAGTTGCGAAAGGTTCAGAGACTCCTCCGCAGTTCATCATCATGCGTCATGATGGCGGCAAGCCGAATGAAGAGCCGATCGTGCTTGTTGGTAAAGGGATTACTTTTGATACTGGCGGGATCTCCTTAAAACCAGGGGAAGCCATGGATGAAATGAAATACGACATGTGTGGAGCTGCATCGGTCTTTGGCACCATGCATGCCGTATCGCTCCTCAATTTAAAGAAGAATGTCATCGGCGTTGTGCCTACCTGTGAGAACATGCCATCCGGACGTGCGACCCGTCCTGGCGATATTGTGAAGAGTATGTCGGGTCAGACTATCGAAATACTGAATACAGATGCTGAGGGTCGTCTAATTTTATGTGATGCGCTTACTTATGTCGAGCGTTTTAAGCCGAAGGCAGTCATTGATATTGCAACCTTAACAGGAGCTTGCATTATTGCTTTGGGTCACGTACATAGTGGGCTGTTTTCAGATGATGAGACCCTGGTGAAAGATTTAAGTAAAGCCGGACATCAATCATTGGATACTGTATGGCGCCTACCCTTAGACGCTGCCTACCACGAGCAGCTCAAATCTAATTTTGCAGATATGGCGAATATTGGCGGTCGTCCTGCCGGCAGCGTAACCGCAGCATGCTTTTTATCGCGCTTTGCCGAAAAATTTAGATGGGCCCATTTGGATATTGCTGGAACAGCTTGGAAGAGCGGTGCGGCTAAAGGTGCAACTGGTAGACCAGTGCCTCTATTGCTGAACTACTTACTAGATCAATAGATTTAATCGGACCAAATAGTAATGGCGCGCATTGATTTTCATAGCAATGTGGCAGATAAGCTTCTGTATTGCTGCCGCTTAAGCCGAAAAATATTAGCCAGTAAAGAGTCTGCAGGGCATCTGCGCTCCATCGTGATCGTAGGAACCCCAAAAGAGCTTCAAGATTTAGATACCCTAATGTGGACCTTTAGCAACACAGACTTTTTGCCACATGCCTGGCTTGATCAAGACGCTGCACAGGAGACCCCTATTGTTTTCGTAAATGATCTTGATCAACTGAAAGACAGTGTGGTTTTGCACCGTGATGTATTAATTTATCTCAAAAATGAGGCGCCACATCAACTTGATACCCTCTTAGAGCGTTTTCCACGATGGGTTGAGGTGGTCACAACACAAGAGTACGAGCTACTGGCAGGTCGCGAGCGCTACAAGCTATATCGGCAAATGGGTCATGAGTTACATCATGTTGATCAAGCAAAGGGTAGCTAAGACATGCTAATGCATCCACAATTTGATCCAGTAGCTATTCAGCTTGGTCCTCTTGCAATTCATTGGTATGGCTTGATGTATTTGTTGGCGTTTGCTCAATTTTTAGTACTAGGCCGAATGAGAGTTCGGCTACAGCTCTATGCATCTATGAAGTGGGGCTTTAAGGATGTTGAGGATATTTTATTTTGGGGTGTAGTGGGTGTTATTTTGGGTGGTCGTCTTGGCTATGTCTTGTTCTATATGCCAGATTTTTATTTAAGTAATCCATTGAGCATATTTAAGCTATGGGAAGGGGGAATGTCCTTTCATGGAGGATTATTGGGTGTGTTGGTTGCTTTATTTTGGTTTGCTAAATTGCGAAAGCTATCTTTTTTTGTGGTGACCGACTTTGTAGCACCCCTAGTACCCTTGGGTTTAGCATTCGGGCGCCTGGGTAATTTTATTAATGGAGAGCTGTGGGGCCGACCCTCCGATTGGCCATGGGCAATGGTGTTCCCTGCAGTGGATCAAGTGGCTCGTCACCCATCCCAGTTGTACCAATTTGCTGGCGAGGGTGTTCTGCTCGCCATTTTGCTTTGGGTATACGCCAGAAAGCCAAGAACTCGCGGTCAGGTATCCGGCCTATTTTTGCTCGGTTATGGCGCATTTCGTTTCATCGTGGAATTCGCAAGGGAGCCCGATGCATTTTTGGGCCTTTTAGGATTGGGTTTATCAATGGGGCAGTGGTTATCTTTACCGATGATTGGGATGGGTGTTTATCTGATTGCTCGAACTTCTCGGTCGCAAAAATCAGACATTTTTCCTAAAACCTAACACGAAGTTTGGAAAGCTGGATATCCTGTAATGATGCTTGAAAAAATTGCTCAAACCCGTTATTTATCTCGTGCGATCGGTGCGGTCAATCGCTTAGTTTCTGAGCGCGGAGAGTCTAATGCGGTCAGCATGGCCTTGGATGTTATTTCTAATTACCGCAAATTAAACATAGAGCAGCAGGCTAAATTTTTTGCGACTTTGGCGGAGCAATTAAATATTGATGTAGAAGCTCTTACAAAAGCCACGCAAAGTTTTGCTGCAGACCCAAGTGCCCGTAACTACATTCGCCTTCAAAAGATATCAGAGTCGCCTAGACAAGAGCTCTTGCGACGCTTAAATCGTGCCCCTGGTGGGACTGCTGCCGTGGTGCAGATGCGTCGCGATCTTTTAAGTATGCTGCTCAAGAAGCCTGAGTTAGCCGGCCTAGACTATGACATGCGGCATTTGCTGTCATCCTGGTTTAACCCAGGTTTTTTGAAAATGCACCGAGTAGATTGGAAATCTCCCGCTGAGATTTTGGAAAAGATCATCGCCCATGAAGCAGTGCATGCGATTGATGGCTGGGATGATTTACGTCGCCGCTTGCAACCAGATCGACGGTGCTTTGCATTCTTTCATCCTCAACTACCGGATGAACCATTAATTTTTGTGGAAGTCGCCCTATTACCTGAAATCCCAGTAGCAATCATGCCATTGGTTGACAAAAAATCAGCGCCTGTGGAACAAACGAATCAATACAAGGTGGCGGCTTTTTATTCGATTAGTAATTGTGAGTCGGGTTTGCGTGGGGTATCCATGGGTAACTTCCTGATTAAACGAGTTGCCGAGCAATTACACGCCGAGTTTCCGGGACTTAAAACGTTTGTCACTCTCTCTCCAATTCCAGGTTTGATGGACTGGATTACTGCAGGAGCTCATTTGGGCGAAGGCCCAAGTGCCGACAAGGTTAAGCCTGCGATTCGGAGGGCGCGCGATGAGTCTCTTGAATTACTGAAACTGAGTGGTACATCGTGGCAAGATAAGCTATCAAAAGCATGGCACCCCGATACCTCCACCAAAAAAGAGAAAGTGGCCTTTGAGTGTCTAACCGCGATTTACTTAGCCTGCGTCACCCCTAATCGGGATGGAAATCCTGTGGCAAAGTTTCATTTGGGTAATGGAGCGAAGTTACATCAAGTTAATTGGGCTGGAGACTTGTCTAAAAATGGGCTACGGCAGTCGGCAGGTTTGATGGTGAACTATTTGTATGACCTTGCAAATGTTGAAGAAAATCATGAGCAATTTGTGAATGGTGAGATCATTTATTCAAGGTCAGTCGCTAAGCTGATGAACCCTTAAAGCTCTAAGTCCTATATAAGATTTTTAGGGGTTTAGCCCTAGTTTTTGTAGTTCGTTTTAGAATGGTGATCGCATCTAATTTTGACCGAACAGGAATTTAAGAGGAGACAAACGAAATGGTATTTAATTCAAAGAAAAAAATCGCCGGTTTACTCGTTGGCCTGCTGTCAGTGATAGGTGGTTATGGAACCGCTATGGCTCAGGAATGGCCGGTTAAAGCAGTCACATTTTTGAACCCATTCCCAGCTGGTGGCGGTACAGATGCATTTGCTCGTCCTTTGGCAGCTCAGTTGACCGAGCAGCTCGGCAAGCAATTCATTATTGATAACCGTGGCGGTGCGGGCGGTACTGTCGGTGCCTCAGTTGCTGCTAAAGCTGCCCCTGATGGTTACACCTGGTTTATTGGTGCATCTCATCACACCATTGCACCTTCTATGTATAAAACGCTCGACTACGATATTCAGAAGAGCTTTATACCGATTGCCTTGTTAGCCAGTGTTCCACAAGTCTTGGTAGTTAATCCTGGTCGAGTAAATGCCCGGAACCTTAAAGACTTTATCGCTCTGATGAAGAAAAATCCTGGTAAATACAACTTTGCCAGTGCGGGAAGCGGTACCGTGCACCATTTGGCTGGCGAGTTGTTCAAGATCCAAACAGGTACTTTTATCGTTCATATCCCTTATCGTGGCGCAGGTCCCGCGATGAGTGATTTGCTAGCAGGTCAGGTTGATCTTGAGTTTGATGGTCTTGGTACTTCAGCCCCTCAAATTAATGCTGGTAAGTTGTTTGCCATTGCAGTAGCTGCAGACAAACGTAATCCTGCAATTCCGAACGTTCCAACCTTTGCAGAAGCAGGTTTGCCAGACTACAAAGTATCGACTTGGTATGCCATGTTAGCGCCAGCAGGAACGCCGAAGCCAATTGTCGATAAGATGACCGCAGAAGTACAAAAGGCCCTTAATAATCCTAAGTTAAAAGCAATTTGGGCAAGTAATGGGGCTGAGACTCCTAACCTATATGGCCCAGCATTTGGCCAATTGGTAGCGGCTGACGTTAAGCGTTGGGCTGAAGTTGTTCAAAAATCAGGCGCTAAGCTCGATTAATTTGCATTTGTTTGTAAGGGGTTGGTAGTGAACTTGTACGCATTACTAGAAAAAGGTTTTCCTAAGAATCGTGAAGACTGTGCTCTAGAAACCTCTGAAGGCTTGTTTTACAAGTGGCGCGATATCGATCGCGCCGCCGCCATGATGGCAAACCTGCTTAAGAGCCTGAACTTACCTTCAGGCTCTCGAGTGGCAGTTCAGGTTGAAAAATCCCCAGAAGCATTATTTCTTTATCTCGCAACATTACGAGCTGGTTTCGTCTATTTGCCTCTCAATACCGCTTATCAAGAATCTGAGATTCAGTACTTTATAGAAAATGCTGAACCTGCTGTAGTTGTATGTAGCCCCAAAAACTTTTCATGGGTTTCTAAAATTGCTTTCAAGGCCGGCACTAAAAATGTTTTTACTTTAGATGAGAACAGAACTGGTTCATTACTGGAGCGCGCAGCACATTGCTCAGACCAATTTAATACCGTTACTAGAACCAATGATGATCTAGCTGCAATTTTGTATACCTCAGGTACAACTGGTCGTAGTAAAGGTGCGATGTTGACGCATGGTAATTTGGGTAGCAATGCCTTAGTCCTAAACCAGTTCTGGTGCTGGAAAAAAGGGGATGTGCTTTTACATGCCCTGCCCATCTTTCATGTGCATGGCCTATTCGTGGCTGCTCACGGTGCCCTGATTAACGGTAGCAAAATGATTTGGCTACCGCGTTTGGATACGACCCAGCTCATTAAGTACTTGCCTCGTTCAACCGTGATGATGGGAGTTCCAACATTCTACGTTCGGCTTTTAATGGACCCGAACTTTAATAAAGCCGTTTGCAAGAATATGCGACTTTTTGTCTCGGGCTCCGCTCCTTTACTGACCGAGACCTTTAATAACTTCCAAAAGCTCAGTGGCCATACTATTTTGGAGCGCTACGGTATGAGTGAGACCGTGATGCTGGTATCTAATCCCTATGAAGGCGCTCGAATTGGTGGCTCAGTTGGCGTTGTTTTGCCAGGCGTTGAGGTACGTGTAGTAAACGAATCTGGTCAGTCATGCGGGCCCGATGAAATCGGCGGTATTGAAGTGCGTGGCCCCAATATCTTTAAGGGGTACTGGCGCATGCCCGAGAAGACCGCCGAAGAGTTTACGAACGATGGTTGGTTTAAGACCGGTGATGTCGGTC
>Ga0214921_10005794_pt1 | contig 17259 bp, 16 predicted proteins | sample LL1505_MetaG_FD_177992 | JGI IMG/M metagenome (GOLD analysis project Ga0214921, IMG submission 177992) | Freshwater microbial communities from Lake Lanier, Atlanta, Georgia, United States - LL-1505 | ecosystem: Environmental > Aquatic > Freshwater > Lake | place: USA: Georgia | collected...
TCAGAAAATTTCAATTGCTCAAAATTATCTATTACCTGAAATTAATAAGGATATGGGATTTGCTAAAGATGCTATTACAATTAGTGATCATACTTTACAATATATAATTGAGAATTGGACTCATGAAGGTGGAGTTCGTAAATTAAAATCATTATTATATAATATTGTTCGTGAAATAAATATAGCTAATTTAACAAAACAAAAATTAAATAAAACAAATGTTCTATTTCCATTTTATATTAATCTAAACAATATTAAACATATTTTAAAACATAAAAAAGAAATTACACCAGAAAAAATTCATGATACTGATTTATGTGGAGTAATAAATGGTTTATATGCTTCTGGCGATGGGTCATTTGGTGGAATTATGCCTATTCAGATTTTATGGACACCATCTACTAAACCATTGAAAATTAAAGCAACAGGAAATTTGAAAACAGTTATTAAAGAAAGCACTGATGTTGCAGCATCTCTTGCTTTTAATTGTTTGAATAAAGATTTACAAACTAAAATAATGGATAATTTAAAAGAACATCCTAAAGGTTTACATATTCATTGCCCAGAAGGTGCCACACCAAAAGATGGACCAAGTGCAGGCACTGCAATTACTTGTGCAATTTATTCTATTTTAACAGATCATCCAATTAGAAGAGATATTGCTATTACTGGTGAAATTAATTTACAAGGTGATGTTATGCCTATTGGTGGTCTTGAAAATAAAATTGAGGGTGCTAAGAAAGCAGGTGTGAAAACTATATTATATCCAAAAGATAATCAAAAAGACATTGCTTTGATAAAAGAACGAAACCCAACATTAATTGATAATACAATTAATATTATTAGTATCAGCACTATTCAGGAAGCATTATCTTATGCTCTGGTTGCTTATTAAATATAATTGTATGTAGTGATTTAAATATTCTACTTTTATTCATACATAATTTTATTTATATTATGTAAAAAAATAATATTTAATATTTAAATTATTTATAAAAATAATTTAAATTTTAATAAAAATCTAATTATAAATATATATATATGACTAATTCACAACAAACTATTAAATTAGACTTATCATCATTACTCACAGAAACCTCTGCACACTCAGATAATAAATATACATCATCTGCACTTGAATTATTATTAAATGGTGATGTAGATCAATCCGGTGCAGGGTTGTTTAGTACTCTTGCAGCTGCTGCAAATAAAGGAGCGCGAGCTGCGGGACAAACAGTCAAGCGCAATATAGTAGAGGCTGGTAAAGATAGTTTAACAACAATGGGTCAGAGTGTAGCAGCTAAAGCACGCGAACTTAGCCCAACACGGGGAAATATAACACAAGCATTCTCAAAAGTAGCAGCTAAAGCACGTGAACTTAGCCCAACACGCGGAGATATAACACATGCATTCTCAAATGTAGCTGATAAAGCAAGGGCTGGTTCAGAACGCATACAACAAGCTACCCAGGGCATGGTAGATAAATTAAGTCCTCGGTCAAGACCCACACAACAAAGTGCAAGTAATACTGATCAGTCAGTTGTTGCTAATGGAAACCGAGAGGAGACAGGTGCTTTAAGCGATACTAGCAGTGCACCTGTAAATAGAGATGAAAATGCACTTTTCTTAATACAAAATCGTTTAACAAATATAGAAAATGGTATAAAAGAAATTTTACGGTTATTACAATCTAACCAATAATATGTGTAAATTCTTTTTGAGCTTTATTAATAAATTTTTTAGGAATATATTTAAAATCTATTAATTTAGTATTTTTTTCATATATTATTTTTGCCTCAGGATTTTTATTTAAATATTCTTTTAAATTTTCATCTGATTCTAAAATTAATTTTTTCTTTATTCTTTTCCCTTGTGGAAATATACCAGGAATATTATCAGATACATCACCTAATATTATTTTATCTTGTAATGCTTTATGTGCTTCTTCTTTAGTTAATATTAGTGGTGTTTTCGTTTTAAAATTAATAAATATTACATTTGGTCTTCCTAATTGTAAAAAATCTGCATCACCAGATAACAAATAAATTGGTATATCTGCGTGTTCTTGTTCCATATACATTGTAATAATTGCAATAATATCATCTGCTTCCATTTCATCGATTCTCATTTTATGAATAACAGGATTTAATTTAATAATATTAGGAATCATTGTATTGTAAGTATAAGCAAATACTTGTTTAAAATCATGTTTCAATGATAAATCAGCTCGATCACCTTTATAAGTTGATGATAATTGTGTTCTCCACAAATTTTCTTTAGGGGAATCCATACAAAATATAATAGTAGAATTATTAAATATCTTTTTCTTTACTAATTTTAAAATAGATTCCATATACATTTTTTCATATTTTTCCATAAATATTTTATTTTCACACCAATCATATTTATTATCGGTTTTATACTTTGCAAATTCTTCTGTATGAGCTAAACTATACCATCTTATAGTTGCAAAGAATCTATAAAAAGATACATATGAAATATCAACTAATATTAAATTTTTCATTTTATTATTAAATCATATGTTTGATACTATTTAAATATCAATTTTTTAAATGTAAAAATTATTAAAAAATTTTAATAATTTTTAAACATATAGTATTTGTTCAATTTTTATGCAGTATATCTTTTAACATATTAATTATTTGTACATTATCACGGGTAATTAATCGTTCAATTTCAATTCTCCACTTAAAATTAATATTTGTATTAGGATTTGTTAGACTATCCATCCAGTCAGCAGATATAAATTCTTTATCGTCATGTTGCATATACCATTTTCCACGCAAGTTGCCTTCACTTAATTCATTAGCACATCTTATTTTATATTCAACCTGCAAATTGCTTAATAATCTAGAATAATAATTATAAGACATATCATCTACAATTGGTAACTTGAAGTAATTAGGATCACTTTCTAAGAATAACTGTATTTCATCAAGGTTTTCATAATTGAGTATATTGCACTTTAGTCTTTCAAATAATGATATTGCTTTAGCAAGATAATCCTCAAGCCATTCAACCATTACATTTAATCTTGTCAGAGCTCTATTATTATCTTTCTGTTGTGATCGATCCGGATTAGATTCTAATACATATTTATTAAATTCTTCTTTTGTATCTGCCAAGTCTTTTATCATCTTTTGAAGGATTTCTATAAGATTTATAAGACTTTTATATGTAGTAAATATTATGTCTACAAATTGCTTTTGCAAATGTGTAACTGAATCTTCAGTATATTCGTGGCAACCAAGTTGAGACATCTTGTGTTTTGTAATAATAGTAATTATATAATTATATAATTAAAATATCAATTTTTTTATATATTTAATATTTCTCTACAACTTATAATAATAGCATCACGTTCTGCATGGAATGCATTTCTATTATTTTGTGTAATTAATTTTATATTATTTGAGTTTGTCATATTTATAATAGACACTTTTAATTGTTTATAATCTCTATCATATTGCTCTTTATCATATTCAGCAGCTAACATGCAATTTCTAATTTCATTGCGCTCATAATCGCACAAAGACTGTATCTCGCTCATGATGTATCTGTATTATAAATATTTAATATATATTACAAATATATAGATTTTCAATTTTTTTATAAATAAATATATATGGAAAAAATTAATATTTATTGTCATAAAATAAATACATCTAATAAAATTAATAAATATGTAAATAAATTAGGTAATCAAATATATGAAATGACAGGTGGTGCTAATTTTACAAAACATGCAGATTTACAAAAATTCAAACAGACTAATGCAGACAATTTATTTGAGTATATAAAAACAATGGTTAACGGAACAGCATGCACAGATTGTGTTACAAAAGAGAAATATTTAGTTATTTTGATGGGTGCTCCTGGTAGTGGTAAAACACTAGCACGTAAAGTAGCTGCAAAGTATATATATGATATTGACTCAACAGAAACTATTACAGAATCCAAAGGAGAATTTGTATATAAATCATTCATTGATATTTCTATAGATAATTTTGTTTATGATGGTGTATTAATAAATAGTGATAATATGCAAAAGGACCATTTAAAATCAGGTAAGGACATGTTTGATGAATTAAAAGACACAAAAGATGAAAACATTGAACAATCACGTGATTTATATTTTAAATTACGTGTAAATTATAATTCAATTTGTGAAATTATATTAAATCTTGCAGCATATTTAGGATTAAATGTTTTCTTTGAAATACTTGGTAATGAAACATATATTACACATTTAATACAGAGTTTTTGTATATATTATGGATATAAACTAATTATAATATATCCATATATTACAAATGAAGACACACACATTTCCCGTGCAGTTACACGAGCAAAAGAGGATGGGCGATATATTAGCAGTGATTATATTAAAGAATCAAGAATAGCTACGCGAAATTTATTTGAAAAATTAAAAACAATTATACCTCGATTTTTGACAAAAACATTTCAATTAGCAACACTTATTGAATTTGATAATACTGACGACTATAGAGATTATAATTATATAAAACCTATGATTCCTGTTGATATTTATTCTTTCAAATATAATAAAGAAACTAAACAGTTGTAAATTTGTTTGTAAAATTATTAAATATTTAATAATTTCTTAGGTTTTATAAAACCGCACGGTGTGGGCACACCGTAAGCAGTGTGGCTACTTGCTATGTGTCTCCCCCACATAAGGCACTGGAGGCATCACCGCAGGCACTGGAACCGCTGCAGGCACAGCACCGTGAGTGATTGTGTCGTTTGATTCTGGGTGTGTCATATTGTACACGTGCGCTGCGCGGCGTCGATCTAGTTCACAAACAAGATCCCAGTTATTATTTTTGGCTGCATTATTCATCTCGGTACCCATGGCTTGACACGTGGGACAAAAGTAGGACAGAGATCCTAAAACTCCTGTGTGTGCCATAGGAAGTGTCTTAATAAATATTTACTTATATGAACTATTAAACATTTAATATTTTAATTTTTTTATTTATACTATGGTAAATACTATATTATAAATAAATTATTTAATTTTTAATTTAGCCATTGTATTTTGAAAGGATGAACGATTTTTTCCGATATCAATATCTGATATATTATCATTTATTTGTAATAGATTTAATAATGTAATTATAAGTTCTTGATCTTCATTTAATGACATTATAATATCTGTTATCATTAAAAATATTAATTCTTCATACATAGATAATAATGTTTGATCTATATTAATATGATATATATGTTTTAAGAATGACATTTCATTTTCTCCCAATAATGTATATTCTGTCTTTTTTTGCATATTTATATAATCTAATGCGATAGGATAACATAATAGATTAATTCTTTCTGTTAATAAATTTTTATATTTATCAAATGAATAATCTTTAATATCAATTAATTGCATGAATTTATATTGAATAAAATTACCATCTTTATCCGTATCTAATGTTGCAGGTAAATCTATATAACATCCACCTTTATCATGAGTTATATCAAAACAAATATGTTTTAATATACTATATCCGTAAATATCTAATAATTTTGTATATGTATTTGTTGTGTCATATCCTGTATAATATTGCATAATTAATTTAATAGTATTACTTGATACATATTCTATTAAATTAGTTAAAAATGCATATTGATAATCAGCATGTAATTTATCAGCTTCTGTCATATAATTATTTATTTCATTAAAATATCTATCATTAATTATAAAAAAATAACCAATGTTATTTTTGTATATTCTAAAATAGGGTGTCTCATCATTATTATTTATTTGTTCTATTAATGTTAATGGATCACCATGTCTAATAAATAATCCTTCCATTGTCATTGGACTTTCCATACGAGGATCAAATTGAATACTAACTATTTGCTCATCCTGTTTTCTCATATTATCTATAAATATAGGATGTTGTTGATTTTTATTATCATCCTGACCATTTTCATGAGCTGAACCAACAGCTATATAAATGATAGATGGTTTAATTTTTTTAATTTCATCTATGATAGTTTTACCATATATGATATCTGGGATTTCTGTATACTCTGCAAACATAATGTCTATTTATTATAAACAATAATTTAATATAAATTTTAATTTCAATTATTTTATTATTATAATAAAAATTGAAATATTAAGTTTTTATGGGTATCATAAATTGTAAATATTGTATTGCTTATTTTTCGATCATGGTGAGAAAAAATAACGAGACGAAGGAGAACACTACACCCCCCACCTCCACGAGACTCTACTTGCGAGGAAAATTTGCGCCACGCAAAGCCACTTCCGGCGGGAGCCCCGTCTGCAATTCCACTTCCAGTGGGAAACTCGTCCGCAAACCCACTTCCGGTGGGAGCCCCGACCGCAAAGTCACTTCAAGTGGGAGCTCCATCCGCAAACCCGCCAAAAGAACGCGGATTGTTCCGGAGATGGTCTTAACTGATCTCTTGATGACTGATCTCTTGAAAGAGATAGGAGTACCGGGTTCTCCAGGAGAATTTTCTTTGACTGAAACTGGTCAATTAAAATTCACTCCTGCTCAACTTAGACAGGAACGTCTAAGGAAGTTCCAGGGGAGAGACAATAGCCCATGGGGTCCCTATACTGCACAGGTGTAAGAAAACTAAATTTTTAGTTTATAATAAAAATTGAAATAGTAAATGTTTAATATATGTTATAATTATTAAATATTCAGAAATGGCTAACTCATCCGGTTCAAAGCGCAAGAGTGATGGTGATAATCCATCTGAGAAGAGGATTTGTCCACATGTGGCATTTTCTCCACCAGGTGAGACACCAGCATTTTACGGCGGCTTTATCGTAGGAGTTCGCGACTACAAAACAGTAGGACCTACATCTCTTGTCCTAGGTTTGCCAATAGACTTTTATCGAGGATACTTCAAGGCAATGTTTAACTTTGACATCAATCCGGAAGACCAGCCCGTTGCATGTCCAGTGGCAACACCAATTGAGGAACCAAGAGCCTCGGAAAGAAGTGACTCTGGACTATCGGTCTTGATGGAACTGATCGCCGAATGCACACATGAACCGCAAAGTGCTCCCGATGACCTTATGCCATCAAGGACAACATCTGTTGAATCAACGGGATCAGGTCCGATATGTCCATTGGTAGACTGATAAGAATACTAAATTTTTAGTTTATTTTAATTATAGTTTTTGCTGTAAAATATACCAAATAAAATCAATGAAAGTTATGTTTTAACCTTAATTTTTTTTGTTCTTGTAAATCTTTTATAGGATGAAATAAATAATCACCTCTGATATCATTATAATTCCAATACAAATAATTTGTGATATTATCTTTATGATTACGTCTAAATACAATGGCTCTTAATTCAATCGGATTAATAATTGATAAATTATTATGTAATGATAAAGTTAAATATAATACTTCATCCATTAAAAGACGTTTATGTTTAATTACAAACAAATCAATATTTTGTAAGAAAATCTTTGATACTCTTATTGCACATGTCATGCCTTTTAACCATGGAAATGTAAAATAATTATTATTATTAAAACATTCGAATGCACTAGAATCATAGAATTTTAATTCCGTTGTATATTGAACAAACGGACAATCTTTATTAATATTATTAAACTTATTTAAATTATTAATATCATTATCAACAATATAATATGTATTTGACATATAATCACCATCAGGGTATTTCTTATCAATATTACTTAGTGTTGTAGTAGTTGGAATAAATACATCCTCTTCAATAAACCAAATATGTTTATAATTTGTATTATTTATTCTATTAAAATAATAAAATGCTTTATCTCTTGATACTACCTGATTTTTCATATTATTATTAGAATTAAAATATCCAGCATTTTTAACTGTATCTGTATCGAGTTTTATTATAGTAATTTTATTAGTATCATATTCTGGTATTATATGATTATTATCATTAATTGATACAAATATATCATAATCATCATTTTTTAATAAAGCTGCAAACTCAAAAATTTCTTTTGGTGGTCTATAACAAAAAAAAACTATTGCAATCATTATATATATAATGAAATTATTATATATATATTATAAAATTTTTATATTATAAAATTATTATAATAATTTCATTATATATATACAATGATTATTACAATCATTTCAGGTGGATCAGGTAGTGTAAATATACAAAAAGGTTTGCATGAGATATGTCCATCATTACCTATTAATTTATTAATTAATGGATATGATGATGGAAAATCAACAGGAATATTAAGAAAATTATTCCCAAACACACTTGGTATATCTGATTTTAGGAAAAATCAAATATTAGAATATAAATTATTATATGGTAATAATGATATTTATAAATTATTAAATCATCGTTTTACAGATAATACTATAATTAATTTAATAAATAATACTATAATTAATTTAATAAATAATACTAATTTTGATAATAATGATAATTTGAAACAGTTTTTATTAGATAATACTATATATTTTTTTGGAACTATACAATCAAAAAATATTATATATGAAGATTTTAGTTTTATGAATATTATATATTGTTCATTACTTGATAAAAATGAAAATGATATGCAAACGGTATGTAATATAATTAAATATCATTTAAAATTAAAAAATAATATTTATATTAATTCAAATGATACTTTAATTCTTAAAGGTATTACACAAACAGGTACAATATTGGTTGATGAGGCAAGTATTGTAGATTTTGATGATAATAATAATAAAATAATTGATATATTTTTTGATAAAGAATATCCAATATTAAATAAAAATACAGAAGAATTATTATTAAAATCAAATATAATATTATTTTCATGTGGAACACAATTTAGTAGCTTAATACCAACATATAAAACATTATTATTCAAAGAAACAATTGCAAAATCAAATGCAGCAAAATATCTTATTTTAAATGCTGATTATGATAAAGATATAATTAATTATTCCGGTGATGAATTGCTTGATAAAATAAATGAATATATATCACTTGATGATATACACATTATTATTTCTAATGATATGAATAAAAAATTATATCCAACAAATACAAAATATAATTATATAAATATACCATGTATAATTCAAAACGGAAATCATAATGGGTTTATTTTATGGAAATATATATTTAATTTTTATTTTAGTAATTATTATAATAATCTCTATATTTTTGATTATGATTACACATTATATAATAATAATTTAATAGAATTATCAAAAAATAATATCAACCTACTAAAAAATATTAAAAATAAAATAATTATTAGTAATAATTGTTTTTCTAATTTATCACCTTTACATGAAGATTCATCTATTAATATAGATATATATAGTAATTTTGGTAATATATATAATAATGATGAATATGTAGATAAAAATTTTATTTTAAATAATAAAGATATAGAAAATATTACAGAAATTATTAATAAACTGAACATATCTAATACATGTACTATTACAAATAGAAGAAATATATCTATATCAATAAAACCTATTGAAAATCGTAGTAATTTAATAAATATTATAAAACCATTGCTAATTAATACAAATTATGAAATAGTTGAAACTGGGAAAACAACTATAGAATTTATAAAAATAGGTTTATCTAAAAGAAATATTTTTAATAAAAAAAATTTCTTGACAAATAATTCTATAACTTATATAAGTGATATAAATGATATAGAACATAATTCAAATGATAAAATAAAATTTTTACACGTAGAAAATGTTTATACTACTAATTTATTTTTAAAATCAATTATAATAAATGAAAAATATGATTTCTGTATTATTGTTGGCGGTATTAATAAAAGAATGAATATTAATCATCCTAAATGTTTAATCAAAGTAGATAATGAAATTATCTTAATGAAAATTATTAATAATATTTTACCATATGCAAATAATATATTTATTTGTGGAAATAATTATTACAAAAATTATTTTATAGAATTTGAAAAATCAATTAACACTCTTACTAATATACAATTTCTATATTTTAATTCACTTGATCAAACACAAAATTATCCAAAAGGTAATGGAGAAACAATTTATCAATTATTAAATACTATTTCTAATTTAACAAATAAATTATTTATTATGTGGGGAGATATAATAATTTCTAATAATAAAATATTTGAAGAAATGTATAATAATCAATATAATAATGATTTTTTAATTCCAACAAAATATGAAAAAAATCCATATGCATATTTAATTATTGATGATAAAAATAATGTTACAAATATAGAATACAAAAAAAATAGAGATATTGAATATGGATATCATGACCAATGTATATTTTTATGTAATACAAATAAAATAAAAGACATATTAAATATTATTATAAAACAAAATTATGATGAGCTGAACTTTTTAGATACAATAAAATATTTATACAATGTATCTTATTTTGAAACTAAATATCCATTACAAAGTTTTAACACTTTTGATGATTTATATTCTGAGAGTATACTCCAATAAATATTTTTTATAAATAATATTGATTATTTATAAAATGTTAAATTTTCAACTGATGACTATTAGTAGCAAAAAGTGCCAAAACTAAATTTTTAGTTTATTTATATTAAAGACATAACACTTATAATAATAGTAATCAAATGAATTTATTAATTGAAAAACAAAATCAGATTAAAGCAGATATATTAGAACAACAAAAAAAAATATTTTATTTAGAGAATCAATTAATGGATATTGAACAAGAATTAACATCATTTTCAGATAATGTAATATTAGATCATTTACAATTAAGTAAACAACAACAACAAATTATTGATGCAACAGAAGATAATATTTTAGTTGTTGCTTGTCCTGGTTCAGGAAAAACACATACATTAATTTCTAGATATGTGAAATTAATTTTAAATGATCAATATTCATCAGAAGAAAAAGATAAAATGGTAATATTACCAGAAGAGGTTTTATTAATAACATTCACAAAGAAAGCAGGAATGGAAATGTTGAATAGATTAAATAAAATAGTACCTAATAAATTACCTTATCATGTGGGATCATTACATGGTCTAGGTTATAAAGTATTACAAGAATATAATGATATTAATTATACTATTTTAGATGAGAAAGATGTAAGAGAATATTTATATGATATTATAAATAATAATCCTACTATACAACAATTAGATATTGATGAATTATGTATTATTAAAAATAAAATACAATCTATTATAGATCATGCATCAATTACATATCCATTTGATTTAAAATTAACATTAAATAAATATAATTTAGGTAAATATTATAAGGAATTTAATAATATTTATAAACTATATCAATCAAAAAAGAAAAAAGAACATTTAATTGATTTTAATGATTTAATGATACAATTTAGTAAATTTTTAGATGACCCAAAGAGTGCTGTTTTTAAAGATAAAATTAAATATATATTTTTTGATGAATATCAAGATGTAAATCCAATTCAAAATTATATTTTATTAAAGTTATGTGATAAAAGTAAATTAATGGTTGTAGGCGATGATGCACAATCAATTTATGCATTTAGGGGTTCATCAATAAAATATATTTTAGATTTTAATAATAATGTAATCATACAAACTAAATCTACTAAAATGTATTTATTAGGTGAAAATTACAGATCAACTCCAGCAATAGTAGATTTTTGTCAAAATATTATTTCTCATAATGTAAATCAGTTTAAAAAAGAGGTATATTCTAAACATGAAAATTATGGATGCAAACCACATGTAATAGGATTTAAATCTCAAATAGAACAATATAAATGGATTGTTGATGATATTATAAAAAAAACACAACAAGGAATTAAATTATCAGATATGGTTATATTAGCCAGGAAAAATCATTTATTAAATGATATTGAATTACATTTGATGGGTAATAAAATCCAAACAGTAAAACATATTGGATTATCATTATTAGATAAATCACATATTAAGGATTTTTTAGCATTTATTACAATAATAATTAATCCTAAAAGTTCAATTCATTGGAAAAGAATAATTAGTTTACATAATGGATATGATATTAAAAAGGCGAATATTATTTTAGATAAATCAACAGATGATTTATTAAATAGTTTAAAATCACATATTGAATTATATGAATTATATGAATTATTTATTCAATTAAAAAAAATAAAAAAAGATATTGACAAAGCAAAATTGATTATTAAATATTTAGAAAAATTATGGTTTGGTAAAAAGGAAAGTAATATAAATGATAAAACAGCAGATATTTATAATTTACTTTGTTATTTAAATAATTCATCTTTTGAACAATTTATTACTAATTTATATTTGAATCAAGAAATTGAAACAGAATTAGAAAATGTATTATATTTAACAACAATTCATGGAGCGAAAGGTTTAGAATGGGAATATGTATATATAATTGATATGAATTCTAAAGATTTTCCATTAATAAAACCAAAATATTATTTGGATGAATTAGAAGATATTGATGAGGAGAGAAGATTATTTTATGTGGCAGCATCAAGAGCAAAGAAATATTTATTTATAACATATCATGTTGATTTACATCCAGAATCACAAATTCAATTAAGTCCATTATTAAGAGAAATAAAATCAGAATTATATACAGGTTATAATGTAGTAATTGAAAATTTTAAACCAACATTAATTATTTCAAAAGATGTGCAAAATTATTTAAGGTTTATTGGTTATAGTAAAATTTATGATCAATTACACGAATTAACTAATAATAGATATTATGTAAATAAATCATTTGATATTCCAAAAGATATTGAAAAATTACCTTACAAAATAATAATTGGTAATTTTATTGATTACTTAATAGCAAAAATATTACAAATTAATTTCCCAAAGAAAATGAAAAAATTTGATTTAAATATTATTCATAAAGATACACAATTCCCACAAAAAATTTATTTAGAATATATGGATCCACAAATGGATTGGCGGAATATATTAGAACATATATTTTTTATTGCAACATATAAAATGAATAAAACTATAGATTTAACCGTATATCATGATTTTTTAATTAATGAAACCGCATATAATTATTATTTAGAAATAGAGAAAGGAATATGTAAAATTATTAATTTAATTAAACCAAAACAAATTTATACACATTACTGTGTATCACATGGTAGTGTTCGAGGTGAAATTGATATATTATGTGATGATACTATTATTGAAATTAAAACATCATTGTATTCACAATCTGATATAGCAACAATATCTAATTTATCACAAGTATTATTATATTCTTATTTATTAAAAAAACGGGAACATGTAATAAATAAAATAATTTTATATAATCCATTAAATGGTGAAGTAAATACATTTGATATATCAAATTTTAATTTAATAAAATTTAAGAAATCAATTTATAAAGAATAAATAATAAAATGAATAATTTATAAAGAATAAATAATAAAATGAATAATTTATAAAGAATAAATAATAAAATTAATATTATTTATAAAGAATAAATAATATTAATATATATAACTATATAATAGTTAATAGATGGTTAATCTATTTAACCATGAGATTCAAGATGTTGCGGCAGGTGTGATTATTTGTGATATAATTAATAATCAACCAATTGTTTTCTTGGGCAAATCAAATGTGCTTAAACGTTATGAAGAATATGAAGGATTTGGAGGGAAATATGATAAAGGTGATATATCAACATTACATACAGCATTACGTGAAACAATAGAAGAATTTTTTAATATATTAGTTCCAACTGATTTTATTAATAAATTAGCTATAGATTTTATAAAACATAATTTAATAATTAAAAGAATAAAATTTTATGGTATGTCTTATTTAATTAATTTAAAAGGATTACATTATATATTTTATAAATTAACAACAATCACTGATCAATTAGATAAATATAAAATAAATAATACAAAAACATTTAATTATAATTTATATTTACAAGAAAGAATTATTGATGATATACCTGACAAGGGTCTTAATGAAATTAGATCAATCCATATTGTATCCTTAAAAGATATATTAAAAAAGAAATCTAATTTACAAATTAGATGGTTCACAAATAAAATAATACATCAATTTTTCAAATAATATAATTTATTTATAATTAATAAATTATATTTTTTTAAATTTCCCATCTAAATAAGTACCATATAGTTTACCTAGTTAGAGAAAGTATATTAAACCTTATTAACAATATACTCCTCGTTATAACCTTTCAGTTATCATAAACTGTTATAGTTTATGGCTACTAGCGCTCTTATTAACTATCTTTTTACAGACTCATTAATTATGCATCTAGTATTTGTGGATTAAATATTTTATCCCCTGTTATTATTGTTAGATTAACAACTTTTCGCATTATATTTATTGCACCATTTAAATCTGCATTTATTGCTTTTCCTACAGATGAAATAAATAATCCACGATGAATACGATTTCCACTATATGCTATATTTTTACCTAATTTTTCTAAACCTAAACTATCACATTTTGAGGTATAACTCTCCTCATTTATTATTAACTGTTTTCCGATTGATAATAGCTTTTCTTTTAGTTTTTGTAAAATTCTTGAATATGGAATATCATAAAATTGTCTATTATTATTTCTTCCCATATTTATTTTTGTTTTCCAACCTTCATTATATCCAATAATAAAATATTGTTTATCATTATAAGTTTTAACTAACTTATTGATTAGTGTATTTATTACACCATTTATTTTGTTCTTACGTTCATGTAATAATGAATATAATCTATTAAATCTATTTATATTTAATGATTTTTTATTTATTGATTGTAGTTCACTTATTTTTTTATTATAAAATTCATTAATCGCTTTTATTTTCCCACCTTTTATTATATGTTGTGTGCCCGTTGGATTATAAATAGTCATTAAATTTTTCATACCTGTATCAATTGATATTGAATTTATACAGGTTATTGCTTCTACTGTTTTAATATCTATATATGGCTCTTCATAAGTTACATAAGCAGTATAAATATTTCCATAAGGTTTTATTTGAATTTGTTTTACTTTTTTATTATTAATTATAGATGGTAATTTTAAATTCAAATAATAACTATCAAATATTTCACATTTATTAATATATCCATTTGATATTTTAACATAATTTGTTTTATTTTTATTTTTAATAGTTGAACATAAATTATGTTTGTAGCAATATTTTCTATCAGTTATTTTGTATAATTTATTATAATCCTGAATAGAAATATATTTATTATAATTTAAAGCTATGTGTTTACCAACAGTTAATCGTACTTTATTTTCCCCTATTTTATATGATGATGGAAAGTAATATAAATTAAATTTATCTTCTTTTTTTAAATATTTTGGTTTATTTGCTGGTAGTTTTTTATTTATTCTACCATAATAACTAGCAAGAGCTTCTGAATATTTATCAATTAAATTTAAAATAATATCCGCTGGTAATTTTTCTTTATTAATACCTAAACAATAATTATAAACAAATAATTTAAATAAATATTGTTCACTTTTAAGTTCAATATTAAATCTTTTTTGTATTTTATACTTATAATTAACTATTTTATTTGTATCATAATAATAATATTTATTTATAATATCATTTTTTAATTGTTCATCATTAAAAGTGAATGGGATATTATTTAACATTTGATATCTTGTTAAAAAGTATTTTTTATCATAAAAAGATTTTATTATTTTATTAATAATATTTGTAAAAACATATTCTTTATTTGATTCATTGTAATTAACAAGTAACTTAAGATCATTAATAATTGTTTCAGAAAACTGTTTAATATTAACACTTGTAAGTATAATATTATTTGCTTTATTTTTAATATAGTCATATATAATTTTATTATTAATTACCGTTAATTGTTGATTATCATTATAAAAATCATAATAATGTTTTAATTTAGATAAAAGTATTTCAGTATTATTTAATTCAATCATTATTTGTTTTTGGTAATCTTTTAAGTTAGATTTACTAATATATTTTAACAATGCATATAGTTCTTGATATATTTTATTTTTAAATAAATAGAAAATATTATTAGAATAAATACAACAATTAAATATATTTTTAGAAACAGTTGTCATATCTGCTAAAATATTATTATGTTTTTTAGCTATAACAAATTGTATAGTTTTTAGTTTAACCTTGGATTTTTCATTATTCATAGTATTATAAACTATAATAAATTTATATCTTTAAATCAAATATTATTTTAATCCATAGTAATAAAATTTTCAATATCATTTTTGAATATATTAATTTTATTTTTACGTCGATTAGAATACATTGTAGTAGAGAAAATATGCATTAAACTAATAAGTTCTTCAAAAATTTCATTATCATTAGTTATATTACTAGATTGTTTATTATTAGTAATAATAACAATATTAGCACCATATTTACTAAATAAATATTGTACTGTTTTAAATGATAAACGTGTAAGTCTATCTTTATGTGTAATGTAAATATTTTTAATTTTTAAATTAATAACATCATCCATAAGATGATTAAAACCGATTCTATCTAATTCTAATCCAGAATGAATATCAGAATAAGTTTTATTAATAGGAATATTATTATTTTGACAATATGTATTAATTTTATTAATTTGATTTTCTAGATCAGTTTTTTGTTTATAAGTAGAAACTCTAGAATAAATAACATTAATTCGCGAATCTTTTTTAATAATTTTAAAAACAGAATCTTCATTATAGTCATAATAACCATTGTCTAGTTTAATAACTTTAATTTTACCATCTCGTGTATAATTAAATAAAGTAGCTCTAGAAATATTAAGTAATTTCATAACTTCTTTTGCTTTCATTAAATAATAATTAAACTATAATAAAATACATATCTTTAAGTATTTTATTATAGTTTAATATACTTTTCTCATCTGATTCTGAATCTGATTCTTAATCAATGATTTTATCTAAATTTGTTAATGTATTCCAAGTGTCTAATATTAAATCTTTATTATTATAACTCAACAAATTTAATTCTGAATAATAACTTTTTAATCCTTTACGATTCATAAATAATTATTCTTTAAATTTAAAAAAAATTTCGCGTGGAAATTTTACATAATGCATTATATTTCCAATGTTTTTGCAACAGGAACCAATTTTAATGGAAATATACATAATGATTTACATAATGATATTTCCATTTATATAATTTGGA
>Ga0214921_10005795_pt1 | contig 17258 bp, 7 predicted proteins | sample LL1505_MetaG_FD_177992 | JGI IMG/M metagenome (GOLD analysis project Ga0214921, IMG submission 177992) | Freshwater microbial communities from Lake Lanier, Atlanta, Georgia, United States - LL-1505 | ecosystem: Environmental > Aquatic > Freshwater > Lake | place: USA: Georgia | collected 2015-05-28
CCCGGCTCGCCCGCCCGCCGCTTTGCTCCCGCCACCACGCCCGCCGCGCCGGCCTTCAACCCTGACCCAGGCGCTACTCAAACCGAGGCGCCCTCAGCCGACGATGCACCCTTCTTCGTCGAAGACCCCGCCTTGCCCGCCCCGGCCGAGCCGCCCGCGCCCTCGTTGCCAACCGGTCTGGTTGAGCGCGCGGCGTTCGTCTTCACCCCCTCGCCGCTTACCTCGGACCCAGCCGACGTCACCCCGCTCACCGCCGACTTACCGTCCCCGCTGCCACGTTCCGACGTCCGCGCCAACGACACCATTCCCGCCGGCCATGGCCACGGTTGGCCCGTCCCCGGCACGGATGCCTACCCCCTCTCCGCCCGCGGCGAAGGTTACCCCGCCAACAGCCAACCCGTGCCCGACCGTTGGCGCGACACCGCCTTCGCGCCCTGGCGTCGCTACACCGCCGGCGACTTGAACGAACAACCCTTCGGACACCCCGAGCCCGAAACCTGGCACTGGTATCGCCAAAGCCTGCTCAAGGGCGACCTTCCCATCCACGGCCAAGACTGGTTTCTCGCTCTCACCGCCTCCACCGAAACCCTCTACGAAGACCGCGCCCTGCCTCTCCCTAGCGGCGTCAGCGCGTCCGCCCCCGGCCAGTCCGATTTCCTCGGCTCCTACGACACGAGCGTATTCGTGCAAAACGTCGCCCTCGACGTGCTGCTGTTTCAGGGCGAGACCGTATTCGTCCCGCCCCGCCAGACGTTCAAAATTCGCCTCGTCGCAAACTACAACCGCGCCACCGTCGCCGCCCCCGGCCTGCTCAACCCCGACCCCGGCGCGCCCTCCGGTGGCAACGACGCGCCCACCCGCCGCAACGACGCCTTCCTCGCCTTCCAGGAAGCCTTCTACGAATATCACCTCGCCGACCTCTCGCCCAACTACGACTTCGTATCGGTGAAGGTCGGTCTCCAGTCCTTCAATTCGGACTTCCGCGGCTTCATCTTCAACGACACCCAGCTCGGCGTCCGGTTGCTCGGGAACGCCGACAACAACCACCTCCAATACAACCTCGCCGTCTTCGACCTGCGCGAGAAGGACACCAATTCGGAGCTCAACACCTTCGATGCCCGCCAACAGGTTGTCGTCGTCGCCAACCTTTACCGTCAGGATTTTCTCGCCAAAGGCTACACCACCCAGGTCTCCCTTCACGGGAATTTCGACCACGGCGGCGGCGATTATTACGACACTAACGGCTCCATCGTCCGCCCCGCCCCCATCGGCTCGCCCGCACCTCATGACGTCGACGTCGGCTACCTCGGCTGGTCCGGCGATGGCCATCTCGGCCGGCTAAACATCAACCATGCCGTCTACCACGCCTTCGGGCGCGACGAGTTCAACGGCCTCGCCGGTCGCGAGGTCATCGTCTCCGCCTCCTTAGCCGCCCTCGAGCTGAGCTACGACCGCGATTGGATCCGCTTTAAAACCTCCGCCCTTTTCGCCACCGGCGATTCTAACCCGACCGACGGCCGCGCGACCGGCTTCGATAGCATTGTCGACAATACCAACTTCGTCGGCGGCCCGTTCAGCTACTACGTTCGCCAGGGCTTTAACCTCGCCGGCACTGCCGTCGCCGCGAAACAGCGTTTCTCCGTCCTCCCCGATCTCCGCACCAGCAAGACCCAAGGCCAGGCCAACTTCGTCAACCCAGGCGTCCTCCTCCTCGGCGTTGGCGCCGACCTCGACGTCACTCCGCGCCTCCGCGCCTTCGTGAACGCCAACCACATCGATTTCGCCCGCCCCGAGCCAATCGAGACCGCCCTTTTCACCAACGAGGTTCACACCGACCTCGGCTGGGATCTCTCCCTCGGCGTCCAATGGCGCCCGCTGTTGACCGACAATATCGTCGTCTCCGCCGGCTACGCCGTCCTCCTGCCAGGACGCGGCTTCGAGGATATCTACCGCAACACCGTGCCCTCTGTTCCCGGCCTCTCCCGCTCGCCGGAACCCGCCGATCAGCTGCACAGCGCCCTAATCGCCGTGACGCTGACATACTGACTCCCCCCCGCCTTTCCCCGTGCTCACCGTGGTTAAAAATTTCCGTCTCCGCCGCCTCGTCCTTCCCGCCGCCGTCGCTTGGAGTCTCGCCGTCGCGTCTCTGCTCCTCTTTGCCGGCCCCACCGAGCGCGCTGCCCCCGCCATCGCACCCCGTGCCGCCGGTATCACCGGCCCCGCCACGGCCGCCCCTGCCACCACCCAAACCCCCAATCCTGCGCCGGAGCGCCCCTCCCCGTCGCTGATTGACCAGTCCCGCGCCGCCGCCGATCGCAAGTCCGCCGGCTGCGTCGAGTGCCACACCGGCATTGAGGACATGCACGCCTCACCTCACGTAGTGCTCGGCTGCGTCGATTGCCACGGCGGCGACCCTACCCCCGGCCTGACCATGCGCAAAGCCCATGTCGCCCCCCGCCACCCCGAACAATGGCCCTCCTCCGCCAACCCCGCTGACGCCTCCGTCCTCCTCAACCACGAGTCCCCCGAGTTCATCCAGTTCGTGAACCCCGGCGACCTCCGCGTCTCCGAGAAGGCCTGCGGCCTCTGCCACGCTGAGATCAATACCCAGGTCGGCCACTCCATCATGCGCCATGGCGCCATGCTCTGGGGCGCCGCCCTTTACAACAACGGCGCCACCCCCGAGAAAAATTCCCGTTACGGTCAGGCCTACGGCGCCGACGGCGTGCCGCTTCGCCTCGAGTCCCCCATCCCCGTGACCGACGCGCTGACCCGCATCCACGCCATCCTCCCGTTCATCGAGCCCCTTCCCCGCTTCGCTCTCGGCCAGCCCTCAAACATTCTCCGCATTTTCGAGCGCGGCGGCGAAAAACAAACCGAACTGGGCAACCCGAACGCCTTCGAGCCACCCGGCCGCCCCGCCCGGCGCTTGTCGGAACGCGGCCTTGGCACCAACAACCGCACCGACCCGGTCTACCTCAACCTGCAGAAAACCCGCCTGCACGACCCGATGCTCGATTTCATGGGCAGCAACAACCACCCCGGCGACTACCGCTCCTCCGGCTGCACCGCCTGCCACGTCGTCTACGCCAACGACCGCTCGCCCATCAACTCCGGCCCTTGGGCTAAATACGGCCACCAGGGCCTGGCCTTCTCCGCCGACCCCATGATCTCCAAGAAGGAGAAGGGCCACCCCATCAAACATCAGTTCACCCGCTCCATCCCGTCTTCCCAGTGCATGAACTGTCACATGCACCAGGGTAACCTTTTCGTGAACCCCTTCCTCGGCTACACTTGGTGGGACCAGGAGTCCGACGGCGAGTTCATGTATCCGAAGGAGCAGCACGACCCCTCCGACGCCGAGCAGGTCGCACTCGCCTCCAGCACCCCCGAGGCCGCCGCCGCTCGCGGCTTATGGAAAGACCCCGCCTTCCTCGAAAAAGTCGCCGAGTTGAACCCCAAGCTGAAGGAAACCCAGTTCGCCGACTACCACGGCCACGGATGGATTTTCCGCGCCGTCTTTAAAAAGGACAAGGAAGGCAACCTCCTCACCCTCGACGACCAGATCATCCCCTCCTCCGATTCGGAGAAGTTCAAGAAGGCCGTCCACCTGAAGGACGTCCACCTCGCCCGCGGCATGCAGTGCGTGGATTGCCATTTCACCACCGACGTCCACGGCAATGGCCTGCTCTCCGCCGAACCCCGCGCCATCACTGCCATCGAGTGCATCGATTGCCACGGCACCATAGCCAGACGCCCCACGCTCAAGACCTCTGGCACCGGCGGCCGGGTCGAAAACGGCCAGATCCTGCCCAACGACCTCGCCGCCGGCACCACGCCCTTCGGCCCTCGTTTCCGCTGGGAGGGCCGCAAACTCTACCAGCAGTCCATGATGGCCAAAGATCTCGTCTGGGAAGTCCCGCAGACCATCGACACCGTCGATCCCACCTCCGCCCACTACAACCCAAAGTCCGCCTACGCCAAAACGCTCCGCCGCGACGGCCAGACTTGGGGCAGCGTGCCTTCTGCTTCCGTCTCCTCGTCCCCCTCTTCCGGCTCGGTGCCAAATGCGCCACACGACCTCGCCCACGCCGACGCCAACATCTCTTGCCAAGTGTGCCATACCTCCTGGGCCACGTCTTGCTTCGGCTGCCACCTTCCGCTCAAGGCCAACCAAAAGATCCCGGGCAACAAGTTCGAGGGCGCCACCACCCGCTTCTACACCACCTACAACCCACAAGTCGTTCGCGAAGATGTGTTTATGCTCGGCAAAGACGCGACCTATAAGAACAACCGCCTCGCCGTCTTGCGTTCCTCCTCCGCCGTCATCGTCAGCTCCCAAAACGCCAACCGCGAGTGGGTCTACTCGCAACAGCAGACCATCTCCGCCGAAGGCTACTCCGGCCAGGCCTTCAATCCCCACTTCCCCCACACCACATCGTCCGTCGGCACCACCAAGGGCTGCACTGACTGCCACCTTTCCACTGCCAACAACAACCACGCCTGGATGACCCAACTGCTCGGCTTCGGCACCGGCACGGTCAATTTCTTCGGCCGCCACGCCTACGTCGCCTCCTCCAGCGGCGGCCTTGACGCCGTCGTCTGGACCGAGCGAGACGAACCCCAGGCCGCCCTCGGCAGCCACCTCCACCTCCTCGCCTACCCGCGCAATCACGCCGAACACCTCGCGAAAAACTCTGTGCTCGCCGAAGCGCATCACCACCACGGCGCGGGCGAGGTCCTAGACCTCCTCCAGCGCGGTGAATACCTTTACGCCGCCTGCGGCGAGGCCGGCTTCGTCGTCTTCGACATCGCCAACATCGACAACAAGGCCTTCTCCGAGCGCATCGTCACCGCCCCAGTCTCCCACCTCGGCCAGCGCCTGTATGTGAAGACGAGATACGCCACCAGCGTCGTCGCCCCCTCCACCCTCGCCTTGGATCCGCTGCGTTCCCACCTGCCCGAAAACGAGGAGCAACCCATCGGCCTGAATTACGGCTTCATTTACATCACCGACCGCGAGGAGGGCCTCGTGTCCGTCCTGGCCGCTACTCTCCTCGACGGCGATCCCGCCAATAACTTTTTCACCGACAAAGACGTCATCCGCTTCAACCCCGACGGCGTGCTCGCCGGCGCCACCCACGCCTACATGGCCGGCACGAATCTCTACGTCGTCTGCGCCGCCGGCCTCGCCGTGGTGGACGTGACCGACCCCTTCCACCCGAAGCTCGCCACGCCGCCCGTGCCCGGAGTCCTGCACGATCCTCGCAAACTCGCCGTCCAGTTCCAACACGCCTTCGTGACCGACGCCGACGGCGTCAAAGTCTTCGATATCTCCGCACCGCTCGCGCCCCGGCTCATCGCGACCCTTCCCCTAGCCCACGCCGAGGGTCTCTACGCCGCCCGCACCTACCTCTACGTCGCCGACGGCCCCGAGGGCCTCGCCATCGTCGACATCAAAAATCCCGCGCAGCCGAAGCTCCACTCCCACTTCACCGCCGACGGCGCGCTGAACGACACCCGCGCCATCCAGATCGGGTCGGTTAACGCGTCCATGTTCGGCCTCGTCGCCGACGGCCGGAACGGTCTGCGCGTCGTGCAGCTCATCAGCCCCGAGAACCAACCCAACTACATGGGCTTCTCGCCCGAGCCCAAACCCAAGCTCATCGCCAGCTACCCCACCGCCGGTCCAGCTGTTGCCGTCAGCCGCGGCCTCGACCGCGACCGCGTGGTGGACGAAACCGGCGGCCAGACCGTCGTCTTCGGTCGCCGCGGTAGCCGGCCATTCCACGAGCCAGAATGGCTAAAATTCCTGCAACACGCCGACGGCACTCCCTACCGAGTCGAGGACGTGAAAACCCAACCCGACGGCACGCTCACCACCGCCGGCGGCATCACCCTCGTCCCCGCGACCTACGTCAGCCCTGAGCCCGCCGAAATCGCCGAGCCGCAGCCTCGCTCGCGCCTCGAACGCCGACCAGCGCGCTGACTTAGCTCATTTCCATCAGCGAACCTGACTCAGCCTACCCCGGGCCCGCCGGAGCCGGGCAAATTGGTGCCCGGGCACGGACTCGAACCGTGATGCTGTTAGGCACAGGCTTCTGAGACCTGCGTGTCTACCAATTCCACCACCCGGGCGGATGAGGGAGGGCAAAACCATTCGCCCCACGCCCTTCAGGCAAGCCCGGATTTCTATAGCTACCATAAATCAAATCCACCTACCCGTCCCGAACGTCTTAAGCTGCAAACGCTGCCAAATCCGCCCGCGCGTGCTGCATCTCGGCCAAAATCACCCCAGTGCGCTGCAAAAGCTGGCTGCCCGCCGGAGTGATCGTCACCGCCCGGCCCAAACGATCAAATAGGCGACACCCTAAATCCCGCTCCAAGGCCTTGATTGCATGGCTGACGGCAGATTGCGTGAGGCTCAATTCCTTGGCCGCCTGCGTAAAACTCCCCAAACGAGCCAAGGTTTCGAAAGCGAGTAATTTACGACTATCGAGAATGGTATGGGGCATAGAGTTAAAGCTATTTTAAAGATTCATACCATTAGCACGATTCAAGCCACGCTCGGGTAGCGACCCTAGGCATGAACTTATTTCATGCGATTGCCACCCGCCCCACCGCAGCTTGTTGTATCCCTTTTTCCGCGCCCAGCCCGCCACCCGATGGCCGAACCCCCCTTCCAATCCAAGTCCGACCCGCCCGCTGAGCCCGCGCGCTTCCGCATCGAGTTTCCGCCCGACCTGCCCATCAGCGCCCGTGCCGACGAAATCATCGGCCTACTCGGGCGGCACCAGGTGATCATCCTCGCCGGAGAAACCGGTTCCGGAAAAACGACCCAGATTCCCAAAATGTGCCTCGCCGCCGGCGGAGGCACCCGCGGCCAGATCGCTTGCACCCAACCCCGTCGCGTCGCCGCTTTGTCCGTCTCCCGCCGCGTCGCCGAGGAATTGAATGTCGAGTGGGGCCGCGCAGTGGGCTGCAAGATCCGCTTCGACGACCGCACCGCCCGCGATACCGTGGTGAAGTTTATGACCGACGGCATGCTGCTCGCCGAGGTCCAGTCCGACCCGCTCCTCCGCGCCTACGACACCATCATTCTGGATGAGGCCCACGAACGCTCGCTGAACATTGATTTCCTCCTCGGCCACCTGCGCAACCTTCGTTTCCAGCGTCCCGAGTTGCGCATCGTCGTCACCTCCGCCACCATCGATACCGGGACCTTTTCCAAGGCCTTCGACGATGCCCCGGTTGTCCAAGTCTCCGGTCGCACTTTCCCGGTCGAGGTCGTTTACGCTCCGCTGGATTCCCTCAGCAGCGATGCCGCCGAGGGCGACGATCCCTCCGCCCGCCCGGAGGCCTTGCATTATGTGGACGGCGCGGTGGAGGCGGTGGCACGCATCCTCGTCGACGAACGCGGTGCAGATAACTCGAGTGGCGACGTCCTCGTGTTCATGCCGGCCGAGCGCGATATCCGCGAGTGCTGCGAGATCCTTGAGGGCCGTCACCGTTCGGCTGAGGTGATTCCACTCTTCGGTCGACTCTCGCAGGCCGAGCAACAACGCATTTTCGGCAGTTCCCGCCGTCGTAAAATCATCGTCGCAACCAACATCGCCGAGACCTCCCTCACCCTGCCCGGCATTCGCTATGTGGTGGACACCGGCCTCGCCCGCGTGAGCCGCTATGTGCCCGCCGCCAGAACCCGCCGCCTGCCGATCGAGGAGGTTGCCCAGTCCAGTTGCGACCAGCGCAAGGGCCGCGCCGGCCGCGTCGCGGAGGGTGTGTGTATCCGCCTTTATTCGGAAGAGGATTACAACGCCCGCCCGCGCTTTGCCCAGCCCGAGATTCAGCGCGCCAATCTGGCCGACGTCATCCTGCGCATGAAGGCCTTCGGCCTAGGCGACATCGAACGCTTCCCCTTCATCAATATGCCCGCGACGAAGTCGATTCGCGCCGGCTACGCCTTGCTGGAGGAACTCGGCGCGCTCGACGGGGACGCCCCCGGCAACGAGGCCACCCGCTCCCTCACACCCCTCGGCCGGGAACTCGCCCGCCTGCCCGTCGATCCCACCGTGGGTCGCATGATCCTCCAAGCGCGCGAGGAAAAAGCCTTGCGCGAAGTCCTCGTGATCGCCGCTGGCTTATCCATCCAGGACCCGCGCGACCGCCCGCTCGAAGCCCGCGAAAAAGCCGACGCCGCCCATCGTCGTTTCGTTCACCCTGATTCCGATTTTCTCACCCTCCTGGCCATCTGGGACGCCTTTCACGACGAGCTGGAGCGCCTCTCCCAAGCCCGCTTGCGCCGCTTTTGTCGCGACCACTTTCTCAGCTACACCCGCATCCGTGAATGGCGGGACATCTATGCCCAACTGCTGGACGTGCTCGAGACACGACGTGATTTCCAGTTGAGCTCGGTCTGGGACGGTATCGCGCCCGCCGATCGCACGCCGGATCGCCTCGGCTCGGCCACCCCCGGCTACCGCTCCATCCACCGCAGCATTGTCTCCGGCCTGCTCGGCAATATCGCCGCGCGCGACGAGGAAACCGGCGAATTCAAGGCCAGTCACGACCGCCGCATCGCCCTTTTCCCCGGCTCCGCCCTCCACGTCCGCGACCAGAAAAAAAAGCCTGCCGACCAGCGCCCGGGCGCCGCCAAAACGCCCGCCGCGAAAGCCCCCCGTTGGCTCATGGCCGCCGAGATCATGGAAACCTCACGCCTCTACGCCCGCACCGCCGCCCGCCTCGACCCTGCCTGGGCGCTCGACCTTGGCCGCCACCTGCTGAAAATTTCCCATAGCGAACCCTTCTGGAACGTCGACGCCGGCCGGGTGATGGTGAAGCAACGCACCCGCTTGCACGGCCTCGAACTCGAGAACCGCGCTGTATCCTACGGGAAAATCAACCCCGCCCACGCCACCGAGATTTTTATCCGCGAGGCGCTCGTGAATGACGTGATCACTTGGCCGCTCGATTTCCTCGCCCACAATCGGAATGTGCGCGACGAGCTCGAGCACCTCCTCACCCGCGCCCGCGACACCGGTTTCCTCAACCTCGACGAGGCCCTTTACCGCTTCTACGCCGACCGCTTGCAACCCGGCCGCGCCACCGACGCCCCGCCCGATGGCGTCTCCTCCGTCCAGGATCTCGTCGCCCTCGTCCGCGAACGTCGCGCCAAGTATCCGGATTTCCTGATGCTCGCCCCCGATGACTTGCGCGACCCCGCCAGCATTCCGGTGGATGAACTCGCCTTCCCCGCCGCCCTTCCCCTCGGCCAGAGCGCCCTGCCCCTGACCTACACCTACCGTCCCGGCCAGCCGGACGACGGCGTGACGCTCGCCATCTCGCCCGCCGACGCCGAACGCCTCACCCCTATCGCCCTCGATTGGGCCGTGCCAGGCCATCTCGCCCTGAAGGTGGAACACCTGCTCTCCGCCCTGCCCAAGGAGGCCCGCCGCCTTTTTGTCCCCCTCGCCGAGACAGTGAAACAACTCGCCGCCGCTGTCGCCGCCCGCGACCGCCTGACCGACCGCCGCGAATCCCTGCCCGCCGCGCTCGCCGCCTGCCTCGCCGAACGTTACCCCCTGCGCCTCGATGCCTCCGCTTGGGACGACAAACCCCTGCCCGAGCACCTGCGCGTTCGCATCCGCGTGATCGACGAGCAGAGCCGCGAGCTCTTCGCCGCGCGCGATCTCGAAGAACTTTCCCAGCACCTCGCCGAACATCGTCGCAACGCCTCCGCCCGCGTCGCCCAAGATGCCCCCGCCGCCTGGCGCCGCGCCCGCGAGCAATGGGAAAAGCCCGATCAGATGGCGTGGACCTTCGGCGATCACCTCCCCGGTCCGGTCGAGGTCTGTATCCAGAACGGCCTGACCATTCACGCCTATCCCGCCCTAAAAATCGGCCCGTCCGGCGTAGCTCTCCGCCTCGCCGCTAACGCGGAAGACGCCGCCGCGTGGACGGGGCCCGCCCTGGGCCGACTGCTCGAGCTGGAACTGCGGCATGAGTTAAATTTCCTGCACAAAGAGCTGCGCGGTCTGCGCGAACTCGGCGCGCTGCTCGCAACCTACGCCTCCCTTAATCAGCTCACCGAGGACGCCGCCGGTCTGCTCCAGCGGTGGCTCTGCGGCCCCGAACGTATCGCCGGACCAACGCAAAAAAACTTCGCCGCTGCCCTCACCCAAGCCCGCTACGATCTGCGCACCACTGGCCCCAAACTCGTCGCCACCCTGCGGGAGGTATTTTCCCTGCGCTCCGCCCTCGAGGTTCACCCTGCCGCCTACCCGACCCTCGCTGGCGACCTCGCGCAGCTTCTACCCAAGACCCTGTTGCGCGAAATCGACTACCCACGCCTCACCCACCTACCGCGTTACTTAAAAGCCCTGAAGCTCCGCGCCGACCGCTGGCGCCAGAGTCCGGTGAAAGAGGCCGAACGCAGCCGCGCCCTCTCGCCCTGGCTCCCTCGCCAGCGTGCCCTGCCTCGCTCCGACGCACGCTACTGGCTGGTCGAGGAGTATCGCGTGAGCCTGTTCGCCCAGGAACTCGGCACCGCTGAGGCCGTCAGCCCCCAACGCCTCGAACGCGAATTCGCCTCAAGTCCCGCCACCCCCGGCAGCGCACCTAAACCTGTTGCCCAGGCCAAAGTCGCCGCCCCGCCCTTGAGCCTCCTTACTACCGCCACCAAGAAAAACGCCCCGCTGAAATCTCTTGGCGCCCTCGGCGATCTTTTCCGCAAATAGCCACCTTACCCACCGTGCTCCTGCTCCTCGCCGTCTCCCTGCTCTGGGCCTTCTCCCCGGGGCTGATTAAACACTTCCTCGGCGACCTCCCGGCAACGGCCGTCGCGACCATCCGCCTCGGCCTGACCTTCCTCGTGTTCGCGCCCTTTCTGCGCCCAAAGCTTGTCGCGCGCCGCACCGCCACGTGGCTAGCCGGCATCGGCGCGCTCCAGTTAGGCGTGATGTATCTGCTCTACCTCCAGGCCTTCCGCTTCCTTCAGGGGCACGAGGTGTTTCTCTTTACCATTCTGACTCCGCTTTATGTGGTGCTGCTCGACTCGGCCTTGAATAACCAACTCCGCCCGCGCCACGGTCTCGCCGCCTTGCTCTCGGTGGTTGGCGCTGCCTTGGTCGTGCCGCGCGCAGTCGGCACCGCCAATGTGATGATCGGCTTCCTGCTCGTGCAGGGAGCCAACCTGTGTTTTGCCGCCGGCCAGGTCGCTTATCAGCGCACCCGGCCCGCCTTGGCCCATCTGCCCGATCACGCTTTGTTCGCTTGGCTCGCCCTCGGCGGTTTTGCCGCCACCGCGGTGGTGGCGGGTCCGTTGGTGCGCTGGTCGGTCTTCACGCCCACTGGAGAACAGTGGCTGGTGCTCACTTTCCTCGGCGTAGTCGCGAGTGGCGCGGGGTTTTTTCTTTGGAACCTCGCCCTCCCCAAGGTCAACCCCGGCACCCTTGCGGTTCTGAACAACGCCAAGATCCCCCTCGGCGTCTCGCTGTCCCTGCTGATTTTTCGCGAACCCGCCCAGTTGCCCCGCCTCGGCGCCAGCCTCGTGCTCCTCGTCGCCGCCGTTTGGCTGGCCGAGTCGGCCGAACCCAAGAGCGCGCCGCCCTCAAAGCCGGCCCAGCCCTAAAGGTGGCGCGACCGGACGGCCACGCCTTGCGCCAGCGCCCCCGAAGCATCCACGCTATACGACATGTCCTCCTCCGCTTCCGCCACCTCACCGCTTCGCGCGTGGTTTGCCACGTCCATATATTGCACTCCCCTGCAAAGCAAAGGCCTCACCCGCTTTAATGACGAACTGGCCACCGAGTGCCGCCAGTTGCGCGAGTTCGACGCCGAGGGCCGCCGCTGGTCGGAAAAAAACTACCCCGGTGGTTATACCAGTTACGCCTCGATGAATACACTGCACCGCTTTTCCAGCACCTTTGAGGGCTTGGAAAAGAAGATCGGCCGCCACGTCCGCGCCTACGCGAAGTCGCTCGATATGGACCTGCGCGGTCGCGAGGTGCATATGACCGATTGCTGGGTGAACATCATGCCGGAGTCCGCCGCGCATTCGATGCACCTGCACCCGAATAGCTTCATCAGCGGCACCTATTACGTGGTCACTCCGCCCGGCTGCCCGGGCCTGAAATTCGAAGACCCCCGCCTGTCGTCGTTCATGGCCGCCCCGCCCAAACTCAGCTCGGCACGTGAGGCGAACCGCTTGCACACCACCTACCCGGCCGAGGCAGGTAACGTGATCCTGTTCGAGAGCTGGCTGCGCCACGAGGTCACGCAGAACCGCGTCGCCGCCGAGCGGATCAGCATCAGTTTTAATTACGCTTGGTGCTAAGTGCGCCGACCCGGCGCGCAGGCCTTACGGGAGCGGGTTGGTGCGCACGCGCAAGACGAGGGGACGGTGATCGCTGGCCGCCGCCACCTCGACCCATGGCTCGCCCGCCACCCGCGCTGTCGCGTTGCCGGAATTACCGCGCCGCAGGCCTTCGGATACCAAGGCCTGATCAAAGCGCGAATAAACCCCGATCTGGGTGTAGGCGTGGGTCCAGCGCTGACCACGCTCGTCGAGCGCATCGAGCCAGGTCGCTATTTCGGTTTTACCCCGCGCCTGCATCGCCTTGAGCGCACGGCTGCCCGGGGTGTCATTAAAATCCCCCACGATCACAAAGCGGGCGACTGACGGCTCCGGGCAAAGTTCGAGCACCCGATCCCGCACCGTCTGCGCCTCCGCCACCCGCAGGTCCTCCGCCGCGGGGTCCTGCTTGTCGTCGGTGAGACGACTTTTGAGGTGCACCACAAAAACGGTGATCACGCCGCCCGGTGTAGGCACTTCTAACTCGAGCAGACCGCGCCGCACCGCCGCCTCCTCTTCCGCACCGTGCCGCCGGGCCTTGAGATCGCGATGCAGCGTCACCCGGCCGAGCGGCACGCGGCTAAGCACCGCCAGCCCGCGATTCTCGTCCGCCGCCAGACCGGCTTCACCGTAAGGGTAGTCTTGGCCTTCCGCAGCGAGGTCGCGACGGAGTTCATTGAGGAAGGGGGTTCCGCCGATTTCCTGTAGCGCGATGATGTCGGCATCGAGCGAGCGGATGACTGCCCGCAACGCCTTTTTCTCCGCTTCGGGCTTGGGGTAATCCGGCCTAAACCCACCGTCCGCGAGCCTTCGGTCCGCCAGAGTGTAGTTTTGCAGGTTGTAGGTCGCCACAGTCATCCAGTCACCGACTGGCGCGGCCCTCGCGCTCGCAGTCGCGACGATCCAGATGACGCCCATCCACGCCAGCACCGCGAGTTTTGCGCTCGACCGACGACCACCCGTGTTCATTGCGCCCGCCTTTGGTGGCTTAGTTCGCACCGCTGCCCAGTGGGGGCGCCTCGGCGGCCGGGCCGGCCAGCAACGCCGCCTCGCGCTCCACCAGCGCCGGATGGGAATAATAGACCGCGCTGAAGAGCGGGTGCGGGGTAAGGTTACTGAGACTTTTGGAGGCCATCTTGCGGAGCGCAGCGACCAATTCATTCGGTCCCCCCATGGCCTCGCGGGCAAAGGCATCCGCCTCAAACTCGTGTTTGCGGGAAACATGATTGCCCAGCGGCGCGAACCAGAAGGTCGCCAGGCCACTGGTCAGGCCAAAGAGCAACAAGGCGGGCGCCATCTCCCCGGCCGGGAAACCAAAACCCGCATTGAACCACGGCGCCCGGGCCAGCGCGGCGACCGCCCAGAAACCCGCTAATTGCAGCGCCGCCGAGGTCGCGAGCATCTTGGGGATATGCCCGCGCCGGTAGTGACCAACCTCATGCGCGAGCACCGCCTCGGTCTCCGCCTCGGTGAGTTGATTAATTAGGGTGTCAAGGAGCACGATGCGCCGGAAACGCCCGAAACCGGTGAAGAACGCGTTGGCGTGGCCGCTGCGCTTGCTGCCGTCCATCACCTCGATGGTCGCGGCCTTGAAGCCAGTGCGCTCGGAGAGGCGGAAGAGTCGCTCCCGCAGCGGCCCCTCCGGCAAGGGCGTGAGTTTGTTAAAAAGGGGCAGGATCAAGCGCGGGTAGAGCACGACCATGAGGAGCTGAAACCCGAAGAGCAGGGCAAAGCCCCAGATCCACCACGCCGAGCCCGCCAGCGCCGCCAAGGCCAGCAACCCCCAGAGCAAGGGGAAACCGATCACGAGGAGCAGGACCACGCCCTTGAGTTTGTCCGCGAGCCAGAGCCCCGGCGTCATTTTGTTAAAACCAAAGCGCGCCTCGAGACGGAAAGACTCCCACCAGTCGAAGGGCATGGCCGGCACGCCGGCGAGCAACGCGGCCGCGAGGATGAAGAGCGCATCATCCCAGCGTGCCCCCGGCGCCCAGGCCGCGATGTGGGCAAACAGCCAAGGCAACACCCCGCTGGCGAGGAGTAGCGCGAGCACGCCAGCGTCAAAAAGGAGCGAGACCTGACCAAACCGATTCTTGGCCAAGGTGTAGTCGGTGCTGCGGCGGTGGGTATCCGCATCCACCATCGCGACGACCGCCGGCGGCGGGTTGCCCGCGTGGCGCAGGACCTCGCGGCGATTGAGCGCCGCCAGCCCGAGCTGGGCCACCAGCCGCAGCGCGATCAAGACCCACACCCCTTGCATGACATAGTCGATGGCCATAAAGCACTCACCTCACCGCGCCCGATCAACTGGTTCAACCCTCAAACCCGCCCGAACGGCACCCCCGGCCTGAAAGCCGCTGATTTTCAACCTCGCCACATTGCTGCAACCCTCGCGACTATCAGGCGTCTATTGCCCTCGATGCCTCGCTCATCCCGCCCCGCCCTCTCCCTGTTCTCCGCCTTGTCCGTCCTCTCCGCTGCCCCCGTGCATGCCCAGGACAACCCGCCGGCCCCGGAGCCACCAGCCGCCGCCCCGGCCTCTTCGGTAGCCGCTCCGGCCCCGCTGGCCGAGCCCGCCGCTACCGGCAAAACTCCTGGCCAAGCAGGCCTTGAGCGCTCCCGCCGCAGCCCGAAGCCCGCCCCCATCGCCAATACCCCCGCCGCCCCCGAAGAGATGGTCGGCCCGGTGATCATGCGGAACGACTCCCGCGACCAGGTGCTCGACCTCTATGAGCGCTGGACCGGCAAGATCCTCCTCCGCCCCGCCCAGCTCCCCGAGGCCACTTTTACGCTTACCCTCGATAAACCCCTGCCCAAGTCCGAGGCCCTCCGCGCCCTCGAAACTCTTTTTAACCTCCAAGGCATCGGCTTCGCCCCGCTCGGCGAGCGGTTCATCAAGGTCTCCCAGCTCCAACTCACCCGCACCGAGGCCCCCGAGTTCATCGAGGGCTCTACCCTCGGCCTCGCCCCCAGCGGCCGCATCGCGAGCAAACTCTTCACCCTGCAGTTCCTGCGCGTTGGCGAGTTCGTCCCCCAGATCAGCCAGCTGATCAACCCCAACCTCGGCGCCGCCCCCGTCGTATTTGATAAGACCAACGCGGCCCTCGTCATCGAGTCCGTCTCCAACCTCCAGCGCATTGAAGAGTTGATCGAGAAGCTGGACCGCCCTTCCGCCTCTGGCCTCGCCGTCAAATCCTACCCCATCGTCAACGCCAAGGCCTCCGACGTCGCCAACCAGCTCCGCACCCTGCTGGGCGGACCCCTCGCCGCCACCATCGGCACCGCCACCATCTACCAGCCCGACGACCGCACCAATAGCCTCATCCTCATCAGCGATGCCCGCGAGCAGGCCCTGTTCGATGATCTCGTCGCCAAGCTCGACGCCTCTACCTCCCCGAATACCCGCAGCGAAGTCGTTTTCCTGAAACACGCCACCGCCACCGAGGTCGAGGCCCTCCTCGCCCGCCTCGTCTCCGGCCAGTCCGGCGGCTCCGGCTCGTCCAGTCGCTCTTCCGGCTCCTCCAGCCGCCTTAGCTCCTCGAATCGCACCGCCCGCACCGGGGCCACTAACGGCACTACCCGCACCGGGGCCAATGCGCCCGCGCCGGCCGCACCTACCCCGAATGCCGCCGCCTCGGCTGCCGTGGCGGGTGCCGGCTCGGAAGAGTTTTCGGAACACCTCACCATCGTCGCCGACGAACGCTCCAACGCCATCGTCATCGCCGGCACGCCCAACGACATCAAACTCATCAAATCCCTCGTCGACCGCCTCGACGTCCTCCTCGCCCAAGTCCGCATCGAGGTCGTGATCGCGGAGGTGACGCTGTCGGACGACGCCTCTTCGGGCATCAGCGAGATGGGGTTAGACGTGCGGAATAACAAACTCATGGGCATCACGGGAACTGCACCAGGAATGACTCTCGAAGGCAGCAAAGCAGCAGGCCCAACCACGACTACGAAAACTACCACAGGTCCTAAAGATTCACCCACTATTACAGAAACCACCAACGCACTTCCAGCGTCCGATTTTGCGACCCTCACTCAAGGCAACTTCGAACTCTCGGGCATCATCAAGCTCTCCACCACCCCGCGGAAAACGAACTCCTCCATCCTTCAGACGCCCTCCATCGTAACGACCCACAATAAAGAGGCCGAAATTTTCGTTGGTGAAACCCGCCCTGTTATCTCAGGCACCACCAGCGGTTCCTCGGGAGCCGCCACCGGTCTCACCAGCAGTTCTACCGTCACTCAGCAGGAGATCGGTATCCGCCTCCGCGTGCTCCCCCTCATTGGCAGCAGCGGCGATGTGCAGCTCGAAATCGAGCAAGAGGTCGAAGACGTCCTCGGCACCGTAAAGATCGATAACAACGACCAGCCCCGCATCGGACGCCGCACCACCACCTCCTACGTTAGCGCCCGAAATGGCGATATCATCGTGCTCGGTGGCCTGCAACGCGCCTCCGAATCCCGCAGCACCAGCCGCCTCGGCCCAATCCCCTGGATTGGCGATCTCTTAGGCGCCCGCAGCCGCTCCAAAGGTCGCACCGAGCTGATTTTTTTCCTCCGCCCTACGATCCTGACCAACACCTACCTGGATAACGTCGAGGCCATGAAACGCATCGACTCCACCCCGCAGGCCAAGGATGTGCGCGCGATCACCGACCAGCGGCCCGCCGCCGCCCCCTATTTCGAGCCCGCCCCCGCCGCCAAACGCTGAGCCCCCGGGTTTCTTTTTCCGCGTTTCCGCTTTCCGCTTTTTCAGCCGATGCCTTTCGCCCTGGACTCCGCCACCTTCCCGACCCTCGCCGCCGAGGCCTTGCAGTCCGTCGCCGAGGCTCCCCGCGCCGAGCGCCTGCTCGCCCTCGCCGGCGTCTTGTCCGTCCCGCCCGATACCGCCCTCGCCGCCCTT
>Ga0214921_10005796_pt1 | contig 17257 bp, 15 predicted proteins | sample LL1505_MetaG_FD_177992 | JGI IMG/M metagenome (GOLD analysis project Ga0214921, IMG submission 177992) | Freshwater microbial communities from Lake Lanier, Atlanta, Georgia, United States - LL-1505 | ecosystem: Environmental > Aquatic > Freshwater > Lake | place: USA: Georgia | collected...
GTAAGGGAACTAACAATGCGCGCCGGCGGGGCAGGCGCTAAAATCCGTACCAACGGCCTTTTTCGTATTCGGTGGTCATGGAGTTGGTGTCGAAGAACGAGCATTCGCGGACGTGGCCGTCGGCGAAAAGGATGGGGACGGGTACGGAATTAGGGAGTCTGGATTTTCGGTTGGAGTCGAAAGCTGGGGACTGGGTGTAGTCGTCCTTGTCCCAATCATTTTTCTGGAACATGCCCGGAGCGGTGCAGAGTCCGCCCAGGACGGTTTGGGACGGGGCCTGCATGCAGGCTAGGTTGACGGCGCTGAACCGGCCGTTGGCGGTCATGGCGGGTCGGGAGCCCAAGAAGTAACCCAAGGCAGGAGTGCCGGGGGAATCAGGAACGATGGCCCGGCGGGACAAGAAGAGGTTGGTGTTACCAGAAAGGTAGGGGAGCAGTTGTTCAGCCCAAGGTCCGGCGCCGGTGGTGGGACTGGTCTGTCCCCAGGTCAAGCGACCGGCGGCCGCTGGAAAGTAATTTTGGTTATCCCCCGCATAGGCCAAGAGAGCCGTACCAATTTGACGGAGATTGGAGATATCGCGTCCGCGATCTCCCATCACGAACGCTTGGCGCAGGCCTGGGAAGGCGAGGACAGATAAAAGGCTGAGCACTCCTATCACAACCAATAATTCGACCAAGGTGAAGGCCGAGTCTGGGGGTTTCAAGGCCGGGCTTAGGCCCGGCTTCCGCTTTTGGGACATGACGGCTGTTGGCTAAAAGAAAAAACCAGGTTCTTAGAGCGGGGCATTCTTCTGATCATTGGTTGCAAGACGAACATAGACGCCGGGCTTAGGCCCGGCTTACGTTTTTTGGCTTAAACTTTATTTAAGTTTGAATTTAGTTAGGTAAAGGGTTGTTTAAGGCAAACTGAAAAACCTCTTCAAAACGGGCTGCGATGGGTCGAATTGCAAAGTTCTTCTCAGCGAACGATCTGGCCGAGGCCCCCAGGCGGTTCCGCAAATCGGCCGATGCGTGCAAACTTTTAGCAGCCGCTAGCCAGCCATCAAGGTCTTCGGGTTCCACGCATAGACCAGAGCCGTTGGCTTGAAGATAGCGAGCGGCTTGGTTTGCGAAAGGGATGGCGGCCAGGATCGGGCGGGCAGCGCAGTGGTAACTCATTACTTTGGAGGGAACCGAAAAGATGCCCGCATCCCGCTCTAAAACGGCCAAAAGGACATCCGCACTCGCGAGAACATCTGGCATGTTGGAGAAGGGTTGGTAGGGCAGGATGATTAAGTTTTTTAGATCTTCACGCTGTTTTGCTTTTGATAAGTAGTCTGCACCGGGGCCTTCGGAAATCAGAACGAAGCGAGTCGTGTCATCATCCTTGAACTTGTAAGCCAATGAGCGGATCAGATCTGGGTTATGCTTCATGGCCAGTGTACCTGAGTATAGAAAGACGAACTTATTTTCGAGGCCGTGGGCTTTACTCCAAGGATTCAGTTTGAGGCCCACGGGCAACTCCTCCAACGGCGCCCAATTAGGAATGGTAAAAAACCGTTTGGGATTAGCGCCTAGTTGGGCAAGGGGGGCATGAAAATCCTCACTGATGGCAATAACTGCCGTGCTGTTGCGAAGACATTGAGAATCAAGAAAACGGTAGTAGGACCCTATAAGATTTCCCAAAAGTGGAAAAAATTTCTTGGCCAGACGGCTGACTGCATGGCTGTATATGTCCTGAACCCAGGTGATTAGGGGGATGTGAAGACGCCTTGCCGATTGGGTCAGCATCCACTGAGGTTCTGAAGGGGTGTTGGCACTCAGGATACAATCAGGTTTCTCTCGTCTTATTAAATTAACTAGTTCTTTTCCGTACAATCGCTCCATTAGGAAGCGGCGGTGGAAGGAATATTTGTTAGACCGATAATGTGCATCCATGGGAATTTCATGGAAAGTTAGGTTCGTTGGCCTGTTGGTTGAACTAAGGTCTCCACGCGGGGTAACTAGATTTCCAGCAAAGGCATGGAGAATATTAAGTTTAGAATTAGCCAAAGCTTTGCTTAAATCCACCTGAAAAGGATGACCAGCGTAATCATGGTTAAGCAAAAGCACTAGAAGTAAAACAAATTCTTACAAAAATTATATATAGTTTAAAAAAGAATTAAAAAAACGAAATATAAACTTTCGATTTAAAACAAATAAAAAAAACAAAAAAGTCAAAGAGTATAAACAGATGCCGTACACGATCTGTAGTGATAAACCAATATTTAAATATTGTAATACAAAAAATAATAAAATATGAGACAAGGTAAATGATAAAAAACCGCAAACCCAGCTTATAAATACTGGTTTTATAAACTCATATAATCCTATTTCTGTTTCTTTGTGGGTATAGCAAAAAACAAAAGGCAAAGATATTAATAAAGATGAAATAAGAGTGAGAGCCACAAAGATTAATCCTAACGAAGTTGACTTTCCTAAAACTATAATATTTAAAACAAATGGTATTAAAATACATCTAAACTCAAGATTTGCTTTTCCTATTGATCTTAACAAGATACATGGAACAAAAATTGAATTTGTTAAAAGACCAGCTATCGATAGCAACTTTAATATGCGGATAGAAGCACTCCATTGTTGTCCAAAAAAAAGTAAAACTATTGGTTTAGACAAAAAAATTAATCCAAAAAAACCAAACGCGCCCAACGTCGTGGCGCACTGCGCATAAAATAAGTAAAGTTCTCGCATTTTAGCTATACTATTCTTATTTGCGATAAAAACTGGATAAGCATAGCGAACAAAAGCCAAGTTTGTAAAAACACTAACAAATGCACAAATACGACTAGCCAATGCATAGTAACCAAGATAAAGTGGACCAAGAAGTGATCCTACAAAGAATAAATCTATTCTTTGGGAAAATCCGCTTAAAGCATATGAAGCTGCTCTATTTCTAAAAAAAAATAAAGTTGGCAAAAATAATTTATAGTCGAATGAAATTCTTGGCTTATAATTTGTGAACCTCTGTATATATAAAAATCCAGCACAATTACCTGCGAACACCTGCGCAACAAGTGAAAATACTCCGAATCCAGAGATAGCGCAAACTATACCAACAAACCCACCGAAAAATTGTTCTCCTAGTTTTTTAACTGCAAGTTTGCGAAAATCTAAGCTTTTTAAAAAAAGGGATTCAGGAATGATATTAAGACAAATAAAAACAAAATTTAATGACAAAAGAACTAATACGCAAGAAATGTTAGGCATAACGAAAAAAAACTTTAATAAAATTCCGATCAAAAACACAAAAATAAACAAAACACTAAATATACATATAAGGCATAAAAACGCAGTGTTAAGAAAACTATTATCTAATTCATCTTTTTGAACCAAGGTATCAATAAAGGCTCCCGAAACAACAACACGAAGAGTAACATAAAATATATTTGCAAAAGCATAGACGCCTATTTCTTCTGGTGTCAAAAAACGGGTAACCACAATAAAAGTAAAAAGTGTTAAAACCTCACCGCCCGATGATTCGAGCAATGCCCACAAAAAGGGTTTTTTATTTGAAGAGTGAAATATTTTCAATAAATATTCTTATTTTCGTCTACGAGAACTTGTAACCAAGTTTTTCAAGTACACCATTGTTGTATTTGTCAAAAAGGCCGAGGTGGTGACTTGAAAACGCATTTCGCCAAGATCCTTTTCCACCACCTTTGCGAAACGTATGTGATTTTCTGTTATTTAAATTATATTCTAATAAAGTAAATAAAAAATCTTTAGAAATATTATATCTTGAATATGTGGGGTAGACAATATCAATTAAAGTCAAAAGTGTACTATTATTAAAACTTAGCAAGTCTTCAAAGCGAATAATATTTACATACTCTTTCGATAGCCAACCAAGGTACGGCAATATTCGATCTGAAAAACTTGGGTAGTGGAGGTTTGGTAACATTATACCTTGAATGCTTGTTGCAATAGCATCATCCATACTTAAGGTTTTAAAGTAAACGTGGAGCTTATGGTATACTGCCAAATATTTTAAATAGTATGCTTCAGAGACTACTAAATCACGCGGATCTCGAATCATAAAAAAGTGAATAAACTTATTTTCTTCAAAAAAAGAACTATACATTTCCGAAAAAAAGATGTGTCCTCGAAAAATCTCATTTCTTCGAATCCGGTGAAGAAGTCTCATGATTTCATGCTTTTGTCTGGGGTATTTAGTGTAACCAGGAAAACTTGCAATAAACTCTCCAAAATCAGCATAATGAGGAAAACCCACAAAACATTGGTCTAAAAGATGCGTTCCGCTTTTTGGAATTGAATTAATTAAAATAGGATTAGCAACCTTATTTTGGTAGAATAAGCATTTTATATAACGATAAAAATATCGTTTGGCTGCTCGTCGAATTAAAGTGTTATTAAGTGAAAGCAATTTGTAACTTAAGAAGAATAAATATAATTTAGCATATTTAAATGCACATTTATTGAAAAACTATTCAGTGCGCGTAACTTTAACTTTCTTCCAAGCAACGGCAGCCGGTGCCTGTTGTTATAAAAAAACTGGATACGCTTTGCAAGTTGCTTAGGATTCCTTGGGTCAATGAGGCATATATCACATTCTTTTAAAACTTCAGGAATTGCACCAACACTCGTAGCAATTACCGGTTTTCCTAGACCTATTGCTTCTAGAAGAGATAACGGCAATCCCTCCGAATGAGAGGGAAGCACAAAAACATCTGCGCTTTTAATACAAGCTAGTTTCTTCTGCTGGAATAAAGCTCCATGAATCTGAACCTTAAAATCAATTGCCTTATCTTTTAGTCTATTTCTTATTATACTCTTTTCTTTAAAAGAACCATAAGGTCCTATAAACGATATATTTATTTCTTTTCGGATAGATCTTGGCAACAAAGTGCAGGCTTCAATCAGATCTAAGACACCTTTACGAATATGAAGCATTCCTACAAAAACTAAACAAAATAATCTATTGCCCTTTTTTTCTTTTTCAAAAGAACCTTTATAGCTAAGGACATCTGGCGGCACAAAATTAGGTATAACAAAAAAATGTGAATCAAGATCACATAAAAAACTAAAAATATGAATCTTTTTTATTACAGAAGCTTTAAAAGATTTTGATAGCAAAATTACATTCTTTACACAAATACACAGCAGAAATGCATGGAACATTTGTATTGGCCATAACCTTGTAATAAAAAGATTACTAATATCTGCTGAATGTACTGATATAATAACACGCTTTCGCAAAAAAAAGCGTAGAAAAAAACATATTAACAAATCTTTAAATAGTCCAAGCTTGCGACTTGAATGTATGTGTATCAGCGAAGGTTTTGTACGAACAGTAAGATATATAATATTAACAAAATTGAGAGCAAACCGGAGTATATTTAAAAGGGAAATAGTATTTACCTTCGATTGTGCACGCCGAATATTTTCAGTGTTATAGAAAAAAAAGCTGAAGGGTAATGCCCAATTGCAAAGTAATGCATTTAAATATGTAGATATTCCACTTATATGGTGTTTGCTCTGGGTAACTCCACCAATAATAAGAAGCGTATTTTTAGATCTTCTTTTCATAATCAAGGCAAAACTGATATGACTTAAAAACTAAGCGTGCCATTATAAACTCATTAAACGGCAAGAAAGAACTTCTACTGAGTTTTGCGTTACTTGCTTGCAAAGAACCGCGTCGTAAAAAAAAACTTAATGAATTTGTAATCGAGTGTAATGAATAAGGATTAAAAAAATACTTATTGTAATATGATCTTAGTGCAAGCCTATTGCCTGGTAGGTTTGATGCTAAAATCGGTAACCGAATTGCTGCCGCTTCTCGCAAAACAATTGGTGAAGACTCTTGAAATGATGGTAAAATAAAGCAACTTGCTTTTAAGTATTCCTGAAAAATCTGGCTGCGATTCAGATTAATTAGTAGCAAAATCCGTTTTGAAAGATTAGTACTAGCTATTAATTGACTTATTCTCTGAACATAAGCTTCATCAGTTTTAAAGCCTACAATAACAAGAAGAGCATTTTTATAAAGAGAAAAGTCTACATTACTAAAAGCTTCAATTAAACCGGATATATTTTTTAAACGACTCATAGACGAAACACACAAAATACGTTGCAAAATACGACGAGGACGTTTTTCGCTTAATAAACCAGAATCTACGGGATTTGAAATATTAAAGAAAATATGCGGTCTGCGCATAAAATAACGTTTACAGTGGAGACTGACTAATATAATAAATAAGAAAGAATTCCTTGAAAATGTTTCAATCATCTTTATTAAGTTAGACTTGAAAAAACCTAACGCATAATTATGTCTGTAAAGTACATCGACCTCTGGAATACCATGTGCTGTAAAAATCTTTAAACCGTTATAGAAAACCCCCCAAAAAGCGATTCCGTGAAAGTGAACAATATTATACTTATAAAGTTTGCAAAACCTCTTTATCAAAAACATATTTATAATACTAAAACTTCTTCGCTGCCTTGTTTTAGGTATTGAACAAAGAATAAAACGCTTACTTCGCCTCAAAAAATTGCACTTATAAGCGTCCTTCGAGCTATGATAATTTAAAGGGTCATAAACTGTTATCTTATTTACTTTTGGTATACGTAAAAGGCCCTTTACTAGTAAGTAAGAATGAACTTCGACACCGCCTCTGGGAAAGCGTGGGTCGACCGGAAAAGGGCAAACAATAAGAATATTCACTAGAAAAAGATCTATTTTATTCTTCTGCTCTTAAAAAAAAGACAACATCCAACTAAAGCCCAGAAAGCTTTTAAATGCGCAACATTAATAAACATACTAAAGATAAAAGTAAGCAGTACAGCTGACACCAAGTACTTAGCATTTGGATATAATAAAAAACGAAACACCGGTTTTATTGCTTGATATAAAAAGTTCATAAAGAACAAAAAACCTATCAATCCATTTGCACCAAGTAACTGCAGAACCTGGTTATGGGCTAACAGCCCGCGGTATGGTCCGCTAAGTTCTTGTGGTTGAAAGCTAACTTTCTGTCCAAGCAAAAAAGGGAATAAACCATCGCCAAACCCAAAAAATGGTTTCTGAGTGAATAAGTGAAATGCGGCTGGATAGATTTCAGCTCTATTAGCTGTATCGCCAGTAAATATAGTATTTGAAAAACGTGATAAATCGATGTTATCAGATGCTATAAATAAATATATCACTATAAATAAAACCAATGAGCTCAATTCTAGTAGAACTAATCTCTTTTTATCAAACAGCAAGCTGCACAAGATAGCGCTTGGAACAAGTGCAACTACGGCTGAACGAGAACCTGTCTTGAGTAAAAAATGCAAAAATAATAATAATAAAAAGTAGTATATAAACGTCTTATACTTGCTTCCAATAAAAATATGCTTTAAAACAAATAAACATGATAAAGCTATGCTAAACGCGTACTCATTTGGATCAGTGCCATATAAAAAGAATCTTTCGCTGCGGTAATAATTAACATAATGAGAATACGATGGAGTCAAGGACAGCAAAACACCCAACAGCGCGCCTAACGAGAAAAATACCCCGAAAAGATTCAAATCTTTTTCCTTTTCAAGGTAAAGAGAGGTCATCCACGCGCTACATATTAGTTGCGAATAAGAAAAAATGGTCTGGAACCCGTTATTGAACTCCTGTTGTGAAAGTAGCTGTGAAACTATGCAAGATAGTAAAAATAACAACGAAGTGTAAAATGTTTTATCTCCTAAAAGACTTAAACAATTATGTCTGATCAAACATAACAAAAAAGCAATTAGTCCTATCAAATGTGAGGCATCTCCAAACGAGAACAGAAAAACATTATCAAGTGGAATTAGGAAAACATATAAAAAAAATACGAATCGTCCAATATTGGAGAAAAAAAGACTCATTCCTTTGTCAAACCATGTAAAGGCAGCATCGGCATAAAGTGATAACCGCTAAAAAAATACGACTTAATTATAATTAGAACAAAAAGCTATATGTGTGCTTTGTAAAGTAATCATCATCATGAGCAAACCCAGGGGGCCACTGGTAAAGTGTGATTCTTCAATAAGGCAAGCTGCCGCCCTTGGCGACGCGTGGGCGTTCCATTGCTCGTGGCGTTGAGTTGTTAGCGGACAGAAGATTGTTTGCTGAAAGCGTAAATCGAGACGCGAAAAGACTTACAAAATAGGGATATTGGATATGGGATATAGGATATGGGGATAGGATTAAGATGAAGATTAAAGAATTGTTTCAAGGGAAGGCTGAAAAAATAGAAGGTGTGATCGATAGGCAGAAAACTAAACATCGGATGATTTACGAGAATGGGGTTTGAGGACGTTGACTTTGGGAGCGCCGTTCTTTGAAGCTTCAATCGGGGGTGATTGAGGTTCGGACGGCAAGGCTGGATTAAGATGAAGATTAAGCTCCGAATGGGAGCGGGAGGAGCGGCCGGTGGAGTGATAGTACTTGGAGTAGCCGCGGTAGGAGTAGTAGTAGTACGAGGAGCGACGGTTGAAATCGATGTCGTTGATCAGTGTGCCCACCACCGGGGTGTTGGAGACGCCAAAGCGGTGGAAAGCCTCCCGGATCACCCGCTTGCGGATCTTATGAAACCGGACGACCCAGATGACCCCGTCCGCCAGCTTGGAAAGGGTAATGGCATCGGCCACGGCACCGACAGGGGCCGTATCCATGATGATGCGGTCGTACTTGGTACGGGCTTCCGCCAGCAGTTTGGCAAAGGCGGGGCTGGAAAGAAGGGTATGGGCCAAGCGACCCGATTCCTTGGTCACAATGACATCCAGATTTGGCATGAGGGTTTTCTGGATAAGGTTTTCCAGCGAGTGCCCCTTGGAGAGGATGTCGTGCAGACCGATCTCCTCGTTGAGGCCGAGGTTCCGACTAAGGCCGGGACGGCGGAAATCGGTGTCGATGAGGAGGGTTTTTAGGCCGGATTCCGAAAAAGTAGCAGCGAGCTGGGTGGAGCAGAGGGTCTTACCCTCCCCGGGGGCGGCGGAAGTGATGAGAAAGACAGCGGCGCCGGAGGACTTGGGCTTGAGGCTAAGGATGGCCTCGGCGGTGCGAAAGGCCTCGGCCGCAGCCCGTTGCTCCCCAAGAGCGCGGAGGGCGCCGAAATCGGTGAGCACATTCGGATCAATGGAGGGAATGTAGCCGAGGAGATCGGCATCAACGACGCCGGGAAGGTCTTCCGGGCCACGGATGGTCTGGCAGCCGAGGTGGAGGCCGACGCAGAGGGCAAGGGCCAGGCCGGTGGAGCCAAAGAGGGCCAGGGCGATGTTGATCAGGCGGCGGGGACGGTATTTAAGATCCGGTGGAATGGCCTTATCGACGATCTGGACGCTGGTGGCCTCCAGCTGGTCGGTGGCTTTCATTTCCTTCATGCGGGAGAGAACGCTGTCGTAAATCTTCTTGTCGGTATCGGCCTGGCGCTTGAGGTTTTCGTACTGGATGTGGGTCTTGCGCATGGCGATGAGGTTTTTTTCCTTATCCCGGGCGGAGGTTTCCAGCTCCTGGGCGGAGCTGCGGGCCTCGATCAGTTTGGGGTGTTTGTCGAGGTAGCGTTCCTCCAGTTTGGCGGCCTCGGCCTTGGCCTTGGCCAGCTGGCCGCGGAGCTCCTCGATGACCTTTTCCTCGGTCTCGAAGGAGGTGGTGATGGAGTTGTCCTCCCGGTAGGTCTGCAGGGCGGCCTCGGACTTTTGGACGCGTTCCTGCAGGCCGACGGCCTCCTTTTCCAAGAAGGAGGCGGCATCGCGGGTGGTGCCGTAGCGTTGTTCCAGGAGGAAGCGCATGTATTCCTCCGCGTGGGTGTTGGCGATGCGGGCGGAGAGCTTGCGATCCTCCGTATCGGCATGGATCCGGACGAGGAGGGTGAGGCGCTCGGGCTGGATATCGACGTGCTCGTAGTAGAGCTTGGAGTAGTCTGGTCCCTGGGCGTCCTCGTCGTCTTGGAGCGGCTTATTGGTAAAGAGGGTAGAGAGCCAGGAAAGGACGGACTTAAACGCACCGGGTGGGGTGGGGGCGAATTCGGAGACTTTATCCAGCTTGAGCCTTTCGTAGACACGGTTGGCGAGGGTGCGGCTTTCCAGGACTTTGAACTGGGTCTTCAGGAACTCGGTCTGCGTGGGGCCGGTCTGATCGATGACTTCCTGGACGTTGAGGACCTTGGGGGCCTGGACGTTGATCTGGAGGACGGTGGTGGCGCGGTAGACGTTGGGCAGCTTGAAGTTGACGAGGGCGGTGATGAGGGTGACGAGGACAATGATGGAGCCGAAGAGCCAGGGACGCTCGATCACAGCTTGCCAGATTTGGCGAAGCTGGATCGTCGGAAGGTCGGAACCTGGTTGTGAGTGGGAAGCGTTCATGGAAATCAAATGGATATGGGGTAGGGATGAAGATTAAGATTAAGATTAAGAAAAGGGATGGGTTGCATCAGAAAAACCGGGTGGGGATGACGACGACGTCGCCGGGTTCCAAGGGGTAATCCGAGGCGGAGGAGCGAGCTTTCATCAGCTCGGTGGCGTTGACCTCCAGTTTCTGTTCCTTGCCGCGGACGATGCGGCGGATGATCACTTCATCGGTTTTGGCGACGTTGGTGAAGCCTTCGGCCCGGGAGATGGCCTGCAGGAGGGTCATATTTTCCTCGGCAGGGATCTCAAAGGTGCCGGGTTTTTTGACCTCGCCGAGGACGGAGACGCGGCGGGGGGCGTAGGTTTCCACGGTGATGGTGATCTGGGGATTGCGGATGTAACCCCCCTTGAGCATGTCGGCAATTTTGTGCTCGGCTTCAGGGACCTTCAGTCCTTGCACATCGACGGCGCCAATGAGCGGCAAGGAGAGGGAGCCGGTGGCGGAGACTTTATTGGTGCCGGAGAGGTCGGGCTCGTCGTAAACCTTGATGAGAAGAGTATCGAGGGGGCGAAGACGGTAATCGGGATCGTCAGAGGCGCTCGGGGCGGCAGAAAGAGTGAAAAAGGAGAATTGATACGTGAGGATAAATAAAGCAAAAAACCCTCTCATTTAAGTAATTATGAAATAGAACACCGCGGATGCAAGGGTTCGTTTAAGTGGAGTGACGAGGCAACTGTTTCTAGGGATGAGAGGATGATTGAGGACTGGTCGTTAGCAGTTGGAACCAACAACCGGAACACCAAAAGCCAAACAATCAGAATTGCCAAGTCGAGCCGACGCTGACGCGGAAGTCGTTGTAATTGCTGTTGTAAAGGTTGACTTCATTCCGCTGATAGGTGCCGGTCGTGTAGACGATCCAATAGGGTTGGGGGCGCCATTCAAAACTTAGGGCGGGGGTGTAGAGGCCGGAGTTTTGGTGAACGAGGGTCGGGCTATTGGGGTTGTTGTTGCTCTGCTGCATGGAGAAGTAGGACCAGACATAGTTAAAGTCGACGCCAACGTTGAATTCACGAATCTTTTTGCCGTTGGGATCCTCGTTGTTCTGGACAATGTCCCCGAATTGGTAGTCAGCCGAGAAGCCGCCCACGGTCGCGAGGAAGGTGTTCGCATCGGGCTCGCCGGTGACGACGCTGGGAAGGAAGGAGCGGGAGAGGATAAATTCAACCTGAAAATCGTTGTAAGGTTGGTAGAGGAGAGAGGCAAAACCAACGAATTGAACCTGGGCGGGATTGTTGACGAAGTTTCCGGGGATATCGGTTTCTGTTTGAGCAACGGAAAATCCGCGCCATTCGGCACCACCCCGGAAGGTGCCGGTGAGGAATTCGTTAAAGTCCCCGCGGGCGCCAATTTCGCCCCGGCCGTAGTGTTGCTGGCCATTCCCGGAGTTCATATTCAGGTACCCCCCGGTACCACGGAGGAGAGTGCGAACCTTGGCAAAGGTCTGATGGGAGACCTCGAATCCGCCGTTCATGTCCTCATAGTTGGAGAGACCCTGCCCCCCGGCGGGGCAGTAGTTGTACTGGTTATAAAAGAATCCGCCGGAAAGATTGTCGTGGAACTCAATCTCGTTGGAGAGGGCCAGCTCGTTGGAGACACGGGGGGCGCGGAGGGAAATCTGATTGGCGTTCGAGGTCCGGCCGCCGCCCTGAACAACGGTGGGATTGTCGCTGACCATCCAGGTGACGGCCCCTGTTTTGTAGGTGAAATCCAGGTAGGGGAGGTAATATTGACCGCGAGAGGGGTTCGCCGGGGTATTGAAGAACTCGACCAAGTTGACATCCAAGCCGACCTTAAAGGCGTTCTCATCACCGGTGCCAAGTTTGTAGTAAAAACTAGGAGTGGTGACGGAACCTTCACCCGCGATGGCGTCGCTGTTATCGAGGAAGACGTTGCTGTCGTAAAAGAATTCCTGGTTCAAGGCAAAGGAGAGGGTTCCGTTTTCCGCCCGATCGCCAAGGTTGAAGGGCCCGAAAGATGAGCCCTGTAGCTGGTCGAAATTTCCACCTCCAGAGTAGGTGGACTGAACTCCCTTACCGTACTGGAAGCCGGAGTAAAATTGGTCGGGCACATCGCCTGGGCGGAGGACGTAGCCGCCAGGTTGCGCTTGCGGCCCTTCGAACTGAGCAGAGGCCCGCATTGATCCAATTAGTAAGGCCAAAATGAATAGGTAATACATGGTGTAGTGTTCTAAATTGTTGTATCCTAAAAACTTCATAGCGAACGTAGAGCTTAATAGTCAAATAAAATAACAAATAGCATGCTTAAAAAACAAAATAATTTAAATATCCTTTTAGGGATATTTAATTAAACCGACCTATTGAACCCTGGATTATGTCCAAGTCAATTGTGACAAGTAAGTCAGAGCACTTGGCGGATTGGGCGGAGTAATATCCAGGCCAACCACGAAGCCCAAGCTAGGTCTTATTGGATGCGGGTGGTTGGGTGGTTGGATTGTTGGCGTTATTGAAATTCATCGGGGGTGCCGAGGGGGCTGTGGGGGCGGGTGGAGTGGCTTGCTGTTGGTTGTTGGCCTGCTGTTGGGCGGGGGTCGATGGGCCTGCCGCGGTGTCCACCTGTTCCCCAAGGGTTGCTTTTTCCGTTCCAGTATTAAAGGCGGCAGTGAAGGCAACGTTTCCACCTTTGGCGACAACGGCCGCTTCGACTCCAGAGTTCACCGCACCAATCAGAGCACCGTCGGTGACGCTGGATGATGCCAGACCCGCTCCGTGGGTAACCTCGGTCATAAATGAAACATTGCCCGATTTGATGGCTGCCGCGGCAGCTGATTGGACTGCGGCCTGTACCATCGTGGGTTGGTTGGAGGCCAGGGCAGCGGCGGTCACAGCCTGGGAAATGGCCCCGACACCCTTACCGGCTTGAATGGCAGCCTCCACGGCCCCAGTGCTGACGGCGGCGACCGCGTTGGAGTTGCCCGTAGCGACGGCGGCGGTGGCAATGGCGGAGGCGATGGCTTGACCTTTGCCAACAGCGAGTCCAGCAGCCGTCAAGCTTTGAGCCACTTGAGTGGCAGCGGCTGGAGCCGAAGAGGTGGCCTTAATGGCGGCTGAGGCGATGGCCTGAGCGGCGTTCACATCCCCGACGGCTAAGGCATTGGCCACCGCCTTGGCGGCAACATCTAGAACGCTTTTGGCATCAGCCTCGCCCGAGGCGGCTTTGGGTGTTTGGGTGATGGCATTGATCGCGGCGGTGGTGTCAAAGGTTGCCGCGGGGGTTGCATCGGCAGCAGCCGGCAAGCCGTTAGGTGTCTGGGGTTGTGTCCCGGATTTGAAGACCTGAGCCTGAGAAAAAGAGGCATTGGCCAAAATCGCGGCGAAAGCAGAGTGGATGATTATTTTCGCCGAGAAACTTGAGGCAATAGTTTGTTTCATAGTGATTAATGAAGCATCAACTTTAGCAAAGTCAAGATGTCGGCACCCAAAATTAATAATTAGCCCTTTTGGGCTAATTATGTAAAACTAGTTTTTCTGGAAGTTAAGCAGGCCTCGTGGGGGTGGGTGAGGAGGGAGCTGATGAGGCAGGTGCGGGTGGCGCCGGGGGTGCGATAGCCTGAACAGCGGCCAAGGCGGCGCGGGCGGCGGAGGTGCGGGTTTGCTGGACGTGGCCCTTGGTGAGGATTTTAAGCTGAAAAGCGATCCAGAAGAAGGCGCCAATCCCAGCACCGATGAGGGTGAAATCAAACAGGAGTGAGAAAAGGATCCCCGCGGTGAGAATATCGGCCAACGCCAGACCAGCCCCGGTTAGAAAGAAGGCGGAACCGCCGATGGCGATCCAGCGCTGACGTGTGTCGAGGTGTTTCCAGCGGGCTTGAATAATTTCCCAGAGATCGTCGATGGAAATGGCGGCGGGTTCCTCGGAGGGGTTGGGACTAGGGGTTTGATTCATGGGTTAACTCCTTTGTTCTGCCGCTTGGGCGGCATAGGGGGCGGCCAGACCAAAGGCAGCCGCCTGAAGATAAGCGGTGGGAACCGCCCCACAGCCGAAGGGAAAATCCACCAAGGCGTGGAGAAGTACCAGCAACATTCCGATGGCGGTGCAACCAGCCACGGCCCGGGCAAAGGGGGAAGAGCTCCGCCCTATGGTCCAGAGGAGACGCGCGAAAGTGGCAGTGATCGCCAGCGCTATAAGTATAAATCCAGCCCAACCAAAATCGTGCAGGGTCTGCAGCCAATCGCTGTGGGCGTCGAGCCAGCGGAAAGGTGTGACCTTTTCCACGCCCTGGGGTTCGTAAAAGTAAAACATCTTTTCAAACGTGCCGGCGCCGTGTCCCCAAAGAGGAGCGTCGGAAACCGCCTTCCAGGTGGCCTGCCAAACAACCAGGCGGGATTCGTCCAAGATGCCCATTTTTTCCAGTCGGGCATAGGAGCGCCAGGCTTCGCTAAGAAAAAAAACGAAACCGGCGGCTATTCCGAGGCTGAGGGCGGGCCGGATCCAGGTGACCCACCGACGTCCCGGGGATGGCAGAGGGAATCCGGAAGAGGGACGGTCGCGCAATCCTAGCCAAAGGGCGAGAAACGGAATGAAAGCGGCGGGAAGAAGGATGGCGGCGGCACGTGCCGTAGCGGTGAGGATCCCGCCGACGATGAGGCCCAGCATCATTCCTTGGAGCAGGCGGCGGGGAATTTCCTCTTTCTGGAAGCGGCGGTTCATGGCGGGAAGAAAACAGAGACCCAGAGCATAGGGAAGGCAAAGAAGGGCGTAGCTGACGTAGTTATTTCGATAAATAAAAGGTCCAAAAGGCATGCCGGGTCCGTTGGGCTGGCGAAACCAAAGGATCAACGGGTCCTTGGAATAAAAATGGAGCGTGCCCACCAAGCTGAGAATAGCGGTGTTCAAGACAAGGATACCGATGAAAAATCGTAAATCGCCCCGGGTGGCAGGGTATTGGAGATAAGCCAAGCCGCCCGCAAGCCAAGCGGCCCAGCGTGCGAATTGGAAAAGAGTGGCCGAGCGGTCGATGGTGCAGGGCAACCAGCTATGGCCCCCCACCAGGGTAAACATGGGTCCAGAGGGGTCGCCAAGGAAGTAAGGAATCACTGGATTCAGAAGTTGGATGCCGGCCAAAAGAAAGGCGGGAGCGGCCAAGGCCAGGACCAACGGAACCCGCAGAGGATTTGGGCGAGCCGATAGGACAACCAGAGCGGTGAGGAGATTTAATCCGGCGACGAAGACGTGAAACCAGAAATGGACGGTGGCAAAAAACCATGGGGGAAGCACGAGGCACAACAAAAGCAGACGGCGGGACCAAGGAGCGGGCTCGGTAAAGGATAGTGATGACAAGATGAAGTTTCTTAAGGATGTTTATGCGGTTAATCAATCTGATTTAAAGGTCAAGCGAGGAAAAAACCTTAGGAAAAAGAACTTTCGGCTTGTTAGTTTATGGGCCCAGGCCCCGATCTTTGTGGGATCAATCTAAAATAACAGGGGGTTGACTTTTTGCGAAAATGAATTTGATTTAACGGATTAATCTATGCTGCACATGAAAATGTCTCAAATTTGCACCTGGGTGATTGGAGGCCTGGCCTTGGCCACGGTTCCAGTATGCGCCGAGGATTTGCCGAAACAAAAAAAAACCAGCCGTTACGAACAACAGAAGGAGTTCATACTCTCCCTGTTGCCCCAGGCACTTTCGTTACAGGCACGCAAGGGTATCCCTGCGAGTGCCACGGTGGGGATGGCCATTTATGAAAGCGGTTGGGGACAGAGCGCCCTTGCGAGGGAGCATCATAATCTGCATGGGCTGAAGACCGGGTCCGCATGGAACGGGGAGGTCGTAACCATGCCAACGGTGGATTTGGGAGTGCGTCAATATGCGGAGTTTCGATCCTTTGCCAGTCCGTCGGATGGAATTGAGGGGTTCGGGAATTTTCTCTCGTCCCCGAGGTATAAGCAGGCCTTTCAAGTAAAGAGTGGTCCGGAATTTGTGGGAAAAGTTGCGGCGGCGGGTTATTGTCCGGATTCCGATTACAGCCCGAATGTGAAAAAGATCATAGAGGATCGAAATTTGGCCATTCTGGATACGGCTGCGGGAGGGGGTGGAGGTGGCCGGCGGGATCAAGAGCAGTACTGGCGCAGGCAACAGCCGAGGCCTGGAGCCGGAAGATAATATTTTGCGAGGCCGGGCCTAGGCCCGGCTTCCGCTTTTGGGATATTGAATATTTTGCGAGGCCGGGCCTAGGCCCGGCTTGCAAAGAAGAAGGGTTGGTTTGGGGGGTGTTTGAGGTTAAATATGGTTGGATGATGCTTTGGCGTAAGGTTTTGACATTCGTTCTGCTGGGTGGGGGTTTGGGTGGATGTGCCAAGGATGGGCAGCTAGCCGAGGCGAAGAAGAACGTTGTCATGGTGGAGGTAACCTCTCAGACGTGGGATTATCGGTTGCCCTGGAATCCAGGAACGGTGAGTTCGGCGCGGGGGGCGGGTTTCGTCATTTCAGGAAAACGGATTCTGACCAACGCTCACGTGATCAGTGGGGCGCGTTATATCACGGTCCAAAGAGAGGCTGACCCCCGCAAGTATCCCGCCAAGGTGAAGTTTGTCGCCCACGATTGCGATCTGGCCATGGTGGAGGTCGAGGATTCCGATTTTTTCAAGGGAACGACGGCACTTTCCCTGGGGAACATTCCCGAGCTGGAATCCGTGGTCAGTGTTTACGGTTTTCCGATCGGCGGGGATCGTCTCTCCGTAACCCGGGGAGTGGTTAGTCGGATTGATTACAACGCCTACACCCACTCCGGCCGAGAATCCCATCTGGCCATTCAGATCGATGCGGCGATCAATCCCGGTAACAGCGGGGGACCGGTGATGCAGGCGGACA
>Ga0214921_10005797_pt1 | contig 17253 bp, 15 predicted proteins | sample LL1505_MetaG_FD_177992 | JGI IMG/M metagenome (GOLD analysis project Ga0214921, IMG submission 177992) | Freshwater microbial communities from Lake Lanier, Atlanta, Georgia, United States - LL-1505 | ecosystem: Environmental > Aquatic > Freshwater > Lake | place: USA: Georgia | collected...
TATCGCGCGCAGGTTTCGCTCCTTGAGGATCTACTTGAGGAGGCCGACCTGGCTCACGTTACGGTTGGGACGGTTCATCGGTTCCAGGGCGCAGAGCGAGAGACTATCGTGCTCGATCTGACGGAGAGCGCTCCCCATACGCTCTCCTCATTCCTTGGCGGTGTCTCACTTAGAGATACCGGTTCGCGGCTTCTTAACGTGGCGTTGAGTCGCGCTCAGTCGCGGTTGCTGATCGTTGGCAATCTCTCCTACCTGCGAGCGCAGGTTACGGAGCGGCACCTCTTACACGGAATACTCTGTGATATTGAGCAGCAGGGTGGGATCGTTGACGCACGCGAGGTCCTTCCCGATGCGGTAACGCCAGACTCTCCCGCAGCTGTAGACCCCTCAGTTCTTCAGCGGTTTGATGGAGAGACCTTTCTTGCTGGGGTAACGACCGATATGCGGGAGGCTCGTTGCTCTATACATATCGGCTCCTCTGTCCTGGGAGAGCGCACGGCGCATGTCTTTGCGACCGTTCTCAAGCCGGTTTTACAGCGGGGTGTTCGGGTCGAGGTGATAACCACGGAGGTTGGTTCAGAACTGGAACGCCAGGAGCACGAAGCCGCGGTTCGAATTTTGCGGTGCGGTTCGATCTCCGTGTTTAACGCCCCTTCGGGGGTTCAGAGCGGTGTTGTTGTTGATGGTGAGGTAGTTTGGGTCGGTAATACTGCGCCGCTGCGCTGCGTTGATGCGCAGGGTTTGTGTATGGCGCGGACCGTGAGCGGTGTGGGTGGGACCGTGCTCCTCAAGGAGGCTCAGTGCGAGGTACGTCCTCTTGACCTGGACTCGCCGCATGTTGCGAATTTATAACCGACTCATCAACTAGGGAAATAAGGCAAAACACCGCGTTCGCGTTGTTTTGCCGAAACGGCTGTGATTCGAGACTCATCCCTCGGTTGAACGACCCGATCTCCCGTGTTAGGGTTTTAGGCATGCGGACTTCTAGTACTTTTGCGGAGATAGCGGAGCTTTTGCGGCAGCGTCACCTGATCCTTGATGGTGGGATGGGGACGATGATCCAGAGCTATAAACTCGAGGAGGATGACTTTCGAGACGAGGGGCTCCGCGCGCATCCGAAGCTTCTCAAGGGGAATAACGACCTCTTGAGTATCACCCGGCCCGATATCGTCCGGGAGATCCACAAAAACTATCTCCTCGCCGGCTCCGACGTTATCGAAACGAATACCTTTTCCTCTACGACAATTGCGCAGGGTGATTACGAGCTTGAGGGGCTCGTGAGTGCTATCAATAGGCAGAGTGTGCGGGTCGCCAAAGAGGCTATCGCGCAGGTTGTGGCTGAACAGCCGAAGCGCCGGTGCTTTGTCGCAGGTGCGATCGGACCAACGAATCGAACCGCCTCCCTCTCCCCTGATGTCAATAATCCGGCCTATCGCGCCGTGACCTTTAAGCAACTTGAGGATAGTTACTACGACCAGGCGTTGACGCTCGCTCAGGAGGGGGTCGACATCCTCCTCGTTGAAACGATCTTCGATACCTTGAACGCGAAGGCCGCCCTCTTCGGAATTGAGCGGGTGTTTCAGGAGACCGGCGTTAAACTCCCGGTCATGATCTCGGTCACTATCACCGATCAGAGCGGTCGCACCCTCTCAGGTCAGACCGCTCAAGCGTTCTGGTACTCGGTGCAGCACGCTCGACCGTTGAGTGTGGGGATTAACTGCGCGCTGGGCGCGCACGAGATGCGACCGTACCTCCAGGAGCTCGCGGCGATAGCGAATTGCTACATCAGTTGTTATCCGAATGCGGGCCTCCCCAACCCCCTCAGCGATACCGGGTACGACGAGCGTCCCTCTGATACTGCCGGAGCTCTGGGTGAGATAGCGGACGGAAAGCTCCTCAACATCGTTGGTGGATGTTGCGGTACAACGCCGGAGCATATCCGTGCTATCCGTGATCGGGTAACTGACATCACCCCTCGCCCCCTTCCGAAGGTGAAGGGGCGCTTGGCGTTGTCCGGGCTTGAACCCCTCGTAGTAGCGCCAGAGAACCCCTTCATCCTCGTGGGTGAGCGAACGAACGTAACGGGCTCCCCCAAATTCCGTAAACTTATTGAGGAGGGTAACTTCGAAGCTGCGCTCTCTGTGGCTCGCCAGCAGGTCGAGAACGGAGCCAATATCATCGACGTCAACTTCGATGAGGGGCTGCTCGATAGCGAAGGGTGCATGGTGAAGTTCCTGAATCTGATCGCCAGCGAGCCTGATATTGCGCGTGTGCCGATCATGATCGATAGCTCGAAGTGGTCAGTGCTCGAGGCGGGCCTTCAGTGCGTTCAAGGAAAGGCGATCGTTAATTCGATCAGCCTCAAAGAGGGCGAGGAAAAATTCAAGGAGCAGGCCCGCACGGTCGCTCGGTACGGCGCGGCGATGGTCGTCATGGCGTTTGACGAAAAGGGGCAAGCGGCGACCAGAGAGGATAAGGTCCGCATCTGTCAACGCGCGTTCAGGATACTTACCCAAGAGGTTGGAATCCCGCCGCATGATATTATCTTTGATCCGAACGTACTCACCGTAGCGACAGGTATTGAAGAGCATAACTCCTATGGGGTCGACTTCATTGAAGCGGTTCGTGAAATTAAGGCGACCTGTCCCGGCTGCCTCACGAGCGGGGGGATCAGTAACGTCTCGTTCTCCTTCCGTGGCAATAACCACGTGCGAGAGGCGATGCACGCGGTGTTCCTCTATCACGCTATTAGCGCCGGTCTCGATATGGGGATCGTCAACGCGGGGATGCTTGAGGTGTACGAGGAGATCGAGCCTGAACTTCTCAAGCGTGTCGAGGATGTTGTTCTCAACCGTCACCCGGATGCGACCGAGGAGCTCGTTACCTTTGCCGAGCAATTCAAGGGTAAGTCAACCGAGAAGGATTCGAGCACCCCCCTTGAGTGGCGTAACCTCCCACTTCGAGAAAGGATCTCGCACAGCCTCGTGAAGGGCATCGTTGAGTTCATTGTGCAGGACACCGAAGAGGCCCGCGTTCAGTTGGGTCGCCCCCTTGATGTGATTGAGGGGCCGCTCATGGACGGCATGAAACATGTCGGTGACCTCTTCGGTGCCGGTAAGATGTTCCTTCCTCAGGTGGTCAAGAGCGCCCGTGTCATGAAAAAGGCGGTCGCGTACCTCGAGCCCTTCATGGAGGCTGAAAAAGCGGCTAAGGGCTCTACGGAGGCTCAGAAAACCTTCCTTATCGCGACCGTTAAGGGGGATGTGCACGACATCGGAAAGAATATCGTCGGCGTGGTGCTCGCGTGTAATGGATATAAGGTAATCGATCTCGGCGTGATGGTTCCCTTTCAGGATATCCTCAAGGCCGCAAAGGAGCACAAAGCAGATCTCATCGGCATGAGCGGTCTTATTACCCCTTCCCTCGATGAGATGGCGCACAACATCAAGGAGTTTGAGCGTGAAGGGTTTACGACCCCGATCCTTATTGGTGGCGCTACGACCTCGCGAGCCCACACCGCGATAAAGCTCGCCCCGCATTATACCGGCGCGGTTGTTCACGTCGCTGATGCCTCCCTCGCTGTTGAGGTGTGCTCGAACCTCCTCAGTGAGGAGCGTCGGAAAGGATACGTAAAGGAGTTGAAGGAGAATCAGGCTGAGCAGCGGCGTGTCTTCGCGGCGGGGCGTGATGAGCAGAAGTTTCTCCGTATCGCGGACGCACGCAGCCGCCGGTATTCGTACGTCCCTTATCAGGTTGAGAAGCCCTCTGTGCTGGGGAACCTGGTAGTGCGGGATATCCCACTCGCAGAGGTTGCAGCGTATATCGATTGGTCGCCGTTTTTCTGGACGTGGGAGTTGAAGGGATCGTATCCAACTATCTTTGAGAACGGAACCTACGGATCCCAGGCGAAGGAGCTCTTTGCTGACGGCCAGAAGCTCCTTGAACGTATTATCAAGGAGAAGCGGTTCTGGCTTGAGGGTGTGGTTGGTATCTACCCAGCGCACGGTGAGGGTGATGATGTGGTAGTGCACGATGCGGAGACCGGACGGGTTGAGGCGACCCGTCTTTGCTTCCTGCGTCAGCAGCGGGAGCGCCAAGGACTCCCGAATCTCTGCCTGGCTGATTACGTTGCTCCTAAGGAACTTGGCGTCACTGATTACGTCGGCGGATTCGCGGTTGTGTGTCACGGGGTTGAGGCCTTCGCGAAGGAGTTTGAGGACGCTGGTGATGACTACTCATCGATCATGGTTAAGGCGCTCGGCGATCGGTTTGCTGAGGCGTTGGCCGAGTACCTCCATAAGCGAGCTCGGGAGTTCTTCGGATACGGTAAGGGCGAGACCCTTTCGTCTGAGGCTCTCATACGTGAGGAGTATAGGGGGATCCGACCTGCCCCGGGATATCCGGCGTGTCCTGACCACACGGAGAAGGCGAAGTTGTGGGAGCTGCTCAATGTTGAGTCATCGATCGGACTCTCCCTGACGGAGAGCTTCGCGATGACCCCGGCGAGCAGCGTATCGGGATTCTACTTTGCGCACCCGGATTCGAAGTACTTTAACGTCGGCAAGATCGATCGGGATCAGGTTATGGAGTACGCGAAACGTAAAGGAATGTCGATTGAGGAGGCGGAGCGGTGGCTTGCGCCGAACCTTGGATATTAAAACACGCCTATGACGACCCCTCTCTTTGACCTCTCCCACCTCGTTCCGTTCGGCGCCCTCTCTGAGGAGAGCCGCTCAGCGGTGGTGAGTCTCCCCCCAGGTCAATCTGCGGGGCTCGCGCGTGCCCTCTATCGGGAGTGGAAGAATAACCCAGCGGCTCCATCTCTTCTCTCTGGTCTCTGTCATCGGGCGCTCGCGAGCGAGTTTTCGCTCGATGAATGGTGCGCTCAGATCCTACGGATGTACGATTGGCTGCAGGAGCGCGGGAGTACCGCTCACTTCTGTGATGTCGTTGAGTACGTCTCGTGCGCCTTCGAGGGGTCATGCCTTCAGCCGGGGCATAACCTTGATTGGTACCTTGAGACCTTCGGATTTGATCGGTGCTCACCCCTCATGGGCCGTCACGATGGTGCTCGTGACACCCCTGCTCGTTAAGAGCCCAGCCTCCTGAAAGCTAAAGAAGCCCCGTTTCGCGATGACGATATGGTCGAGTAGCTGTATGCCAAGGGTTGATGCCGCGAGCGCGATCTGTCTCGTCACCTTTTTATCCTCCTCGCTTGGAGTCGGATCTCCTGAGGGGTGATTGTGGGCAAGGATTACCGAGAAGGCGCGGTCCATAATCGGCCCCACAAACACCTCCCTCGGATGGATCGGGCAGCTCGTGAGTAGTCCTATCGAGACGGTTCGGATCTTGATCACTTCGTGAGCCCCGCTCAGTGAGATACTCACAACGTGTTCCTGTGGTCGGTCAAGGAGGTGGTTGAGTAGTGGTACGACATCCCCGGCCCTTCGCACCCTTATTCCCTCCGGCCGTATCCGCCGACGGGAGAACTCCAGCGCAGCGGCGATAAGGTACGCTTTTGAGGGGCCTATGCCGGGGACCTCCTGAAGGCGCAGCACGTTAGCCTCCTCGTCTGAATCGAGGACGGGGAGAACCTGTGACGCGACTGAGCGTACATTGCATCCCGGAGAGCCGCTGCCCAGCATGACCGCAAGGAGCTCCTCATCTGAGAGCGCTCGTGGTCCATTAAGAGCTAGTTTTTCCCGGGGTTGGATGTGTGGTGTGTGTTCTGAGAATGTCATGACGGTGTATCGGTAAACACCTGGAATAGTTGCGTCGGTGGTTGCCTCTGTCCCGCAGTTACCATTTGAAGGATCCGTGCGTGTGAGGTATTCTCCCACCCTTCGTATGAGCCTCACCCCTGAAGAACAAGAGAGTATAACCGCCGAGGAGAGGGTCTTTTCGACCGTCAAGGAATCTGTTGCCGCTCAGATCACGAGGGCAGAGCAACGGCTCTACTCGGAAAGTCAGCGCGCCCGCGCGCTTACCTCAGAGATCCATGAGACTCGAAGGGTTGAGGATAAGGCGCTTCTGGCCTCGGATGAGGGTGTCTCACACGCGCTCAAGGACTCTAAACGGGAGGAGCTCGAAACCCTCAAGAAGCAGCTTGAGAACCCGTACTTCGCTCGGATCTCCCTTGAGGAGGATGAACCGAACGGAGCGACCAAGACCATCGAGTACAAGCTTGGTTTCGCGGCCAATCCCGATCTTCGAATCATCGACTGGCGCAAAGCTCCGATCTCTAAGCTCTACTACGAATATAAGGAGGGGGACGATTACCTTGAAGAGATCCTTGGTCGTGAGCGGTCCGGAAAAGTTGTTCTTCGCAATCGAATTGAGGTCGAGCGTGGGGATCTTAAAACCGTTCAAAATCGCTTCGGCACCTTTCACTGGAACGCAAAGAGCGCCACCTGGGAGTCCGCGAACGGAAGTATGCATCGACGTAAGTCGACCGACAGTCATCTTCCCGAGATACTTTCACTGATCACCGCTGAACAGTTCCGCTCGATAACTGTGGATGCTGATACCGCGATCCTTATTCAGGGTGTGGCGGGATCGGGTAAGACGACGGTAGCACTTCATCGCCTCGCCTGGCTGCTCCACAACGATAACTCCCCTCTCAAAGCGAACGAGTGCGTCTTCCTGATGTTGAGCCCCGCTCTGCGAAGATACGTTGAGAACTCCCTTCCCTCCGCGGGTATCTCGGGTGTGGGTGTACGCACCTACCATGAGTGGGCTGGAAGGACCCTCAAGGGGCTGCAATCGAGCACCGACTTTGTGGTGGCTCGGCCTGTTACGCCACCCCCAGCTGGCGTGCAGCGTGTCAAACGCTCCCTAGCGCTCCTGAAGGCGCTTGAGGCGCATCGCCACGGTAGTAGGGCTGAAGGGGGAGTCACGATAGAGCTTCTGCAGCGGGACATACTGGAGGTGCTCTCTCAGCCTTCTGCTATCATCTCACGTGATGAGACGAGACTGATCTCAGAGGATACCGTTCGGGAGACCCTGGCGTGGACGCGCAAAAACTTTGAGGAGGGGGTCCTCGACTGGTCTGATGATGGTCTCCTCGTGCGTGCGTGCCAACTTCGAGCCGGCGGGGTGATAAACGAAAAGAACGAGTTCGGGTCGTACGGTCATATTATCGTCGATGAGGTGCAGGACCTCTCACCGGTAGAGCTCTCGACGATCATCGGGTCGGTAAAGAACCACAAGGACCTCACCCTCGTTGGGGATACCTCGCAAAATATCGATGAGCACGGTTCATTTCCGGGATGGGAGAAGCTTCGTAAGCATTGGAACTTTAGCGGCGATATGTCGCAGTACGTTTCGCTTGAGGTTAGTCATCGTTCGACCCTTCCCATCATGAGACTCGCCGATCACATTCAACAACGCTCGCTCGTTAAAACGGGTCGAAACGGACGGGTGCCGATCTGGTTCAAGACCCGAAATGAGTCTCAAGGGATCGAGCACGTGTTGAAGTGGCTCAATAAGGCCGTGGAGCTCTATCCCTCCATGGTGACGGCGGTTATCTGCGCTACCCCCGAGGAGGCGAAGTTCGCCTACAAGATGCTACAACCCACCTTCGGTCAACTCGTTCGGCTCGGAGACGCCTACTCCTTCTCGTTCGAGGAGGGGATCCTTGTGACCGATGTGCATCAGGTCAAGGGGCTCGAATTCTTCTCAGTTCTTCTCTGGAATCCCACCGTGCAGAGCTACGGCTCACACGATCATGGTAGAAACCTACTCTACGTCGCGGTCACCCGGGCCGAGGAGAATCTCTGCTTGGTAACGTGGGGACGTCCAGCCTCCGCGCTTCCGACCTTCGGAGCCTCAAAGCTCGTACGAGCGATGGATATGACCATCGTCGACGAGGAGTCCGAGGAAGGTTAGCGCCGATCGCCGAGTGTTTACGTCAGTCGCGGGGGAAGCGCCGTTCCTTGCGCAAGTTGTCGAAGCTCTTCTGCGCCTCGGTTGGTGATCCTCACCTCGGTAACGACCTCTTCAGGCGAGAGGACCGCAGAGCCATCACCCGTGCCAAGTTCGGCGAACTTTTTGCGAGTTGAGGTGAGTGTGCGTCCGGTCGCCGCGGTGTCGTTGTACGATCGAACGACAGCGTCGATACCTTTGCCGAGTTCAGCGAATCGATCGTAGAAACGATTCATGCGATCGAACAACTCCTTGCCGAGTCGTTGGATCTCCTCGGCGTTGGTTTGAACCTTCACGTTCGTCCACCCGCATGCCACCGCCCGAAGGAATGCGATCAAACTCAGCGGCGTCGTGAGGATTACCTTATGCCCCTCAGCGAACGCTAAAAGATCCCCATCCTCCTCTATCGCCGCAACGAAGAGGCTTTCAGAAGGGAGGAACACCAGCGTGTACTCAAGCGCTGGCGCAAAGTGTGCGGGATAGTTTCGCTTCGCCATCGTTCGGATATGACCGCGGAGGGATGTCGTGAGCTCACGCATCTTCGCTCGGCGCTGTGCACTATCGGCCGCGCCAATGGCTTCGATGAACGCCTTCGTCGGTGATTTAGCGTCGATAAGCACGTTCAGGTTATTGGGGAGACGAACCCGCATGTCAGGACGAACGCTCGCTGCCCCTTCGACCGCCACGTGCTCCTGCGTAAAAAAGTCGCAGTACGGGGTCATCCCAGCCGCCTCGACAACGTTGCGAAGTTGTAATTCGCCCCATACGCCCTGGACGCGGGAATTAGTGAGCGCCTGAGAGAGCTTTGATGCCTCGCCGCCAACGAATTCGTTTAATCGCGAGAGGTGATCGATCTGCTTCCGTAATTCGGCGTCTCCGGAGATCCTGAGCTTTTCGATCTCCTTGACGCTCTTGTCGACCTCGCCGAGCTTGTCCCAGATCGATCGTCCGATTGAGTCGAGAAGCTTGTGTCCCGAATCTACCTGGACCTTTGCTTGGCCGTTGACCTGCTCAAGAAGCGCACGAGCTGTGGCGTTAAAATGGGCTGAGAACTGATCGGTGGTCGCCTTGAGGGACTCCGATGAGAGGGCTTTGAAGGTCGTTGTAAGTTTATTCTCAAGGGAACAGAACTGCTCCATCTGCTCGCCGATTCGTGATTCGTAGTGAGTGAGGCGCTCTCGTTGGCGACTCACCTCCTCCCGCGCCGTGCCTAAGTGCTCCTGACAACCAGAAAGCTGCGCTGAGAGATCGTTTGCGTGGTCCTCGAAGTAGAAGGCCCGTGCCGTGAGGGTGGCGACCTTGGCACGCGTTATCGCCCACATCGCGACCCCGCCAACCACAACCCCCAACCCTGCGAAAAGAATAGATTCTTGTGAAATCATCGGTACCCTCTGAGATGCTAACGACAGGGTATCGGTTCACCGTTCCGAAAACATGAGTAGTTTTAAGTGGTTTGAAGTATCGCGAGGGTGTTGTTTTTCCCGTCGACAGATATCCCTGATGGCAATTCGCGGGACGCAATGAACCGGAGGGCCCGTCTCCTGACGGGCCGGAACTCGCGACGGAATGCTCATGCATACCCGGCCTGTGGGGACACAGGCCCTCCGGATCGACAGCGACGAACCTTGGTCGTTAACCTACAACCACCCCGCCCCCCGATACCACCGCGCCGTCGATCGCAAGCCCTCATCAACGCCGATCCGATTAGTGTATCCGAGGAGCCGTTTCAGCTTTGAGGTATCGAACGCCCTATCCTTCGTGAAGAAGGCGACACGCCTTCGATAGATCGGGGGCTCGATGCCAAGCGGTTTGCAGATCGCTTCGCAGATATCGGCGGCTAGAAAGAGCGGCCACGCTGGAAACCGAACGAAACGCATCTTTGTGTTTCCTATCTCATCGGCGATCGTACTTGCGATATCTTGCAACCGACTCGGGCTTGCGTTCCCGGCGATGAAAGCTTCCCCTGCCGCCGCTGGATGAAGCGCAGCGAGGATAAATATATCCGTGAGATCGTCGACGTGAATAAGATGATAAAGCCCCTGCCCCCGCCCAAACAATGGAAAGACCGGCTTTGAGGCCATCTTAAACACCTTCAGCAGTCGCTTATCACCCGGGCCGTAGATAGCCGCTGGGCGCACTACGGCTATCGGAAAATTGTTCGTGGCGGCGAACTCTCGGATCCAAAGCTCCGCCTCAGCTTTCGTGCGTTGATAAATATCTCCAGGGCTGAATCGATAGGTCTCATCGGCTGGAGGCTCATCGATGTGCCCGTGCACGCCAACAGTTGATACGTGGACGAAGCGCTTGAAATTGGGCGCACCCAGTAACCCTTGCGCGAGGAGCTTCGTGCTCTCAATGTGTACCTTGTGGTAGGTCTCATCGGTGATCTTTGCTTCGCGGTAGGCCGCGGCAACGTGTATGACGTACTCGATCCCTTGGGTAGCCTGGGTTGTCGTTGCGGGATCGAAGACATCCCCCCGGATCCACTCAATCGGTAGTCCCTCAAAGGGGGTAAGGTTCGAACTCGTACGAGCGATAGCTCTAACGGAGGCTCCCTGGGCCACGAGCTTCTTTACCAATACCGTGCCGGTATATCCTGAGGCCCCGGTAACAAGAACTCGGGCACCGGATGGAAATGAGAGGTAGTCGTTAGTCATAGGATGCACTTGGAAGGCTCAGCTACTCAGCGACCATCCAACCATACAAAGGGCTCCTTTGCACTCCCTTGCGGTACTAGTCAACGGAATGGGCCGCAAGGAAGAGCGACCGCTCAAGGGCGCGGAAGAAGCTCTGGTAGGGAGCCGGAGCGGTAACCGGGGATGTATTCATCTGCGCATTCGCCCGCACGACCATCTTCCCCTCCCCCTTAGGTCGTACCGAAACCGTCATTCGCATCGCGTACCCATCAAGCTTGGTCGCGCTCACGGTTCCAAGGGTGAGATCCGCCTTGTCGATCACGAATCCGAGGTCCTGCAAGGTCGCGATAACGGCGCGCATGGTGCGCTCCTTATCGCTCGTCTCGAAGGTCTTTGATTGAACCTGTCTGAGTTGCAGCTGCGTCTGCGTCTCGCTCGTATCGAGGACCTGATCATGCACCGGCGCGCACCCCTGGAGGAGAGCGACAACACTACATGCGAGCACTAACCGTTTCATCACACTCCCCTAGATATCGAAGGCGGTCAAAAAGACCGAGTTCGAGAGCTTCGCGAAGAACTGCTGGTATAATCTCGGGTCTTCGAGGCTCTCGTTCGCGGCGATAGCGCCCGTGTTGTTCCACACGATACGTTGAAAGGTGACGCGAACGCTTGTTCCGGACCTTCCCATGCTTCGTGTGACGACTGATGCACGGATCTTTTGCTCCACGTTATAGGTAATCTCGGAATCTGTGGCCGCACCGATGAAGAACGCTCCTATCATTTCGCCACTCGACGAGGCATCGCGGTTTTTTGACGCGACGATCAGTCCGAGCTCCGGCTCGGTCTCATCAACCGAGAATCCAAGATCCTGTAAGACCTCAAGGGATGCCGTGAGCAGCGCATGTTCATCGGTGGTCTCAAATCGCCTGGTTTGGATGCGACGAAGCTCAAGTGCCTGTGGTTGAAGAGTGAGAGCCTCCCGCGCCATATGAGTGGTGCATCCGCCCATGCAGAGCCCGAGCGCTATAAGACCGATATAAAAAAGACCCGACAATCGCATAGTGCGCTACTAGTACGTCGAGGAGTGATAGGCGAAATCTCGCACCTTATGGTTATGATCGAACTTGATAATGACGGTCAACGTCTTCTGGGTCGAGGATGCGGCGCCAGCGCCGCCCTGATAGGATGGGAAGAGCCCTCCCCCGCCGCCGTTATCGTTAATATTTCCACTTCCAAAGATCAGGGTAAGGATACCACCTGAATCGCTCGAGTAGGCCTTTTCGGTTGAGATCTTGTCATAGACCCACTGCTCGCGGCGCTCATCATCGGTTGTGACGATATTCGGGGAGCCGAGGGTCGCCGCTACATCGGCGCTCGACATGCCGACGCGGATCTCGCGCTGTACCTGCCCAACCGTCAACGCCGTCGCGCGGTCACCAGAGACCTGGTCGCGGTGGTATTTGGCGCCTGCGCATCCGACTGAGAGTACGAGAGCGGCGGCGAGGAGAAAGCGGGTAGGCATAGGGGCTCCTGTGGGTACATGGGAGTGTGGTTAGGGTAGCCTGAGCGATTGGGATGGGGAAAGAGCAATAAAGCACGCTGAAAAAGGATCTTGGTACCATGGGAGGGCGCGCATTCCTGCGCGCCGAGTGGTCGCGTTCGACGAAGGTCTTTTGCGATTCGCGATGTTATGGCGACCAGGAATGGTCGCCCTCCCTAGTACCGTGCCCCGATCTCCCCCCTCCTCACCTTCACAACAAGGATCCCGGCCACGAGAACGATCCCCGACACGAGGTACGCCAACGGCCGAGCCCACAGCTCTGACAGGAGTGGTAATCGAACGTCTTGCGGGTCGGTTGGATCCACTAAGAGATAGATCGGATCACCGTCCTTCACCTTCTGGAGGAGCGGAAGCTTCGTGATAGCGGTGCGAGACTCCCCGGACGGCAGGGAAAATCGAACGTGAATAGGGGTGTTCTGGGTGGGCTTGGGAGGTCCCGTTCTCGTTTCTACCGCAACCACCGTTCCCTGCACCGTAATCGCTCGTGACATGAACGATGAAACCTCGCGCGACTCAAAGAGTCCGATGCCAAGCAACACGACAGCGACGAGGGCGAGTAATCTTCTCATGATCGGTCCTTTATGAACGGTGCATACCTTGCGAGAGGATTCGCTTAATCAACTCCTCGTACGACCAGCCGAACTCCTGCGCGGCGTCGGCGAAGTCCTCTCCCTTTGCTATCTCTGGATTTGGATTCGCCTCAATAACGTATACCTCGCCCGTCGGCTTCAAGCGGAGGTCCATGCGGGCATACCCTGAAATGCCAAGGGCCCGATATGCTCGTTTGCAGATCGATTCGATCTTAGTTTGAAGCTCCGGAGCGATCCCTTGTGCAGGACCTGATGAGATACCGTGCTTCTCTTGATACTTTGCATCCCATTTTACCCGCCGTGTAGCGATCCGGGGCTTATCCTCTGGCATGTTCGCGAAGAGGAGCTCCCAAATCGGCATAATGGTTAACCGGTCGTCGCCGAATATTCCGACGTAGAGCTCTCGCCCCTCGATGTACTCTTCGGCGATAACATCGGTGTGGAACTTCTCGTGCATAAACCGGACACGTTCGATGAGCTCCTCGTCCGTGTAGACGATCGAAGCCTGCGAGATGCCGAGAGAGGCCTCCTCAACCTGTGACTTCACGAAGAGTGGAAGATTGAGCTTAGTTGGGCGCTTAACTTTGCGCCCCCGCCGAAAAATTGTGAAGTCCGGCCCCGGAATTCGGTGATAGCTCAATATCTTTCGCGTCAGAGCTTTGTCTCGTGAGAGTACCATGCCACGGGGATTGCATCCGGTGTACGGCACGGGGATGAGCTCAAGGAAGCTCACCACGTTCTGATCATAGAGCGGGCGGTCGTGAAACTCCTCAAGGAGGTTGAAGATGATGTCCGGCTTAAACTCGGCGACCGTGTTTCGAATCAGCTCAAGGTCCGATCGAACGCCGAGGACGAGCGCTTCATGTCCAAGCTTTTTTAGGGTGGAGAGTACGTAGTATTCGGTGCGCCACGGTTCGTTGTGAAAGTTCTGACCTACGGGTACGTGTTCTGGTGGCACGAGGGTTTCGTGAGTCAGACACAATACTCGGAGTTTCTTCATAGCGCTATTCTGTGGCGTCCACTGTGCAGATAGTTCATCGTTTGCACGGTCAGCAGGACGGTAAACTCCCTGACCGCTATCTCTTCAGGCGAGGTAAGTCGAAGATTTAATTCGACGCACCTCTGAACGATCAAGTCCAATACCTGATCAGTAGTATACTGATAGGCTCCCGTCCAGCGGGAAACTGTAGCTCGAATCATCTGTCTGCGGCGCTTGATAAGCGATGCAGCTGTTGGATTCTTTGCGAATTCGGCATCAGAGGAGAATAGGATCCTCAAATCCTTGTCGTAGAAGGATGGATGCTCCTTCCCATATTTCGCTCTTCTCTTTTTGTAATGGTCGCGCAGGGTTTTCGTGAACCTCGTGTAGGGATCGAGGATTTTTTTATTACGAACCGGCGGGCGTGTGCCACGTAGTTCGTTCATAAGCGTGTCCATGTACTCAAGCTTCTTAAGCGCGGGCCATCCAGCGTAACGCTCTCGCCATTGGGAGTTTGGTGTGAGCCATACCGCGAAGGTCTCAGCGAAGTCCTCATCGGGATGGCTCTGCGCGTACCATGGATCGAGGTGGAGAACGAAGCTCTTGCTGTAGGGACGTGGCGAGTAATATTCGGGGTATGTTTCTGTAGATTTTCCGAAAAGATTTCGTCGCGCCTTGATGCGGCGAATGCGGTATGCGTTCTCGATTGCGTGCCCCAGTTCGTGTCGGAGGATCTTGAGACACCACTTTTCATCGCCGCCCTCTACTTCGAGGAGTTGAGAGCGCTCAAGTTTTTCGAGGCGTGGATGCGCGAGATAGAATGGGATGGCGATGCCTGGAATTCCGTCAGCGCAGAACCATTCATCAGAGAGCCAAAAGTGTGGCTTGAAGTCGAGGTCGTTCGCTCGTAGTTCCTCAAGCGCCTTCTCGATCCGCCCCTCAAGTTCACTCCCCTTGATGGAGATCTTAAGATCGCACATACGAAGATCGAGGAGCTCCTCGTCGGTCATATTGGCGAGCGTGTCTCCGCCGATCGCCGGGGAACGGCGCGCTCGTGAAGCGAACGCATGTTTCTTCTTCGTCGGTGTTGCCACAGGGGACTCTAGAACGTAACAAGTGCTGAGGAATCCTGTCGATCCTTCCGGGTCATTCTCTCACAGGAGAGGGGCGCTACTATAGCCTCATCCTGCCCTAAATACAGGGCCGCCGAGCCCCGTTTTGCCACGGAGGCCGTCACATTTCCCCGTCGGGAATCCAAGAGGATCCGATACCGCTCGTTAGCCTCCGCCGTGAACTGCCCCGAACACCGACCGGCCATGACGGTAGCCCCACAGAGATTCTCCTCGGGGTCGCACCGGTCGGAGATGGTAATCTGCCACCCTATCGAAACCGTGTGGGGGCCGGCAGGAATCTGAAACGAGAGATTTGGCGGGGAGTAGCTCTTGCCGTCGAGGGTAAACCGTTGAAAGGAGCTCTCCGGGGTGGTGTGGGAGAGGACGAGATCGCTGGTCGGGGTTCCTGGTGGGATTTTGATGACCGTGCCGCAGCTGGCGACGGAGAGTATCATCGTGAGCAACAGGCCGCCCGCAAAAAGTCTCATGTCCCTACTCCGCTGTCTGGACAAGGAGGTTTTTGTACCGCTGAGAACCCTTTGAGACAAGGTCGACGCTTTCCGTCCCTTCGTCGAACACGATAACCACATCGCCGCGGTCTATCTGCCGCTGCACCTGCTTGACCTTTGTTTCTAGGGAAACGTCTTGTGTGCCGTATTCGGTCCCCTCGCGGGTCACGAACTCCTTGATGATGCCAAGGAGGGCGTCAGAGCTGATCGCTGATTGTGGGATGATCATAGGGAAAAGATAGCGGCGTTGGCCCAGGGGCGCAACGCCGCTCGAACTCTAGCTTTCGACTTTTAGTGGTGGTGATGTCCGCCCGGTCCGTGAACGTGACCGTGCTCGATCTCCTCCTTCGTAGCGGCGCGCACGTTCGTGAGCTCGATATCGAAGTACAGGGTCTCGCCAGCGAGTGGGTGGTTAGCGTCAAGGGTGATATCGGTCTCAGTGAGCTTTACCACTCGAGCTGGGATCTCGTCGCCCTCGGGGGAAACGAGCTCAACCACGAATCCTACAGCGATATCAGCTGGAAGGTTGCCCTGGGTGCGCGGGAGGGTGATAACCATCTGCTCGTTTCGGTCGCCGTAGCCCTCAGCGGGCGAGACCTCAACCTTGAACGATGAGCCGACGGTCTTGCCGACGAGCGCGTTTTCAAGCCCGAGAACGATCTGAGAATAGCCGTGAAGATAGACGAGCGGCTCGTTTCCCTGAGAGGAATCGAGAACCTGCCCACCCTTATCGGTGAGGGTGTAGTGAAATGTGACCACGGTGTCTTTGGCAACGAGGGTAAGGGTATCCATACTAAGCGACTCCTTCATGATATAGCGTCGCCCAAAAAAAGTGTGTGTGCGAAGCTGGACTATCGCTGGTTTCTAGCATACCCGTGTGGGTTCGGATACGGGGGCGGTTTGAGCCCGTGAGGGGGTCAAACCGCCCCTGTGGGACCCTCGATTCAACCCGTTAAGGCCCCTTCTTTCCCCCCTAGCCGCGCGGGGGCTTCCCATACCCCCTCTCGTGCGTAACCCCATGATGTGTGGTAGAAGGGAGGGGCTTATTTTCGAAGTACTACCATGTCCGACGCAGTTGCCCACAAAGAGATGTCAGCCGAAACCGCCAAGCGGCGAACCTTCGCGATAATCAGTCACCCCGACGCCGGTAAAACGACCCTCACGGAGAAGCTCCTCCTCTATTCGGGGCAGATCGGTGTGGCCGGCATGGTGCGTGCCCGCAAAGGGGGCAAGGCCACGAGCTCAGACTGGATGGCCCTTGAGCGAGAGCGTGGTATCTCGGTCTCCGCCTCTGCGATGCAGTTTCCCTACAAAGAGGCGGTCATCAATGTGCTCGATACACCGGGTCACCAAGATTTCAGCGAAGATACCTACCGCACGCTGACGGCGGCGGATAGCGCGGTGATGGTGCTCGACGCCGGAAAGGGAGTAGAGACTCAGACCCGAAAGCTCTTCGCGGTGTGTCGTTTGCGAAAGACCCCCGTGCTTACCTTTATCAACAAGATGGACCTTCCGAGCAAGGAGCCGTTAGACCTTCTCCAAGAAGTAGAGGATGTTCTTGGTATCTTGGCATCCCCGATGAGTTGGCCGATCGGAAGTGGCGCGTCTTTCAAGGGGATCGTTTATCCCCAAACCCGTCAGTGCATCCTCTTTACCAAGTCAAAGATCGGTGGAGCGGGCAAGGCTGAGTTTCGTACGATGTCACTCGATGAGGCGAAGGATGCTGGCGAGCTCGATCCTGGACAGGCTGAGCATCTTGAGGGGGAGCTTGAGCTGTTGCAGGCCGCTGGAAACCCCTTCAGGTATGAGGATTTCCTTGCTGGGAAGATAACGCCGGTGTTCTTCGGCTCTGCGCTCACAAACTTTGGTGTTGAGCCATTCTTCGACAACTTCACGGAGATGGCACCTCGCCCGCACTCGTATGAAGCAACGGACGGCAGGGG
>Ga0214921_10005799_pt1 | contig 17249 bp, 13 predicted proteins | sample LL1505_MetaG_FD_177992 | JGI IMG/M metagenome (GOLD analysis project Ga0214921, IMG submission 177992) | Freshwater microbial communities from Lake Lanier, Atlanta, Georgia, United States - LL-1505 | ecosystem: Environmental > Aquatic > Freshwater > Lake | place: USA: Georgia | collected...
TGGAGCCAAGGCCCGGCTGGCCTTCACCCTGAGCCCATGAGTTCATACGGTCGCAGAAAGTGCGCTGTCCGCCAGTTGGTGCAGGAATAGCCCAGACGCGGTTCTTCGCGTCTTCGAGCATGCGCGCGAAGACTTTGAAATTGGATCCGCGGAAATGCTCCGACACATCCTGCATGACGAGCGGGTTGCGCAGGTCGGGCTTGTCGGAGCCGTATTTGGCCATCGACTCGGCGTAAGGAATGCGCGGCCATGGGCTCGGCGTCACGGCCTTGCCTTCGCCAAAGTCACGGAAGATGCCGCCCACCACAGGCTCGACGGCTGCAAAAATATCTTCCTGCTCGACAAAGCTCATTTCAAGATCGAGCTGGTAGAATTCACCAGGCAGACGATCGGCGCGAGGATCTTCATCGCGGAAGCACGGCGCAATCTGGAAGTAGCGGTCAAAGCCCGCCATCATCAACAGCTGCTTGTACTGCTGCGGCGCCTGCGGCAGTGCGTAGAATTTGCCCGGATGCAAACGCGACGGCACAAGGAAGTCGCGCGCGCCTTCAGGCGAAGACGCCGTCAAAATCGGTGTCTGGAATTCGTTGAAACCTTGCGCCTTCATTTTCGAGCGCATGGCATCGACCACCTGGCCGCGCAGCATGATGTTTTTATGCAGACGTTCGCGGCGCAAATCGAGGAAGCGATATTTCAGGCGCGTCTCTTCGGGATAGTCGATATCGCCGAAGACGGGCAGCGGCAGTTCGGCGGCCGGGCCGAGCACTTCAATCTCGCGCACATAGATTTCAATCTGGCCCGTCGGCATGTCAGTATTTTCCGTGCCGGCGGGGCGGATGCGGACATCGCCATCCACGCGCACAACCCATTCGGAGCGCAACTTTTCAGCCGTGGCAAAAGCCGGGCTGTCGGGGTCCACGACGCATTGCGTCATGCCGTAATGGTCGCGCAGATCGATAAAGAGCACGCCGCCATGGTCGCGGATGCGGTGGCACCAGCCCGACAGGCGGGTTTTGGAGCCCGCGTCAGTGTCGCGGAGCTGGCCACAGGTATGCGAGCGGTAGCGGTGCATTGTGTCTCTCGATCAGGCAAAAGGGGGTGATCTGTTGGGCCGTGGGGTCCCATGCTGACCCCTTTTTGTCAAGGAAAGAGCGCCTCCGGCCCCCCTCTGGGACAATCAGGGCCAATGACCCCTCAACACCCCTCGCCTTCCCCGGCAAATCCCGCTATAGCCCCCGCCCATGAGCCTCATCACAACGTCCGAGTCGTTGGCCGAAATCTGCCAGCGACTCGCTCAGCACCCTTTCGTCACTGTTGACACCGAGTTTCTGCGTGAGACGACCTTCTGGCCGAAGGTCTGCGTCATCCAGCTCGCCTCCGATGACGAGGCTGTGGCGGTCGATACTCTGGCCGAGGGGCTGGACCTCACCCCCTTCTTCGATCTCATGGCTAACCCCAATGTCGTGAAAGTCTTTCACGCGGCGCGCCAAGATCTCGAAATCGTCTGGCATCTGGCCAAAATGATTCCGGCACCCCTGTTCGACACACAGGTCGCCGCCATGGTCTGCGGCTTTGGCGATCAGGTGGCCTATGGCGAACTCGCCCAATCAATTTGCAAAGTGACGCTGGATAAATCCTCACGCTTCACCGATTGGTCGCGCCGTCCCCTTTCGGATGCGCAGATCGAATATGCTTTGGCTGACGTGACCCATTTGCGCGACATCTATCGCGCGCTGGTTGCCAAGCTGCAGAAGACCGATCGCATGTCATGGCTGGCGGGCGAGATGGATACGCTCTGCTCACCCGCTACTTATGAGCAGCATCCCGATCGCGCATGGGAGCGTTTCCGCAATCGCGCACGCAAGCCGCGCGATCTGGCCGTACTGATGGAAGTGGCTGCTTGGCGTGAACGCGAAGCCCAGACCAAAGACGTGCCGCGTTCGCGCGTGCTTAAAGATGACATCCTCATCGAAATCGCACTCGCTGCTCCCCGCACCGCCGAAGCACTCGGCAATTTGCGCGCCTTCCCGCGCGGCATGGAACGCTCACGCGCAGGCGCCGAAATTATCGTCGCCATCGAGCGCGCCTTGGAGCGTGATCCCAAAACGCTGCCCAAGATCGAGCGCGAACGGCGCAACAATGGCGGGGGCGCGACTGTGGAACTGTTGAAAGTTCTGCTGCGTCAGGTTGCCGAGCGCCATGGTGTTGCCGCCAAAATGATTGCAACAGTCGATGATCTCGAAGCCATTGCGGCCGATGACAAGGCGGATGTGCCTGCTTTGTCAGGCTGGCGCTTTGAATTATACGGCGTCAAAGCAATCGAATTGAAGCGTGGCCGTCTGGCCCTCACGGTTGAAAATAATAAAGTCGTCACGCTCGAATGGCAGGACGCACCTGCCGAGTGAGGCCCGTCCCTCGCGTCACTTGACGCGAATAAGCGGCTCGCGTCCGATAATACGCGCCAGCGTTTTCAAGCGACCCTGAACGCGCTCATTTGCCAAAGGCGCCAAGTCTTGCGATAAAGTCAGAACCAGCTGGTTTTTGACAACCTTCATTGGCACACGCGGCAAAATGCCGGGCATGGCAGCACTCAGCACATACGCCACTCGCATCGTCGCGCCCAATATGTTTGCGCGGTCGAGCATCCGTGCGCTCGCCAAGGTGCGGATGGCGGGGCTCACATCTTCGCCGGCACCCATATGACGGTAGGAAGCTGCCAGCGCCAGAAAAGCGCGGCCGGGATGATCAATGCCAGTGAAAGCAGCATGCGCTATAATATTGAGCGATTGTTCGCCGCGATAATCAGGGTGCGCACGCCATCCAATGTCGGTCAGCAAACAGGCTGCATGACGCAGACGATTTTCTTCCGTCGTCTCTTCAAATTGCGTGGATTTAAAGAAATCATCGGTCCAATCGCAAAGCTCTTCACCATGCGCGGGATCGCGTGAGCGCAAAATATTCAATTCGCGCGCAGCTGTCAGCAAAGGGTCTTCTTTGCGCTGCGCTGCCGACAAACGCTCGAACAAAAGACCTTCGCGCACGCCGAGCGCAGAGATAATAATGTTTTTTGGTTTGGCCTGACGGATGATTTCTTCCAGCACCACTGCGGCATAAGCAAGCAACGGACGGCGGCCCGAGGGCACTGCGTCAATATTGGCAAGCATGTCCGTATTCACACGTTCCACGAGGCTGGCGAAGTCTGCTGCATCACGCGCGGGGATCGTATAATTATGCATGACGTTGAGCGGGTAATTACGCTGGCGCATATGCAGCCGCGCCAAAGCACGCCATGTGCCACCGATTGCATAGAAGTCACGGCCCTCAAGAGACTTGAGCGGCCTGGCTGTCGCCAAAGCCTCACGGGCAATTTTGAGCGCTTTCTTCGGCGATTTATCCGACAGGTCCATCAGCGCGAGGCCGCCAAGCGGCAAGGTCACACCTTGTCCAAGCTTATCGCCCTTCACTTCATTGAGTTCGAGCGAACCACCGCCCAAATCGCCAGCCACGCCATCCGGCTTCCAAAAGCCAGAGACCACACCCAGCGCCGAGAGTTCGGCTTCGCGCTTGCCAGAGAGCAATTCAATCGGCGCGCCAATCGCCTCGCGCGCGCAATTCAAAAACTCTTTGCCATTGATCGCATCACGCGCAGCCGCTGTCGCCAAGACATGAACATCTTTGATGCGCATCGCATCACACAGCACGCGGAACCGATTGAGCGCAGCCAGCGCACGATCCACACCATCTTGCGGCAGACGGCCGGTGGTGGTCACACCACGACCCAGACCGCAGAGAACTTTGTCGTTGAAAATCGGAGTCGGCGAGCGCGACAGGCCCTCATAAGCGACAAGACGAACAGAGTTCGAACCAATATCGATGATCGCAACGGGTTTCATCCGACCCAAACGACCAGGCGCATCTTTCTTCGCAAGCGACATTTTGACTTCAGTTCTTCTCCAGCCGCTTGAACAGCGACTTCGGACTGGATTCTTTCAGCGACTTACCGCGCCCCGAAAGGCTCGGATTGGTCATGAAATAGGAATGGGCGTTGAAATGCTCCTCGCCCGGCGCGGGGACTATGCGCTGGCTCGAACCATCCGGCAAGACCCGGTAAGATTGCTCATTATCGATCAGATTCGCGACCATGATCTGGTCCAAAACCTGTTCATGCACAGTTGGATTGAGAATCGGCAGCATGACTTCGACGCGGCGATCCAAATTGCGCTGCATCAGATCAGCCGAAGAAATATAAACATGCGCTTTGGGGTGGGGCAGACCATAGCCGCCACCAAAGGCATAAATGCGTGCGTGCTCCAGAAACCGCCCGACAATCGATTTGACGCGGATATTGTCAGAGAGACCCTGCACACCGGGGCGCAAACAGCAGATACCACGAATGACGAGATCAATCGACACGCCCGCTTGGCTCGCCTCGTAAAGCGCGTCAATGATTTCAGGGTCAACCAGCGCATTGCACTTGGCCCAGATAGCCGCAGGCTTGCCCGCACGCGCAAATCCGATTTCTTCATCAATATGTTCCAGAAGACGCTTTTTAAGCGTCAGCGGTGACATGGCCATGCGCTCCAGCCCGACAGGCTCGGCATAGCCGGTGATGAAATTGAACACACGCGACACATCACGCGCGACCACAGGATCTGCGGTAAACAGCGAGACATCTGTATAAACACGCGCGGTCTGGGGGTGGTAATTGCCCGTACCGACATGACAGTAGGTCACCAGCGCACCCGCTTCACGGCGAACGACCAAAGACAATTTGGCATGCGTCTTGAGCTCGATAAAGCCGAACACGACTTGCGCGCCGGCGCGCTCGAGATCACGCGCCCAGCGGATATTGGCTTCTTCATCAAAGCGCGCTTTGAGTTCGATCAGCGCGGTGACGGATTTGCCGGCCTCTGCCGCTTCAATCAAAGCGCGTACAATGGGGCTGTCTGAAGAGGTGCGATACAATGTCTGTTTGATCGCCACGACATTGGGGTCGCGTGCGGCTTGGTTCAAAAACTGCACGACCACATCGAAAGATTCATAAGGGTGGTGAACCACCAGATCCTTTTGCTTGATCGCGGCAAAGCAATCGCCCGCATTGTCGCGCACGCGCTCGGGGAAGCGCGGATTATAGGGCGTGAACTTCAGCTCCGGCCGATCGACATCAACAATCTCGGACAATTCATTCAGTGCCAGCATGCCGTCATGGATGAAAAGCTCATCCTCTGAGGCATCAAGTTCTGCTGCAACAAATTGTTGCAATGAGACGGGCATATGCGCGTCAAATTCAAGACGGATCACGCGCCCGCGGCGGCGGCGCTTCAGCGCGCTTTCGAACACACGCACCAGATCTTCCGCTTCTTCTTCGACTTCGAGATCACTGTCACGAATGACGCGGAAAAGCCCCTGCCCTTTCACCGTATAGCCGGGGAAGAGACGCTTGGTCTGCATAACAATCAAAGTTTCGAGCGGCACGAAACGCGCGGCACCCGGTTTGTAGATTTCCGGCAGTCGCACAAAGCGCTCGACTTTAGTGGGCAAGCGCACGAGCGCGTTCAAGCGCCGTCCATCGGTGGCACGCACCAATTCAAAAGCGACCGAAAAGCCAAGGTTGGGAATGAAGGGAAAGGGATGGGCCGGATCAATCGCGAGCGGGGTCAGGATCGGATAAATATGGGCCAGAAAATGATCATCGAGCCATGATGTTTCATGATCGGAGAGATCAGGGCGATCGACAATTTCAATATCGACCTTGCGCAAATCATCGCGCAATTCATGGAAGCGCGCCTGCTGCTCAGCCGTGAGCTTGATTGCCTGTTCGCGAATCTCGCTCAATGCTTCAACAGGTGTCAGCCCGTCTTCGGACAGAACAGTCACGCCCGAACGCACCTGCCCGCGCAGACCCGCCACGCGGACCATGAAAAATTCGTCGAGATTGTTTGCCGAGATCGAGAGGAAGCGCAGCTGTTCAAGCAGCGGATGATTGCGGTTCGAAGCTTCCAGCAAAACGCGACGGTTGAACTCAAGCCAGGACAATTCGCGATTGATGAAGCGATCAGCGAGCGCCAATATCTTGGGCGACACAACAGGCGGCGCGGTTTTCACCGCGCGCAGAACCGTTTCACCTTCAGACACTTGATCCATCTTCACATTGTCCCCGCTTTTTCGGGCTGCAAACTCTGGCCTCTCTGTGACGATAGCATGACGCAAGCGCTTTGCCGCAAGACTGGTCAAAAATGGTTAAGAGGCGTCCGCGGGCCCTTCCCCATCGAGGCGGCGGAGAACTTCTGCCGCAACGGGGCGGGTGATCGGCTTGGAACGCGCCAGAGCCTCGCGGTCGAGCTCCTCGACAATGGCACGCGCCGCATCCAGCGAACGCTCGATGCGCACCGCCAGATATTCAACCACCGATGTGTCGACCACGAGCTGGCGGTCGACAAAAAGCTTCACCAGCACAGCACGCGCCAGAGCATCGTCAGGCTCGCCAATTTCTACAGCTGGCGCCAAACGCAAACGCGACAAGAGATCGCGCGTCACCAGCCCCCAGCTATCGGGCCATGACCGGGCGGTGATGACGAGAAATGTGCCGCTCTCGCGCACCAGATTGATCAAATGGAAGAGCTCTTTCTCCACACCGCGTGCACCATCGGCATTTTCAAGCAAGATGGCAGGTGCACGGGCAAGCCCTGGAAGATCAGCGAGCGGCAATTGATTTGCAGGCAATGTACGCGCGCCCACTTGTGCCGCCCAGATCGCACCCAGATGACTTTTTCCCGAACCCGTCGGCCCAAGCAAAAGCAAAACGCGATCAGGCCAGTGGGGCCAATTTTCAAACATGTCCCATGCGCGCGCATTGGAGGGCGAGACAAGAAAATCCTCGCGCCCATAGCGCGTCTCAACAGGCAGATCGAGCGTCAGCTGTTTGGGAAACGGCTTCATGCCTGATGGCCTTTGCCCAGATAGATCGGTGAGCTGAGATAATTGCGCAAAGCAAAACGCATCAGCACGCCCACTGCGGCTGCAATCGGCACAGCCAGCAACAGACCCGTAAAACCAAACAACGAACCAAAGCCCAGCAGAGCCAGTATCAACCAGACGGGATGCAGGCCCACCGATTCACCCACCAGTTTCGGTGTGAGAATATTGCCTTCCAGAAATTGTCCGAGGCCGATGACACCCAAAACCGTCATAAGAAGCGTCCATTGAGGCCAGCCTTGCACAATGGCTATAGCGACGGAAATGACGAGACAGGTCAACGAGCCTACATAGGGAATGAAGCTCAAAAAGCCGCCGGTCACACCAATCAACAGGCCGTAATTCAAACCGACCAGCGAGAGGCCCGCGCCATACCAAGTCGCGAGAAACAGACACACCAGAGATTGGCCGCGTAAAAAGCCAGACAGGGCTGCGTTAATTTCACCAGCCAAACCACGGATGGTTTCGACTTCATCGCGCGGCAGCCATGAATCGATCTTGTCGATCATGCGATCCCAATCGAGGAGAATGTAGAAAGCCACAACCGGCGTGATGACGAGCAGCGACAAAAGGCTGAGCACCGCGCGCCCGCCTGACCAGAGCGACTTTAAAACTCCGCCCGCATATCTGGCAGCCTCCGTCGCCAGATCACTGACCGAGCCTCCCAATGCGGCGGCACTGGGATCAAGATGCACACCAAAATATTCGGCCATTGGCGCAAGTCGCGCGAGAATACCTGCGCCCTGCTCTGACAGAAGATCACGCAAACGCGTGAGGTCGCGCGGCAAAGCATCAAGGAAGGCCGCAACCTGTCCACCCAGCACCGGCAAAAGCACCATGGCAGCGAGCACAATAACGCCGACAAAAACAATCAGAATGAGCAGCGTCGCGCCCAAGCGATTGAGCCCCATCTTTTCGAGACGATCAGCAACAGGATCGAGCAGATAGGCAATGGCGAGGCCGGCAGCAAAAGGCATGAGCACATCGGCCAGCAGCCAGAGCAGCAGGATAAAGACGGCCAATCCGCCGAGCCAGAAACCGAGCCGTGCTTCCATGCGCATCAGAAAAACGCCCCCTCAGGCACTCATGTGCCGATACCATTGCGCCAGATAGGCCGCCCCCGACACGACCGTCAATGTCGCGACCAAAATGAGCGCAATTCCAAACCAATAGCCGATAGACCATTCAAAGGCTTTCAGCCCCAGCACCAGCCCGGCAAAGGCGATCTGGGCGGTCGTATTCAGCTTGGAGACCATCAACGGGCGAATGGCCATCGGCTTGTCCATGATCCAGGAAATCACCACCGCCCCCATGATCATCACATCGCGCGAGACCACTACGATAGCAATGGAGGCGGGCACAGCCCCAACCACGGCAAGCGTAATATAGATGGAGATGAGCAGAGCCTTATCGGCCAAAGCGTCCAGATAGGCCCCCAATTCGCTATGCAGATCGAAGGTGCGGGCTAAAAAGCCGTCCAGCCCGTCCGAGGCCCCCGCGAGAAGGAAAAGGCCAAAGGCCCAGTCCCACTCATGGTTGGTGATCATCAAAATCGTCACCGGAACCAGCAAGATCCGGCTGAGCGTGATCAGATTGGGCAAAGCTTCGAAAAGGGGCGAGCGGTCCATGGAGCCAATCTAGCATGCCCCCTGCCACAGGCCAGCTTGGCCTTGGTCACCTTGAAGAGAGCGGTGAAAGGTGCGCCCCAGCACCTTGCATCCCGCGCGCCCAGAGGCTACCCCGACCTGACAAAGGATATCGTCCCATGACCAATGCCCCCGAAAGCGGAAAAGGCCTGACCTATGCTCAGGCAGGTGTCGATATTGATGCCGGCAATGCCATGGTCGAGGACATCAAGCCGCTGGTCCGCGCCACCCGCCGCCCCGGAGCTGACGCCGAAATCGGCGGCTTTGGTGGTCTGTTCGATCTGAAAGCCGCAGGCTTCAATGATCCGATATTGGTGGCCGCCAATGATGGTGTCGGAACCAAAGTGAAAATTGCGATTGAGACGGGCATTCACGACACGGTCGGCATTGATCTTGTCGCCATGTGCGTCAACGACCTCGTTGTGCAAGGCGCCGAACCGCTCTTCTTCCTCGATTATTATGCGACCGGCAAATTGGACCCGCGCGCGGGTGCGGCGATTGTCAAAGGCATCGCCAATGGCTGTATCGAGGCAGGCTGCGCTTTGATTGGCGGCGAGACAGCGGAAATGCCGGGCCTCTATGCCAACAAGGATTATGATCTCGCAGGTTTCTCCGTTGGCGCCGCAGAACGCGGCAAACTTTTGCCGGCTGGCGATGTCGGCCCCGGCGATGTTGTTCTGGGCTTGCGCTCATCAGGCGTGCATTCGAACGGCTTCTCGCTCGTGCGCCGCATTGTCGAACATGCGGGCTTGAACTGGGACGATGCAGCACCTTTCGCACCGGGCAAGAAACTCGGCGAAGCATTGCTCACACCCACCCGCATTTATGTGAAGCCGTTGCTGCAAGTGTTGCGCAAGACCACGGGTCTCAAGGCACTCGCGCATATCACTGGCGGTGGTTTCCCCGACAATATTCCGCGCGTCCTGCCTGATGGTGTGGGCGTGACGCTTGATCTCAATGCTGTGCCCGTACTGCCAGTGTTCAAATGGCTCGCATCTGCAGGCAATGTTGCGATGGAAGAAATGCTGCGCACCTTTAACTGCGGCATCGGCATGATTGTCGTCACAGAAGCGGCACAAGCCAGCGCGATTGAAGCGGCATTGCGCGATGCGGGTGAAGATCCGGTGCGCCTTGGCATGCTCGATAAAACACCCGCAGGCGCTGAGCCCGTGCGTTACTCAGGAAAACTCGCGCTGTGAGCGCAGCCAGCCCTCGCAAACGTGTTGCAGCGCTGATCTCGGGGCGCGGCTCCAACATGCTCTCGCTGATGGCCGCCGCACAGCAAGCCGATTATCCGGCCGACATCGCGCTGGTCTTTTCCAACAAGCCCGATGCACCGGGCTTGGCGACCGCCAAAGAAGCCGGCATTGCCACTGCTGCCTTGCATCACAAAGACTTTGCCACGCGCGAAGATTTTGAACGCGCCATGCAGGACATTCTCCTGGCCCACAAAATCGATCTTGTCTGCCTTGCCGGATTCATGCGCCTACTGACACCATGGTTTGTCGAGCAATGGATGGGGAAGATGATCAATATCCATCCAGCCATTCTCCCGTCTTACAAAGGGCTGCACACACATGAGCGCGCACTCGCCGATGGCGTGAAGCTGCACGGGGCGACTGTGCATTTCGTTGTGCCGGAAATGGATGCAGGGCCGATCATCGCACAAGCCGCTGTGCCGGTGGTGGATGGCGACACGCCCGCAACCTTGGGCGCTCGCGTACTGACACAAGAGCACATCATCTATCCGCTCGCCTTGAAACTGGTGGCAAGCGGTGAGGCCAAGATTGTTGATGGAAAAGTTTTGACCGGCGAGACGGGAAATGATCGCGTGCTCGTCGTGCCCAGCCCGTCATTGCGAGCGTAGCGAAGCAAACCAGAAGGCCGCATGTGGGGCTTCTGGATTGCCGCGTCGCCTTCGGCTCCTCGCAACGACGGCGAAAATTCTCCCTTAAACCTTACACGCCTTCAGAGCGTTCTCGACTTTCGGACGCGCGGTCTTGCCATAGGTACCATTGGAACGCAGCTCGTCGGCTTCGTCCTTGGTCATGGCTTTGGTCAGATTGTTTGCGTAGCAACCGCATCGGGTCACAGCATTGGTCCTGATCGTTTCTTCCGTTTCCGAGAGCTGGAAGATGCAGGCATCCTGAATACGGCGGCGCAGCTGGTCATCGGTGAGATTGCGCAGATGAAGCCCCGAGCGCGACGAGCCCGACAGGCCCGTTTCCGGCGGGCGAGACCCCGCCTGTGCAAGACCCGACAGGCCGATCAAAGATGCACCCAGCACCAGCGCGCTCACGAGAGTTTTCAACGAAGCCTCCGAATCTAAAGTCAATTTAAGTTAGCGCAATCTACAGCCGTCATTGCGAGGAGCAAAGCGACGAAGCAAACCAGAGCCGCACGCGGGGCCCCTGGGTTGCTTCGCTCCGCTCGCAATGACGGCTAGTTTTCAAGCGGGGCGCACCCAGACATGATTGTCGTGGAAAGCCGCGCCGCCAAAGGGCGCGGGACTGTCAGCACCCGTCAGCATATTGATACCGCGCCCTTCAACAAAGGCGCTATTGGGCCAGATGCCTTCCGACACCAGAACGCCACGCTGAATGCCCGGAAAGATGCGTGCATGCAGCAGCACATCGCCACGCTCATTGCCGATCCGCACCAACGCGCCATCGCTCAAACCCAGATCAGCCGCATCTTTGGGATGAATGAGAATCTCCGGTCGCCCTTCCCGTTCACGCGCACTCTTCGTCTCGCTGAAAGTCGAATTGAGAAAAGAGCGCGCAGGACTTGTCGCCAATCGGAACGGATGTTGCGCATCAGCTTTTTCAAGCACATCCCAATGATCGGGAAACGATGGCATTTGATCCCATGGGCCAGCAAGGCCGAGCCCGCCTTTTGAATAGGGCACATTGGGCCAATCGGCTTTGAAGCGGAATTTTTTATCGGGCCAAGCAAAGCCGTCAATGTAATGCGCCGTCTCGAAATCAGGCTGCACATCATGCCAATTGATCTTTTCCAATTCGTTGAGGGCGGGATGATTGCTCTCTTGCAAAATAGTTTCAATCAAATCGCGTGGCTGCATTTCAAAGCCCGGATGCTCGGCACCCAAAGCATGGGCGAGCGCGCAGATGACATCATGGTTCGAGCGGCATTCGCCGGGCGGGTCGATCAGCTTGGCTGCGAACTCGACATATTGGTGCCCGCCGCCGGAATAGAGGTCATCATGTTCCAAGAACATGGTGGCAGGCAGAACAACATCGGCCATCAAAGCCGTCTCGGTCATGAATTGCTCATGCACCACAAGAAACAAATCCTCGCGCGCAAAACCTTTGGCCACGAGCTTCTGATCGGGCGCGACCGACATAGGGTTGGTATTCTGGATCAACATGGCGGTCACAGGCGGGCCCATTTTCAGCGCGTGATGATCGCCATTCAAAATGCGCCCGACATGACACATGTCGAGAATGCGAATGTTGGAATCCTTCTGGTCGGCCGCCTCATGAAAAACCTGTTTCCAGCCAAAGATCGCACCATTATTATGGAAAGCGCCGCCGCCTTCATATTTCCAAGCGCCCGTCACCGCGGCGATGCAAGACGCCGCATGCATATTTACCGAGCCATTGCGCTGGCGTGAAAAGCCATAACCCAAACGGAAGAAGCTGCGCTTCGTCCGACCCACAAGATGCGCAAAATTTTCGATCTCTTCGACACTGAGGCCCGTAATGGCGCTTGCCCATTCAGGCCCGCGTGTTTGCAAATGCTGCTCAAGCTCGCGCGGCGCATCTGTATATTTTTCGAGATAATCCCAATCAGCCAAGCCATCGCGGAAGAGCACATGCATCACCGCACAAGCCAACGCGCCATCGGTGCCGGGCTTAAGGCACAGCGCGAGATCGGCCTGTTCCATGGTCGCATTGCGATAGACATCGATCACAACAATTTTCGCACCGCGCTCTTTGCGGGCTTTGATCGCATGCGTCATGACATTGACTTGTGTGGCCACTGCATTGGTGCCCCAGATCACCACGCAATCGGCCTTGGCCATTTCGCGCGGATCAGGCCCGGCCAGTTTTCCCGTGCCCGCGATAAATCCGGGCCAAGCGAGATTGGTGCAAATCGTGCCGCCAAAGCGTGAGTATTTTTTGACATGCGTCAGGCGATTGATGCCATCGCGCATGACGCGGCCCATGGTGCCCGCATAATAAAAGGGCCAGATGGTTTCAGAACCATGCTCCGCTTCACGCGCATTAAATTCGCGCGCGATGGTCGCAATAGCTTCATCCCAAGTGATGCTCGCAAATTGGCCGGAACCTTTCGGCCCCGTGCGCTTCATCGGATACATCAGGCGATCAGGATGATGGATGCGTTCGGCATAACGCGCGACCTTCGCGCAGATGACGCCATCCGTATAAGTCTGGTCCTTCGCGCCATAGACGCGGCCAATAGTCTTGCCATCGATGACTTCAACATCCAGCGCACAGGCGGACGGACAATCATGGGGGCAGACGGAGGGTTTTCTGACGATCTGGTTCATGCACGCATTCTAACAGCGCTTATATGCGAAGCGAAACAATCAGTCTGAAAAAGTCATGCGCAAAAACGGATAGATGACACGACCCCCACCCCAGCCCTCCCCACATGGGGGAGGGGGATTTGGTTGCGCGCTGCATCTGGTCCCCCTCCCCCTTGTGGGGAGGGGTTAGGGGTGGGGGTCGAGAGATCTTGGAGAAAAATGCGCAACAAAAAAGGCGGGCCAGAGCCCGTCTTTCATGCGTCACGCGCTGAAAAAATCAGCCTACGATTTCATTGCCAGCAAACCACTGGGCGATTTCAATCGCGGCGGTTTCTTCAGCGTCCGAACCGTGAACCGAGTTCTCGCCCATGTTCAGCGCAAATTCCTTGCGGATCGTGCCAGCGTCAGCCTTTTCAGGGTTCGTAGCGCCCATGACTTCGCGGTACTTGGCAATGGCGTTCTCGCCTTCGAGAACCTGAACAACCACCGGACCGGCGCTCATCTGGTCGACGAGTTCGCCGAAGAAGGGGCGCTCTTTGTGGACAGCGTAGAAAGTCTCAGCCTGACCGCGTGTCATGTGGACGCGCTTCTGGGCGACGATGCGCAGGCCAGCGGCCTCGATCTTCGCATTGACCGCACCCGTCAGGTTGCGGCGTGTGACGTCGGGCTTAAGGATCGAAAAAGTGCGCTGAATGGCCATGGGGCTCAAAAATCCTGTCTTTGTAGGAGGTGGGCGGCTTATAGCGGGGGCCCGCGACACGGGCAAGACAGGGTTTCGTGAATCTGATCGCCTTCCAGGGCTCCGCCCCTTGCCTTCTCCCCCCGCCCGCGCGACAAGCCCCGCCATGATCCATCTGAACGACCTGACCTACCGGCTGGGGCCCCGTCTCCTGTTCGACAAGGCCACTGTGGCCCTGCCCGCCTCGGGGCGCATCGGCTTTGTCGGGCGCAATGGCACGGGCAAAACCACCCTGTTCCGCATGATTTCGGGCGAACTCTCCCCCGAGGATGGCTCCATCAATATCCCCGCCCGCACAAGGCTGGGGCGTGTCGAGCAAGAAGCGCCCGGCGGTCCGGGCAAACTCATCGATTTCGTGCTCGCAGCCGACAAGGAACGCGCCGCGCTCCTGCTTGAGGCCGAAACCGCAACCGACCCGACCCGCATCTCCGATATTCAAATGCGGCTCGTCGATATTGATGCCCATTCCGCGCCAGCCCGTGCCGCGACCATTCTCTCAGGCCTTGGCTTCGATCATGAAGCGCAGCATCGCGCGCTCTCCGAATTTTCCGGCGGCTGGCGCATGCGTGTGGCGCTGGCCGCCGTGCTCTTTTCGACGCCCGATCTTTTGCTGCTCGACGAGCCGACCAATTATCTCGATCTCGAAGGCACGCTCTGGCTGATCGATTATCTCAAAACCTATCCGGCCACGATCCTCGTCATCAGCCATGATCGCGACATGCTGGATGCTGTCTGCGACCATATTCTGCATTTGAACGAGTCACGTCTGTCGCTGTGGAAGGGCAATTACACAAGCTTTGAAAAGCAGCGCCGCGAATTGCAGGCTGTGCAATTGAAGCAGAAGAAAAAGCAAGATGACCAGCGCCGTCACCTGCAATCTTTCGTGGATCGTTTTCGCGCCAAAGCCACCAAAGCAAGCCAGGCCCAATCACGTCTGAAAATTCTGGAGAAGATGGAACCCGTCGCCGCCATGGTTGACGATGAAGTTCTGCCCTTCCATCTGCCATCGCCCCAAAAACCGCTGTCGCCACCGATTGTCGCGATGGAAAGTGTCAGCACTGGCTATGATGAGCGCACCATTCTCTCGCGCCTGTCGCTGAATATTTCCAATGATGATCGCATTGGTCTCTTGGGTTCAAACGGCAATGGCAAATCGACCTTTGCGAAATTGGCGGGCGGGCGCCTCGCCCCTATGGGCGGCTCTCTGCGTCGCTCGCAAAAACTCGATGTCGGCTTTTTCGCCCAACACCAGATTGATGATCTGGAGCCCAATGGCACGCCCTATTCCCATGTCGCACCATTGATGATCGATGGCACAGAAGCCAAAATCCGCGCGCGCTGTGCGCGCATGGGCTTTCCCCATGTGAAAGCCGATACACGCGTCACTGAACTCTCAGGCGGCGAGAAAGCCCGCCTGCTCATGGGGCTTGCGACATTCCATGGTCCGCATCTGCTCATCATGGACGAGCCGACCAACCATCTCGATATCGACAGCCGCGCCGCGCTCATTGAAGCGATCAATGAATATGAAGGTGCCGTGATCCTCGTCTCGCATGACCGCTATTTGCTCGAAGCCTGCGCAGATCGCCTGTGGCTGGTTGCGGACGGCACGGTCAAAAACTTTGACGGCGATATGGATGATTACACGAAATTCGTCCTCGAACAGGCCGGCGCCGAGCGCGAAGCCAAGCGCCGCGAAGCGCGCGATGACCGCCCAAAAAGCGGAGTCGCGCCGCCGCCTGATCGCGCCAGCAAGCGCGAGACAAAGAAGAAACTCGATCAGCTCGAAGAGCAGATGAACAAGCTGCAGGGACTGCTTGCGCGCATTGATGAGGCGCTCGCAGCTCCCGAAGCTTTCACGAAAGACCCCGCCAAAGCAAGCCAGCTCGCAGGCCAGCGCGCTGAAGTCGAGCGCACACTAGCGCGCATCGAAGAAGAATGGCTAACGCTGAGCGAAGAGGCTTAGGCTAAAGAAAGCCCGTCATTGCGAGCGAAGCGAAGCAAACCAGAGCCACGCGTGGGGCCTTCTGGATTGCTTCGTCGCTAACACGCCTCGTAAAGACGGCGGAGGTTACTTGCTAAACTTCGGATCAATCGCATCGCGCAATTTGGCGCCTGTCTCTTCCGATGTTTTGGCAAAAATCTCGATCACCCTTTCAATCGCCGCGGCAGGTGCGGGATCAATGTCGAGTTTCGCCTGTGTCGCATCTTTCAGGAAATCTGCGTCCACAATCATCTTGTCGAAAGCCGCACGGATGGCCTTCACGCGATCAGCCGGAATGCCGGGAGGCGCCACAACCGGACGCGCTGCTGATTTCTGCGCCAAGAACAGCGTCATCAATTCACGCTGCTCGGGCGTTTTCACGAAATCCATCGCCAGCGGCACATTTGGCAGATCCGGCTCTTTCTGCGTCGACATCTGCATCAGCACGCGCACTTTGCCGTCGCGCAGATAATCGGGCTTGCGTGTCTTCACATTCGACCAGGACCAATCGCCCATGCCCTGCACTTCACCGCGCTCCATCGCGAGCACAGCATCTGTGGTGCCCGGATAGCCGGAAATGATTTTGAATTTCGTGCCAATCAAAGCATTCATCATGCGCGGCGAGGTTTCAGTATCAATATGCGGACCTGTGCCGCCAACGAGCATTTCCTGCTTCATCACATCTTCAATCGTCTTGAAGGGCGAATTGGCCCAGGCAATCACCACGCCCGTTTCGGCTGACAAATTGCCGACCCAATTGAACTTGGTCAGATCAAAACGCACGCCCTGCGGATTGGTGAATTTCGCCGAAAACACGCCACGCTGCAGCAGGCCCATGACCGTGCCGTCTTTGGGCGAGACATTGTAAAGCTGGTTGGCGGCGGTGAGCGAACCAGCGCCCGGCATATTCTGCACAATGGCGGTCGGATTGCCGGGAATGAAGCGGCCAATGTGGCGAGCCATCAGGCGGCCCTGCGCATCATAGCCGCCGCCCGAATCCGCCCCCACGATGACGGTGATCGTCTTGCCCGTGTAAAAATCCGAAAGCGCATCTGCCCGAGCAGAGGCGGCAGCCAGAAGGGCCAATGTGACTGAGGCGGCAGCAACATGACGAAAATTCATTTGGATCTCCCAATTCCGCTTCTTGGGGCGAGCGGCTTCATCTGCCCCACCTTAGCCCAGAAATACCCCTGCCAACAATCAAGGGCGCGAGAGCTGGTCCGATCTACCCCCCAATCCGTAACAATTGCTGGATAGAGGCAAAATCATGCGGAATGTGGCGATCATCGGAGCCGGTATGGCGGGGCTCGCCGCAGCAGAGCGCCTGCGGGCGTCAGGACACCAAACAGTCCTGTTCGAGAAAAGCCGCGGCTTTGGCGGTCGCATGGCCAA
>Ga0214921_10005801_pt1 | contig 17247 bp, 13 predicted proteins | sample LL1505_MetaG_FD_177992 | JGI IMG/M metagenome (GOLD analysis project Ga0214921, IMG submission 177992) | Freshwater microbial communities from Lake Lanier, Atlanta, Georgia, United States - LL-1505 | ecosystem: Environmental > Aquatic > Freshwater > Lake | place: USA: Georgia | collected...
CCAGCTACCCGTCTAAGCCTTGGTGAGCCATTACCTCACCAACTAGCTGATAGGACGCGGGCTCCTCCGGTAGCGTGAGGCCTTGCGGTCCCCCACTTTGCCCTTACGGGCACATGCGGTATTAATTTGCCTTTCGGCAAGCTATTCCCCACTTCCGGATAAATTCCCACGTGTTACGCACCCATTCGCCACTCAATTTTCCCAGTTATTGCTAACCGGGAAAATCGCGTTCGACTTGCATGTCTTATCCACGCCGCCAGCGTTCGTTCTGAGCCAGAATCAAACTCTCCAATAGAGAATGTTCAACCGATTCCCCAGGTTGCCCCGAAAAAACCGGCCTTGAATTCTGGCCAATATATTATTGGCCGACAAAATGTTTGGTCACCACCTCCGTCCCGAGCTTGCACCCGGACCGGCATCCCCGACTCAGGCTGTCAACCCGATCGGGAACGGTAACCCGCACAATTCAATCTTCCTTTGAACTTCTGCTGTCGATTGTATCCCTTTGTCCGTATCCAGACAAAAGAACACCCCGTTGTAAAAGAACTGATTTCCCCACAGATCCGATAAAAATTCGAAACTGAAATTAAGGGGATTGAAACCATACGCCCTCCACAGATTAGGTCAATGGGTTTTTTAAATATTTTTTTTATAACCCCTTCACCCTATCCATAGTCCCACATGGATCACTCCCACCATCACCAAAAAGGGTCACACTGTTGCCATTCGACCCCCTCCGAACCCATACCCTACGGAAAACTTTCCCTCATCGCCCTTTCCCTGTCCGTCCCCCTTCATTTTATAGCATCAGGACATCTGACTCTACTATATAACTCTTATACAGAAGTACTTATATCTAGTATTGTTGTTTTTTGGATAGGCTTCCCGGTCGTAAAATCTTTCTTTAAAAGCGTACAAAGCATTAACCCTAATATGTTTACGCTATTAGGATCAGGCACTCTCATCGCTTACCTATACAGTCTTTATGCCCTAATCATTGGTCATCAAGGCCATGGAAATCTTTTTTTTGATGCTTCAGCTGCAATCACGACCCTCGTTCTTGCCGGTCAATGGGTTGAACAGCGATCGGAAGATAAACTCGCCAAAGCCCTCAAAGGACTCCTCTCCCTAGCTCCTCCCACCGCTCGACTCCTCTCCCACGGTTCTGAAAAAATAATTCCCTGGTCCGAAATTCAACCCGGCAACCAACTCATCGTCCTCCCGGGAGAAACCATCCCCGCCGACGGAAAAATTCTCGAAGGCCACTCCTCGGTCGAGGAATCCATCCTCACCGGCGAACCCCTCCCCGTCGAAAAATTTGTCGGCGACTCCGTTCTCGGAGGAACACTCGTTTCCGGAGGCCGACTCCTCATCCTCGCCGAAAAAGCCGGCAACGACTCCCTCGTCGCCCGACTCGCCCGACTCGTCGACGAAGCCAAAGAAAATCCACCCCCCTTCCAGCGCCTCGCCGACAAAATCGCCGGCATCTTCACTCCCCTCGTTCTTCTTCTCGCCCTCGCCACCGCGGTCGGATGGATTCTCGCCGGAGAAACAACCGCCACAGCCATCAACCGGGCCGTCGCCGTTCTCATCGCAGCCTGCCCCTGCGCCCTCGGACTCGCCGCCCCCGTCGCCACAGCCTGCGGACTCTCCCGTGCCGCCCGTCTCGGCGTCCTCATCCGAGATCCCTCCTCTCTCGAAAAACTTTCCAAAGTAAAACTCCTCGTCGTCGACAAAACCGGGACTCTCACCGAGGGCAACCCGGCCGTCACACACATCACCACGGCCGAGGGAATTTCCGAGATGTCGGCACTTTCTCTCGGAGCCTCCCTCGCTACCTCCAGCCTTCATCCTTTATCCAAAGCCATCGTCAAAGCCGCCCAATCGAAGAATCTAACTTTGGAAAAAATTTCCGATATTCAAGACACCCCAGGGCAAGGGATCGCCGGAAAAAACAGGGAAACGGAACTGATCCTCGGACAACTCTCTTTTCTCGAGCTGAAAAATGTGAAGATTCCCCAAACTCTCCGTACCGCAAATTCTGACATCGCAGGTCCTGCCGTCTGGCTTGCGGACGGAAATCGCTGCCTTGCCCGCTTTGACATGGCCGATCCCATCCGCTCCACCACTCCCGCCGCCATCCATTCCTTGAAACATCTAGGGATCGACCTCGAACTTCTGACCGGCGACCAACCCGAACCCGCTCGCGCGGTCGCCTCCCAACTCGGCATCACCCGGGTTCAGGCGGGAATCAAACCCGATGGCAAAGCCGCCCGCGTCTCTTCTTTGATCGGAACGGTTCCCGGCCTCGTTGCTATGGCCGGTGACGGAACGAACGACACTCCCGCCCTCGCATCGGCTGATCTGGGAATTTCCCTCGGAAGCGGAACCGATGCGGCCAAGGAGGCCGCCGCTGTGGTCGTGTTGAAAGGCGACATCGCCGGCGTCGCCCGCGCCTTTCTCATGGGACGAGCCACCGTCCGAGTCATCCGTCAGAATCTTTTCCTAGCTTTCGTCTACAACGCGCTGGCTCTTCCCGCTGCCGCCGGCCTTTTCATCTCTTCCACCGGTTGGGCCCTCTCCCCCACTTGGGCCGCCACCTCGATGGGTCTCTCCAGCCTCCTCCTAACTGGCAACGCCCTTCGGCTTCTTCGATATCAACCCAAGGCGTAAATAAAAAATCCCGAATCAAAAGATTCGGGATGGGTTGAGAATTTTTTTCCTTCAGTACGTCCAACCGAACAACTTCCAGCCGTCGTTCGGCCGGCTCGAACCGTCGGGCGAATCCATCATGTTGTTGCTGAAAGTCGGTGCCGTGCCCCTCTCCTGAATCACCTGCTGATACACGGGTTTGTTCGGACTGGCTGGATTTACCGAGTCCCAACCTTTGTTCGCCATGACCACAAACATACCCACATCGGGGCTGTTGTCCTCAGGCTGAATCGCGCTACGGGCCTTTTCCTCTTCTGGATTGGCTAGTGCATCATCCATTTTCGCCTTGTCTTCCTTCTTGGTGAAGGCCGACCCAGTGGAATTCACGGTTCTCGAACCTGCAATGGCGCTGCTCTTATTTGGGGCAACCGGTTGAATGGCTCCCTCGGTTGTGGCCTCATTCGTCTGACCTTTTACGGTTCCAATGCAGAACCCCGAAAGGATCAAAACGATCGAAATTGATCTCATCCCTATACCCTAACGGACCTTTTTGTGTGGTCAAACCAAGCGCCCACGGGCTTCCTCGACAATTTGACTCCGATTGGCACCCTTTCCCCGTGCGGATCCTTGCTCTCGACCCCTCCCTCCGGGCCACCGGCTATGCCGTCCTTGAAGGAACTGCAGAAAAACCGGTTGTTCTCGCGTCCGGCACGATCAAAAATCCGGCTTCCCGCACCTCGCAGAACTGCTTGATCGAAATTCACGACCACCTCTCCGAACTGATTGCCCGGCACTCCCCCGAAGCGCTCGCCATCGAACTCATCATCTACGTCCAAAACACTCGAACCGCCGTCATCCTCGGAGCCGCTCGGGGAGTCGCCCTCCTCGCTGCCGCCCGGGCGGGTCTTACCATTCACGAATATCCTCCGAAACTGATCAAAAAATCCGCAACGGGGAAAGGGGCTGCAAAAAAAGAGCAGGTGGCCTTCATGACCCGGGCCCTTTTCGGACTTCGTCATAATCCCGCAGCCGATGAGGCCGACGCCCTTGCCGTTGGTCTCACTCACCTGCGTCGTGCCGCCTTTTCCAGCCGCATGATTCCGGCAATCTCCTGAAATGATTGCATTCCTCGAAGGCACCCTCACCGAAGCTTGGCCGACCCATGCCGTCGTGAATTGCCAGGGTATCGGATACGAGGTTCTCATTCCCGTCACAACCTTCGATCATCTTCCCAAGCCCGGCGAAAAAGTCCGCCTTCTCACCCATCTGGTCGTCCGGGAAGATGCCCACACTCTTTATGGATTCTTCACCTCTGGCGAACGCGAACTCTTTCGTCTGCTTCTTCATCACGTTTCGGGAGTCGGCCCGAAGACCGCCCTTTCGATTCTCGCCGGCACAACCCCGCAAGCGGTTCGTGATGCGGTAGCCTCCGGGGATACGTCCTCCCTTGCTAAGCTGAAGGGCCTGGGCAAGAAAACCGCAGAGCGGATCGTTCTCGAGCTTCGCGACAAACTGCCTGCTTTGGATTCCCTCGCCGGCGGAAGCTCCCCAACACGCGGTTCCGCTCATCCTCCGATGTCGGGCAACTCGCAAGACGCCCTCCTTGCCCTTCTTGCCTTGGGCTATAAATCAGCCGAAGCCCAGAAGGCGCTCTCAGGACTCGATTCTTCCCTCCCGTCCGGAGATCTCGTCCGCGAATCCCTGCGCCGCTTGGGTTGATCCCGCTGCAAGAAGCGGCCCCGATCCGTTCAAAGACAAAAGGTTCGACTTTTTTTCCTCTTCCCGTACGATCTTCCGTTCAATCAGGACAAAAACTCAAACCAAAGGAACCTTCCCCCATGCCCCTTGATAACGCCGAACGCACCCAACTTCTCACCCCTTCCGCCACTCTCGCCATCGATGCCCGTGCCAAGAGCATGAAGGCCGAAGGCCTCGACGTCGTAGGTTTCGGAGCCGGCGAACCTGATTTCGACACACCGGAACACATCAAAGCCGCCGCCATGGGCTCTTTGGATGCAGGCTTCACAAAATACACTCCGTCTTCCGGAATTCCCGAACTTCGCACCGCCATCTCGGAAAAACTCAAAGCCGACAACAACCTTTCTTACGACCCTTCCCAGATCATCGTCACATGCGGAGCCAAGCACGCCTGTTTCAACGCCATTCTCGCAACAGTGAATCCCGGCGACGAGGTCCTGATTCCCGCCCCGTATTGGCTGAGCTATCCGGAAATGGTGCGCATCGCCGGTGGCGAACCCGTCATCGTCCCGACCAAGGCCGAAAACGGCTACAAGCTCACCCCCGAACTTTTCCGCGAATACATGAGCCCGATGACCAAACTGGTCATCATCAACTCCCCCGGAAATCCCACCGGCTCGGTCTATTCTGAAAATGAACTCGCCGCACTGGCCGAAGTCGCCCTCGATGAGGAGATCTACATCCTCTCCGACGAAATTTACGAAAAACTCGTTTATGATGATGTGAAACACTCCTCCATCGCCTCGTTTAGCAAGGATGTGTACAACCTCACCCTCACGGTGAACGGTTTCAGCAAACCGTATGCCATGACCGGTTGGCGACTCGGTTACGTGGCCGCTCCCGTCGCCCTGGCCAAAGCGATTGATTCGATCCAGAGCCACTCGACTTCCCACCCCACCTCGTTCGCCCAAAAGGGAGCGCTTGCCGCCTATCGCGGACCCCAAGATTGCGTGAAGGAAATGGTGAAGGAGTATGACAAGCGTCGTCGGCGTTTCTGCGATCTTCTCGGCCTGATCCCCAAGCTCTCCTTCGTGAAACCTCAGGGAGCCTTCTATATTCTCGTGAATATTTCGAGAACAGGAATGAACTCCACCGAGTTTGCGGAAAAGCTTCTCGAAAAAGAACGCGTCGCGGTCGTTCCGGGCAAGGCCTTTGGAGACGACTCGACGGTTCGCGTTTCGTACGCCACTTCGATCGAACAGATCGAGGAAGGCGTCCGCCGCATCGCCAAGTTCTGCAAATAATTCACTCTCCCTCAGGGAGTTTCACACAAACGGTCGGGCCACCCTTGCGCCCGGATGTCCCCCGTTTTAATATCCCCTCCTCATGAGCATACTCTTCTGGATCACTTTCATCGGAACCATGGCCCTTTCTTTTTGGGCAGCCGCCAAAGTCAAAATTGCCTACGCCAAGGGGAGCCAGGTGCCCGCTTCCTCTGGTCTGACTGGGGCTGAAGCCGCACAGCGCATTTTGGATTCCGCCGGAATCCGCGACGTGGAAATTGTAGAGCAGGACGGCCTGCTGGGGGACCACTACGACCCGACCCATAAACGCCTCGTCCTCTCTTCCCAAAATTTTCACGGACACTCCGCGGCTGCTCTCGGAGTCGCCGCACATGAATGTGGTCACGCCATTCAGCACAAGATCGCCTATGCCCCACTCCAGTGGCGCATGGCTTCGGTCGGTGCCACCACCTTTGCCAGCCAGATTGTGACTTGGCTCCCGCTCCTAGGATTCTTCTCCGGCTTCGGTGGATTCCAGTCCAAAACGTATCTGATGATCATGGTGGCCGGCTGGGGAACGATCATGCTTTTCAACCTCGTCACCCTTCCGGTCGAATTTGATGCATCCCGCCGAGCCCTTCAAATCCTTCCTAAAATGAAGTTCATAGCACCCGGAGAAGAAACCAAGGCCGTCGACAGCGTCCTCCGTGCCGCAGCTTGGACCTACGTCGCCGCCTTCATCACCTCACTCCTTTATCTTCTTTGGCACCTACTCCCTTTGATTGCCGGGCGGCGAAACGACTAAAAACACTATATATTGGGTATTCGAAATCGTTTAAACCAAGTAGTTTGTGTCAGTCACTCAATTCCCCTTGCAAATCCTGAAATTGCTCCTTACTTGTACGGAAAGGAGCCTTGGTCCCCTTATCAAACTTCAAAACCTCATCCTTATCCTGCTGGCCTCCGCATTGATCAGCCAAGCTTTTGCGACTGCGCCCACCTCAGAGACTTTCTCTCACCCTCTGCTGAATCAAATCTATGAAATGCATTCCTTGGCCGAGGCCGGTAACAAGGACGCCACCCGCCGGTTGGTCGCTTGGTTGGAAGAACTGACAGCCGAACAACCCGACAACGGGATCCTGCTCGTTTATCTGGGCAGCGCCTATACCCTTGCCAGCCGGGACGCTTTCATCGGACCTGGAAAACTTCGCTATTTGATGGCCGGTCGGGACTGCATGGATCGGGCCGTCACCATGCGACCCGACGATCCCAATGTCCGCTTCATTCGGGCGATCAACAATTATCACCTCCCCACCATGTTCAATCGCCGCAGCATCGCGCGGGATGACTTTCGAAGACTGGTCGATCAGCTTGCGAAAAATCCGAGCTGCTTGGATTCACTGACCTCGCAGGCTATCTACTACTATGCTGGCCTTTGTTTCGCCCAACTGGAGGAAGAACAAAACGCCCGTAATTCCTGGCAAAAGGGTTTGGATTTAAAAATCTCTGGCCCCCTCACCGCCAAGATCACACAAGAGCTTGATCAGCTGACTCCCACAGCAGCCGGTCAGTGATTCGCCCCCCCGGAAAACCCTATCTTTCGGCCTCGCGCATCCGCCGACGGGTGAGACAACTGGCCTCCTCAATCAGCCAAGCCTACCGTCACCGCCCACTCACCATTGTTGCACTGCTGAAGGGCAGCGTCTTTTTCGTTGTCGATCTCCTGCGAGACCTTCCGGCCGATACAGAGGTCGAATTCTGGAACATCTCAAGCTATCAGGGCACCCGCTCGACGGGGAAAATCCGCGGCCTTCATCATTGCCGGGGAAATTTCCGCGGACGGGATGTCCTCCTCATTGATGATATTCTTGATTCCGGCCTCACCTTGCATCGAACCCGGGCCCACGCCAAAAAATTGGGGGCCCGGAGCGTGGCCATCTGTGTTCTCCTCAACAAGAAACGAAAACGGCTCCGCTCGGTAAAAGCCCGTTGGGTGGGTTTTCCCATTCGGGATGAATTTGTCGTCGGCTATGGCCTCGATCTCGACCAACGCTACCGATCCCTTCCCTCGATCCGCATCCTGCCCGGAGCCTCCTGACCCCCTAAACCTCATCCGAAACACTCAAAGACATCCTGCTGTTTTCAGGATTTTGATGCTTCGGCAATATCCTCGTTCCAGAGCTCCGGCTTGGTCCGAATAAAATCCCCCATCATCTGGATCAATCCCGGCTGATCCAGAATGACCACTTCCACTCCATGCGAGCGAAGAAATTCAGGAGCTCCTGGAAAGTTTACCGCCTCCCCCACCACCACCCGTGGAATTTTAAACTGCACGATCGTCCCGGAACACATGTAACACGGGCAGAGGGTCGAATAGATCACCGTGTCCAAATAGCTCTTTTGCCGGCCGGCATTCATCAGGCAGTCCATTTCCCCGTGCAAAATCGCGCTCCCCTTCTGGACTCGCTGGTTATGCCCGCGCCCCACAATCTTGTCCCCCCGGACCAAAATCGACCCAATGGGGATTCCTCCCTCCGAAAGCCCCTTCTGCGCTTCCGCCTCTGCCTCTTTCATGAACTGGATGTCGTGTGGGGTTTGTTTCATGCGTTATGCCTTGCCGGTAGATTCTCTCACAATGAGCTCGCCCTTCACAAGGACCGGCTTCATCTCCCCCTTATCCTCCCGCACTTTTTTCCAGATTTCAAAACCGGCCCGCCCGAGACTGGAGAACCGAATCGTTGTCAGGGGAATCGCACCGTGTTTGGATAACTCCCCATCCCCCAGGCCCGTAACGCTCATCTCCCCAGGAATTGAAATTCCAGCCGCCAAAATGGCCCGGATCACCCCCGTTGCGACCGCATCGGTCCCGCAAATGACAGCCGTTGGCTTTTCTTTTTTCGCAAGAATCTTTTTCATCTCCTTTTCTGCTTCTTCCGGTTGTAGTCCCACCATCTGTATTCCACCCACAAATGCCATCCCCCTCGCCTTCACTCCCTCCTGAATCCCTTGAAAATGCTCGGCATGACTGCGGGCGGCAGAATGCCCCCCTAAATAGGCAACGCCCCGATGGCCAAGATCATAGAGATGATCGAGAACTAGTTGGGCCGCTCCCCTCATATCCCTCAGCACCCAACTGACCCCCCCACTCCCCTGCCCCACATCGGCTGGATACCTTTCAAAGAAAATCATCGGGAGACCCGCACGGTTGGCCGCTTCCAACGCGGTCGACCGATGCTCAGTGCTGATTCGGGGTAGAAAAAAAATCGCCTCCGCGCCCCTTCCAATCATCGCCCGCACTTGCTCAGCCTCCTCTTTTGCCGTCCGCGCGATCCCCACCAGTACGGCCAATCCCGCCTCCTGAGCCGTCTCGGTCAGTCCCCCTGAAACCATGGCCCCTTCTTCCGAAGCCAGATCGGGAAGAACCAAACCCACCCAACCACTTTGTTTGAGGCGAAGACTTCGGGCCGATTCATTCGGCCAATATCCCCGCTTTTCCGCCTCTGCCCTCACTCTTGCCTTGGTTGCTGCCCCAATATCGGGGGCATCCCTCAGAGCCTTGGAAACCGCCATCACCGAAAGGCCCAAACTCTCGGCCAGATCGCGCAGACGAACTTTCACACCGCTTCAGGATCCTCCGACAAGGCCGCCAAAAACTCCTCCGCGGTTTGGGCGGAGAGTAGTTTCACCCGCACCTCCTCATTCCGAAGCAAACGCGCCATCGCCCCCACCAAAGCCAGATACTCGGTCACCATCCTCCTCGGAGTGCCGATAACAAAAATAAAATGAATTTTTTCGCCGCCGGCCTCAAAGGTCACCCCCTCCACGCTTCGACCCACCGCCAAAACCAAGCGCTTCAGATGATCCGTCCGGGCGTGGGGAAATGCGACTCCATTTCCCAAACTGGTCGCCTCGACACGCTCACGGGCCAGCAACTCGTCGTAAAAGCCCTTAAAATTGATCACCCCCTCGTCTTTTTCAAGAAGAGCTGCCACTTCATGAATCGCCGCAGTCCTTTTGCTGTCCTTCAAATCGAGGAGGATTTGGCCTGGGTGGAGAAGTTCCGACAGCTTCATGGATTTCTCACGCCGGCGGCCCCGCTCCAGCCTAGTTTCTGACGGGCCAATCCATAAAAACCGAATCCAGCCGGATGCATCAGGCGAACTACGTGGCGTGCGATTGCGACCTCCAGTTTTTTTCCGCGCGACAAGCTTCCCACTTTCTTTCCGTCGACACGGAGAATGGCCGCCGGTTCCCCCTCTCCGATGGATAACTCGACCCCCTCCTCTTCTCCCACCACGACGGGCCGTTGTGCCATCGCATGGGCACAGACGGGGGTCAACACCATCGCACGGGCTCTAGGGCTGACCAGCGGTCCTCCGGCAGAAAGTGAATAGGCCGTCGATCCGGTCGGACTCGCAACCAGTAATCCGTCCGCATGATACTCCGTCAAAATCTCCCCGCCGACCTTCACCCTTACCCGGACCATCAAATGCCCCTCACCGGGAGAAACCGAAACCTCATTCAATGCAGACCACATCTTTCCAATTCCGTCTAGACGGGCCGCCAGTACGGAACGTGTGCTTAACCCATACCTACCATTCAGGACACCGGGAAGAACCCGGGCAATTTCATCCGCTTTGATTGAAGTCAGAAAACCAAGCGAGCCCAGGTTGATTCCAAGTAGAGGAACCCCTGAACCCAGAGTCGCCTGGGCCGCGTGCAGCATCGTACCGTCTCCGCCGCCCACTACCACCGCATCAACTCGGCCCCGCAGGGCACGAGCCAGTGCCCCTTCCGAAACCCATTTCGCCTTCACCCCGGTCTGCCGAAAAACCGATTTTAAAATCGTCGCCACGCCGAGCGTCCCAGGTTTTCCACGACGTAGACAAACGACCACATTCCGAATCCTTTTAGCCCTAGGAGAGCGATCACGTGCCATGAGGCACAATTCCCCGAAAAGCCTTACCCCTCAAGAGGATTCCCACTCTTGCGCCCTCGCCCTCCTTCAGTATTGTGATTCTTCCATGGCTAGGTTCCGTCTCAACCACGATATGCCCCGTGCGCAAGGCCTTTATCACCCTTCTCATGAACATGACGCATGCGGGGTCGGTGTGGTGGCCGATATTGGAGGAAAACGTTCCCGCGCCGTGTTGGAGCGGGCCCTCGGTTGCGTCTGCCAACTGGCCCATCGCGGGGCTTTGGATGCGGATGCAAAATCTGGGGACGGCGCCGGTGTTCTCACCCAAATCCCGTTCAAAATGTTCCGACGGGAAGTGGAAAAACTTGGCCACCGCCTTTACGGAGAAGGAGACCTCGGTGTCGGCTTCTTCTTTCTCCCTGCCAAGGACAATTACGCACAAGCCCACATCCGTCGCATTTCCGAGGAAGTCATCACACGGAGGGGCTTGGTTTCGCTCGGTTGGCGGGTCGTCCCCGTCAATCCCCGCATTCTCGGCGAAAAGGCCGCTTTGTCCGCCCCCCGGATTGAACAACTCCTCGTTGCACGTCCGGATTCGAAAAAACTCTCGGACGATAACTTCGAACTAGCCCTTTTCCTTGCCCGTAACGAAATCGAACACCGCTGCGCCGCCGACCGTACCCCCCCGTTTTACATCCCGTCCTTTAGTTCCCGAGTCATCGTCTACAAGGGCATGCTCACGGGAACGCAGCTCAAAAGCTTTTATCTGGATCTTCAGGACCCCGCCTACGAAACCGCCCTCGCGGTTTTCCACCAACGCTACAGCACGAACACCTTCCCGACTTGGCCCCTCGCCCACCCCTTCCGCATGCTTGCCCACAACGGAGAAATCAACACTCTCCGCGGAAACCGCCACTGGGTTCACGCCCGTGAAGCCGACCTTTCCCATCCCGGTCTCAACCCTGCCGACCTCCCCCTCCTTCACCCCATCATCCAACCCGGAGGTAGCGACTCCTCCGGTCTCGATAATGCCTTCGAACTTCTCTCCATCTCGGGCCGGGGGCCGTTGCATGCCATGCTCATGCTGGTGCCATCTGCCTTCCGTTCCGAGGGCACTCTCACCCCGGAAGTCCGGGCTTTTTACGAATACCACGAATGTCTGAACGAACCTTGGGACGGCCCCGCCGCCCTTGCCTTTAGTGATGGACGGATCGTAGCCGTCTGCCTCGACCGCAACGGACTCCGCCCCGCCCGCTATAAAATCACCAAGGACGGGCTGTTTGTCATGGGCTCGGAAGTCGGCATCGGTGACATTCCGGAAAAATCCGTCATCGAGAAGGGGCGGCTCGCCCCAGGCGAAATGATTGCCGTCGACACGATCAACAAAAAACTTCTCCGGAATGCCGACATCAAAAATTTCGCCGCATCGGAAAAACCCTACGGGGATTGGGTGACATCAGGCCTCCGCACCCTTCCCCCCTCTCCCGCCCAACTCCCTTCCGTGCCGACCGATCTCACCCCCACTATGCTCTCCTTCGGTTACAGCGAGGAAGAACTCAAGGTCATCCTCCTACCGATGATCCAGAAAGCCGAAGAAGCCACCGGATCAATGGGCGATGATGCCGCCCTCGCGGTATTTTCCCGCCGGCCCCGGCTTTTGTATCAATATTTCCGCCAACTTTTCGCTCAGGTCACCAATCCGCCGATCGACCCGATCCGGGAAAAGCTCGTCATGTCCACCACCGTTTACCTCGGTACCCGGCCCAACTGGCTCACGGATGGGCCTGACCATGTCCGTCTTCTTCGACTCGATTCCCCTGTGATCGCCCCCTCGGAGCTTTCGCATATTCTCAATCATCCGGAATCTTTCCTTCGATCCAAAACGATTTCCGTCCTTTTCCCCGTGGCCGGTGGACCTGATGCATTTAAGAAACGCCTCCAGGAAATCAGTCAGGAGGCCATTCAGTCCATTCAGGAAGGCGTTTCCATCCTTAACCTTTCCGACCGGGGAACCAATCCAACTCATTCGGCCCTGCCCATGCTCTTGGCGGTCTCGTCCGTCCACCACAGCCTGATTCGCGCCGGCCTGCGTATGCGCGCTTCCCTGATTGCAGACACCGCCGACTGCCGCGACGTTCACCATTTTGCCTGCTTGCTGGGCTTCGGCGCATCCGCTGTCTCTCCTTATCTCGTCTGGGAACTCGCCGCTCGCTGGCAGACGGATGGCTCCCTCCCCGATTTCGATGCAGCCAAAATCATCAACTCCTACCGGCAGGCCATCGATAAGGGCCTGTTGAAAATCATGTCGAAGATGGGGATTTGCATGCTGACCAGTTACCACGGCAGCCAGCTGTTCGAAGCGGTCGGGCTGGGTCATGAACTGATCCGGGACCACTTCACCGATACTCCCTCTCAGATTGGAGGCATCGACCTGAAGGAACTTGCCCATGAAACCATCCGGCGCCATGCCGAAGGATTAGCCGCTGCGGGCGCTGAACGTCTGCCCGATGCCGGCCTTTACCGCTGGAGGCGCGACGGGGAAATGCATGCCATCACCCCTCCGGCGATCCAAGCCCTCCAGGCTTTCGTAGGACTCAAAGGTGCCGACCAAAAAAACCAACCCGCCCAGTACCATGCCTATGTCGATGCCCTGAATAAAAATACCCCGATCACCATCCGGCATCTCCTCCGCTTAAAACAGGGCCGTACTGCGATTTCCATCGAGGAAGTGGAACCGATCGAGGATATTCGGCGTCGGTTCACCACGGCCGGTATGTCGATGGGGGCACTCTCCCCGGAAGCCCACGAGGCCCTGGCGATTGCGATGAACCGGATCGGCGGAAAGTCCAATTCCGGGGAAGGCGGGGAAGATCGCGCCCGTTTTGCCACCATGGAAAACGGGGACTCAAAAAACAGCCGGATCAAACAGGTGGCTTCCGGCCGGTTTGGTGTCACCGCCGAATATCTGGCCAGCGCCACAGAATTGGAAATCAAGATTGCCCAAGGGGCCAAGCCTGGCGAAGGCGGCCAACTCCCCGGCCACAAGGTCTCTCCGCTCATCGCCACCCTCCGCCGATCCACTCCAGGGGTCATGCTCATTTCGCCCCCTCCCCATCACGACATTTACAGCATTGAGGACCTGGCCCAGTTGATTTACGACCTCAAACAGGTGAATCCCCGGGCCAAGATCTGCGTCAAACTCGTAGCCGAAGCTGGGGTCGGCACCATTGCTGCAGGCGTGGCCAAAGCCCATGCCGATGTGGTCCTCATCGCCGGACATGACGGCGGTACCGGAGCCTCTCCCCTCTCCTCGATCAAATACGCCGGCAGTCCTTGGGAACTCGGCGTGGCCGAGACTCAGCAGGTTCTTCTTCTCAACGGACTTCGCAACCGCATCACTCTTCGGACCGACGGAGGGATCCGCACCGGGCTGGATATCGTCATCGCCGCCCTGCTCGGGGCAGAGGAATTCAATTTTGGCACCACCGCCCTGATCGCCCTGGGTTGCGTTTTTGTCCGTCAATGTCACCTCAACAACTGTCCCACCGGCGTCGCCACACAGGATGACAAGTTCCGCGCCAAATTTCGCGGCACTCCGGAGGCCGTAGTCGACTTTTTTAACGCCGTGGCCCAGGACGTGCGCGAAATCCTTGCCTCCCTGGGCGTTCGCAAGCTGGACGAAATCATCGGCCATCCTGAACTTCTCGAAACTTTTGTTCCAGAAAACCATCCCAAGGCCGCCATGGTCGACCTGCATCCTCTTCTCACTGTTCCCGATATCGATCCCTTGGCTCCCCGTCACCATACCTGGGAACGGAACGATAAACTGGAAGACCAACCAATGGATGCCCGCATTCTTCAGGATGCCAAGGATGCCCTATCGAAAAAACGGAAGGCCAAACTTTCGTATAAAATCAACAATTCCCACCGTTCGGTCGGGGCCCAGCTCAGCGGTGAAATTGCCTACCGCTACGGGGATGAGGGACTGCCCGATGGCAGCATCACCATTAAATTCGACGGCTCCAGCGGACAATCGTTCGGCGCCTTTCTGGTCAACGGGGTGAAAATCACCCTGCAGGGGGAAGCCAACGACTATGTCGGCAAGTCTATGTCCGGCGGAGAAATTATTTTGGTCCCTGCCAAGGGCGCCTCTTTCGATCCTTCCCTGAATTCCATCTGTGGCAACACCTGCCTGTACGGAGCCACTGGTGGAAAACTTTTTGCCTATGGACAGGCCGGAGAACGGTTTGCGGTACGCAATAGCGGCGCCACGGCTGTGATTGAAGGGGTGGGCGACCATGCCTGTGAATACATGACCCGGGGCACGGTCGTTGTTCTGGGGCCGACCGGAAAGAATTTCGGCGCCGGAATGTCCGGTGGAATCGCCTATGTTCTGGACGAGGATGGGGTGTTCGAAAAACGCTACAACTCAGGCATGGTCGGTCTGGAACGACTTTCCGGCGACGAAGACTCCAAAAACCTCCAGGCAATCATCTATCAACACCTAGAGGCCACCGAGAGCCGGAAGGCGAAGGAAATCCTCGCGAAATGGGACCAGTACTCACCAAAGTTCTGGAAGGTGATTCCCCATCCCCCCGTCTCCACCCTGCCTCCGAATTTGGCGCCAGTTGCCACCGCAACCGCCAAGGCATAGGAAAAACAATTCTGAGCCTGGGGAAATTACCTTCCCCTTTTTTCTTCATGAAAAAGGTGTTTCTCCTCCTACCCATCCTGATAGGTACGGCATGGAGTGCATCGGAAAACACTCAAAGCCCTGAATTTATCGAAAAACTTATCCGCCAGATGACGGTTCAGGAAAAAGTCGGGCAACTCAATCTGGTCAACGACTTCAGCAACGACCTGAAATTGACAGGACCTCAGGCCCAAGGAAAAGCCAACCCTGCCCTCACCAATCTTCGAAACGGGGAAATCGGCGCCATGTTGAATGCTGGGGGTGTCACCCGCATCCGCGAACTACAGAAGATTGCCGTTGAACAGAGTCGTCTCAAAATTCCCCTGCTTTTCGGACTCGATGTCATTCACGGATATCAGACAATGTTTCCCATTCCCTTGGCCGAAGCCGCCTCTTGGGATTTGGCAGCCATCGAACGTTCGGCCCGCCTCGCGGCGATCGAAGCCACCGCCGCAGGAGTCCACTGGACTTATGCCCCCATGGTGGACATCTGCCGAGATCCTCGTTGGGGACGGATTATGGAAGGTGCCGGGGAAGATCCGTATCTGGGGGCCAAAATTGCCGCTGCCCGAGTCCGTGGGTTTCAGGGAAAGTCCATGCAAGACCCCGAATCCCTCGCTGCCTGTGCCAAGCATTACACCGGGTATGGTTTTGCGGAAGCCGGTCGGGACTACAACACGGTGGATGTCAGTGGGGCCACTCTCCACAACGTAATTCTTCCCCCCTTTCATGCGGCCGCCGATGCAGGAGTAGCCACTTTCATGAGTTCCTTTAATGAGCTCAATGGAGTTCCGGCCGTGGCGAACCGCGACCTTCAGCAGACTATTCTTAGGGAAAAGTGGGGATGGCGCGGAATGATGGTCACGGATTGGAACGCCATCCGCGAACTGATGGCTCACGGCTTCGCTTTTACCCCAAAAGAGGCAGCTCAACTCGCTTTCGCTGGGGGAGCAGATATGGACATGTGTTCACGATTGTTTTCAGAAGAACTGGAACCTCTTTTGGAAAACAAAAAGATTTCAGAAAAGGAACTCGATGAAAAAGTCCGGCGGGTTCTCCGACTAAAACAGGATCTTGGCCTGTTCCGTGACCCTTATCGTGGAATCTCTCCTGAAAGAGAAAAAACAAAGATTGGAACTCCCGAAGCCCGACAAAACTCCCGGAACATCGCTGTAAAATCCGCCGTTCTCCTCAAAAACAGCGGGATTCTCCCCCTTTCCACCGATCTTAAATCCTTGGCCGTCATCGGCCCCTTGGCGGACGACCATAATAGTCCACTCGGAAACTGGCGGGCTGAAGCCATTCCGAATTCAGCCGTCTCCCTGCTCGAGGGCTTGCGAACCGCCCTTCCCAAAACCGAGATTCTTTATGCCGAAGGGTGTCCTCTCATCATCGGCGAGGCCAACCCCCTGCAGAACCTGAAACTCGCCGGAGATGTCCGCACGGGCTTTCCCGAAGCCATCGCTGCCGCACAAAAAGCGGATGCGGTCGTACTATGCATCGGGGAACATGGATTCATGACGGGCGAGGGCCGCAGTCGAACCTCCCTTGGGCTACCCGGAGCCCAAAACGCCTTGGCGGATGCCGTTCTTCAGGCCAACCCAAGAACAGTCGTTGTTGTGATGACTGGACGACCTCTGATTCTTACTGATTTGGATGCCAAGTTTCCTGCGATCCTTCTGGGGTGGCATTTGGGCTCGGAAGCCGGCCATGCCCTGACTGATCTGCTTCTAGGAAAGATTTCACCCTCCGGTCGTCTTCCGGTCTCTTTCCCAAGAAGCTTGGGCCAGATCCCGATCTATCATAACCGGAAAAATACAGGACGCCCGGCGAACGGAGAGGATGCCCTTTTTGTGTCCCGCTATACCGACTGCCCAAATGACCCCTTGTATCGGTTTGGGTACGGGCTCTCGTACAGCCGGTTTACCCTTTCCGACCCGATGGTCACCCCAAAGAATCTTTCTGACGGAAAACCGGCCCAAGTCACTCTGACCATAAAAAAT
>Ga0214921_10005802_pt1 | contig 17246 bp, 8 predicted proteins | sample LL1505_MetaG_FD_177992 | JGI IMG/M metagenome (GOLD analysis project Ga0214921, IMG submission 177992) | Freshwater microbial communities from Lake Lanier, Atlanta, Georgia, United States - LL-1505 | ecosystem: Environmental > Aquatic > Freshwater > Lake | place: USA: Georgia | collected 2015-05-28
GCCAGTAGGATGCCGGGGGTGGTGGCGTAGCTGGCGTCGAATTCGCGACCGCCGGCAAATTTAACGATGAGGCCGTCGGAAATATGGAGAACGGTCTTGGGCTTGATGGGATCGCTCGTGAGGATTTCGCCGATGCTGGTGTCCTGATCTGCGTTGGGCTTCATCAGACGGCGGGTGTTGTCAACACTGCCAATGGCAAGGGAGGCGCAGCAGCCGTAGATTCCGAGGTCGGGATCGCTCGTCATGGAGCCCAGATTGATCAGCTTGGTCGTCTTGTCCGTTAAGATCTTGGTGTAGTAGGACCAGTAAGGGATTTTGTCGGAAGATTTGGAAAGGTTGGAGGCAGGCATGCCGTCCATAAGGGATGGCTGGAACTTCAGGTCGCCGTAAATGAGCTGCCCCATGGTTGGATTGAAGTAAGGGGTCGTATCAGGATCCCAACCGAGGCCGGAAATGTCGGAGCGCGGGCTGGCCTGGACCGCCCGGATTTGAACCTGGCCGGGCTCCTTGCGCAGGGGGTAACCGGAGAGAATCATGTCCTTTTCCTGTTTGTCCCAAAGCGTGATCTGGTCGGGTTTTAGTCCGGTCGAAACCAGACTGGCGGTGACAGCATCGGTTAGGACGCGGCGGGTGCTGGTTCGGCCATCGCCCCGGGCGTTGATTTTGATGGCGATGATGTCATCCGGACCGATGCCCAGAGATTTCCACGCATCAGCGGAGGTGGATTTACCGGTCAGTGCGGTCAGAAGAGAGGAGAGGGCTTTTTTGACGCCTTCGGGGTCTGGGTTGTAGTTGTTGAGGAGAGAGGGATTTTCCAGATAGGCCACGCGGGATTTGGAACCTGAATCTTGGGCGTGAAGGGAAACGGCAAAGAAAAGGATATAGGAGATTCGATATAGAATATGGGAGAGGAAGGGGCGTAAAATTGATGAGCTCATGAAGTTATTAAGATGGGGGAAAGGAGGGATTTGAGCAACTAGGGGGAAAGGGCTTGTGGAGTGGCGGTGGGTCGGGAGAACGGAAGGGATGGGGTTTTCTACAGAGACCATAGAAAAGGTGAGGCGAGCCTGCGATCTGGTGGAGGTGGCGGGTTCGTATGTTCAGCTGAAGAGGATGGGGTCGAATTTCCGGGGTTTGAGTCCGTTCAAAAAGGAGAAGACGCCCTCCTTTTACATCCATCCCGACAAGCAGTTTTTCAAATGTTTCAGTTCGGGATCGGGCGGGGATGTCTTCCGCTTCATCATGATGATGGAGGGGCTGGATTTCCCCTCAGCCGTCCGGAGGCTGGCGGAGAGGGTGGGTGTGCCGGTGGAGGAGGATGGAGGCGGTAGTAGCGGCGGAGACGGGAGAAGCGGGGCGGAGCGGGAGAGATTGCGGCAAATTCACGCTTCGTTGGCTCTGCATTGGCGGGATCTTTTGGCGAGCGACCCATCGGCTGAGGCAGCCCGGGCTTATCTGAAGGAAAGGGAGATTCCCCAAGAGTGGATCACGAGGTTCGGTTTGGGGTACGCTCCGGCGGCCTGGACGGCGACGTTGGATTGGGGAAAGAAGAACGGGTTTACGGAAGAGGAGATGATTGCGGCAGGGTTGGCGTTGAAAGCGCAGTCGGGTCGGGTGTACGACCGTTTTCGGAATCGTCTGATGTTTCCCATTCTGGATGAGGGGGGAAGAGTGATCGCCTTCAGCGGTCGGGTGCTGGCCGGAGCCGCGCCAGAAGAGCCGAAGTATGTGAATTCTCCCGAAACGATTTTGTTCAAGAAGGGCCGGGTGTTGTTCGGTTTTGACCGGGCGCGGCGGGCGATGGCGGAAGCGGGGCGGGCGATTGTCTGTGAGGGGCAGCTCGACGTGTTGCGGGCGCAGGCGGCGGGTTTTCTCGAGACGGTGGCTCCGCTGGGGACGGGATTCACCGAAGATCACGCCAAACTGATTGGAAGATTTGCGAAGGAGATCGTGATCTGTCTGGATGCAGATGCGGCGGGGGATCGGGCGGCGGGAAGGTTGGGGGGAGTGTTGTTGGAGGAGGGGCAGGGTTGGGGAGGGTTAGCCAAAGCGGATCTGGGCGTGAAGGTGGTTCGGCTTCCAGCGGGGGACGATCCGGATTCCTTGATTCGGAAGGGGGGAGCGGAGGCGTTTCGTGTGAAGCTGGATTCGGCGGTCGATTTTCTGGATTTCTTTGTGGATTGGCAGACGCAGCAGGAAGGAGCGACACCGTCCGGGCGTAGAAGAGTGGTGGAGGCGGTGGCTGGTCTGTTGGGGCGGGTGGAGAGTGCGGTGAGCCGGGCTGGGTTGGTCGCGAAGGCGGCCTCGCGTCTCGGGCTGGGCGAAAATTTGGTGATGGAGGAGGTGGAGAAGTCGAGGGGGAACGCGGCGAAGATCGCGGCACGATCGGAGAGTCGCGAAGAAATCAAAGTTCTGGCGAAACCTTTGAGCGTGCATCCGGTGATGCGGGAGCTTTTTCTTTTGGTGCTGGGGCAGCCGGGAAAATTCCCGGAAATGGAAAGACGGGTGGACGAGCTGTGGCTGAAGAATCTAGGCGGGGAGGAGCTTTATCTGAAAATCCGGGATCTGTACCGGAACGATCTCTGGACCGGGTTGGGCGACTTGCTGCCGCAGTTAACCGCGGAGGAGCAGGATTTTGTCACGGGTCTGGAGGCGGGGGTGTGGGAAAAGACGATTGAAGAGGATTGGGACGGAGCTCTGGAGAGGCTGGCGAGCCGTTTGGAAGAGGACTTTTTGAGGCGTGAGGCGGAGAGATTATCGGCCCGGCTGAGGGCGATGGGCCAGGGCGATCCGGATGCGGTGGAAGTCCTTCGGCAGCAAGGGGAACTGCTCAAGAGAAGGGCGCGTTTGACACAAGGGGCATCGAAAGCTAACTCTTAATGTTTACCCTCATGCCTAAAACGAAGATTTTATCCCTGATTTCAGCGTGAAGAAAGTCGCCAAAAGCAAGCCCTCCAAAGCTCCGAAACTGGCTCCTTCCCGAGCCAAGGTGAAGATGCAGGCGGAGGAACCCGTTAGTCCGGAAGGGCCTACGGAAGCTGATTTAGCCGCTGCGGAAGCCGAGGTGAAAGAAGCTGTTAACGGTGCGCCCACGGTCGAAAACAACGGGTTGGGCATCTGGGCTCAGAGCCCGGAAAAGCAGGAGCGTCTGCGTGAGTTGATCAAACTGGCCCGTGAACAGGGCTATCTGACTCATGACGATCTTCATGAGGCATTGCCTGATACGGTGACGAAACCGGATCAGGTTGAGGGCGTTCTGGTTTTTCTGCGCAATTTTGAAATCGATGTCATTGAGGCCAGTGAGGTTGATGCCTACAAGAAACCGGCCCGCGAAGAGGATGGCAGCGAGGTGGTGGTGGTCGAAGACAAGGTCGAGAAGCTCGACATCCTGGATGATCCGGTGCGGATGTATCTCCGGCAGATGGGGCAGGTGCCGCTCCTGACGCGCGAACAGGAAGTGGAAATTTCCAAACGGATTGAGGAGTCGGAAATTGGTGCGGTCAATCATCTGCACAAATTTGGGTTTATCGCGAAGGAGTACATTTCGTTGGGTGAAAAGCTGCTGAACTCCCGGGAGCGTTTCGATCGCGTCATTCAGGACAAGAAGATCGAGGGTCGGGAGAAATACATGACGGGATTGAAGACCCTGGTCAAACAGCTCCAGGGCACGCACGAGAAGGCACACAAGGTTTACGCCCGGATGCCTGCGGCAAAATCGGCGGTGGCCAAGAATCGTGTGCTGAACGAACTGGGCAAGATGCAGGCAGCGGCAGAAAAACTTTTCGTCAAATTTTTCTTCAAACAGAAGGTATTGGAGGAATTTATCGCGGTGTGCGACCACATCCACCGTCAGTTCCAGGAAAAGACCTCAGAGCTGGAGTCGCTCCATAAGTCCAAGTCACGCAGCCGGCCGAACGATGTTCGGAAAAGAACGTTGAAAGAGGAGATTGAGGAGCTGGAGCATTCGGCTCGCCTGACCAAAGACGAATTTTTTGCTCATCACCGGGACTTGCGGGAATGGGTGCGAAAGGCGATGCGGGCCAAGACCGAGATGGTGGAGGCCAACCTGCGTTTGGTGATTTCCATCGCCAAGAAGTATACGAACCGAGGTCTTTCGTTCCTGGATCTGATTCAGGAAGGAAACATGGGCTTGATGAAGGCGGTAGAGAAGTTTGAGTACCGCCGGGGTTACAAGTTCTCGACCTATGCGACGTGGTGGATCCGTCAGGCTATCACGCGGAGTATTGCGGATCAGGCCCGGACGATCCGTATTCCGGTCCATATGATCGAGACGATCAACAAGCTGATGCGCGTGCAGAAGCAGTTGGTGCAGGAGTTTGGTCGGGAACCCACGCCGGAAGAGGTGGCGGAGGAGACGGGCATGCCGGTGGAGCGGGTGCGGGCGGTGTTGAAGATGGCTCAGCAACCGATTTCGCTTCAGGCCCAAGTAGGGGACAGCGACGACACGACCTTTGGGGATTTCATCGAGGACAAGTCAGCGGAGAACCCGTCGGACATGACGGCCTATTCGATGCTGAAGGAGAAGATTAAGGATGTGCTCGACAGTTTGACCGATCGGGAGCGTGCGGTTTTGGAACAGCGCTTCGGGTTGGTAGACGGATATTCGAGGACGTTGGAAGAGGTGGGGCGCCAGTTCAAGGTGACCCGAGAACGTATTCGTCAGATCGAAGCGAAGGCCTTGAGGAAGATGCGGCATCCGACTCGGATCCGGCATTTGCGCGGGTTTCTAGAGAACGAGCATCAGCTTTAGGAAGATTGCGGCCTGTGGGAAACAGGCTGATAGGGGGACTTGAAATGGGGGGACGGGGGATTAAAGTCATCTTTTCATTGGGGGTATAGCTCAGTTGGTAGAGCGTCTCGTTCGCAATGAGAAGGTCAGGGGTTCGAATCCCCTTACCTCCAAAGCGAAGCGTGGAGATAAAAATTAAAAAATCCGTGGAACGGGAAATCAGGATGGATCTGGGGAAGGTTTGAGGGGGAGCAATACCCTTACCTCCAAAGCGAAGCGTGGAGGTAGAAAATCGGGTGGCTAAAGGTTTGTCCAACCGGGGGCGGTTTTCTGAAGATACTTTTTGAGGCTTTCCCAGGCAGCGGTATCACGTTTTTCTTCCGATTCGATACGTGAGCGGAGCCACCAGAAATACGAAGGGGCATCCGGACGTTCGGTGACTTTTTCCAATACAACTCGTGCGCCCGTGAGATCGCCATTTTTCCGGCGGGTTTCGGCTAGGACATAAGCGGCTCCATAATCACGGGGGCTACGGTACCAGCGGGCTTCGGCCTGAGCGGGAGGGCAGGGTTCATCCGGAAGGGTGGGGGAAGAAATAAACTTTTCCGTGAGTTCCAGCGCTTCCCGGGTTTTTCCGGACTTTGCCCTTAACTGGGCCAATATCAGCCATCCGGATGACCACCATTCCGGATGGGATTCAAGAGTTGGCTCGAGTGTTCCGGGTTCGCCTTTTCTGGACCAGCTGACAAAGAGGCTTCTCAGGGATGTTTCGTTCCATCCATTTAGGCCGGGGTTTCGCACCAAGAGGGCGGCGAGGGTTGGGCGGAAGATATCTGGATTGAGGTTGTTTATGTAGAGCGAGAGCAGCCGGGGTTGGTTTTCGATCAGGGGAAGAATCTGGCTTTCGAGCGCGGGGGAGACGGTGCTCATTCGGCTCATGTGTTCGAGAACCTGTTCAGGGCCATGATCTCGATCGAGGCAGTGTTCGGCGCGAAGGAGAGCCTCCCGATACGCTTCGACGGCATAGTTTGGGTTGTTGGGTCGGAGCTCGGTCCAAGCGGTGGCCTGATCCAGTGGAATTGAGAGAAGGTAGGGCTCCAGCCAATTCTGAATGGCGAATTCACGTTGGGCCTCAGCCTCGGTGTTGTTGAAAAAAAGCAGGGCTTTTCCATGCAGAAAGCGGAGAGCCTGGTCCGCGGGTGCGGCGGAGAGTCCAAGCTCGGATTCGGAGAGCCCTAGGTCGACATTGTCGGCTTTCCAGGCTTCTGCGACTCCTGTCTTGGCGCGTTCGATTGCGGCCGTGACGGGCCAGTTCGATCGGCTCATCAACCCGATCGTCCAGGATAGACCGATGAGAAAAACACCGACTCCAAGTCCGCGAATCAAAAATCTTTCCCAGGTTGGAGTAGGCTCGTCTACGGAGGAGGAAGGTTTCCGGCTTACGATCATTCCTGCGACCATGAGCATGGGCCACACCGTGCCAAAACGGTGACCGGGGACGTCGACCAACCCATGCAGGGCAAAAGCGATCAGAGTGGATAAACCGGCTGATCGGGTGACCCAACCTTCGGGATTTTTTCCGGGTCCCGCCTGGCGAAGAAAGAGGAATATGCCAAAAAGGAGAATAAGAGTCGCCGGTAGGCCATATTCGCAGGCGAACCAAAGCCAGTCGCTTTCCGGATGAAGAGCGATGGACTGGGTGGCCGCGGTGCGAGTGCGATAGCGGGGGAAAAGAGATTCAAAATTCCCCGGACCGACGCCGAGCCAAGGATGGGCAAGGAGAAGATCCAAGGCGTCCCGTTGCAAGAGCAGGCGAAAATTCCAATCCACCGTATCGCGAACCGTCTCCGGGGATTCCGCTTCCGCCAGAGATTGATTTTTTTTCGTCTGCTCGATAGAGGCTTTCATACGTTCCAGAGGTTTGGCACCAACGAAAAGAAGGGCGGTGGTTGCGAGAATTGTGGCGCCTAATAGTCCTAGGCCCACACGTCGCTCCGGTCCGACGATAGATTGCCCAATGGCCCACAAGGTGGTTCCGATAAAAAAGACGGACAAGCCACCACGTGAACTGTTGGCAGCAAGGCAGGTGAGGATGCCCCCTAAAGCGAGAATGGAAATTCCCGCCTCCATCCATTTCTTTTTACGGAAATCGGCGAGGAGCGTTCCGCACAGAAGAATACCGGCCATGGCGAGCCAGTTGGACATGTGATTGGTGTTGGGAAAAATTCCATACGCGTTCGGTGTGGTAAAGGGGAAGGGCCAGTGTTGATTGCGTGCGATTAATGATAGGATTCCGACGGCCGCAACAAACCATCCATAGGAACGGAAAATCCATCGGCGTTTTTTTTCTTCGAAAGGTATGGTTGTAAGCCAAATCAACCATGCAAGAGCCGAAAAGAGCATGGCGACTGACTCAAAGGATAGGCCTGAGTTTGATAAATTTATTTTAAACTCATCACAATAAACAACTTGCATAGATGAAAAAATGGAAATGAAGATTAGTAGGGAGGCAGTGGCCAAAAGAGTTTTATTTAACGGCAATTTAGCTCGGATAAATATCATGCATAAAGAGTTAACCAATAGGAATATGCATAATGATAAATGAGTGCTTATTCCACCGAAAAGGCATGAAAGAAATGCAATTGAAATAGCTAAATAATTGTACGTCATATACTTAACAAATTAATCATCATGAAATCACAACATTTAAATGTAATATAGGTTCATCCACAGGGAGTTATTCATTTTGTAACAAATTTGTCATAATTTGACTCTTGAGAAATTTGAAAACTAGTATTATATTTCAAACATGAATAAACAACCATGGGTTACGGTTTGTGGATTGGTTTTCAGTTTACTTGTTTTGGCGCCCAATACCCAAGCGCAAACCGCTAGGACAAAAACAACAACTCCCGTTTCATCCAAAACAACTGCACCAGCCCCTGTTAAAGTACTCAGCAATAAATAAAATCGTTTGAACAAAGGATACATTCATCAGTCTAAAACAATAGATACCGATTTATGATGGATTTTCTGACCAGTAAATATTCCCGTATGCTTCGTCTTTTTTTACCCTTGTTTTTGTTGCCTATGTTGGCAGCTGCGCAGGGCATAGGCGGAGCTCAAATCTATGGTCAGGCTGTAATTCAGGATTTTGAAAATGGTTCGGTAAATGACCTCTTGCGCACTGCGGCCGGTTGGTCGACGACGGATCAGTACAACGATGCCAATGATCCAACTCGGAGCGATGGTTATCTTTCTGATGGCAGTAGTATCATTGCCACGATCGGTGGATGGTACACTTCTTCCGCGAAATATCCTTTGACCTACCATTTTGATCAGGGATCAAGCGATCGAATCGTTTTCGAGTGGACCCAGTTGATCACTCCTTCTGATCCAGGCGTCTCCGGGGCTTCGGATCGTTTCGGTTGGGAATTTAAGGACAGTGCCGGACAGACTCTCTTCTCCTTCAAGCTCGTTCAGTTTGTTGATACGAACGGAAACGGAGATTGGGATCCTGCATCGAATGGCAACCCGGCTGAGCCCCTGGCGACTCCGGCTGACGATCAAGATGGTGGGAATCCGCTTTTTGTCCCGAACAAGCTGCTGGTTGTTGGATTTGACTCTTCGGGCAATCGTCTCCCCACTTCTGAAATGGCCAACTATGTCCAAGTTGAGCGTGGTAGTTGGTATAAGTTCAAGATCATTGCCGATCTCAAAAACAAAAAATGGCATGCTCAAATTCAAAATGGCGCATCTTACTCCACTCTGACTACCCCTGAGGGGGCCTCCATTCCTGCTGGAGCCGGAAGCTTGAATCAGATGTCGGTTGTATGGGAGCTCAACGATACAACCCATGATGGAGACCTTTACTCCATGGGGGGAACAAATCAGATGCTTTTTGATGATTTGAAAATTTCTGGAAGGAAGGTCGTAACTCTCGGTCTGATAGTTCCTGCCACGGCACCTTATGACGGAGCGGTCCGCAGAGCCACAGTGAGCCAAGATCCTGCCGGGGTTGCCGTTGTCTCTTATTCCGTTCGCGATTCCAACGGTAATTACAACGCGCTCAGCAACCTTCCTCGGGATGCTGGCCAATACCGGGTCAGCGTCAGTGTGAGTAGTCCTTATTTTGCGGTTTCGGCATCGGATCCTGTAAGTACTGATTCGCAGACGTTGAGCGGTGACTACCGCATCACGACCAAGTCCGTCAGCATCACCGGCTTGACAGCGAACGACAAAGCTTACAACGGGACCGTTTACGGCAGCTTGAGTGGAACGCCGAGTCTTGCGGGGGTTGTTCCTGGAGATGCTGTTTCCCTTGTGGGGACACCCAATGTTCAGTTTGCCACGATGGCCGTCGGCACGGGAATTGCTGTAAGTATCAACGGTGGGTTCAGCTTAACCGGTGTTCAAGCAGCCAATTATCAACTTACCCTTCCTACCTTTGTCGCCAATATATATAAGGCGGATCCGATCGTAAGAGCTCCAGCTGCCTCAAATATAAACTACGGTCAGACCTTGGCTGGGTCCGCGTTTATTGGAGGATCATCTAGCGTGGCAGGAGCATTTGCCTGGAGGACTCCCTCGGCGGTTCTATCGGCTGGAACTAGCAGCCAAGATGTGGTGTTTACGCCTTCAGACACGGCCAACTACAACGCAGTGACGACTTCGGTGAGTGTGACCGTCAACAAGGTCACTCCGACGATCACAGCAGTCCCTGTGGCTAGTGATATCGTCTATGGACAGAATTTGGGCTCCTCAATTTTAAGCGCTGGAGCAGGCAGCGTGGCTGGAAACTTTGCTTGGACGACGCCCTCGACAGTTCTTGCCGCTGGAAACAGAACTCAGGGCGTGACATTCACGCCTTCGGACGCGGCGAATTACAATTCGGTGACGACTTCCGTTGGGGTCAAGGTCAACAAGGCAGTACCGACCATCACAACAGCTCCCACGCCTAGCGTCATCACCTATAATGCGACACGGACTTTGGCGAATGTTGGGTTGAGCGGAGGAGTTGGGAGTGTGCCTGGAATCTTTTCTTGGCAAAATTCTGCGACGGTTCTGGTAGCTGGAACCAGCACCCAAAGGGCAGTCTTCAATCCTTCTGAAAATTCGAATTACGAGTCCGTTACGATCGATTTGAGCGTGACGGTCGATAAGGCAACTCCGTTGATTTCGCAGACTCCGACGGCTGGCACGATTGTTTACGGACAGAATTTGGGTTCCTCGATCCTTACCGGGGGTGTTGGCACAGTGTCAGGAAATTTTGTTTGGACGAATCCATCCTTGGTTCTGCCTGCCGGAAACACGCCGCAAGAGGTGACCTTCCGGCCGGATGATCAGGCGAATTACAACACAGTGACAGCTTCCCTTTATGTCAGGGTCAATAAGGCTACTCCGACAATCACGACGATTCCGATGGTGGCCCCATTGACCTATGGGCAGACGTTGACTGAATCTAGTTTAACGGGAGGGGAGGCTAGTGTGGCGGGAAGCTTTGGATGGACAACGGCTTCGACGAAGCCTTCTGCCGGGTCGAGCAGCCAAAGTCTGACATTCACCCCATCCGACACCGCGAACTTTAACCCCGTGACGACATTGGTAACAATCTCGGTTGAGAAAGCCACGCCGGTCATGTCGACCATTCCGACATCCAGTCAGATTAACTACGGACAGACGCTCGATTCGTCCTCTCTGAGCGGAGGAGTAGCAAGCGTGGGAGGCAGGTTTGCCTGGAGGACTCCCTCGGCGGTTCTATCGGCTGGAACTAGCAGCCAAGATGTGGTGTTTACGCCTTCAGACACGGCCAACTACAACGCAGTGACGACTTCGGTGAGTGTGACCGTCAACAAGGTCACTCCGACGATCACAGCAGTCCCTGTGGCTAGTGATATCGTCTATGGACAGAATTTGGGCTCCTCAATTTTAAGCGCTGGAGCAGGCAGCGTGGCTGGAAACTTTGCTTGGACGACGCCCTCGACAGTTCTTGCCGCTGGAAACAGAACTCAGGGCGTGACATTCACGCCTTCGGACGCGGCGAATTACAATTCGGTGACGACTTCCGTTGGGGTCAAGGTCAACAAGGCAGTACCGACCATCACAACAGCTCCCACGCCTAGCGTCATCACCTATAATGCGACACGGACTTTGGCGAATGTTGGGTTGAGCGGAGGAGTTGGGAGTGTGCCTGGAATCTTTTCTTGGCAAAATTCTGCGACGGTTCTGGTAGCTGGAACCAGCACCCAAAGGGCAGTCTTCAATCCTTCTGAAAATTCGAATTACGAGTCCGTTACGATCGATTTGAGCGTGACGGTTAATAAGGCGACACCGACGATTACGTCGTCTCCGGTCGCAGCCCAGATCACCTATGGGCAGACGCTGGTTGAGTCGAGTCTGACTGGTGGAGTGGCTAGTGTGCCTGGAGCCTTTGCTTGGACGACTTCTTCGGCGACACCATCCGCTGGGACGATTGCTCAAAGCGTGACCTTTACTCCATCGGACACGATAAACTACAACACGGTGACCACTTCCGTAAATATCAAGGTCAATAAGGCTGTGCCTACGGTTTCTGTTGTTCCGACCGCTTCTGCGATCACACAAGGTCAGGCATTGAGTTCTTCCGTGCTCACTGGTGGCTCGGTGACAGGAGTGGGAGGAGCTTCGGTTGCAGGAAGTTTCGCTTTCACCTCTACTAGTACCGTTCCTGCTGTGGGGACGGGAAACCAGTCCGTGACCTTCACTCCCTCCGGTTCAGATGCCATCAACTACAGCACTGCTACGGTAAACATACCTGTGACGGTCATTCGTGCCACGACACCAGCGGAAGATTACCTTTCGGGCGCTGGTCTGTCGGGCAGCGATGCGGACCTTGCGGCTGACCCGGACAATGACGGTCTGACGAACGCAGTCGAGTTTGCCTTCGGATTGAATCCTAAGAGCGGATCAGGCCAACCCATCCTTGTGAAAGGCGATAAGATCATCTTCTTGGAACGGAACAGCGGTGTTACTTATGCAGTGAAACACGCGCCGGATCTTGGTGCTAACTGGGTTGGGTTATCGACTCTGCCCACGCCTTCCGTTTCTCAGCCTGTAGGTATTCCGACGGGATATACCCAATACGAACTGCGCATGGATACCACCGGGACTGGGGCGAGGGATTTCTACAAAGTCGACGCGACAATTCAGTAATTTTGCCTCAAGCCCGCTGGGCTATGGAAACTCTGATCCTTGGTTAAGGAACTGGTGGTTTTACGCTAAGGCTTAGATGCACCAGTCCACCTGCCATCGGTTGACCTTCGACTTGTTTAAGACCGGACTGGCTAATTTCTTGGGTCAGAGATTCAGGAGTAGGGAATTCTGAGATGCTATCCGCCAGATAACGGAAGGATTTTCCCTGCCTGGTCAGTAGTTCGGCTATGGCTGGCATGATCCAAGAAAGATAAAGGTCCCAAAAAAGACGCCATGGATAGGGTGGCGGGCTGAATTCAAGGAGTCCAAAAACACCACCAGGTTTGAGGACTCGCGCAATTTCAGAGAGTCCCTGTCTTCGATCGGAAAAATTTCTCAAACCAAAGGCCAGAGTCACGACTGAGAAAGATTGATCTGAAAAGGGTAAATGTAGGGCATCTCCCTCGACGACATGCTTTACCCCACGAGACTTTGCCTGTGCCAGGAGTGGAACACAGAAGTCGAGGGCAGTGACATTCGCATCCGGGAGTTTCTTCTGGAGAGCTAGGGCCACGTCCCCCGATCCGCATGCCACATCTAGAACCGAGGAGGGTTGGTTGAGTGCGACGGCTTGGACAAGGCGGTTTCGCCAGAGGATATCGAGTCCGAGGCTGAAAATGCGGTTGTATCGGTCGTAGGAGGGTGCGAGGTCGGTGAAGAGGGATCGGACGGAGGAGGGATCGGGCACCGGGAAAGATTAAGATGAAGGTGAAGATTAAGAAAGGCTGGTCCGGAAATATTTGGAATGACGGCCTATCTACCCAGACCAAGGAAGGAAATCAGCTGGCGGTGGATTTGGCGGGGGTGTTGGGGGAGGAAGTGCTGAAAGTAAGATTTTCCTTATCAGCCCCGACTTTGACCCGGTCGCCCGATTTGATCTTTCCGCGAATGACCTCTTCGGCGATGGGGTCTTCTAGGTATTTTTCGATGGCACGACGAAGAGGGCGGGCACCGTAGACGGGCTCGTATCCCTTCTCGATAAGGAAGGTGGACGCCTCCGGCGTAAGTTCGATTTCGATGCCCTTGTCCTTGAGCCTTCCAGCGACCTTGGCCACTTCCAGGGAGACGATCTTGGTGAGGTCTTCCCGGGTAAGGGAGTGGAAGACGATCTGGTCGTCGAGACGGTTTAGGAATTCGGGTTTAAAGATCTTTTTGGTTTCACCGAGGATCTTCTCCTTGATGGCGTTGTAGTCCTGTTCATGCACAGGGGTTCCGAAGCCCATGACGTTACCTTTGCGGATCAGTTCCGCCCCTACGTTCGAAGTCATAATGATGATGGTGTTCCGGAAATCGACCTTGCGGGCGAGGCTGTCGGTGACTTGGCCATCTTCCAAGATCTGAAGGAGGACATTCCAGACGTCAGGGTGAGCCTTTTCGATTTCGTCAAAAAGCACCACACAGTAGGGGCGGCGGCGGACTTTTTCCGTGAGTTGGCCGCCTTCCTCGTAGCCGACATAGCCGGGAGGGGATCCGATCAAACGGGAGACGTTGAACTTCTCCATGTATTCCGACATATCGAGTTGGACGAGGGCGTCCTTCTCGCCGAACACCTCCTCGGCCAGGGCCTTGGCAAGGTGGGTCTTCCCGACGCCGGTAGGGCCAAGGAAAATGAAGGAGCCGATCGGGCGTTTGGGGTCCTTGAGGTCTGCCCGTGAGCGGCGGAGGGCCTTGGCGAGGGCTTGGACAGCCTCGTGCTGGCCGATTACGCGTGATTGGAGGGTATCGCCGATGGTGAGGAGTTTGGAGAGATCCGCTTCACCCATCCGGGTGAGGGGGATACCGGTCCACTTGGAGATTACGTGCTTCACGTCCTCTTCACCGACGTCGACGATGATTTCGTCCCGTTTCTTTCGCCAAGCGGCCAGGTCGGCTTCCAATTTGGCGGAAGAATCCTTCTCCCGATCGCGGAGGGAGGCGGCACGCTCGAAATCCTGTGCCTTGATGGCAGCTTCTTTTTCGACCCGGATGGTCTCGATCTCGGCCTCGGCGGACTTGAATTCGGGGGGTCGTAGGCTGGCGGCGATGCGGCAGCGGGAGCCGGCCTCGTCCATGACATCGATGGCCTTATCCGGTAGGTAGCGACCGGTGATATAGCGCTCACTGAGGCGAACGGCAGAAGCGATAGCTTCGTCAGAAATTTTCGCGTGATGGTGTTCCTCGTATTTGCCCCGGAGTCCGCGGAGGATTGCGATGGCTTCGTCAATGGAGGGGGCGTCAACGCGCACGGTCTGGAATCGGCGTTCGAGGGCGGCGTCCTTTTCGATGTATTTGCGGTACTCGTTCATGGTGGTGGCCCCGATGCATTGGAGTTCACCGCGAGAGAGGGCGGGTTTGATGATGTTCGAGGCATCCATGGCGCCTTCGGCCGAGCCGGCTCCGACGAGGGTGTGTAGCTCGTCGATAAAGAGGATGACGGACTTTAGCTTCCGGATCTCTTCCATCACCGCCTTGATGCGCTCCTCAAACTGACCGCGGTATTTGGTGCCGGCCACCATGAGGGCGAGATCGAGAGTGATGACCTTCTTGTCACGGAGAATTTCCGGGACGTTGCCGGAGGCAATTTCTTGGGCAAGGCCTTCGACGATAGCGGTTTTGCCGACACCCGCTTCTCCGATGAGGACGGGATTATTCTTGGTGCGACGGCAGAGGATCTGCACTACGCGCTCGATTTCGTTTTTTCGGCCGATAACCGGATCGAGCTCATTCTTGCGAGCCAGTTCGGTGAGATCCCGCCCGAAAGCCTTAAGGGCAGGGGTTTTCTGGTCTTTACGGCCTGTCTGGGCACCGGCGGTGGGTGCGGATTCAGGGCCTGCAGGAGCGCTTCCTTCTTCCATTCCGCCTTGGGGTTCGCCGCCTTCTTCGAAATTGGGGTCGAGCTCCTTTAGAACCTCCTGCCGTGCGCGTTCGATATCCACCTCGAGGGATTTGAGAACGCGGGCAGCGACGCCGTCCCCTTCGCGGAGGAGGCCGAGGAGGATGTGTTCTGTGCCGACATAGGAGTGGTGGAGGGCTTTGGCTTCCTTGCTAGCCAAGGCTAGGACCTTTTTGACCCGAGGGGTGTACGGAATGTTGCCGGTCACCTTGGTGTCGGGTCCGGTGCCGACCTGTTTTTCGACCTCCATGCGGACAGTTTCGAGGTCGAGGCCCATCTTCTGGAGGACGTTGACGGCGACGCCTTGGCCGAGCTTGATCAGACCGAGGAGGATATGCTCCGTGCCGACGTAATTGTGGTTAAAGCGGTCAGCCTCCTTACGGGCAAGGGCGAGAACCTGCTGGGCACGAGGGGTGAAATTATTCACGTGAGGTAGTTTAAACCAAGGAGATTAGAGGTGCAATTTACGCATGGCGGGTTCAGGCACGCCCTTGAGTTTATCCCGGAGGAGATCCGCCCGGAAGGCATCCCGCTCTTCTGCCCCGAGCTTTTTCTGTGAGGCCTGCTGAAGGTGGGCGGGCTGGGTGGATATAAGAAGGGTATCGAGCTTGGTCTTGAGATTGGCGGGAAGGAGAGCCAGATCGGAGGCCAAACGAAGGAGGCTGAGGAGGTTGAGAGCTTCCTTGGAGGAGATGGAGTAAGAGTGCAGCACGATGCCGTAGGAGCGACCGACTTGGTCAGCCAGCATGCGGGCCTTTTCCTGAATGAGCTTCTGACGGGCATTGTTTTCAAGTTCGATGAGTTGGCGGACGACTTTGACCAAGCGGTCTAAGATCTGTTTTTCAGATTCGCCTAGGGTGGTCTGATTCGAAATCTGGAAGAGATTGCCCAAGGCCTCGGTGCCCTCGCCGTAGAGGCCACGGACGGCAAGGCCGAGCTGGTTGACCGATTTGATGACTTGGTTGATCTGTTCGCCGAGGACAAGACCCGGAAGGTGTAGCATGGCGGAGGCGCGCATGCCGGTGCCGACATTGGTGGGGCAGGCGGTCAGATATCCAAGAGAGGGGGAGAAGGAGAATTCGAGTTTTTCCTCGAGGGCGGAGTCCAGTTTGTCGGCGGCTTCCCAAGCCTCCTGCAGATGGAAGCCCGGGCGGAGGGCCTGAAGGCGAAGGTGGTCTTCCTCGTTAATCATAACGGAAAGGCTTTCGTCCGGATTCACGACAAGGCCACTGCCCGCATTTTTCGCGGCGTGTTCCCGGCTGATGAGGTGTTTCTCGACGAGAAGTTGTTTTTCCAGAGGGGACAGGGTTTCCATCGCAACGGAGACCTTAGCGGGCCGCATCGTGGATAGGTCCGAGACGGTGGGTTGAATCTGTTCGAGCAGCTTGAGGCGGTCGGCCTTTTTGAGCCAGCCAGGGAAAGGGAAATCCTTCACATTCCGGGCGAGGCGAACCCGGCTGGTGATGACGATCCCGGAGTCGTTTTCTCCAGCCGAGGCGGCGGAGGAATGTCCGTTTTCCGCTTTCATGACTTTAAGAATAGGTCTGGTCGGGGGCGTTGGCAACGGCGGGCGCGCTCGAGCGGATTGACGAGGGGAATAACTCTCGGGACGATGATGGGGTGAGCGCACCCAGAACCACCGAGTATGCTGTGCGGGGGCTTGTGGCCCTCGCCTTGGAGGGCAGGGATGGAAAGGTAAGACAGGCAGCCGAGCTGGCACGAACCTCCGGTGCGCCAGCCAAGTTTCTTGAACAGGTCCTGCGAATTTTGAAAAAAGGGGGTTTCGTGCGAAGCCGGCGTGGGGCCGGGGGGGGATATGAGCTGGCGCGTTCCGCCGACAAGATCAGGATGAGCGAGGTGATGGGATGGATTGAAGGAAACGACGAAAGTTACGAAAACCGCCGTGGGGACATTCTTGGGGAGGAGTGGATCAAACTTCAGAAACAGGCCCGGGAGGCGGCGCAAAAGGTCTTGGCGGGTGACACGTTGGCGGATTTGGCGGAAAGAGTGCAGAACCGCAGGGCTGCCCGGGGCAAAGCCTCGGAATATCAAATCTAGGGGCGGGGCTTGCCCGTTAGGGCAGGTGGCAGGATAATGTATGAATCATGTCTTGGGGGAATTCATGGCAAAGATGGGAGGGGGCTGAAGGCCCTATCTTCACAGTAGGAAGTCTTCGAGTGGATCTTACGGTTCTGCTGGTGGGGATTCATACCCTGACGATGGTTTTAGGGGCGGTGTTGGCGGCGTCTGGGCTTGGGAATTGGGTGGAAGCGGCTGCGTTTCATGCCACTGATCTGAAGGACGGCCATGTCTGGACCTTGATCACTTACCCGTTCGTGCATGACATCCGGGCCGAGGGGGTTTGGTTTGCGCTGGAGATGCTGATGTTATTTT
>Ga0214921_10005803_pt1 | contig 17246 bp, 16 predicted proteins | sample LL1505_MetaG_FD_177992 | JGI IMG/M metagenome (GOLD analysis project Ga0214921, IMG submission 177992) | Freshwater microbial communities from Lake Lanier, Atlanta, Georgia, United States - LL-1505 | ecosystem: Environmental > Aquatic > Freshwater > Lake | place: USA: Georgia | collected...
GCCTTGCTGGACTTTGGTGACGGTCGCCGTCTGGAGTTCACCGCCTCCACCCAAACCGTGCCCTACCAGCGGATCCAGCTCATCGGCACCGAGCGGCGGCTGGAGATTGAAATTCCCTTCAACGCTCCTTTGGGCGGCGCCACCAAGGTTTATCTGGACGACGGCTCATCACTGGGCGATGCTTCGTCCCAAGCCAGCACCATCGACGCTTGCGATATGTACACCTTGCAAGGCGAAGCGTTCTCACGCGCAGTGCGGGGCGAGATAGCGCTGCCCTACGGCGTGGAAGACGCAATCCTGAACATGAGGGTGATTGACGCACTATTCGCGTCGAGCGCCAGTGAGCGATGGGAGCGCGTCTAAACGGCGCCCGATGCGCTGGCGACGGCGCGGCAACGCTCGCTCGCAATCGCTTGGCCAATCGCCGGCCCGCGTAACCCGGAGCCCATTGCCGCTGCCGCCACCGCTTCCGTATCCACGGCTTGCGCCAGTGCCAGCGCCCGCAGCAAACGCGCACCTTGCGGGTACGGCGCCTGCGCAAAGCCCGATCTTCCGCGGGCGTCACATTCGCAGGCCTGCACCACCTGCGCAAACCGCGTGGGTTTGCGAAAGGCGTCACAGCGCTCAAGCAGGCGCACGGTGGCAGCGGCATCCAGACCAGCGCTGCGGTGGATGTTGCCGTGCTCCCGCGCCACCACGTCAGCCAGCTCTGCGCAGGCATGGGGCACCCGAAGGCGCTGGCACAGCTGCTGAATTAAGCGCGCGCTGCGCGCCTCGTGGCCAATGTGCCGTGGCCACTCAGAGGGCGGGGTAGTGGCCTTTCCCAGGTCGTGTACCAGACAGGCAAAGCGCACTTCCAATGGTGCTTGTAGGTGCGCGGCCGAGTCCAACACCATCATCACGTGCACGCCGGTATCCATTTCGGGGTGGTGTTCGGGTGGTTGGGGTACGCCCCACTGGGCATCGACCTCGGGCAGCACCACGGCCAGCGCGCCGCAGTCGCGCAGCACCGCAAACATGCGCGACGGCTGGTCTTCCATCAGGCCTTTGGCCAACTCTTGCCAGACCCGCTCGGCCACCAGGTGCGCGGCCTCACCCGACTGCACCATATTGCGCAACAGGGCCAGGGTGTCGTCGGCCACCGAGAACGCCGCAAAGCGTGCGGCAAAGCGCGCCAGCCGCAAGATGCGCACCGGGTCTTCGCCAAATGCCGGACCGGCGTGGCGCAGCAGGCGCGCGTGCAGGTCGCGCTGGCCGCCACAGGGGTCGACCAGGGTGGCGATGTCGGGCAGTTTGCTACCGTCGGGCAAGACCCGCGCGGCCATGGCGTTGATGCTCAGGTCGCGCCGGGTCAAGTCTTCCTCCAGCGTGACGGACGGGTCGGCATGGACCGCAAAGCCCCGGTAGCCGCTACCACTTTTGCGCTCGGTGCGGGCCAGCGAGTATTCCTCATGGGTTTGCGGGTGCAGGAACACCGGAAAATCCCGCCCCACCGGCACAAAGCCCTGCGCCACCATCTGCTCGGGCGTGGCACCCACCACGACCCAGTCGCGGTCTTGCACCGGCAGCCCCAGCAAATGGTCGCGCACCGCGCCGCCAACAAGATAGGTTTGCATCCGGACCTGGGCTGGGCGAGTTAGCGGTGAAGCCGATACGGCTCTTCAAAGTCCAAAAAGTCATGCTCGGCCAGCGCGCCGTCAATCCATGCCTTGACGCCGGGCAGGGCGCAGACCCGGTCCACGTAGGCGCCAATGGCATCGGGCACCGGCAGCGCGTAGGTTTTTAGGCGCATACATACGGGCGCGAAATAGGCGTCGGCAACGCTGAACTCACCAAACAGCAGAGGCCCGCCATGCGCTTGCAGCAATTCGGTCCACATCGTCACCAGGCGGGCCACGTCAGCGCGTACTGCCGGTTTGTCGCGCCAAATCAGCGCGCCCTGCTCGGGCAAATGGGCTTCAATATTCATAGGGCAATGACCACGCAAACCCATCAGGCCTGAATGCATTTCGGCACAAATGCTGCGGGCGTGCGCCCGGGCGGCACTGTCGCGCGGCCAAAGGTGTTTTTCGGGAAACTTTTCTGCCAGAGTCTCGGCAATCGCCAGCGTGTCCCATACCACCAGTGCGCCGTCCTGCAGCAGGGGCACCTTGCCGGTGGGGCTAAGATTGGCCAGCGTGTGCTTGAACTGCGACTCGGACGAAAAACCGTCAAAGCGCACCATCACTTCTTCAAACGCAATGCCTGCCTGCGTCATGAGCACCCAGGGCCGCATGGACCAGGACGAGTAGTTTTTGTTGCCGATATATAGTTTTAGCATTCGGAGCCTCCTGGTTGAAAAATCTGGACCGCTTTGGGCGCATCAGGGTAATTCGAGCCCTTGTTCAGGAGTCGCTGCGTCCAGCGGCCCCACGGTGCCCAGGCGCGATTTGATAGATTGCGGTTGCCCGCTGATCAGCGCGGCATAAAGCGTGGTGTTGGACAGCACTTTTTTGACGTAATCCCGCGTCTCATGAAACGGAATGCTCTCGGCCCACGCGGCCGCCTCCATGGTCGGCCCACCGGTCGTCCCACGCCAGCTGCGCGGCCGGCTGGGGCCTGCGTTATAGGCCGCAGCCGCCATGGGCATCGAGCCGTTAAAGCTGTCGAGCACCAGCTTGAGGTAGCCCGTGCCGATGGCGATATTGGTATCACGCTCGTTGAGTTTGGCCGGCGTGAAGTCGGTCAGGCCGATCTTCTTGGCGGTCCACTTGGCGGTGGCGGGCATGACCTGCATCAGACCTGAAGCACCTACGCCTGATTTTGCGTCCATGATGAAGCGGCTTTCCTGGCGGATCAGGCCGTAGACATAGGCCGGGTCCAGACCAATGCTTTGCGCGCGCGCCACCACGGCCGACTTGAAAGGCATCGGAAAACGCTGCTCGAAGTCCATCACGCCCCTGGTGCGCTCGCTGGTGTTGATGCAGCGGTCCCACACCTCCGCGCGGCAGGCCAACTCGGCAGCGGCCAAAAGACCGCGGTCGTCCATGCCACCTTTGGTGTGCAGGCTGATGCTGTAGTTCCACTCGCGTACGCCCTCCGCCCGAAGCCCCAAGCGAATCGCATACAGCGCACGTTGCAAGCCGGGGTTTTGGCGGGCCGCGTCTTTTTCGTCAGGGGTAGGGGCGGGCGGGCGGGGGGGCACGGTGCTGCGCTGGCCCAGCTCGTCCAACGCCAGTTGTTCGTAAAAGCCGCGCAGCCCCGCAATGCTTTGCAGGTCATTCAGTGCCTGATTTCGCACCGGCTCACTGCCGCGTTGCGCCAGCACCGCGCGGGCGTGCCAGTAGATCCACGCCGGCTCAGCGCGCAGGGTTTGCGGCAGCGAGGCGATGGCTTGTTGTACCTGCGCCCATTGCCCAGCGCGCAGGGCGGCCCGGGCGGCCCAAACCACGTGGTCTTCATGCATTTGGTCAAACCGGCCTTTGGCGTAAAAGTCCAATGCCGCGGTTTCACCCTTTTGCGCCGCGCGTTTACCGATCACGCCCCAAATCCAGCTGCGCTCTTCGGCGGTGAGTTGGGTCCGCCAGCGAAATTTTTCGACTTCAATGGCCGCATCTTGGGGCTCCAGGTAGGCCTGGCGAATCAGCGCCAGCGCCACGAACTCGCGCGTTTGGGGCCGCAGCGCTGTCAGTTTGTCGTTCAGGTATTTGCCAGGGTTGAGGTAGATCGCGTTGACGGTTTTGACCCATTTTTCGTTCAGGGCACCGACCGCCTGGGTGACCACCCGCACGCGGTCGTTTTCCATCCCCAGCCGGGCGCGCACCCAAGCCACCTGGGGCTGCATTTTCTTGGCCTTGATCAGTTCTTCCCCCACGCCAGAGCAGGCGTCCTCGGCCTCTCGCTGCGCGAGCCACAGTTCTTGAACCTGCCGGGAGACATCGGCGTTGCTGGTGGACCAGTCGCTCCACAGGCCATAGCATTGGATTGCGCGGTCGTCGCCCATGCGGTACTGGGCGAATTGCTGCCGAAAAGTGCTCCACTCCCGATTGCGCCCGAGCTGCAGCAGCCAGTCGGCGCGCAGCCGGTCCTCCTGGTAGCTGCCGGCATAGCGGGCTAAAAAGCCCTCAATTTCAGACTTGGACGCGCGGTCCAGGCGTAGGCTCAGCTCCCAATAAGCGGCCCAGGGCTCCAGGGTCGAGCCTTTGGCGGCAGGTAGCAGATTGGTCAAGCGTTTTTGGTCTTGTTGCTTGTAGGCTTGGGCCATCTCCAGCACGGCCTCGTCACTGTGGGGTGTATCTGCGGCCTGTGCGAAGGCCGCTGCTGCGGCCAGGCAGGACACCGTGCTGTAGGCCAAAGCTGCCAAAATGAGTCTAAACAAATGCATAGGCTGATTATGGACAAATCAATGGACCGCAAAGCACAAGACAAGCAGGCACTGCGTAAGCTTTTGATGCAACAGCGGCTTGCGCTGCCTGACCGCCTGCACCGTGCGGAGTTACTGCTGCGGGTCATGCGCATCTGGTTGGTGGGGCGAAGCGACACCACCATTGGCGCATATTGGCCTATTAAAGGTGAATTTGACCCCCTCCCGGCGCTGCACCGATGGAAAGAGGACGGCGAACTCAGCGACGCCCCCCAGCGGCGGCGCATTGCTCTGCCGGTGATCAACAAGCTGCACAAGACCATGACGTTTCATAGTTGGTACCCCGGCTGCCCGATGGAAGAAGACGCCTATGGCATACCCAAGCCCAAAGATACCGAACTGGTGGCGCCCAGCCTGTTGTTTGTACCCTGCGTCGGATACAGCGCCGGGGGGTACCGGCTGGGCTATGGCGGTGGTTTTTACGACCGCATGCTCGCCAGTCTGCAACCTAAGCCATTTACGGTGGGATTGGCCTTTGGCGTCAATTACGTGCCCGATTTTGAGCCCGAGCCCCACGATGTGCCATTGGATGCGGTGCTGACCGACTACGGCGTGGCCTGGCCGGTGGAGCAATCGGTGCGCGCGCCGCGCTGAAACCTCAGGGGGTCTGCGCCATCAGGGCGCGCACGTCGCCCGCATAGCCTTGTAACGCCGTCACCATGTTTTTGCGCTGCTGTGCCGTGGTCGTGCGGTGCAAGTCGGCCATGGCCTCGCAGGTTTGGGCGACCGCCTGGTCTTTGTAGGCGCGGTAGTTGGCGTCAGGGGAGTGCAAATAGCCCTTGGCCAGGACAGTAAGTGCCGTCTGCGCGGTGCTGGCATCCGACTGGCGCAGTTGGGTCAGGGTCTGCAGCACTTCTTGCTGCCGGCGCAAGATTTCGCGGTAATGCAGCGGTTCGTTGGTGCCTATGGAGTCCAGATTGCTTTGCAGCTGTCGGAGCTGGGCTGGAGTCAGGGGGCCGTAAAAGTCTTCCAGCCGTTCGCGGATTTTTTGGGCGCGCCTGGACAGGCTGCCCTTGTCAGTGCTGAGCCACTCTTCGCGCCATTTGCGGTTGTTTTTGTCGTAGGTGGCCGCCATGTTCTTGATTTGGCTCGCCTGCAGCGTGGGCGCCACCGCGGCGGCGGTGGGCAAGGCGCGCTCGACCAGCGCTTCCATTCGCGAAATACTGCTGGCGTAAAGCGCACAGATTTGCCCCGCCGAGGGTTGGGGCTGATTCGCCAAGACTTCGGCGCTTTGCAGCAGCTCGGCCACCAGCGGTAGCTCTTGCTGTCGGTGCCAGCGCGCCAGCGAGGCCAGGTCTTTGCGCACGCGTTGGCTTTGCGCCTTGTCAAAGTCGACAAAGCCGTCCAGCCACCAAAACGTCAGTTCTGGAGCGTTGTTGTAGCTCAGGCGCACGGCCGAGCAGCCCCCCAGAGCCACGACCAGACTGAGAAAAAGTGCGCCCGATAAGGTGCTGCGCAGGGCGCGGATAATTGCGCCCAGGCGCCGGCTTGCAGCCAAGCGCGCGCAATTCAGTTTAAGAGGCATACCTGTGAGTCTATTTCAGCCCCATGATGCAAGCGCATCGACCCCCGCCTTAAACGTGCCGGTGGATGTGGTCATCATGGCCGCAGGCAAGGGCACACGCATGAAAAGCCGTCTGCCCAAGGTGCTGCAGCGACTGGCCCATGTTCCGCTGGTACAGCACGTGCTGACCACGGCACAGCAACTACAGGCGCGTTCAGCGGTAGTCATTACTGGCCACGGTGCGCCGCAGGTGGAGGCGGTACTCGCTGACAAGGGAGGCGCTTTGGCTCTGTCGTTTGTCCGCCAAGAGCCCCAGTTGGGGACCGGCCACGCCGTGCAGCAGGCGGTGCCGGTGCTGGGCGACGATGGTGTGGTGGTGGTGCTCTCCGGCGATGTGCCGCTGACTCAGGCCGACACGCTGCAGAACCTGATTGCCTTGTGCGCAGGCCAGCACCTGGCGCTCTTGACCATCGACTTACCCGACCCGACCGGTTATGGCCGTGTGGTGCGTGACGGCAACGCCGTACAGGCGATCGTTGAGCACAAAGACGCCAGTGCGGCCCAGCGCAGCATTCAAGAGATTTACAGCGGCATCATGGCCGTGCCTGCCGCGTTGCTCAAGCGCTGGCTGGCGCGACTGGACAACCACAACGCCCAAGGCGAGTACTACCTTACCGACATTGTGAAATTTGCCGTCCAAGACGGCGTCCCGGTGTTGGCGCAAAAAACCACCGATGCCGTGCAGGTGGCAGGCATCAACAGCCCGGTACAACTCGCCGAGCTGGAGCGCAGCTTTCAACAGCGCCAGGCGCTGGCGCTGATGGAAGCAGGAGTGCGTTTGGCCGACCCGGCGCGTCTGGACGTGCGTGGCCGTCTAGTCTGTGGCATGGACGTGGAAATTGACGTGAACTGCGTCTTTGAAGGCAATGTGTCACTGGCCGACGGCGTGGTGGTTGGCGCGAATTGCGTGCTGGCCAATTGCACGATCGCTGCGGGTGCCGTGATCCACCCCTTTACCCACATCGACGGTGGTACACAGGGTGCAAGCGTAGGAGCAGGCGCACTGATTGGCCCCTTTGCCCGTCTGCGGCCCGGTGCGCAACTGGGCGCACAAGTGCACATTGGCAATTTTGTGGAGGTCAAAAACTCTACGCTGGCAGACGGTGCCAAGGCCAACCATCTGGCTTATCTGGGCGACGCCACGGTGGGCGAGCGCGTCAACTTTGGCGCGGGCAGCATCACCGCCAACTACGACGGTGCCAACAAACACCGCACCGTGATTGAAGCCGATGTCCATGTGGGCAGCAATTGTGTGCTGGTTGCCCCGGTCACCCTGGGCGCGGGCGCCACCGTGGGCGGCGGCTCGACCCTTACCAAAGACGTGCCACCTGGCGCGCTGAGCGTGGCACGCGGCAAACAGACCAATCTGGCGAACTGGGCGCGGCCTGCCAAGGCCGTCAAGTAGACGGTGTAGTCGGCGCAGTCGGACTGTGGGCGGCTCTAGTCGCCTACCGTTCGGGTTCAAGGTGGATCGGCGCGCTGCTGGTGAACTTGGCGCGCTTGAGACTGAAGAATGTCTTTACGTTGCGCACATTCGCGTCTTGCGTGAGCAGGCGCCGAGTTATGGCCAGATAGTCGGGCATATCACGGGCTTGAACGACCAGCACAAAGTCGGGCCCCGGCGATACCCGCCAGCACTGCTGGACCGCATCGTCAGCTACAGCGCGGACCTCAAACGCGTCCAGGTGCTCGGCACCTTGGCGGTCCAGTGTCACTTCCACCAGCGCGCTCAAGCCCTGGCCTTGCAGGACGGCCAACCGGTCGGCGTTGAGCACTGCCACCTGACGCTCAATCCAGCCCGCATCGGTCAGGCGCTTGACGCGGCGCAGACACGTGGGCGGCGACAAGTGCAAAAGTGCGGCCAGCGCCAAGTTGCTGCGCGAGGCGTCGTGTTGCAAGGCGTCGAGCAGCTTCAGGTCGATGGAGTCAAGTGAATTTTGTTCCATAAAGTAAATTTATTTGTAATTAAGTTCCATGAATTGAGATTGGTGAAATTTTAGTTCAATATATAAGGATATTTGTCGATTAATTTTTCTGCGCTTTGCCTAAGATCCAGGTCATCACTTTTTGTGGAGTTCTCTTATGTGTGGCATCGTCGGCGCCGTTTCTACTCGCAATATCGTTCCCATCCTGGTACAAGGCTTGCAGCGGCTCGAGTACCGCGGCTACGACTCTTGTGGTGTGGCGGTCCATGCCGCCAGCCTGGGTGAGCCCCAAGGGGGACTGCGACGCGCGCGCAGTACCGACCGCGTATCGGAGCTGATGGCGCAGGTGCAGGTAGACCATATTGAAGGGGGCACCGGCATCGCCCACACCCGCTGGGCGACCCACGGAGCACCGGCCGTGCGTAACGCCCACCCCCACTTCAGCCATGGCCCGCAGTCGGCCCAACCCGAACCCGCAGCGCGGGTGTCATTGGTGCACAACGGCATCATCGAAAACCACGACGCTCTGCGCTTGCTGCTGCAGCGAAAGGGTTATGTGTTTACCAGCCAGACCGACACCGAGGTGATTGCCCACCTGGTGGACAGCCTGTATCAAGGGGATTTGTTTGAGGCCGTCAAAGCGGCACTGAACCAATTGCACGGCGCCTACGCGGTGGCCGTGTTCCACAAGGATGAGCCACACCGTGTGGTGGGAGCCCGCGCCGGCTCGCCTCTGATTTTGGGCGTAGGCAAAGACCACAGCGAAACTTTTTTAGCCAGTGATACGATGGCATTGGCTGGCGTGACCGATCAGATCGTCTACCTCGAAGAGGGCGACGCGGTCGACATTCAGCTCGGCAAATACTGGATTGAAGACCGCGAGCGCCTCCCCGTGACCCGGCCGGTAAAAACCGTGCAAGCCCACAGCGGTGCTGCCGAACTCGGGCCCTACCGGCACTACATGCAAAAAGAGATTTTTGAACAGCCGCGCGCGATTGCCGACACGCTCGAAGGCATTGAAGGCATCACGCCTGAACTGTTTGGCGATGGCGCGTTCAGCGTGTTCAAGGCCATCGACCGGGTTCTTATCTTGGCCTGCGGCACCAGCTACTACAGTGGCTGCGTGGCCAAATACTGGATCGAGGCGATTGCCCAAGTGCCTTGCCAGGTCGAGATCGCCAGCGAATACCGCTACCGAGATTCAGTGCCCGATGCGCGCACGCTGGTGGTGACGCTCAGCCAATCGGGTGAGACCGCCGATACGCTGGCCGCCCTGCGCCACGCCCAAGGCCTCGGCATGCTGCACACCCTCACCATTTGCAACGTCGCCACCTCGGCCATGGTGCGCGAGTGCAAGCTGGCCTACGTGACCCGCGCAGGCACCGAGATTGGCGTGGCGTCCACCAAGGCGTTTACCACCCAACTGGCCGCCCTGTTTTTGCTGACTTTGGCACTGGCGCAAACCAAAGGCCTGCTGAGTGACGCTGACGAGGCCGCGCACCTCAAAGCCATGCGCCATCTGCCCGCAGCCTTGCAGGCGGTGTTGGCCCTGGAGCCACAGGTGATTGCATGGGCGCAGGAATTTGCCTCCAAAGAAAACGCACTCTTTCTGGGCCGGGGCACGCACTATCCGATTGCCCTTGAAGGTGCGCTCAAGCTCAAGGAAATCACCTACATCCACGCCGAGGCCTATGCGGCGGGCGAACTCAAACACGGCCCGCTGGCGCTGGTCACCAGCGCCATGCCCGTGGTGACCGTGGCGCCCAACGACACGCTTCTGGAAAAGCTGAAAAGCAATATGCACGAGGTGCGCGCCCGCGGCGGCGTGCTGTATGTGCTGGCCGACGCCGACACCCGCATCGACAGCAGCGAAGGCATCAACGTCATCCGCATGCCCGAACACTACGGTCTGCTTTCGCCCATCCTGCATGTGGTGCCGCTGCAACTGCTGGCCTACCACACGGCCTGTGCGCGAGGGACCGATGTGGACAAGCCCCGGAATTTGGCGAAGTCGGTGACGGTGGAGTAATCTGGGCCAGCGATTCCACCAAACCACTACTGAACGGACCACCCCATGGCGCTTAAATATCTTCGGATCCTCTTCACTTGGACCGCGCTGTATGGGGTGTCTATCGGCTTGGCAGCCGAAACCGCCTCTCCCCAAGTCAGGCTGGTGACCAAGTTATACGAAGATTTTGCCTTTGAAGCGGTGATTAACTCGCCTGCTCAGACGAGACCGTATTTCATCCTCAGCCCGCGTGCTACATTGAACCGCTACCTGCTGCCAGACCTCGCCGCGTCACTCCTGCGCAATCGGCGAATGGAAGAAATAACGAAAGAGGAATCCTCCCTTGATTTCGGGCCGCTGTGGGGCAACCAGGACCCAGTGGGAAGTTGGGTGACGATTCGTGACGCCAAGAAGTCAGATGTCGTCGAGGTGGAGATCACTCAGCATGGCGGGCCCGACAACGAGCCGAACAGACACTCCATTTTTTATACGCTCAAGAGGAGTAAAGCAGGTTGGCGTATTGACGACATTCTTTATATGGACCTTGGCGACGGCGAGCAGCACACATTAAGAAATATTTTGAGACCCGACTGACCGTTCTCCCAAGTGGAACAAGTTGCGTCTTCAGATTGCTAATCAGCCAGACCCCGCGCGGGCCTCCAGACTGAAGGGCCCACCGCCCGTTCACGCGCCCATTAAGACGCCTGCCAAATACTCCATCAGCACGCCCACCCGATGTGGGATATAGCGGTTGCTGGGCAACACCGCATAAATGCCCAGAGGGGGTGAAACAAATTCGCGCAATATTTCCACCACGTCCCGGCGCTCCAAAAATGGCGCTGCCAAAAAGTCGGGCTGCAGCGAAATGCCCATGCCTTGCGCTGTAGCTTGCATTAGCGCCACCCCGTTGTTGGCCGTCAGGTGCCCGCGTACTGCAAACTGCTGCACTTGCCCATCCACTTGGTAGGGCCAACTGGCCGTATTGGTGCTCATGGAATACACCAGGCACTCATGGTGTTGCAGCTGCGCCGGGTGGCTGGGTTGGCCATGCTGCGCCAAATAGGTGGGCGAAGCGGTGGTCAGCAAACGGCATTCGCCGAGCTTGCGTACGATGTCGCCCGGATGGAGATCGGCGGTAATGCGAATGGCCAGATCAATGCCTTCTTCAATCAGGTTGGCCCGCTGGTCCGAAAAGTTCAGCAGCAGCTCGATATGCGCATGGGCCTCGGCAAACGCCAGTAAGTGGGGCATCAGTCGCTGCAGCCCAAAACTCAGCGGCAGTGCCAGTCGAATGCGCCCCCTAGGCACGGCCTTTTCTTCCGTCAGGCTGGACTCAGCGACATCCACGAGGTTCAGGATGACGCGACATTTCTCAAGATAGACCGCGCCTGCCGCAGTGAGCGTCAGGCTGCGGGTGCTGCGCGTCATGAGCTTGGTGCGCAGGTGCTTCTCCAGGGCGGCGATTTGGCGGGTCACCGCCGAGCGGGCCACCTGCAATTGGTCGGCTACGGCCGTAAAGCTGCCGGCCTCGGCGACCCGCACAAAAGTTTGCATCGCATCAAGTTTGTCCATTGTTGCGTATTGTGCAACAAGTATTTGTAGATTAGATAATTTATCTATTCCATCGAGACGCCTACATTTAGCCCATCGAAAGGTTCTACACCATGCAAACCCAACGCAACGTTCTCTTTGTGCCCCATGGGGCGCCCACTTTTGCGCTGCAGCCAGGCGCTGCCGGAGCGGCCATGACCAAGCTGGCGCAGTCGTTGAAGGCGCCGCGTGCCATCGTCGTAGTCAGTCCGCATTGGGAAACGGCCGTTGCCACGGTTGGCACGTCGACTCAGCTTGAAACCATTTACGACTTTGGCGGGTTCGATCCGCGCCTTTACGAACTGCGGTATCCCGCAACTGGCTGCCCTGAGGCGGCTCAGCAGGTGGTGGCTGCCTTGCAAGCGCAGGGATTTCCGGTACAGCAAGACGCCCACCGTGGTCTGGACCACGGCGCCTGGATTCCCCTGCGACAGATGTTTCCGGAGGCCGATATTCCGGTGATTCCCTTGTCGGTACAAACCCATCTGGGCCCCGGACATGCCTACCGCATCGGACAGGCGCTCGCGGCTTTGACCGAGGAAAACTTTTTGATCGTGGCCTCGGGCAATGTCACCCACAACCTGCGGGACTACATGACTGCGCGCATGGCGGGTGGCCAAACGCCCGACTACGTGCAAAACTTTGCCGACTGGGTGCATCAGCACATGCTGCAAAAAGATGTGCCCGCCTTGTTGAACTACCGCCAGACTAGCGCTAGCGGTGCGCGCGCCCACCCTAGCGAAGACCACCTGTTGCCCCTGTTTACGGCGCTGGGTGCGGCGGGCCCTGCGGCGCAACCCGACGCCTTTTATCGGGGCATCAGCGACTACGTGATTGCCATGGACGGCTACGCCTTTCACTAATCAATGACCACCATGAACACGAAATACACCTCAACCGCCAAAGGCCTGCACTGGCTTATGGCACTGCTGATTCTGGGACTGCTGGCCCTGGGCTTTTATGTGGAAGATTTGCCGCTGTCGCCAGAGAAGCTGCAGTTGTACTCGTGGCACAAATGGGCGGGGGTCACTGTGTTTTTACTCGTATGGCTGCGTTTGCTGTGGCGCATGAGCCACCAACCACCCGCCTATCCTGTGAGCATGTCCGGTCTGCAGCAGGCGCTGGCCCATGCCGGTCACGGGCTGCTCTATGCCTTGATGGTGATTATTCCCCTGAGTGGATGGTTGATGAGCTCGGCCAAGGGCGTGCAGACCGTGTGGTTTGGCGTGCTGCCTCTACCGGATTTATTGGGCCGCGACAAAGAGCTGGGCAAGCAGCTTGCCGAATTGCACTCGGCTCTGAATATCGGACTGTTGCTGTTGATTGGCGGCCATGCCGCGGCGGCGCTATTCCATCACCTCGTGCACAAAGACGACATCCTGCGCCGCATGCTACCTGCCCGCACCAATTCAAAAATTTGAAGAAACCACTATGACCTTTATTTTTAAATTGCTCAGCCGCCCCGTACTGGCCCTGACCGCCACCCTGACGCTGGCCGCCACCGTTCAGTCTGCTCCTTACCAAGTGGTGCAACTGGACAAAAGCAAGGTCAGCTTCAGCTACAAGCAAATGGGCGTGGGGATGGAAGGACACTTTGCCAAGTTCACACCCCAGCTCAGTTTTGATCCCGCCAAGCCGGAGCAAACCAAGGCCAGTATTGAGGTCGACCTGGCCAGTATCGATACCGGCTCGGGCGAGGCCGATCAAGAGGTAGTGGGCAAATCCTGGTTCAACACCGCGGCCTTTCCCAAAGCGCTGTTTGTGGCCAAGCAGGTCCAGCAGACCGCGCCCAACCAGTATGACGTGCTGGGCACGCTCACCCTCAAGGGCCGTGCCCGAGATGTGAAGTTCACCATGCGGCACAGTCCCCAAGGCAAATCGGGTGTGCTCAGTGGAAGCTTCACCCTGCAACGTGCCGATTACGCCATTGGCGAGGGCATGTGGTCCAAATTTGATGTCGTGGCCAACGACATCCAGGTTAGTTTTCAAATCACCGCTCTCACGGGCAAATAACTTTTTTTAACAGGAGTATCTTTATGAAATCATTCAAAAAAATCAGCGCCGCTCTGGCCTTGGTCACCTTGGCCGCAGGTTCTGCCCTCGCCGCACCCGTGACTTACACGGTGGACAGTTCGCACACTTTCCCGCGTTTTTCGTATTCGCATTTTGGCTATTCAACCCAGCTCAGCAGCTTTGGCAAGACCACCGGCACCGTGGTGTTTGACGCCCAGACCAAGACTGGCTCGGTGGACATCGTGATCGACACTACCACCGTCAACACTGGCTTTGCCGACTTCAACGGTCACATTCAGGGCGAAGACTTTTTGGACACGGCCAAGTACCCCAAAGCTACGTTCAAGTCCACCAAAGTCGTGTTTGACGGCGACAAGCCTGCGTCTATTGAAGGTCAGCTCACGATCAAGGGTGTGACCAAGCCTGTGACGCTGACGGTAAGCTCCTTTCAGGCCATGCCCCACCCCATGATGAAAGTACCCGCGCTGGGCGCCAACGCGTTTGTCAATATCAAGCGCAGCGAATTTAACGCCGGCAAGTACGCCCCGTATGTGGGCGATGACGTGCGCATCGACATCGCCATCGAGGCCATGGGCAAGTAATTCGTTGCTACGTAAGCCTAGGGCCCTTGCGGGCCCTTTTTTTATGCGTAATCGGTTTCGTGCCGCGGGTAAGCATTGCCTAAACCCATCCCGCTGACCGCTTGCGCTGCAATGTCCAGCGAACGCAGGCGCAGCCTGGTGTCAAACACGTCACACACCAAAATCAATTCATCTGCGTCGGTGTCTTGTGCCAGTTGGCACAACCCTGCACCTACAGTTTGCGGTCCACCGACGACTGCGGCGCCCAAAAAGTCGGCAATGGCGGCGCGTTCCTGAGGGCTGCAGTGCGCCATAAAGTGGGCCACGGGTGCCTGAAGCCGACGACGGTCACCGCGCAAGATACCCAGCACCCGCTGGTAGACACTGCTGGCCAGGAACTCGGCCTCTTCATCGGTGGGTGCCGCCACCAGCGGCACGCCAATCGCTACGTAGGGCTTGGCCAGGTGTTCGGAGGGCTCAAAGAGCTGGCGGTAAACATCAACCGCCTGGTGCAGAAGGCGCGGGGCAAAGTGCGATGCGAACGCATAAGGCAGACCACGCCGGGCTGCCAATTGCGCTGAGAAAAGGCTCGAGCCCAGCAGCCAAATGGGCACCTGCATTCCAGCGCCTGGCATGGCCACGATTCTCTGGCCCGGCTGTGCGGGCCCCAGCAAGCGCTGCAACTCGGCCACGTCGCGCGGGAAGTCAGCTTCAGTCTCGGGTCGATCGCGGCGCAGCGCTCGCATGGTCGCCGGGTCGGTACCGGGCGCGCGGCCCAAGCCCAGGTCTATGCGGTCGGGGTAGAGCGCCGCCAAGGTGCCAAAGGCCTCGGCTACCACCAATGGCGCATGGTTGGGCAGCATGATGCCGCCGGAGCCCACCCGGATCCGTTGCGTACCGCCCGCCAGGTAGCCCACTAGCACCGCTGTGGCCGAGCTGGCTATACCTTGCATATTGTGATGTTCGGCCACCCAGTAGCGCTTAAAACCCAGCCGCTCCGCGTGTTGCGCCGTCGTGAGCGCAGTGGCCAGCGCCTGCCCGACACTGGCGCCTTCACGCACGGCCACCAGATCAAGCATTGAAAGGGCGAACGTGGGTACGGTGGGCATGATTGGGCGAAGCAGGGCTACGGAGTTGGTTGGGAAATGCGCGTTTCGGCCATTATGCGCAGCCTTTGCTGGTCACAATGCAATCTTGATCCTCTGGGAGACTTCATGACCTCTGTTCCTCATTCCAACGCGCCCGACTCTCACCCTGCGGCAGGCTTTCCGGCCGTCGACACAAATGTCGAAAAAGACCGAGCGCAGCTCGATTTGCTGCGCGCCCATCGTCGCGCCCACCGTCACCGTGCAGACGCGCGCCTGCAGTTGCCTGTCTTGGTGGCCGACCATTTGGAGGTGCCCCCGCTGACCCGTGGCCAACGTCTGGCCGACGCGGTCGCGGCGACGATCGGCTCTTGGCGATTTATCCTGATTCAGAGCACAGCCATCGTACTTTGGATCACCGGCAACGTCCTGACAGGAGCCAGCGCCTGGGACCCTTACCCCTTCATCCTGCTGAACCTGCTGCTGTCGTTTCAGGCCGCCTATACCGCCCCGGCCATCATGATGAGCCAAAACCGCCAGTCCGAACTCGACCGCCGTCACGCCCAAAGCGACTATGAAATCAACGTCAAGGCCGAGCTAGAAATCGAGCTTTTACACGAAAAAATCGACATTTTGAAAGAGCAAGAGCTGCTGGCGCTCACCCAATCCGTGCGGCAACTCTCGGCGCAGTTGGAGGCGCTGACGCGGCGACTCCCCTGAAGCGCATGCGTGGTGAGTCACCGGTATTTGGTTAAATTCCGATTATTGATTTACTTTATCAATTTTCCAAAACATGCAAAAAATATGAAAAAGTGATATAAATATTATTAGTCAAAAAAAGTAAACGCTTTTTGAGCGGGCCCGACTGACACAATCTCAAATGACCTAACCAAGCCCAGTTGGGATCGGGGGTTGCATATTTGTCCATGGCGCGCTGACGCAGATTAACAATCCAAACCGGTGGCAATTTATCATGGCAAATTTCTATGGCACGACAGGAAATGACACTCTAAACGGTGGTTCTGCCAACGACTCCATCACGGGTGAAGGGGGCAACGACACGCTCAATGGCGGCGCCGGTAATGACACCTTGGATGGCGGGGCACACTCGGGGTACGGGGGTGATTGGGCCAGTTACTCAGGGGCAAGTAGCGGTGTGACGGTCAACTTAACGACCGGTGTCGCCACAGACGGTCTAGGTGGTACCGATACGCTGTTAAATATTGAGAGCGTCATTGGCACTGCGTACAACGATTCCTTAACCGGAAGTCTGCGTTCCAACGTATTCAGGCCTGGAGCTGGCAACGACACGGTGAACGGAGTTGACAGCTCCTACCTCGACGATGCCGTGGAGTACTGGGACGCGACCAGTGCGGTCACTGTTAATCTCAAGACCGGCACCGCGACAGGGGGCGCAGGTAACGACGTTTTGATTTCCATTGAAGGAGTGGGTGGCTCAATCTACAACGATTTCATTACGCTAGGCGATTCGGGGTGGGCCTATGGAGACGACGGAGACGACGTCTTGGTGGGAGGGTCACGCGACTCCTGGCTGGAGGGTGGACGTGGTAATGACACTCTCAGGGGTGGAGTATCTAGTTGGGATATGGCCTCCTACTATTTATATACAGCCAATCTTGATAGCTTGACGCTTACCGGAAACGCCTTTGCGGGATGGACCGTCAGCGCTGGAACGACCGCGTTACTCAGCATTTCCGCGAATACGCAAACCGGTGTTTGGACCGTTTCCGACTTGCGATCAGGGGCGGTATTGGGCTCCGACAGCCTACAGGGCGTTGAAGTGATCGAGCTTGAGGGCCTGAATACAAGTGGTACTTCCGCCTGGCGCTATTTGGGCCTTGGCGGCACGCAAAGCGCCCCCACCTTGAATTTCACCAGCCAAACGGGTACATCGTTTGCCGACACGCTTACCGGCTCGTCCTACGCCGATACGCTCAGCGGCGGGTCTGGCAGCGACAGCCTCAACGGCGGCGGGTCGGACGACACCCTGCGCGGCGGCGCCGGGGACGACACGCTCAACGGTGGTGAGCAACGTGGGCTGGCCTGGAAATGGTCGC
>Ga0214921_10005804_pt1 | contig 17238 bp, 12 predicted proteins | sample LL1505_MetaG_FD_177992 | JGI IMG/M metagenome (GOLD analysis project Ga0214921, IMG submission 177992) | Freshwater microbial communities from Lake Lanier, Atlanta, Georgia, United States - LL-1505 | ecosystem: Environmental > Aquatic > Freshwater > Lake | place: USA: Georgia | collected...
CTGATGAAGACGGAACGTGGACTTCACTGAGTGGCATTCGCCACGAAGGAGCACTGCTGATTCGTCCCGATCAACACGTGGCGTGGCGAACGCAAGAGGGGCCGAGCAGTGACGTTGACAACCTCCATGAAGTATTGAACTCCCTGATGAAAGAGCACTCATGAAAATTGCCAATATCAACGGAAGGGCCCACGTGGTCATTGATGACCAGTGTCTCGATATCGCCGAAGCGAGCGGTGGGGAGTTTGGGCCAAGCTTGCAGTCGGTCTACGACAACTTCGTCGCATTCGTCGCGGCGGCGCCCAGCTGGTCACGCGATGGTCTCAAGTCATTCTCTTTGAGCGAACTGGGCTCGCCGGCGCCGCAGCCCCGGCAGGTTTTCGCCATTGGGTTGAACTACCACGGTCACGCCGAGGAGGCCGGAGTGCCAGTCCCGCAGGTGCCAGCGACGTTCACAAAGTTTCCATCGAGCCTGGGTGGACCGTTCGAGCCAGTGCCTCGCATGGGGGAGACCCTTGACTGGGAAGTAGAGATAGTGGCCGTAATAAGTCGTGAGGCCTACCGGGTGTCGGAGGCCGATGCATGGGACTACGTCGCCGGACTGGCGGTCGGACAGGACTATTCGGAGCGAACCATGCAATTTGCCGCTGGATCTCAGTTCTCCCTCGGGAAGTCCTATCTCGGCTTTGGCCCCGTAGGTCCGTGGCTCACCACCTTGGACGAAGTTGCCGACCGGGACAATCTCCAACTGGAGTGTTGGATTAACGAGGACAAGGTGCAAGACGCCCCCTCGACGGATATGGTTTTCTCGATTCCTTCTCTTATTGCCCAGTTGTCGGCGATAACGCCGCTCTGGCCGGGTGACGTCATTTTCACGGGGACACCGGCCGGCGTGGGCATAACTGCCCAGCCCGCCCGCTTTCTCCAAGTGGGCGATGTCGTGCGAAGCTCCATTGCGGGCCTCGGCAGTATTCACAACACGATTGTGGCCCCCTAGGGCGATATTTTGGGGTCTTCGTAGTCTCTCCGCCCTATTTTGTGGGGTTCCCACTAGAAGACCCTTGTAATTCCTGCTATTCTTTCCACTGGTCAGCGCCGCTGACTGTGCGGGTCGTCATGGAGGCGGTTCGCATCGGGACCTCCGATTCAAAGGTAAGACCAACACCATGGCTGAGAAGTCGCAAACAATTCAGGAATACCGCGCACACGAGACGGACACCGGCTCATCCGAAGTTCAGATCGCGCTGCTCACCGGCCGAATTGCGCACCTCACCGAGCACCTCAAGATTCACAAGGGCGACCACCACTCGCGCCGCGGACTCATGAAGCTCATCGGCCAGCGCCGCCGTCTTTTGGACTACGTCCAGAAGGGTGACGTTGAGCGTTACCGTGCCTTGATCGCCCGTCTCGGCATCCGCCGCTAACCCGGCAAAAACACTTGCGGTTGGACCGCAAGTGCGTGAACACCGCCGTCTTCGGATGCCGGTGGGGATGGCTTCGTTAAGTCTGAGCTCTGCCCACTGGGGTTCGGTTCGGCATGTTCATACCCCAAACAAAGGAAAAAAACATGACCGACGCCATGCGCGTTTCTAGCCCCATTACTGGGACTGACAAGACCCTGACCTTCGAAACCGGAAAGTTGGCGCAACTCGCCGACGGTGCCGTTACCGCTCGCATTGGCGACACGGTGCTGCTGGCCACCGTTGCAGCGAACCGCAGCGTTCGTGACGGAATCGACTTCTTCCCCTTGACGGTGGACATTGAAGAGCGTTCCTACGCGGCCGGAAAAATCCCAGGTGCGTACTTCCGTCGTGAAGGTAAGCCTTCCGACCAAGCCGTACTCATCTGTCGTTTGATCGACCGTCCACTGCGCCCTTCATTCCCTAAGGGCTTCCGTAACGAAGTCCAGGTTGTTGGCACCGTCTTCTCGGCCGACCAGGAAAACCCCCACGACGTCTTGGCCATCAATGCCGCTTCGGCTGCCTTGATGATCTCCGGCATCCCCTTCGACGGCCCAATTGGTGCCGTTCGTTTGGCCTACAGCACCGACGGTGTCTGGCTGCCCCACCCGACGTTCGCCGAAGGTGACGCCTCGACGTTTGAAATCGTCGTTGCCGGTCGCGCTTTGTCCGACTCAGTCGAGACCGACATTGCCATCATGATGGTGGAGGCCGGCGGTACCGAAGGTAGCTTCGAAATGTACGCCGACGGTGCTCCAAAGGTTGACGAAGACGTCCTGGCCGATGGTCTCGAAAAGGCCAAGCTCTGGATCCGTGAATCAATCAATCTTCAGCGCGAAATGGTGAAGATGTATGTCGCCGAGCGTGGTCCGATTGAGACCATTCCCTACACCGTGTTCCGTGACTACGAAGACGACGTCATGGCTCGCGTGGAGGCCGTTGGTGCCAGCAAGATTGGCGAAGCCAACCAGTTGACCTCCAAGGCTCCTCGTGCCGAGGCTCTCAGCGCGGCCACTGCCGAAATCGTGGCCGAGTTGACCCCCGAGTTCCTCGACCGTGTCGGTGAAATCAAGGCTGCCGTTAAGTCGTTGACCAAGAAGGTCGTTCGCCGTCGCATCGTCGACGAAGGTATGCGTATTGACGGTCGTGGTACGGCCGACATTCGTCCCCTTTCGGCCGAGGTCGACCTCTTCCCGATGACGCACGGTTCCGCCCTGTTCCAGCGCGGCGAGACCCAGGTCATCAACGTGACCACCTTGGGTATGCCACGCATGAAGCAGCAGCTCGACACCATCACGCCTGACGAGTGGCGCCGCTACATGCACCACTACAACTTCCCTCCATACTCGACCGGTGAAACTGGCCGTGTTGGTATGCCGAAGCGTCGCGAAATCGGTCACGGCATGCTCGCCGAGCGTGCCCTGATCCCCGTACTGCCTTCGGAAAGCGAATTCGCTTACACGTTGCGCGTGGTCTCGGACATCATGGCTTCCAACGGTTCAACGTCAATGGCGTCCGTCTGTGGTTCATCGTTGTCGCTCATGGCGGCCGGTGTGCCCATCAAGGCTCCAGTGGCCGGTATTGCAATGGGGCTGGTCTACGACGGCGGCAAGTACGTCACGTTGACCGACATCCTCGGTGCCGAAGACGCCTTCGGTGACATGGACTTCAAGGTGGCCGGTACTACCGACGCCGTAACTGCGCTGCAGCTCGACACCAAGATTGACGGCTTGCCCGCCGAAGTATTGGCTCAGGCGCTACACCAGGCCAAGGTTGCTCGTCTCCAGATTCTGGACGTCATCACCGCCACCTTGCCTGAGCCCCGTGCCGAAGTTGCGGCCGTGGCTCCGAAGATCATCAACATCGAGATCCCGATCGACAAGATCGGTGAGGTCATTGGGCCAAAGGGCAAGGTCATCAACACCTTGCAGCAAGAGACCGGTGCGGACATTGCCGTAGACGACGATGGTGTCGTCGGAACGGTGACCATTGGTGCCAAGGACGGCCGTGCCGTTGCTGAAGCCAAGCGTCGCATTGAGATGATCCTCGACCCCCCGACCGCTGAAGTTGGCGCGGTGTACCAGGGCAAGGTCGTCAACACGACCAAGTTCGGTGCCTTCGTTTCAATCCTTCCTGGTCGTGATGGTTTGCTCCACATCTCCAAGATGGCACCTCTCAATGACGGCAAGCGCATTAACGCCGTTGAGGACGTCTTGAGCTTGGGTCAGGCCGTTGAAGTCAAGGTTGACGACATCGACCCTCAGGGCAAGGTCAGCCTTTCGTTGGCTGGCGTTGAGTACCCCGAGACGAACGACGACCCTCGCGAGCCCCGCGAGCGTCGTGGTCGCAGCGACCGCAACGAGGCTCACGGCGCAACAACCCGTCCTGCCCCCGAGCGCAGCAGCGAGCGTGCTCCCCGTGCCAAGTCTTCTTTCGAAGACAGCTTTGAGCAGGAACTCGCCAGCGACCTCGGCGACCTGGGTCCTGGTGGCCCATCGCTGAACGATGACAACCGCCCACGTCGGCCTCGTCGTCGGTAATTCGAACTAGGAATTAGCCCTCCTCGCTGAAGCAATTCAGTGAGGAGGGCTTTTTCTCTTCTAGCCTCTCGTTGTGTCTACTTCGCCGACAACCACCTCATGGTGGCGACCACTAGGTCCATCGGATCGGCGCGCCCTTTGGGCGCTGGTCATTGTTCCCATAGTTATGTTCGCTCTGCCGAGCATCTTTGGCTTCCCCGCGATTACGCAGGACAACCAGATTCAGAACTTTCCCCTGCGAGTGCTCTCAGGGGAGCAGCTCCGGACGTTGCATCTACCACTCTTTAATGCCCTCGCCAATTCCGGAACTCCGCTTCTCGGGGGAATGAACAGTGGCTCGCTCTATCCGCTGACTGTTCTCTTCGCCTTCCTGCCCGCACTCTTGGCGTGGGCCCTCAACGTGGTCGCCGTGTACGTCTCGGCCGGTGTTGGTGTCTACGCCCTGTTGCGGTGGATGAAGCTGCGCCCTAGTGCGGCCTTCTTCGCGGCCATCATTTACACCTACTCCGGGGCGATGTTGGGTCAGATTGTCCACCTCGCGGTGGTGCAGGGATTCGCCCTACTGCCCTGGATGGTATTGATTCAGTTGCATCTCTCTCGAGTGCTCCAGCAAACAACTCGTGGCGCCTCCCTGAAGGCTCGATGGTTGCCGGCACTGCCGAGTATCGCTGGGCTCGGCGTCATCTGGGGATTGGCATTCCTTACCGGTGAGCCTCGATCGATTGCCGAATTAGAACTCCTCGCGCTCATCGTCATTGGCACCGAGATGGTTCTCCATAACGGCACGGCACAAACCTCGTGGATGGGTCGGCTCCGCGTCCTAATTGCGAACGGTGTTGGACTGGCGTGGGGTGTCGCCCTTGGGCTGGTGCAGATGTTGCCAGGGTGGGCCTTTATCGGGCAATCGCAACGGGCCGACATCTCCTACTGGTTCTTCGGTAGTGGGTCGCTACTGCCCAAGTGGACTGTGCTGATGTTGGCGCCTGAGAGCTTTGGCGGTAACGGGGCGCTAGGCGTTTCTGGCTTCTTCATGCACTACAACCTGGCCGAAGTCTCGGGTTACGTCGGGGTCGTTGCACTTACGGGCGTGGCGGCCTTCTTCGCCCAACTAACCCGCCGAGGCTGGGTGGGGGAGCACCGTGTCTTCACGGTCTTTGGCGTAATGGTCATCGTGGGACTGCTCGCCACGTGGGGTAATTTCACGCCGCTCGGCCATTTCTTCCACGAGATTCCGATGTTCGGACGCACCCGGCTCCAAAGTCGCAACATCATCATCGTGGACCTCGCCGCTGCGGTCCTGCTCGGTTGGTGGATGGACGCCATGACGTCGGGCCGTCGCCGCGAAGCGGCCGTCGAGGGAATCCGCCGTTTCGTTACTTCCATTCCGGCCGTCGCCGTCTTGGCCTGGTCGATAGCGATGATTGTCGCCTACCGGCCCATTCTCGAGTTCATGGATGCCACGACGAAAACGGCGGCCAATGGAGCATCACTACGTTGGCCGATGGCCGTCCACGCACTCTTGGCGATCGGCGTTCTTTTCGTCATTGCCCGATCGCCACTACGGGTGAAGCCGCGTCGTTGGTTGATTGCCATCATGATGGTGGACCTCGCACTCCTTACGGCACTCGGATCACTCAGTTACAGTCGCAATGACGGCAACATTGAGCCCTCGCCGGACGTCATGTCTTCGCTTCCGGGGGGTCATCCTGGTCGCATGGCCATTCTCGACAGTGGTTTGAATGACTTCTCGACCTTCGTCAAACTCGGTGCACCGAATCTCAACGTCTTTACCAAGCAGCCAAGCGTGCAGGGGTACGGATCACTCATTGGTGAGTACTACAGCAACGCCACGGGTACGCACCCACTGCTCGGTCTGGATGCCTGTCAGCTCGGTCGTGGACGGTTCGCACAGTTGAATTTGCAAACCGTTATCGCCAGCTTTTCATCGCTCACCGATCCCGTTGACTCGCCGGTTGTCCGTAAGCAGAACTGTCCCGAACGTAACCGGCCGTCTGGCGTGGTGAGCCGTTACTTCGGTCAAGCGTTGGCGTTGCGTTCGCTCTCAATGCAGACTTCGCTACCGTCGACAACATTTGTTGTGAGCTCTGTTCCAGCATTCAAGGCGGTCGCAGAACCTGGATTCACTACGCGGGACGGCTACTCAATCCGCGTGGTCAGTGATGAGACTGGCGCGATACGCATTCCTTCGCGTGTTCTGGCCCCGTTGTATCCAGGATTGGACAAAACGGCTGGAATCACCGTCTCTACTTGGCGCCCCGCGGGTTCCTTGATGCCCAGCCGCTCATTTGTCGTGACCTCGACGGAGATCACGGACGATGAGGGTAGGACTCTCCAACTGGATGAGCCGTATCAAATTGCGCTTCAGGACGCTGGTTTCACCTACAGCGGTACTCGAGATGGTTACGCCGTGTTCCATAACGCCGCCTCGGGCCCCTTCACTACGTCACCGCAGGTTCCCGTATCGAATCGTGTGGAGAAGATCTGGGGTGATGAGTGGGTCACCGTCGATGCCGACAGCCAAGAAGTGGACCTTGTTCGATCCTCAGCCTGGCTTCCCGGATGGCGAGCCACGGCGGTCAACGAAGCGACTGGTCAGTCCAAGGCGCTGACCGTGAAGCGCCACGACCTCGTCCAAGTAGTCACCGTTCCGCCGGGTAGCTGGCGGGTGCACTTCCATTACCACGCACCCTTTATTGGCATTGGATTGATATGTAGCGTGATAGGTGTAGCACTCTTAGGCATCACTCTGGTGGTGTTGCGGAGGCAGAGAAAGCCTCAAGCCGAGGGGTAGGGTTTCACCATGGCAAACGTGGTGGTAGTTGGCGGTGCAGGGCGAATGGGTCAGACTATCGCTCGGGCTATTGCGGAGACCGAAGATCTCACTCTCGTTGGACTCGTCGATGTGCGTGAGCCGGCCGACCTCTTCGGTGCTCAGTACAGGGACGCGCTGGCTAACTTTGAAGCGACCGCAGTCGATGTCGTAGTGGACTTCTCGACGCTCGATACGGCTCGGGAGTCAATTCTTTGGTGCATCCGCAACCAGCGCCACGCTGTAGTGGGGACCACCGGCTTCACGCCACAGGAACTCGAGGAGATGGAGGCCGGTATTAAGGGCTCGTCCGGTGTCGTTATCGCTGCCAACTTTGCCGTTGGTGCTGTACTGCTCCAGCGTTTTGCGAAGTTGGCCGCGCCATTCTTTACACGCGTGGAACTTATTGAGTACCACCACGATCAAAAAATCGACGCTCCCTCCGGAACGGCTCTCGAGACGGCTCGAGTTATCCGTGAGGCCCGCGCCGAAGCCGGTGTTGTCACGCCGCCGGAGCCCACGACACTCGAGACTCTCCCAGGATCTCGTGGTGCGGACTACGGCGACGGAATCGCTATTCACGCGGTGCGACTGCCCGGACTCGTGGCACACCAGGAAGTTATCTTTGGCCGCGAAGGCGAAGGTTTGACCATTCGTCACGATGCCTACGATCGCTCCAGCTTCGGAGCCGGCGTCGTGCTGGCCGTTCGAAAAGTGCAGAGCAAACCTGGACTGACGATCGGTCTCGACCCGCTGCTGTGAGCACTTCGCCACCAGACGTTGTAGAGCAGATTCTCCAGGCGGCCAGCCGCACCCTGGCGCTTCATGGCGTCAAGGGGACCTCTGCTAGTTCGATTGCCAAGCAGTCAGGCGTGGCTCGCTCAACGGTCTACCGTCTCTTTGCCACCAAGCAAGAGATCATGAATGCCATGGTGGAGTACGAGTTCCGCCGCTTTTTCGATGAGCTTTATGGCGTTGTCGGGCGACTCAAGACTATTGAAGCCGTGATGGAACAGGGCCTGATGTTTGCCCACGCCGCGGTCGCACACCACTTTTTGCTACAGACAATTCTTCGAGATGACCCCAGCGTGCTCGAGCCGGCCCTGAGTGCCTCAGCCACCTCCATGGAGCCGGTTATCGCCGAGATTTTCCGTCCATTCCTTCCAGTAACGAAGGACATTGACGAGCATCTCGAGTTTCTCGTGAGGATGGGTTTGGGTTACATCGCCACGCAGGGCCGCTGGAACTTCGAAGAGAAGGACGACGTGCATGCCGTGGTCACCGTTGAGCTTCTCTCGGGTGTTCGTAATCCGGCGATGAAGATTGCCCCGGCCAAAGTTGCGCCATTGGTGGAGATATCAGACAATTCGCTGCGTACCCAAATCGTTGATGCGGCCTTGGCTGAAATCAGCGCTGGTCACTATCAAGATCTCTCCATCGATCGCATTGTTGATCGAGTCGAAGGTTCGCGCTCCACCATTTACCGCATGGTTCCAGGTGGCAACCAAGCGCTCTTGGATATGTGTGCCGAGCGAGAAGCATCAAGGCTCTACTCCTCAGTTACCTCAGCTATCTCGAGTGAGAGCGAGCTGCACCGTGGCGTTCTCGCCGGGCTGACCACGGTCTGGTATCACCTCGAGCAGCATCAAGCCCTGCGCGTGGTTATGCAGTCCAACCCCGAGTACCTGTACAACCGCCTTCGTTTTAATGAAGCGTCGGCCACGTACGGAGCTGCCTCTCTCGCGGTTCAGCCGCTTCTGCGTCGCTGGCTCTCGTGGGAGCAGGCCAGCCGATTGGCTGAGTGGCTGATTCGAATCATTGTCACCTTCTGGACCAGCCCGGCTCCGTATCTCGAGTTGTCCAACCCCGCTTCGGTAGCGTCCTTCTACGGTCGGCACATGGCGGCAGGGGTGACTGCGATCGCCGAAGGTTCCAACTAGCCGGCGAAGGCGAAGTGAGGCCGAATGATTTCTTCGGCGAGTAGTTGGTCCGTGGGCCGCGCCGGTCGCTGCTAGTGGTCATCTCCTTCTCCCACTAACGCTGGTAGCGTCAAATCGTGAGTGAACCTCGTTTTGGCCGAGTTATAACGGCCATGGTGACCCCGTTCAATGCGGACGGCACCATCAACTTCGACGTGGCCCGAGACGTGGCTCGGTACCTGGTTGCTAACGGCAGCGATGGCCTTGTGGTCGCCGGATCAACGGGCGAAGGCGGTTCTTTGAGCGACGCCGAGAAGCTCGATCTTTTTGCCTGCGTCGCTGAGTCGGTGACCGTCCCTGTTTTGGCCGGATCAACGTCCGGCGATACTGTCCGATCTGTCAGCTTGACTTCCGCGGCCAGCGGTACGGGGGTCCAGGGAATTCTGGCCACGACACCGGCCTATTCACGGCCTAGCCAAAGTGGGATTGCGGCCCACCTCGGAGCCGTGGCCGAAGCGACGAAGCTGCCGGTGATGGTCTACGACATCCCGTCCCGCACGGGTCGAAAGATCGCCGGAGTGACCACCATCGGTCTGGCGCAGCAGCACGCCAACGTGGTGGCTCTCAAGGACGCCTCGGGCGATCTGCCCAACGCGGCGCACGTCAAGGCGACGCTCGGCACGGACTTCGACCTCTACTCGGGTGACGATGCTTTAGTTCTGCCATTCATGTCGATTGGCGCGGTCGGCGTCGTCTCAGTGGCCAGCCACTGGGCCGGCCCGGAGTTCTCGGCAATGATTACAGCGTTCCTCGCTGGCAATCAGGCAAGAGCTCTAGAACTCAACGAACGACTCGCCGCCAGCTGCTCCTTTGAAGGTAGCGAGACCTATCCGAACCCCCTCCCATCGAAGGCGGCTATGGCCGTATTGGGTCTCGCCGTGGGGTCGTGTCGACTGCCGCTCGGCCCTGGAGATGATGAACTCATGCAACAAGCCACCACGATTGTGAATTCTCTGCTTGGCCAACGTGACTGAGGTCGCCGTCAAGGTGTACTTCTTGGGCGGTCTCGGCGAAATCGGCCGAAACTGCATGGTCATTGAACAAAATGGGCGCCTGCTCATCATCGATGCCGGCCTTATGTTCCCGGAGCCGTCGATGTACGGCATCGACCTCATTCTGCCCGACTTCGCATGGCTTAAAGAACGAGCCGATCGCGTCGACGGCATCGTGCTGACGCACGGCCACGAAGACCACACCGGCGCCCTTCGCTATCTCTTGCGTGATGTTCAGGCCCCCATCTACGGTGCCCCCCTCACAATTGGCTTTGCTCGCCACCGTTTGACTGAAGCGAAGATGGACAAGCTATGCAGCTTCGTCGAAGTGAAAGATAACGAACGTTTGCGTATCGGGGAATTCGATGTTGAGTTCATCCCGGTGACCCACTCCGTGCCGAGTGCCCACGCGATTGCGCTCCACACTCCAGTAGGTGTGATTGTGCACTCGGGTGACTTCAAGCTGGACCTCACGCCCATTGACGGACGGCGAACAAACGTGGCACGGCTCGCCGCTCTCGGCGACGCCGGAGTGACCTTACTCTTGGCCGATTCGACCAACGCCGAAGAGCCCGGCTTCACCGATTCAGAGTCGACCGTGGGCGTGACGCTGCGACGGCTGTTCTTGGAGCGACCAGATCGCCGACTCGTGGTGGCCTGTTTTGCGAGCCACCTACACCGCATCCAGCAGATTTTGGATATCGCCCGAGATCAACAGCGCAAGGTCGTGCTCTTTGGACGCAGCATGGAGGCCAACACCAAGTTGGGTCGTCGACTCAAGATTTTGAACACCGAAGGCATCACCTTCATCGATACCACCAACCTCGATCGCTACCCACCGGGCGAAGTCCTCGTGATCTGCACTGGATCGCAGGGTGAGCCGATGGCTGCACTGTCTAAGTTGGCTCGCGCCGATGACCGATTCTTCAAGGTCGGTGCTGACGACACTGTGATTCTCTCTTCGCATCCGATTCCCGGAAATGAATGGAGTGTCGGTCGCGTGATTGATGATCTCCACCGCCTCGGGGCCGAGGTCATTCACTCGGGTCGTGAAGCGGTGCACGCATCCGGACACGCCCGCCAGGGCGAGCTGCGCACGCTTCACCAACTAGTGCGCCCTCGGTACTTCGTGCCGATTCACGGTGAGTATCGCCACATGGTGCATCACGCCGACCTTGCGGCCTCGATGGGGCTCGACGCCAAGTCAATCTGGATCTGTGAAGACGGCGACGTGATCGAAGTTCGGAATCGCGGCGTACGCCGGGCCGGCACTATCCCTGCGGGATACCACTACATCGACGGTGATGGCGGCGACTTAGACGACACCCCACTGGCCGATCGGCGCATGTTGGCCGAGCACGGCGCACTGTTGGTCTCTGCCGGCATTGAACGTTCAACAGGAACGATTAAGAGCCCCGTCACTGTGACGCCGCGTGGCTGGTTTGTGGGCGAACGCGATAAGGATCTCGTGACCAGTGCCGTCAAGGAAGTAACGCAGGTGCTCGAAGAGGCACTCAAGAAAGACGTGCGCGACAGCGAAGAACTCAATCGCTTAGCCCGACGTGCCCTCGGCCGTTTGGTCGGTCAGAGGTTTCGACGTCAGCCCGTGCTGATGTCGTCCATCGTCGTCTTTTAGGACTTATCGGGCTCGCCGTGGTCGGCGTTGGCCGAACCGGTTCGCCAGAATGCCTTCACCGAGATCTGTTCGTTCGTAAGGCCTCTATCTAGTAGCGCGGTGTGCATGGTCTTCATGGCCCTGAACTCACCAAAGAGGTAGGCGTGACCCTCGTCAGGCGGGAATGCGAATGCCGCGAGGCCGTGGAGTAGTGCCTTGGCGTCATTGGTCGAGGTGTCTTGGTCGAGAAAGATGCCGGTGGCACCGATGCCCTCCGACAAGTTCGGCGTGACGGCGTCGTCGGGATGGGGCGTCTCCACGATAAAGATGGCTCGACCGGGCTCTTCAATGCTTTCGGCCATGCGATAGAAGGCTCCGAGACTGCTGGCGTCCCCTATGAAGAGGTGCCAATCGGCCATGGGGTCCAAGGGGATTTTGCCCCGCGGTCCCACGACATCAAGTTCATCCCCGATCTGGACGGCGCGAGCCAAGGACGCGCCCGGCCCTTGGTGGCCCGTGGCGATCCAGAGAACAATTTCATCGAGTTCGGCATTGACGGAACGCACTGAATAGCGGCGACGCACGGGTCGACCTTCGTGGCTGACTTCGAGCATGACGTCGTTACCGGGAACACCGGCGAGCTCGCTGACTCCACGGAAGGTGATGGCTCGCAGCGTCGGCGAGATCTGATTGACCTCGCTCACAATGCCGACCTTGGCACTGATGCCGAGTCGGCTGGCCAGTTCGATGGAGGTCGGGTCTAGGGGACGAGTCACCCGCAAATCCTACGGGGATACCCCCGTTTTGAACACCTGTTCGGTACATTGATGGGGAAGTGTCAGCCGCCAAGAAACCCGCCAAGAAGGCGCCGGCCCGCGCCAGCGGACGAGCAGCCACCAAGGCCGCTGCGAAGACGAGTATCTGGGAACGCCACCGCCGCGACCTCTGGATATTGGCTCTCGTGGTGGTGGGTTTTTTCGTGCTCTTCGCCGAAATCGGACTACTCGGCCCCACAGGTCACGTGATTGAGACGGGACTGCAGAGCGCCCTCGGCCTCGGTCGCTACGCCGCCACAGTTATCTTTCTCGGCCTAGCCGTTCTCATGCTCTGGGGCAAGGTCGATATTGACCGCGTCCGCCTCGCTGTCGGCCTAACCCTCGGCCTCGCTGGATTTAGCGGCATCTCTCACTTCCTAGGTAGTTCGCCAACCATTCACGCCACTACGAATGATCTCGGAGCTGCCGGTGGCTACCTCGGTGTCGTCGTCGGGGGAGGGTTGCACGGCATTCTCGGCATGGCCGGAGCGACGGTGGTTCTCCTCGCCGTCTTAGTGATCGCGACCATGGTGCTCACCGGTATTGGATTACGGGTTCTAGTAGCGAGCCTGTGGGCGGCAGTTCGTTGGTGCGGTCGAACCATTGCCTCATGGTGGAGTGCCCGTCCCGAGCGAATCGAAATTGAAGAGGACGAAGAGGCAGTAGAGGAGCCGATTCGATCGCGGCGCCGCAAGGATCCCCCCATAGAAGAGTTCCCCGTTCAAACGGCCGAAGAGTACGACGAAGCGATGGCGGCCGAGGCGGCTCTCGCCAACCAGGAGCCCGACGTAGAAGTCGCTGATGTCCCGGCCAAGCCCAAACGAACAAAGAAGGCTGCGGCACCCATCGCTAAGGGTGACTGGACTCTGCCCAGCATGAGTCTGCTCACTCGGATCAAGGAGCAGAAGCAGGACCGGACGGCAGTCGATGCCGCTGGAGAAGAGCTCGTCGATGCTCTCGCGGCCCACGGAGTCGAGACCACGTTGGTGGGCTACACAATCGGGCCCTCGGTTACTCGTTTTGAACTTGAACTCGGTGCCGGCGTCAAGGTGGCCAAGGTCACCTCGCTTAACCGCGATATCGCGTACGCCATGGCCTCGCCCGATGTCCGAATTCTGGCCCCGATACCAGGTCGCTCGGCGATTGGTGTCGAGGTGCCGAATCGCCAGCGGACGCTGGTCTCCCTCGGTGATCTGCTCGCCTCCGAAGAGGCCGTCTCGGCCACCCACCCGCTCGACGTTCCATTGGGTCGCGACATCTCCGGTCAGACCGTGGTTATTAACTTGGCCGAGATGCCCCACGTGCTCATCTCCGGTGCGACGGGTGCCGGAAAGAGTTCTTGCATTAACTCGCTCATCACCTCTCTCGTTATGCGGGCCACTCCAGATGAAGTCCGCATGATTCTGATTGACCCTAAGCGAGTCGAACTCGGTCAGTACAACGACCTGCCGCACTTGCTGACCCCGGTCGTTGTGGATCCTCGTAAGGCGGCCGGTGCGCTGCACTGGGCCGTGAAGGAGATGGAACGCCGCTACGACATCCTGGCCGAAAACGGGGTCCGTGACATCACGAGCTACAAAGAGATGCTGGCCAAGGGTCAGATTGAAGTGGCGCCAACGGATGAAGAGATCGGCGCTGAAATATTGGAGCGCGTAACGGGGCTCGAAACGGAGCTACCGCCGAGTGGCCCCGAAGAGTTTCCCTACATCGTCATCGTGGTCGACGAGCTCAATGACTTGATGATGGTCGCAGCTCGTGACGTGGAAGAGTCCGTCGTACGCATTGCTCAGATGGCTCGAGCCGTTGGTATTCACCTCGTTCTCGCCACACAGCGTCCCAGCGTCGACGTCATTACTGGAGTGATCAAGGCCAACGTGCCGAGTCGTATGGCCTTTGCCGTTTCATCGCTGGCCGACAGTCGGGTCATCTTGGACCAGGCCGGTGCAGAGCGTCTGATTGGCAAGGGAGACATGCTCCTGCTCACGGCCTCGTCTAATGTTTCCCGCCGCCTGCAATCGCCATGGGTCTCAGAAGATGAAGTGCGCAACATCGTCGACACCTGGAAGAACCAGGGCGGCCGACCTGAGACCGGCGCCAGCCTGGAGCTCGAGGCTGTTGCGGTGGGTGGCGGGTCACCTTCATCCGGTGGTGGCTACGGCGGTAACGAGGACGATGACGATGAGGCGTTACGTCAGGCCCGAGACCTCGTGATTCGAACCCAATCGGGCTCGGTTTCAATGCTCCAACGGAAACTGCGTGTCGGTTTCGCTCGTGCTGGGCGCCTCATGGACATGCTCGAAAACGAAGGGACCGTTGGACCCGGCGAAGGCTCCAAGTCTCGCAAGGTCCTGATTACACAAGAAGAGCACGAAGCGCAAAACGGCTAACGCCTACGCTTAGAGCATGCGAGTTCGTGTTCCAGCCAGTTCGGCCAACCTCGGCCCGGGGTTTGACGCACTCGCCATTGCTCTGGATATTCCCATTGAAGTTTCCGTCGAGTTGGCAGACGAACTTTCCTTGAGTGCTGAGGGATTTGGATCTGAGTTGACAGATCCTGCCAAGCACCTCGGCGTGGCCATTGCCACCGAGATTCTGGGTCATCAGAATTTCGCTCTCCACATCAAGTCGTCGATTCCACTGGCTCGGGGGCTGGGTTCGTCGGCCGCTCTAGCGGTCGCGGTAGCCAAGGCCGCCGGCTCCGAGGACCCTTTGGCCGTGGGTACGCGCATCGACGGTCACGCTGAGAACGCCGCCGCATCACTGTTGGGTGGGTTTGTTACAGCCTCCGTCGAAGACGATGAAATCTTTGTCGCCTCGCTTCCGCTCGATCCCGCTCTGCGGTTTGTAGTGGTGATTCCCGAGCGTGAGCTGGCCACGGCCGATGCTCGTCGTGTTCTTCCTAGTACCGTTTCCTATCACGACGCTGCCTTCAATCTCTCTCGCGTGGCCCTACTGACTGCCGGCCTGGCTGACCACGCATTGCTCCAGGCGACGGCGATGGAGGACCGACTTCACCAGCCTTTCCGCATGGGCTTACTGCCGTTTGCTGCCGACGTGCTGCGTGTGACTCGCGAAGCGGGCGCACTTGCTTCCTGTTGGTCCGGGGCTGGTTCGACAATGTTGGCCGTGGCTACTGAATCAACGGCCTCTGCTGTAGCTGAAGCGGCTCGCAGCGTGCTCAATCAACACTCCGAACCGGGAGTGGTCCAGATTGTTGAGGCTGATCGACGCGGACTACAAGTTCTGTGACACTCGCCAGACTGGCTCGGCCCCCTAAGAGTGCGGCCGGAGCCGGTGGAATGGTCCTGTTAGGTGCCCTCTTTGTCCAGTATTCGGCGGCGTTGGTCGCCCCAATCTTTGTGGTCGTTGGCGCAGCTGCGACCAGTGCCTGGCGTTTCAGCGTAGGGGCACTGGTATTGCTCGCCTTGGCTCGCCCCAAGGTGTGGCGCTGGACTCGGAGGCAGTGGGTCGGAGCTTGTGCGCTCGGAATCTCGACCGCTTTCATGAATCTCTGCTTCTTTCAGGCAATTGATCGAATCAATCTCGGCACTGCCGTAGCGATTGAGTATCTCGGCCCCTTCTTGGTTGCGGCGCTTGGCAAACGATCCTTTCGACACGTGGTATTCGTGTTGGTGGCGGCTCTGGGCGTCTTGGCGTTAGCACGTCCTGGTGGTGACGTGTCTGCCACCGGCCTCGTCTTCGCGGCCTTGGCCGGCGTGGGTTGGGCCGGCTACGCCTTCGCTTCGTACTACGTAGGTGACGAGACCCCTGGCTTCGACGGACTCGCCATGGCGATGACGATTGCCGCGGTCATTACCCTTCCGTTTCTCCCAGCCTCAATCGTGCCGATGTTTGATCACGGTCTCGTTCCCCGCATGGTGATTGCCTCGGTCGCGGCGGTTGTCTTGGGCTTCGGCGCAGAGATGCAGGCCCTCCGTCGCCTTCCACCCAGCATCGTGGGAGTTCTACTCGCTCTTGATCCGGCGGTGGCCTTTGCGGTGGGGTTTGTCGTGCTGGGTCAACCGATACTGGGCTGGGACATTGTGGGAACCGGCCTGGTGATCATTGCTGGTATTGCGGTAACGCGCGACGCCTAGGGCAATTCCTGTACACCGGTAGAATTTGGTGGTGAGCACGGCCCGTACCTTTGAAATCCACACGTACGGCTGCCAGATGAACGTTCACGACTCCGAACGACTAGCCGGCTTGATGGTGGCCGACGGTCTCGTTCCCGTAGAGCCCGGGCAGCAGGCCGACGTCGTTCTCTTCAATACCTGTACGATTCGTGAGAATGCCGACAAGCGCCTCTACGCCGCCCTCGGCCAGCTGAAGGCTCTCAAGGAGAGCCGTCCCGACATGCAGATTGCCGTGGGTGGCTGCATGGCCCAAAAAGATCGTGACTCCATTATTAAGCGAGCCGGATTCGTGGATGTTGTCTTTGGCACCCACAACATCGGCTCGGCGCCGGGCCTATTGCGCCGATCGCGGACGGAAGGTCCGCTCGTGGAGATTCTCGACGCCCCGGACCCCGAAGCCCATCTCGATATGGCGCCCGCGTTAAACGCGGTGCGAGAAGTGCCATGGGCCGCCTGGATCACCGTGCAAACCGGTTGCAATAACTCGTGCGCCTTCTGCATTGTTCCCTCGGTGCGCGGTGATGAAGTCTCTCGACCTTTTGATGACCTCGTAGCCGAAGCATCCATGCTGGCCGCCCAGGGCGTGACCGAAATTACGTTGCTGGGCCAGAACGTCAACACCTACGGTCGTGACATCACGAAGCGCCGCCCACTCTTCGCCGACTTGCTTCGGGCCGTGTCGGCCGTTAAGGGTATTGAACGGGTCCGCTACACGTCGCCCCATCCTCGTGATCTACGCCCCGAAACAATTGCCGCGATGGCCGAAACGCCCGAGATCTGCCCCCAGTTGCACTTGCCCTTGCAGTCTGGCAGCAACGAAGTGTTGGTCGCCATGCGTCGGGGATATACCGCCGAGCGGTACCTCGAGCGC
>Ga0214921_10005805_pt1 | contig 17237 bp, 19 predicted proteins | sample LL1505_MetaG_FD_177992 | JGI IMG/M metagenome (GOLD analysis project Ga0214921, IMG submission 177992) | Freshwater microbial communities from Lake Lanier, Atlanta, Georgia, United States - LL-1505 | ecosystem: Environmental > Aquatic > Freshwater > Lake | place: USA: Georgia | collected...
CTCGAATCTCGCTATGAGACAGCGTGCGACCCACGTCTGAACCATTCTCAATCACTTGAGCTCTCATTTTTGGTTGCTGAAATGTTGCGCGACCGCTAATTTAGCGAACGTGACGTTGCTCTTATCAACCTTCGATACACCAATCGGAAGTCTCAATCTCATCGCAGATGAGCATGTACTCCTTGCGGCAAATCTTTCTAGCGTGAAGGCTCTCAAAGAGTCGTTGAGTGCCGAAGTCGCTGATCGTGAGATTAAGTTAGTGGCGAAGATTCCAGTCATTTCAGATCTGATTGCTGATTATTTCGACGGCGACTTATCTGCCCTCAACGCCATATCAGTAAGACAACCAGGCGCGCATTTCTCACAAGCTGCATGGAAGGCGATGAAGAAGATTGCGCCAGGAAAAATTATTTCGTACTCAGAATTAGCAGAGAGAGCAGGAAGCCCCGCTGCGATTCGAGCTGCTGGAAGCGCCTGTGCAAAGAATGCAATCGTTCTTGTTGTGCCATGCCATCGCATAGTAAAGACCGGTGGAGCGCTCGGAAATTATGCCTACGGTTTGAACAAGAAAGAGTGGCTACTTCGCCACGAGGGCGCTCTTTAAAATCTTGGTCAGTATTGCTATTGCTTCATCACATTGGTTGTCATCAAAATCTAAATGTGTAACAAGGCGTGCATAATGTGGGCCAAGAGCGCTAATCCACAATCCAGCTTCCTTGCATTGGGATGTCAGGGCAGCTGCTGTGATGCCAATCTTCGAAAGTTCTAGACCAACAATATTTGTTTCTACCTTCACTGGGTCTATCAAGCTCGAATCAAGCCCATGGAGTGCGGTAGCTATCTTTTTCGCACGCGCGTGATCTTGCGCAAGTCGAGCAATATTGTTTTCAAGTGCGTAATGCCCGGCAGCAGCGATGATCCCCACTTGTCGCATTCCAGCCCCGTACCGTTTGCGCCAGATGCGAGCTTCAGCAACTCTCGATTTATTCGACAGCATCACAGAACCAATGGGTGCTCCTAAGCCTTTTGAAAGACAGACGCTGATGGTGTCAAAGTGTTTTCCATACTCTGCAAAAGAAACACCAGATGCAATGTGCGCATTCCAAATTCGAGCTCCATCCAGATGCATGGCAATTCCACGAGCATGGGCAGCGCTCGACAACTTCTCGATTTCTGAAAGAGGCTGCACGGTGCCGCCACCAAAGTTATGTGTGTTCTCAACTGCGATTGCTGTTGTAGAAACTAAATAGGGACCGGCATTTTCATGTGCAATAGCGAGTGGATCTTCTGCGCGAAGTGATCCATCTGCAGTTGGCCAGGTACGAGTTGTGATTCCACTAAATGTCGCGGCTGCACCAAGTTCAGCACGCACGATATGTGAGCGGGTTTCGACCAATAGCTCTTCACCAGGTTTTACTAGTGTGCGAATAGCTAGTTGGTTTGCAAGTGAACCTGTTGGGGTAAAGAGACCAGCTTCATGACCGAACATTGCGGCCACACGTTCCTCTAGGGAGTTAACGGTTGGATCATCACCGTAGACATCATCGCCAACCGGGGCAGCAGCCATTGCAGCGCGCATTGCATCACTGGGCTTAGTCACAGTATCTGAGCGAAGATCGATGGCCATCTTTTATGCCTCCTTGAGGACAATCATAAACATGGCAGCTACAACTAGCACTCCACCCAGAAGTGCGCGAAGAGAGATGCTCTCACCACCGAATATCACGGCAAAAACAGCTGCAAAGACAACCTCCATAGTCAGAATCACTGCAACTTTTGTTGCTGACATATGTGCTTGTGACCATGTTTGAACAACGAATGCGACTGCGGTGCATACGACTGCCGTATAGAGAACTACTAGCCATCCCGAAAGATCAACAGGTGCTTCATAACCTTGAGCAAAAGAGATGGCGCCGGTAAGTAATGCACACGTAGCGAGCTGCACTATTGTCATGGCATACACATCTAAACCATTGCTCCATTTGCTCAGGGCGATGATATGAGCTGCAAAAGCGATGGCACAGAGGAATACAAGAAATTCACCTAACCCTAAGTTCCACCCTTTGAGAGAAAGTAGCGCGAGTCCGAGAGTTGCCAGCGCAACACATGACCAGGTGAAAGGTGTGATGCGAACTTTGAGAAGAACTGCCGCAAGAACAGGGGTGGCAACAACATAAAGCCCAGTAATAAATCCCGCGATTGCAGCCCCAGTAAGTGCTAAACCAAATGTCTGCAAGATATAACCGGATGCCAGGAAAAGTCCTGCTATAAATCCTTTTTTAAGAATTTCTCGATTAATGGTCTTTAATACTGAAGGCTTCAATAAAACCATGGCAATGACAGCAACAAGAAAGCGTGAGAAGAGGAAACTATTAACGCTCTGCTTTTCAATGGCATCTTTCATGACAACAAAGGCAAGGCCCCAAGCGGCTGAAACGAGGAGAAGCGCCCACGGTGCAAGGCGCATCTTGAGTGCGTGCGAACTACTCATCCACGAAGTTTTTTCAGTAGTGCAATTTCTTTCCCGTGCTCGGGCTCCATTCCCGGAGTTTCAAGAATGAGCGGTGCATTCACCACAGCCGGATGCTTAAGGAGTTCTTGGAACGGATCCACTCCAATAAAACCTTCGCCGATATTTTGATGGCGATCTTTAAGTGCACCACAGACATCCATAGAATCATTTGCATGGATTAGTTGAATACGTTCGATTCCAGCGACTTCAACTAATAAGTCGAGAGTCTCTTTCATGCCACCCTTCTTTGCAATGTCATGACCAGCTGCAAAGACGTGACACGTATCAAGACAGATACCTACTTTAGGGTGGTACTCGAGAGCCTTTAGGTAATACTCGAGATCTTCTAACCTCTTTACAAGTGATTGACCTTGGCCGGCCGTTGGTTCGAGTAAGAGATAGGGCGCATCATCGGTGAGCGCTTCCAGAATTGGCATCATGCCCTTATTTATCTGCTTCCATGCTTTATCGATGAAATCTTCATTGACTGCAGAGCCAGTATGAACAACGACCCCCAGCGCACCGATCTCTTTGCCGCGCTTGAGCGAATATTCAGTGGAGGCTAATGAATTTTTATAAGTGCCTTCTGTAGGGGAGCCCAAATTTATGAGGAATGGTGCATGCACATATGTTTCGATATCGAGAGCCGCAGCCTTCTCGCGAAAAATTGCATCAGCCTCATGATTTGTCTCTGGCATCGCCCAACCGCGCGGATTAGATGTAAAGACTTGAATCGCTTCTGCTTCGGTTAAATCTGCATATGCAATTGAACGTTTAGCCATCCCACCAGAAGTTGGTGTGTGGGCTCCAATACGAGGCTTTTTCACTTGCTCACCCTACTGTGATGGTGACAGTGCTGCCACGTTTGACTTTACTTCCCACCTTTGGCGATATGGCAGTCACTTTCTTAACAGTCTTCTTTCCAATTTTCTTCACTACCACTTTGAGATCGAGATCTTTGAGTGATTGAACAGCTTTCACTTCCTCGATACTGAAGATATTTGGGATATAGGCAAATTGAGAGCCCTTTGAAATTACGAGCGCAATCTTCGCACCCTTATCCACGCTCTTGCCACCATCTGGTTTCTGCGAAATAACTTCGCCCGCTAAAAGTGTTTCGCTAAATCCATATGTTGATGTGACCGCAAATCCGGCATCAGATAATTCATTGAGGGCTTGATCGGAACTCTTTCCAACATAAGAAGCAATTTCAACTTGTTCAACACCTTTGGAAACGCGGATTGTCACCGCAGTATCTCTTTTGACTTTCTCACCGGCCGGCGGAGTTGAATCAATGACATAACCTTGTGGATATGCACCGCTATATTCTTCGGTATTGGGTTGTATTGAAAGCGGGAATCTAGAAAGCGCCTGCACAGCAGCTTCCGGTGTAAGTCCAGCAAGCTTTGGTATCACATAGCGCTCTGGTCCCTTAGAGATGATGAGTGAAACTGCGCCACCTTGGTCGATTCGTCCACCGCCACCTGGATTAGATTCAATTACGTGGCCCTCGGGAATTTCTTCACTAAATTTCTGCTCTGCGATAGTAAATGTCAGACCTAATGGATCAAGGGCAGCCTTTACTTCATCTTGTGTAGCGCCAACTGTTGATGGAACAACTACTCGAGAGCCGGGACCAATGAGGGCATACCAGCCAAATATTCCTAATGAAATTGCCAGCACAAGTGCGATGTAGCGATTGCGTCGTACCCGCTTACTAATTTTCTTGCGTTTAGCAACTTGTTCAGTGTTCTCTTTCTGAGTTGGCACAGGAATTGCTGCAGTAAGTTCTTTGATTTTCTTTCGAAGAGATTTGGGAGAAACTTTTAATCTCATCGGAGCAATCGGAATATCGAGTTCAAGGCTGAGTTGATTCTCTTTAGGGTTGAGCGCTCTATTGAGGGCGCTGAGTTCCTCGTGGAAAACTGCTGCATCACGTGGGCGATCATCAGGGTTTGCACTCGTGGCGCGATAAATGAGGTCATCAAGTAAGGCAGGCACGTTCGCAACCAGAGAGCTAATGCGGGGGACCCGATTATTCACATGCATATATGCAATTTGTATCGGCGCATCGCCTTCAAAAGGCTTCCCACCCGTAAACATTTCAAAAGCAGTGATTCCAATTGAGTAGACATCGCTTCGAGAATCAGCAACCCCTCGTTGAACTTGCTCAGGGGATAGGTAAGAAACGCTACCTAAAATAACACTTGACTCGGCCGTCATGGTTCCACCGAGTAAAGGGCCTTTTGCTAAACCAAAATCTGCAATTTTGATGCGCCCCTCTTTAGAAATCAAAATATTTTCAGGTTTGACATCCCTATGGACGATTCCGATTTTATGAGCGGCAGCAAGTGCGCTCAGCACTGGAAGTAAGAACTTAATGCCATCTGAAATTGCTAACTTTCCTTGTTCATTAAGGTAATCACGAAGTGTGTGACCTTCAATCATCTCCATGACAAGAAATACTGCAGGAGTACCATTTTGATTCCATCCCTGATCTTGCACCGCCACGATATTGGGATGAGATAGTGCGGCCGCAGCTTTCGCTTCGCGGATAAAGCGTTCAACAAATTGTTCATCTTGTGCCAAATGCGAGTGCATAATTTTTACGGCAACTTTACGATCTAAGCGGGTATCGAGAGCCTCATAAATACTTGCCATCCCGCCGGTAGCCATCTGGCGGATGAGTTGATATCGCCCATCGATGAGCTCGCCGGTCAGGTCAGACATATGTCGAATTCTAGGTAGTCAGTATGAAATCAGCGGCGTTCTGAGTCCCTTCGGCGCGAAAATGTTCATCCTGTTGCGTAAGCCATTTTTCCATCTGATTTTTTATGGCTGCGCCATCTCGTTCTAAAACCCTTGCTAGCCCTTCTTTTTCTGCAATATCAATCCAAATGAGTGCTGAAATGCTGGGACGAATTGCGGACTGTCCACTTCCTACGCCCTCCAAGATAATGAGACTAGTCTGTGAAATTTCTTTTGCTTCCTCAAATTCTGATCGACCCCAGTTATATATTGAGTATGAAATCTTCTTGCCAGCCTTATGTGCCGATGTGATGTGCTGTAGAGATTCTGTGAGTTCAGAACTGAGGGCAGCATCCCAACCGTTATAGAGATCGTCCATATGGACAACATGAACTGTTAAATCTGCCGCGAGTGCTAAGGCAAGATTATTCGCCAACGTTGTCTTTCCTGCTCCAGCCGGACCATCGATAGCAATGATGGAGCGAGCCTCGTTCTTACAGAGATCTAATAGCGCGGCGGTGAGCTCCATACCATCTGCTCCATCCCATAGCTGCCATTGCCGTAAATGTTACATAGAGCAACGTTGTAAAGAGTAACCCTTGTGATGCATAGAGGCCTGTATAACCGGCATCAACAACTAACCACATTGGCCAATTGTCATATTTCTCATAGACCATGAGCATTTGTGCGGCAAAACTTCCGAAGAAGAGAATTGCATCTACATACGTGGAGGCAGCGCCGATTGATTTCAGCACTGGACCCAGTGCAAGGGTTGCGAGAAGAATTGCTGCAATTGTGTAGAGACGATATTTGTTTTTAAAGGAACCTGGTTTAGCTCCAGATGGTTCCCATCCATACCAACCAGCGATTGCTGCCGCTATGAAGATGATTTGAAGTGCAGCACTTGCAAACAGTTTAAAGTGAAGGAAGAAGATTCCGTATAAAACGCTACTTATGGCCCACCATGGCCAGGTAATTCTCTTTGCAGTTATGCCAAGGGCGACTCCGATAAATGATGCAATGGATGCTACAAATTCAAGTATTGATACTTCATATCCCCATGCCGTAAAAAGTGTGGAAAACACAATTAACCTCTATTTCTAAATCCGCATTATCGGATTAGTCAGACGGTCGATTCCACATCAAGTGAAATCCTCTCAGCCACCTTGGCTCCCGTGCGCCGTACTTTAGCCGATACGTGCAGCTATTGCTTGAAGGTATGCAGCACCGGCAACTCGTGCCCGACGAAACGTAGAAGTCTTTGCTCTCTTATTGAATATGTCGTATCCGATAGCTTCTACTTCATCCACAATCCCACAGTAGAGCTCACTTGCTGCTCGTATGCAGGGACGAGATTCTTTATCTAAAAACGCAATGCCGGCATTTGATTCGCGTTGCAATTGGCGCACTCGCTCAATTTGAAATTTGAGCGCCTCAATAATCTCTGGTGTGAGCTTGCGCCTTTCTAGCATTGCGCGATCGACACCGAATTGTGCGAGTTCCTGCAATGGGAGGTAGACGCGTCCGCGATCGAGATCTTCTGCAACATCGCGGATGAAGTTAGCCAACTGGAATGCGATTCCCAATTTTTGAGCAGATTCAAAGGCCCGCTGATCTGAGTACCCAAGGACGGGAACCATCTCCAATCCAATTACGGCAGCAGAGCCATAGACATACTCGAGTAAGTCGTCATATGTTTGATATTCAGTGATAGTCAGATCCATCTCCATAGAATGCAAGAAGTCAACGAAATGTTGATGAGGGATGTTAAATGTGTGTGCTGTATGTACGAGTGCTCGTCCGATGTCATCAGTACTTGTTCCTGCTTTCAGATCTGCCAGAACCCCACTACTCCAATTACGGAGTGCGTCAGCTTTCTCGTGGGCAGATAAAGTGGAAGCTAAATCATCAACGATTTCATCTGCATAGCGAGCAAACCCATAGAGAGCGTGAACATAGGGGCGCTTATTTTTCGGCAATAGAAGAGTGGCTAAGTAGTACGTCTTGCCATGAAGCGAGTTAAGTCGCTTGCACTCTTCATACGATGCCGCAAGTGCCGAATCCATTTACTTAACCGGACCCACGATTCGCTCTGCAGCTAGCCTTCCTGAAATCAAAACCATCGGTACACCGACTCCGGGTTGAGTTCCACTTCCGGCAAAGACAACATTTTCAAAACCTGCTGCCATATTGCGTGGTCTAAATGGCCCAGTCTGGAAGAAGGTGTGTGCGCTTGCGAAAGGCGCACCGCGCTCCATTCCCTGTGCTTGCCAATCCAGGGGAGTAGTCATGACTTCAGTTTCAATTGAATCTCCAAAACCTGTATAGCCACGATCTTCCAGAGTTTTAATCATGTGATCGCGGTAAGGCTTTGCCTGCTTGGTCCAATCAATATCGGCATCCAAGTTAGGCGTTGGATACAAGATGTAATAAGACTGCTTACCAGCTGGGGCAAGAGTTGGGTCGTCATGAGTTGGAACTGTGACGAGAACTGATGGATCTGTCATCAAAATTTTCTTTTTGATAAGTTCATCAAAGACCCCATCCCAAGATTCACCGAAGTGGATATTGTGATGTGCAATGTGGTCATATTTCTTTGAGGACCCAACTAGCAAAGTTGCGCAGGATGGCGAGTAATTCAGGCGCTTGATATTAAGAGGCGTCTTACCTAGCAAATCACGCCAAACAACTGGCAAATCTGGGTTCATGACCACGACATCGCATTCAATGCGCTCACCAGTATTGGTCAAGACAGCCTTGACTCGACCATTTTGCTTATCCAGCCCTGTCACAGTGGTGTTGTATTTAAATTCAACCCCATGCTTTTGTGCTGCTGCAGCAAGTCCGCGAGGAACTGCGTGCATGCCACCTTTAGGGAAGAAGACGCCATTGACTGAATCCATGTAAGCAATTACTGCATAAATTGCTAGGGCTTGCTGAGGACTGACTCCTGCATACATTGCCTGGAATGAATAGACCTTCTGTAGGCGTGGATCTTTGAGATATTGATTGACCTTAGGTTGTAGATGTCTAAATCCGCCGAGTGCAATCAATCGGGCCAAGTTAGGGGTAATGAGATTAAGTGGTGAATCGATATTTTTATCAATGAAATCATTCATCTCATACTTATATAACTTGGTCACAAAGTCCACGTACTTGCGATAGCCAAGTGCTTCCTCTGCCGAAACTTGTGTGCGAATCTCTTCTTCCATCTGAGCAGTATTTGCATGCACATCAATTTGCGAGCCATCAGCATAGAAGGCGCGATAGAGCGGTGAAAGGGGCATGAGTTCTACCCAATCCTTCATATCCTCACCTACACAACTAAATGCATCTTGAATTAGTGATGGCATTGTTAAGACAGATGGACCGGTATCAAACGAGTATCCATCTTTTTTCAGTAATCCATTTCGACCACCTGGAACAGATTCACGTTCAACCACAGTCACCTTGCGACCAGCTCCTGCAAGACGTAGCGCGGCGCTGAGTCCACCGAGACCTGCACCAACAACTACTACGTGATCAGTTGGACCTTTAACTTGCTTTGTCATTAATTGCTCCTGCGGATAGCGGTCTCAGCGAGTGCTAAGAGAAATGGACGGGACTTTTCATCGATAATTTCAGAGTTTGCAGCAGCAGTTGATTCTTCGCTCAACCTATCAATCAGCGCTTCCACATCAGCAACTGCGCCAGTTTCAATAATAAGTGAGCGGAGCGATTCGATTGTCTCTTCTGAAAGGTTCGGATTGCCAAGATGTGTAGTTAATTCTGCGCGAGCAGCAGGCGAAGCCTTCTCGATTGTCATCGCCATCAAAACAGTTCTCTTTCCCTCACGTATGTCATCACCTGCCGGTTTGCCGGTAACTTCCGGATCACCAAAGATTCCGAGCAGATCATCACGCAGTTGGAAAGCTTCTCCTAGCGGTAGCCCATATGCCGAGAGAACATTGAGTAATTCGGAGTGCTCGGTTTCAGATGGCCGTGCGATGACTGCACCCAAATGCAAAGGCCGCTCGACTGTGTATTTGCCAGATTTATATCGGGCAATACGAAGAGAACGCTCAACGCTATATTCGCGTTCACCAGCTTCGCGAACATCGAGATATTGACCGGCCATCAGTTCAATGCGCATCTCATCATGAATACGAAGGGATGATGTTAATGAATCGTGTGAAAGACCCGAGTTATGCAACATGTGGTCAGACCACACCAATGCGAGATCGCCCAGTAATACTGCCGCTGCTGCACCGAATTGCTCAGAGAGTCCTAACATGGAATTTTGCCGATGCATCTTTTCAAAGTGACGATGTATTGCTGGCTTGCCACGACGCGTGTCAGAACCATCCATCAAATCATCATGAATCAGTGCGCATGCTTGTAAAAGTTCCAAACTTGCCATTGCGCGAATATCTGTGCGACTTGGAGTCGATCCTGTTGCCATAAATCCGGCATAAGCAAAGAGTGGTCGAAGTCGTTTGCCACCTTCGAGAAGATAATCTTCAAGGGCATCACATACCGGCACTAATTCAGATGCAATGCTGGTCAGATAATCACGTTGTTCGGCTAGATAATCAGTGAGTTCGCCCTTGACGGCTTCGCGTACCTCTGCTGCGCTCTTCATGACCTCTTTATCCACGGCGCAACGATATCCTGACGCCGTGGAGATGCGCAGTGTGAAGAGTGATGGAAGTAAAGCCCTCACCTATTCATTTGAATTCTTTCCTCCTAAAGATATCGAAGGGGAAGAGCGGCTCTGGGCTGCCATGACTCAACTTGAATCCATCGCCCCAGATTTCATCTCGGTGACTTATGGCGCAGGTGGATCTACTCGAGATAGAACGATTCGTATTACCTCTGAGATAACTGCCCGCACTCATATTCCAACAGTGGCACATTTAACCTGTGTTGGCTCAACACGTAATGAACTCATTGAAATTCTTGGAAGATATCGTGATGCAGGCATAAAAAGCATTCTTGCTCTACGTGGTGATCCCACTGGTGGACCTCGTGCACCGTGGAGTGCAACAGAAGGTGGACTTAATCATGCAGATGAATTAGTCACACTTGCTGCCGAGTTCGGCGGATTCACAATTGGTGTTGCAGCTTTTCCAGATGGGCATCCATCATCTGATGGAGACTTTGCACACGATGTCGATGTCTTACTTGAAAAAGAAAGACGGGGCGCAACATTTGCAACAACTCAGTTCTTCTTTGAAGTCGATAGATGGAAGTCACTCGTTGCTAATCTGGCAGCTAAGGGATCATCACTTCCCATCATTCCTGGAATCTTGCCTGTCACAAATGTTAAGCAACTCAATCGCATGTCAGAGCTCAGTGGCGTTCCGATACCATCACACATTTCTGAGGCATTTGCGCAGATTGAACATAAGCCCGATGATGTACGAAAGTTAGGAGTAGAGATTGCGACAAAACTCTGCCAAGACTTGCTCGAAGCTGGGGCACCTGGACTTCACTTCTACACAATGAATACATCATCTGCCACTCGTGAGATTTATTCTCACATCAAGGATGAGCGATGAGCAGAGTTTTATTAACAGAGAAAGAATTCAAGAATTGCTGGAGTGACGTTCATGGTGGAGCAGATGTGGAAGGTGTCGTTGGAGGCTGGCTCTCATTCTCTTATCAAGCAGCGCGTGTATGTGCCGCACTGCGTATTTCACCGAATGTCCTCACATTCCTCGGACTTGGTTCTGCTATTGCTATGGGGCTCTCTTCATACGCTGCAATTTCACTGCTACTTCTGGTGATCTCACTCTTCTTCGATGGAATCGATGGAAGTGTTGCCATTGTGCAAAAGCGCGAAAGTCGCTGGGGTTCACTTTTAGATTCGTTGGCAGATCGAATCTCTGAAGCTTTCTGGCTCTACATGGGCTGGCGTCTTGGCATTCCAGCGTGGGTAGTTATTTCGATGTGGGCAGTTGCCTCAACTCAAGAATATGCGCGCGCTCGACTAGCCTCTCTGGGTCACACAGAGATAGTAATTCTGACTCCAACGGAACGACCAGTCCGCGCAATATTTATGGCTTTCGCGCTTCTCTTTTATATCTTCGACATTCCAGGAACTTTATTGCTGTCCTATGCATTCCTTGCGCTACTTATATTTAGCTTCTTGCGTTTAATGCGAGCTACTTTTCTAATATTGCGTTAGCAACAATCTCAGCGCTGAGACCAACTAGCGGTAATCCACCTCCAGGATGAGCAGAGCCCCCAACTAGATATAAGCCCTTAATAGGAGAGCGATTCTTTGCGCGCGAAAATGCGGAACGCGCTCCATTACTAGAGCTTCCATAAATTGAACCACCAGGTGCGTTGACTGATTCCTGAAGATCTAAGGGAGTTCGGATTTCTAATACTTCCAATCGCTCTCGAATTGGAATGCCCGCCGCTTCTATCTGGTCGATAATGGCATTGGCATACTTGTGATTGAAGTTCTTATCGCCCCAGTTATAGCCATCGGCAGCATTGCTATGTCGAGGTGCGTTGACAAGTACAAACCATGCTTCATGGTCTTTATCTTTGACCATGAGTGGATCTTGCGGGGCGCAGATATAAATTGTTGGTTTTTCAACTGGAGTCTTACTTTTAAATATTGCTTCAAACTCGTGGTCATAATTTTCGGGAAAGAGCACAGTGTGGTGTGAAAGAGGTTCGGCGCTACTTGGTTTTAAACCCAATAACAATGAAAAGCCTGCCAAAGAAGGTTCAGATTTTGCGAGTTTCTTTCGTACTTGCACTACCTTATTTGTTGGAGAAAGTAACTTGTTATAGACAAATTGCGCATCGGCATTTGCTACAATGCGATCAAAATTCTCGCGGTGACCATGGATGACAACACCAGTGACGCTGCCAGATTTGACCGTGATTTCATCGACGTAAGAATTCAAGCGAATATCAACGCCCAACTTCTCGCAGCGTTCAGTAATTTTCTCAGCCAGTGTTCCAATCCCACCTTTGATATGCCATGCACCAAATGCCTCTTCTACAAATGCAATAGTGGAAAGAACAGCAGGTGCTACTCGCGGATCAGAACCACTATAAGTCGCATATCTATCCATAATCTTAGAAAGATAAGGGTTTTTGATATTTAGGCCGCGAAGTGATTTCCACGGTGAGATTATTCTTATATCTCGAATCAACCTTGGGCGCTTAAGCAGCGATGCAGGAGATTTAAGTTCTGACTCGATAAAGGGCCCACGAGAAACATCCCACATCGCCTCTGCTTGAACCATGACGCGGTTCCATTCATCGGCTGCATCGCTACCAAGTGATTCAGTAATTGCAGACAGGGTCTTTGCGCGCGAAAGGTTTGCAAACTTCACCGATTTTCCATCATGGAATCTGTAATCAAAAGATGGATCTACCGCTTCAATATCAAGTACTCGCCCCATCACATCACCGGTGCGCTGAAAGAAATCTCGATAGACAGCAGGCAGAGTGAGTAAGGAAGGACCGGTATCAAATGCGTAACGTCCGATCCATTCGGTTCTGCATTTTCCACCTGTGCGATCAGATGCCTCAAAGATTGTTACCTGATGTCCAGCTTTAGCTAAACGCGCTGCAGTGCAAAGGCCACCAATGCCAGCTCCGACTATCGCAATGCGCTCGGGCTTGGCGACTTTACCAACGGGGCCGGTCATACGAGGCGACCTTTCCACTGAATCATTCCTCTATGACGATATGAGTAGAAGATGAGATAAATCAAAAACGCAATTGAGATTGGATGGAGGAAAGCAAGTAATGCGTTACTGCGCGAACGTAGTGCACTGATGAGGCGAGTTATGGTCATAAAGAAGAGTGCAATCCAACCGTTGATATCTCCGGTGAGTGCAAGAAGCAGGGGAAGAATGCCAGTGAGAAAGAGAAAAGAGAGAGCAATCAGTGTTCCGACCTTGCCGCCAAAGGCATAGGAAAGTGATTTTCCATATCCCTGTCTGATTTCATCGAATCCTGAGTACATACGAGTTTGTGCAATCGAAGAGCCTTGTGTAACTACTCCACGAAAGCCACCAGAAATCAGAGATCGCGCAAGATCAATATCATCCAAGATCGATGTGCGCACAGTGCTAAATCCATCAATAGCGACAAGGGCTTCACGGCGCACCACAAAGAACTGGCCGTTTGCCACTGCAGTCGCGCGCATCGGAAATTTTTCAGCTAGTCGCAGAATAACTGTGGTCATCCAGGACCAGTGCAAAATTGGTTGGATAATTTTCTCGGCAAAGGTATTTGCTATCTGCTTTGGATATGGGGAGATGAAATCAAGTTGTAGGTCGTTGAGTTGGTTTACTGCCTTAGAGATTGCATCTGCCTCTAAACGAACATCGGCATCAAGTGCAATGACGATATCAGCGTGGGTTCTGTGAAAACCTTTTTCAAGTGCTGAGACTTTTCCCAACCATCCGGTTTCGGGTCCCTCTAGTGCGAGAATGGAGAATCTTGAATCGGATTGTGTGTGAGTTTGTAAGAGTTCGCCTGTGGAATCTGTCGATGCATCATTGATGATTACGAAAGAAAGGTGGGGCACACCGATTTGCTGGCTCAGAGTCTCTACGATTCCAGCGACATTGAGAGCCTCATTGCGCATCGGAACTAGCACTGCAACAGATTGCGCAATTTCTGTCGAGTTGTTGGGAATTCGTATCCAAAGATGATTGATAAGGCTGATGACGAGAAATATGTAAGTGAAGTAGACAAGCAAGTTAGACATTGCTTAGAACTCTTTATTGCCGAGCCAGCTGGAGAAGAAGTAGGGAGTTAGGAGCGCGGCAAGAATAAAACCACCGAAAATCGCCAGGCCGGGGCGATCAAAGAAGAAGAGATTGCCGATGATGCATGAGAAGAGAGTCCACATTAGAAGTGCATCAACTGCAACTAATGAAGCGCTCTCTTTTCTGCGTTCTCGGGGCAAGATCACATGCAGGATGCCGGTGATTACCAATCCTGATAACAACCAACCGAAGGCATTAGAAAGTGGAATGTCTGGTGTAAATGGAAGATGCGCACCCGTAAATTCCCACGTCCATCTTCCTGCAGAAACCATTTGTGGATCTAAAAATAAATCCCACGCAGCAAGAAGAGCGCCGCCATAGAGAAATACCCAGTTACCTGAAACTCTGCGCGCAGCACACAACACTGGGTGCACCATCATGATCCAGGCAAATGGAACAAGGAGCGGGACACCAAAAAGTTGTATTCCCAGGGAAGAGTCATATGAATAGACTCCAAATGGCCAACCGGTGTGGACTCCGAGTACCTCAATTGCAAGACTTAAGATAAAAACCGCTGGCAGATATCTCGTTGAATATTTAAAGCCATACGATAAATGGCCATGTACCAACATCGCTGCGGCGCCAACATAGATTGTGGCGATGGTGATGATTCGAAGAAGATTTCCTTCGATCAGTGGGTATGACATTTGAAGCACAATGGTGAGTCCAACCAGGAAGAAGAGAAAATTTCTTGAGTTGGCAGAGATTCCGCCGCGACGTTGACGTCGTGGGCTGTAATGGCGGATTGACATGGGTTAATTCTGCCCTAGTTGGCTATGCCATTGTTAATTGAGCCGCGAATTTCCAGTACTTCAAAGCGCGAAAAGAGTTCTTCGCTGTACCAATCAATCTCAGAAGTCTGCTTAATAGCTCTTTGATGAGCAGCACCTTTATATGCAAAATCTCGTAGCGATGACGCCGAACTCCAGAGAGAGAAAGTGCCTTGCAGACCAATGGGAGCTTCACCGATTCCGATTGCAGCAATCAGTCCGGGGGATTGATGTAGGTCAGTGACGACAGGTGGAGTAGCTTTCCAAAAAATAAAGTTCTTATGCCATTTAATGCGAGCTCGAGTGATTGCTGCAATCTTTGCACCGGGATCTTTTTGCGGTGATGCGAAATCAAAGGGATTCCTCTTTGCCCATAAACCGTGAGCAGAAAGAGGTGCTAGCACTGCGCGAAATTCCGATGTGGATCTCTTGCGCCAACCTTGAATGATTGATGATGCATCAAATTTTTCCAATTGATGCTTCTCTATGACAACGACCAGACCCCATCTATATAAGTTGGCATCTGAAGGAGTAAAAGTGTGGCCGCTACCTGTGCCCAGCATCTTTGCAAATGAAATCCCCGTGAACATCCGCGTGCGCAGCGGGTCGATTGCCATGCTGAGGAATGCAACGGGGATACTCTTAGTGGGTACGGTAAAGAAATATGCGACAGTTACTTTTTCATCGCTCCCCATGAGTAAAGGATACCCGGCAATATGTTGCGAAGAAGGTTGACAAGTGAATTCCTCGGGACAGCGACCCTGTTGGCGACGGTAATCGGCTCTGGTGCAATGGCAGCCTCTCTCAGCAGCGATATCGGAATTCAATTGCTGATTAACACAGTCGCAACAGTCTTCATTCTTTACATCATCATTACTCTGCTTGGACCCATCAGCGGAGCGCATTTCAACCCCGTTGTTACAGCCGTTGATTACTTCACCAAGAAAATGAAGGCCAAAGTTGCATTTCTCTACATCATCGCCCAACTTGCAGGTGCTGTAGTGGGCGCAATTCTTGCCAATCTGATGTTTGATCTCAGTGCGATTAATATTTCACAGCACCAACGCAGTGGCTCCAATCTTTTGCTGGCAGAAGTAATCGCTACCGCGGGTCTCATCTTGATTATTCACCTGGCTTTGAAGCAGAAGGAAGATAAGAAGATTGCTCGATTAGTTGCTTCATGGATAGGCGCTGCTTACTTCTTTACCTCATCGACTTCATTTGCAAACCCTGCTGCAGTCTTTGGTCGCATGTTCTCAGATACATTCTCTGGCATCGCCCCTAAGTCCGCTCCGTTATTTATTCTTGCCGAAATCTTTGGCGGTTTACTGGGATATCTAGGATTTAAAGCTCTCACCTCGCAATCAAAATCCCCTAAGGCAAAGTCAGGAAAATAAATGAGTAAGCCAAGCGTTCTCTTTGTCTGCGTCCATAACGCGGGCCGTTCACAGATGGCAGCAGGTTTTATGCGCGAGCTAGGTCAAGGTCGCGTTGAAGTTCTCTCAGCAGGCTCTGCACCAAAAGATTCCATTAATCCTGTTGCAGTTGAAGCGATGGCTGAAATCGGAATTGATATTGCGAATAACACTCCAAAGATTTTGACACCGGAAGCGGTGCAGCAATCAGATGCTGTCATCACCATGGGCTGCGGAGATGCCTGTCCATATTACCCAGGAAAGCGCTATGAGGATTGGGTGCTGGATGATCCTGCGGGCCAAGGAATTGATTCAGTGCGAGTAATTCGCGATGAGATTAAAGGACGTGTTGAGAAGTTACTTTCTGAATTGCTTCTGCTCGATTAAATCCCATTTGTTTCCATATGCGTCTTTGAAGACTACGACCTGTCCATATGCCTCCGAGCGTGGCTCTTCGATAAATTCAATCCCTTTACTCTTGTAGCTTGAGTATGTCTCTAAAAAATTTGTTGTGTAAAGGAAGAAGCCAACACGCCCACCTGTCGAATTTCCAATGGCAGCTCGCTGATCTTCATTTGAAGCTTTTGCAAGCAAGATGCGTGCCCCAGATGAACTAGGGGCGATGACAACCCAGCGTTTATCGGCAGTCAATGCAGTGTCTTCAATAAGTGTAAAACCTAGATCGTTTACATAATGTGAAATTGCGAGATCATATTCATCGATTACGATTGCAATCATTCCAAGGGTATTCATTTATTCGCCTACATTCATTGGTTGAGCGCTGGTGCACTGAATAAGCTCGGCATACGTTGTTGGATACACAGCATGTGGATGACCTGACGCTGCCCAAACAACGTCATAGTCATTGAGTGCTTCATCAATCAAAGTTATTTCAGGAGCAGAAGTCCAACCAATAGGGGACACACCACCCACGGAATATCCGGATACCTCTTTCACATAGTTGGCATCGGCACGACCTAGTTCGGGGATATTTAAATTCTTT
>Ga0214921_10005807_pt1 | contig 17235 bp, 20 predicted proteins | sample LL1505_MetaG_FD_177992 | JGI IMG/M metagenome (GOLD analysis project Ga0214921, IMG submission 177992) | Freshwater microbial communities from Lake Lanier, Atlanta, Georgia, United States - LL-1505 | ecosystem: Environmental > Aquatic > Freshwater > Lake | place: USA: Georgia | collected...
ATCTTGACACATAATCTCTGTTGCTATTGGCACAGAGTCACCAAACGTTAAAGTTATGGGCTTTTCAATATATCTTTAATCTTTAATAGCAGTAATAGGGTTTGTGGAAAATGTGGATAACTGGCTAGTAGTCAATAAATCAACCTGAATAACAAGCGTGGAAGTTGTATACACAGTTGGGGATAAAAATGTGTATAACTTGCCTAATTGTGAATTGTTAATCAAGTACTAACATGTCGGCTTAGATAATTCACATATATTGGCCAATTTTGCACAACTTATAAACAGGGTTGTTGAGAAGTTTTTTACTTCAAACCAGCAATTACGTCAGTGACTTGATTGTAGATATATCGGCGTTCTTTCATGAGATCTCCGACCTTCTTGATGGCATACATAACGGTAGTGTGGTCACGGCCACCAAATAGAGCACCTATTTTAGGAAGAGACATACTGGTCTTCTCCCTACACAGATACATGGCAATCTGTCTAGCTATAACAATGGCCTGAGATCTTGATTTCCCAAAAAGCTCTTCTTGGCTCAATTTGAAGTACTCAGCCACTGCTCTAACAATTTCCATAGGGGCAATTGTGTTGGAATCTTCACCCAATGGGACAACATCCTTTAGCACTGCTTGAACCAGTGGCATGTCTATCTGGGTTCTATTCAAGGCAGCAAAAGCGGTAACACGGATTAGAGCACCCTCAAGTTCACGGATATTTGAGGAAATACGTGCTGCCATGTAATCGAGGATCTCATCGCTGACCCGGATTTTGTCGTTTTCAGCCTTTTTACGCAAGATAGCGATACGAGTTTCCAGCTCTGGAGCTTGAATATCGGTCATTAGACCCCATTCGAAGCGACTTCGCATGCGCTCATCGAAGCTGTTAAGCAGCTTAGGGGAAACATCGCTAGTAATAACAACCTGTTTACCCTGCTCATGTAAGGCGTTAAAGGTGGCAAAGAAAGACTCTTGGGTCTCTTTTTTACCTTGTAGGAACTGGATATCATCAATCAGTAGGACGTCTACCTGACGATACTTGGATTGGAAATTAAAGCTCGTATTTGTCTGAATTGCGTGGATAAAGTCGTTTGTAAATACTTCGCTCGAGACATAACGCACCCTTTTAGCTGGCCAGTATTGCTGAACATAGTTACCAATGGCATGCAATAAGTGGGTCTTGCCGAGACCCGAATTTCCATAGATAAACAAGGGGTTGTATGCCTTAGCTGGAACCTCGGCAACAGCAAAAGCAGCGGCATAAGCAAATCTGTTTGAGTTTCCCTGAACGAAACTTTCGAAGGTGTATCTAGGGTTTAGTCGGGATGAACCCTCGGCTGGACCAGCGCTTTCCTGAGACCCATATACAGGCACCTCATTGGCTGGTTCCTCTTCAACTACGTTCGGTTGACTTACCCTGAAAGTCGGGGCTAGATCTGGATTCACAACGATGCCGATATTCGTTGGCGTTTGAGGTAGTCCAACTTTTTGAAGTGTTTCCAGTAAAGGCTGCATTATCTGGGACTCAATGATTCCCCTGGTCATCTCATTCGCAACCTGCAAATAGAGAGTTTCCCCGAGAATTCCTTGCAAAGAGATCAGCTGAACAAAGCCAAAGGACGAGGCTGTAACGCGAGAGTCGGCTTTAAGTCGAACCAAGACATCATCCCACTGTTCAGTGGTGATACCATTGCTCTCTACCATGTTGGACTTTCAATGTTCAATGAAATTGCGGGCCTCAGTTAGTTTTCCACAAACAATCCTAAAGATATTAAGACCTGTGGACAGCCTGTGGAAAACTCTAGAATCAAGATTATCGCTCTGTGGAAAACTTTACTTATGTATTCAAGTGCCTAATGGAATGAAATTGCAAATCGAGAGCGCTCTTTTTGACTAACATGTCAAAAATGTTATGAAAATCAAAATCTGTTTTGGATCTAAACTGGAAAAAAATATTGCGAAAAACTTGACCAGGACCCATAAATTAGCGTAAGTTTAACAGGTTGCTCAGCTTTTGGGTTCGCTGACGACCATGAAGAACAATTTGACTTGAATCCACAAGAAGTTTTGGAGTAATCCCAATGACTAAGCGTACTTTTCAACCGAACACTCGTCGCCGTGCTAAGACTCACGGTTTCCGCCTTCGCATGAAGACTCGCGCCGGCCGTGCAATCCTTGCTGCTCGCCGCCGCAAGGGCCGCAGCGAACTATCGGCATAAGCTACCTTGCTGGCTCGCGAGAACCGGCTGCGCACAGCTGAGCATTTTCGCTCGACCATGAGAACTGGTCGAAAGGCTGTGGCTGACCACATGGTCGTATATCTAAACCGGGATGGGTCACAAACTCAGGCCCGGTTCGGCTTTGTGGTAGCAAAAGATGTCGGAGTGGCGGTAAAAAGAAATCTTGTCAAACGTCGCGCCAGATCTGCGATAAGGGAACGAATACAAAAATTCAATTCTGGTGAACTGGTGGTCATAAGAGCTCTACCGGGTTCAGCAGAATTAGATTGGCAGAAATTCAATGATGAATTGGATTATTGTCTGAACAAACTGAGTAACTAAAAATCTGTTAATAAGGTTAACAAATGAGAGAACTAGCTTTGAATCTTTGGGTCTTGCCCAGAAACGGTCTAGTTCTTTTTATTGTGGGCTGGCGTAAATTCATTTCGCCACTTTATGGAGATGTGTGCCGTTATCACCCAACCTGTTCCGCTTACGGTCTAGGCTCAATACAGCAGCATGGTGTGATCTATGGGTCTCTTTTGACAGCATGGAGAATCCTGCGTTGCAACCCGTTTGCTAAGGGTGGCGTTGACGAAGTCAAGCCTGGTCCGAAATGGCTTAGCTTGACCAAATATGGTTTTGTATATGCAAAGCAGGCAACCGCTTTGATTGAAAAGGAAAAATAAATGGACATTCTTGGTGCGATTCTCTGGCCGTTCAAATGGGTCTTGGAAGCGATTCTGGTTACCTTCCACACGGTATTCACTACCTTCGGCATGGGTGCAGATGAAGGTTATACGTGGGTAGCCTCGATTGTGGGCCTGGTTCTAGTTGTTCGAGCCGCTCTAATCCCCCTATTCGTAAAGCAGATTAAATCCCAGCGCAGCATGTATTTACTGCAGCCAGAACTGCAAAAGATTCAAAAGAAATACAAGGGTAAGTCCGACCGTGACTCACGCGAGCGCATGGCCAAAGAACAGATGGAGCTATACAAGAAGCATGGTTCAAGCCCATTCTCGTCTTGCCTACCGTTATTGGCGCAGATGCCTGTCTTCTTCTCACTGTTTTCAACATTGACTGAAGCACAACATTCAAAGCCAGGTGTAGGCCTACTTAGTCAAGAACTGTCTAGCTCATTTGCCAATTCACACTTCCTAGGCGCTAGCCTTTCAGAAACCTTCTTGACTGCATCAACCGATTCAGTCAAAATCATCGCTGGTGTGATGATTGTCCTGATGACTGCATCGCAGTTCATCACACAGAAGCAGATTATGGCCAAGAACCAGAACGCTGCCACGCAGAGTTCCCAATTCGCCCAGACCCAGAAAATCATGCTTTATGTTTTCCCTGTGATCTTCTTGATCTCAGGCGTTTCATTCCCACTAGGTGTTTTGATTTACTGGTTAGTCTCAAACTTCTGGACTATGGGTCAGCAGTATTACGTAATCCGTCGTATGCCAACACCAGGGTCTCAAGCCCACAATGAGCGCCAAGCTCGTCTAGAGAAAAAAGGCAAACTTCCAAAGAGCGATACTCCTGTAGAAGAGAATGAAGCTCTCCAACAACCACAACGCGTTCAGCCTGTATCCAAGGCCAGAGCCAAGAAAAAGCCAACAGGCAAGAAGTAGGACAAATGTCAGAAGAAAACGAAAACCCAGTTGTCGAGGAAGAAATCACCGAAGCAAAAGAACCTGCTACGGTCAAGGATCTTGAAGAAGAAGGTGAAGTTGCAGCCGATTACCTTGAGGAGCTGCTAGATATATTTGACCTTGACGGCGACATAAACATTGACGTTCGCCAAGGCCGAGCATACCTAGAAGTTACTGCAGATGAGGAAAGCAACCTTCGATTAATCTCAAATCCTGAGACTGTCGAGTCACTTCAGGAGCTCACTCGTATCGCGGTCCAGACCAAAACTCAGTCGTTCAGTCGCCTAATTCTTGACATTGCTGGCTCGCGTCAAGCGAAACTAGACTCGCTTGCCAAAATCGTTAACCGCATCATCGCGAAGGTAAAGGAATCCAATGCACCTGTAGCTATGAAGCCCATGTCTTCATACGAAAGAAAGATAGCTCATGATCTAATCGCTGAGGCGGGGCTTATTTCTGAATCTGAAGGCGAAGGCAAAGAACGCCACATTGTGGCTAAGCCAGCCGAATAGTTTCACGTGAAACATTTAGCCAGGGCTTATGCCCTGGCTTTTTGTTTTAGGTGCATGATTGGATTTAGAAATGTCAGATAACATCGACGAGGTCTTCTCCCTCGAACAAGAGCCAACTGAGGCGGCAATAGTCTTCGGTGATCAACTCCCCTTGGCTCGGAAATACGCTGAATTACTGTCTAGAGACGGTGATTTGCTGGGGCTCATTGGTCCAAGAGAACTCCCAAAACTCTGGTCAAGGCATATCCTGAATTCTGCAGTTGTGGCAGAGTTCATTGAGGATGGCCAGACCGTTGCAGACGTAGGTTCCGGAGCAGGCTTACCAGGTATCCCTATGGCAATAATGAAGCCGAAAGCTAGCTTTGTGCTGATAGAGCCTATGGAACGAAGATCAACCTGGCTTGCTGAAACAGTGGTTCCAGCGCTTGGGCTAAAGAACGTCAAAGTCCTTAGAGGCAGAGCTGAAGAAGCACCTTTGGCAAACTACGATGTCGCAACGGCAAGAGCTGTTTCAGCTTTGCCTAAATTGCTCAGAATGCTAACCCCGCTGGTGGTCTCCGGTGGAACGATTTTGGCACTAAAAGGATCCAAGGCTTCTGAAGAAATTACTGAATCCAAGCCCCTTATCAAGAAACTAAAATTGGCTAGTTTTGAGATTGTAACAGCTGGGGATAATGTTCTAAATGAGCCGACTACGATTGTTCGAGTTAGGCTACTCTAGGAATCTAAGTCACGGAGATATTTTGACCGAAACAACCCAGAATCAGGGGCAAAACTTGCCTCTAGCTGAACAAACAGCCACCACAAAATGCTCTGTTGTCAGCGGGCTAGGTTACCCTAATGGTCGAGAAGTAACTAGCCCAGAACCAACTGGTTGGCTAGTAGTTACAAGGGATATTACCCATATTGAGAAGCAGGTTTCACGTGAAACATCCAGATGAATTCGGCCAAGCCGGGGGATTTAAGGACGCGCCTCTTGCCGCCGAAATAAACGAAAATACTAGACGAATGGCCGCCGTTAGAGGCGCTGTTTTAGATAAACCTGAACAGACAAGAGTTTTCGCAATCTCTAACCAAAAAGGTGGAGTTGGCAAGACCACAACTGCAGTAAACATTGCCGTCGCTCTTGCAGATAAGGGCCTAGAGGTTTTAGTTATAGACCTTGATCCTCAGGGAAATGCTTCTACCGCCTTGGGAATTGAGCACCACACTGGTGTCAGATCAATCTACGAGGTGTTAGTTTCAAATGTTTCACTGACAGACGTTGTCCACATCAGCCCGGAATCCCCCAGAGTTCGCTGTGTTCCGGCAACCATCGACCTAGCAACCGCCGAGCTTGATTTAGTGTCGCTTATGGCCCGTGAGCACAGACTCAAGACGGCAATCGCCGCTTATCTTGCTGAAGCGGAAGTTAGGCCAGATTATGTGTTTATTGACTGTCCGCCAAGCCTTGGTTTATTGACCGTAAACGCGTTCACAGCGGCGACAGAGGTGCTAATCCCTATCCAGTGCGAGTATTACGCCCTGGAGGGCCTAACCCAGTTAAAACGCACCATCGAGCTTATAAAAACCCAGCTAAACCCAGGGCTAGCGCTTTCCACCATCCTGCTGACCATGTTTGATTCAAGAACCAAGTTAAATATGGCTGTTGTGGAAGATGTCAGAGCGCACTTCCCGACCCAGACATTGCAAACGCTGATACCTCGCCAAATCGGCGTTGCTGAGGCCCCAAGTTATGGTCAATCGGTTATTAATTACGACAGATCTTCAAACGGAGCTATCTCATACATGGAAGCTGCGATAGAACTATCTCAAAGAGGAGTAAACCATGGCTGAGAAAAAAGGTGGACTAGGTAGAGGAATTGGCGCTCTAATTCCAACATCAACTGGCCAAGATCGCATGGAGAGACCTGCCGATGGGAATCCAATTAGCGTATTCTTTGGTGGTTCAACCAATGCGCCCATTGATTTATTGCCCGTGCCAGGAGCAACTTTTGGCTTTTTGAATATCGATGACATAACCCCTAACGCTAAGCAGCCTAGAACTAACTTCGATCCGGATGATTTCGCTGAACTTGTTGGCAGCATCAGAGAATTTGGCGTACTTCAGCCAATCTCGGTTCGTTCACTTGGTAAACAAAACGGAACCGACAAATACGAGCTAATCATGGGCGAACGTCGCCTCAGAGCTTCTAAAGAAGCCGGTTTAAGCCAGATTCCTGCGGTTATTCGTGAAACTGGCGATGAAAACATGCTCCGCGATGCTCTGCTTGAGAATTTGCATCGCAGTGATCTAAACGCAATTGAGGAAGCTAGCGCCTATCAGCAGCTTTTAGAAGAATATGGCTGCACACAGGATCAACTAGCAGAAAAACTATCTAGGTCCAGGCCACAGATCACAAACACAATTCGTTTACTACGCTTACCGACATCAATTCAAACAAAAGTCGCTGCTGGGGTTCTAAGCGCAGGCCATGCCAGAGCCATTTTGTCAGTAGATGATCCTGAACGTATGGTAGAAATCGCCGACAAGGTAATAAATCTTGGCTTATCAGTGCGCGCAACCGAAGAACTTCTCAAGAAACCTGGTAAAAAAGGCAAAATCAAGGCTGGTACACGTCAACAGGCACTTAAAACACTTGCAGATCAACTAGGAGATCGCCTGAGCACTTCTGTTCGAATCAAGTTGGGTTTGAAAAAGGGAACAATTGAGATCGATTTCGCTAGTGTCGACGATATGAAGAGAATTCTTACTGAGCTAGGACAAGACACTAAGTTCTAATTTGGCTGTGGATAACTTATCCACAAGGTTTACACAGGTTATCCACATAATTATCCACAGAATCCATGATTATTTCTGTGGATAACTTTTATCTAAACTTACGAGGCGAGTTCCTCATTGATGGTTTTAGCTAGTCTTTCGACACCAATACGAATATTTTCAGGTGTTGGGTACGAGTAAGAGATTCTTAGATACTCTTGGCCCGTTCCATTGCCATAGAAGGCCGTTCCCGGTGTGTATGCCACGAGATTATCAACCGCTCTAGGAAGCATCGTCTTGGAGTTTACACCTTTTGGTAGGTCCACCCATAGATAGAAGCCTCCACCAGGGCGTGTGGTGGTTAGATCGGGTAAGAATTCGTTCATGGCTGCCAGTGCAGCGTCACGCCTAACACGGTATTCACCTCTGAATACTCCGATTTGCGCCTTCCAGTCATTGGTAGACAGGTATTCCGAGATCATTAGCTGGCTAAATCCGCTAGGGCATAGCACTGCTGATTCATTTGCCAGAACTAGTTTTTCTCGAATGGATGGCGGGGCAAGCATGTATCCAACTCGGAAGCCAGGAACAAGAATCTTAGAGAATGATCCCAAGTAAATGACTCCATCTTCATCCAATGATCTAAGTGCGTCAGGAGCTCTTTCTTCAAAGTAAAGCAAGCCGTAAACGTTGTCTTCGAGTACCAAAATGTGATGTCTGCGGCAGATTTCCAAGACTTTTGCCCTTCTATCTGCGCTAAGGGTTACTCCACTGGGGTTAGCAAAATTAGGCACCAGGTAAAGGAACTTTATCGTTTTACCAGCGGCCTTCACTCTTTCGATTGTTGCTGAGAGTGCTTCAGGGGAGATTCCTTCGAGGTCGGTGTATACGTGCTCAATGTGTGCTTGTCTCGCTCTAAATACTCCAAGTGCTCCAACGTAGCTAGGCCCCTCAGCCAAAACAACATCTCCTGGATCTAGGAAGAGTGAAGATACCAGGTCTAGTCCGTGCTGCGAACCTGTGGTGATGACGATGTTGTCTATGTCACTCTGGATGCCTTCAAGGCCCATGATCTCTCTAATGTGTTCACGGAGAATAGGGTCGCCCTGACCTCCTGAATACTGCAAAGCAATGTGTGACCGATCGCTCATCAAAGAATTAAAGCTCTCAATCATTCTCTCTTTTGGCAACGCCGGCACAAATGGCATACCGCCAGCCAGTGAGACCACCTCTGGCCGAGAAACAACGGCAAACAAGGCTCTGACTTCGGATGCGGAGAGCCCATTAGCGCGCGATGCGTAATTGTCGGACCATAGGTCTTGTGCCATGACGATTCCTTAGTTTGTGGTTAAAGAAAACGGCTATAGGGCGGAAGGCCCCATAGCCGTTTTGCTTAGAAACTAATTTAGTTGATGAATGAGCTCAAGTCTGCCAAAAGTGCAGGCTTTGGTTTTGCGCCAACAATCGCCTTCACAACTTCGCCACCCTGGAAAACATGCATTGCAGGGATTGAAGTGATTCCATACTTCTGAGCCAGAGAAGGTTCTTCGTCAACGTTAACTTTGACTATGGTCAACTTGTCACCGTGCTCGGCTGAAATCTCATCCAAGATTGGTCCTACCATGCGACATGGACCGCACCATTCAGCCCAGAAATCTACTAACACCGGCTTTTCTGATGAGAGCACATCTGCTTGAAATGAATCTGTCGTTACGTGCTTTGCTGTCATGATTTTCTCCTTATTTATAAAACTATTTTAGGTTGCTTAGGTAATGTTCCGCGTCTAATGCAGCAACACAACCAGAACCTGCTGCAGTAATTGCCTGACGATATGTTGGATCGATAACATCTCCTGAAGCAAAGACTCCAGGCAAACTGGTCTTCGAAGATCTACCCTCTACCTTGATGAATTTTTCACTGGTGAGTTCTATTTGATTTTCAACCAACCAAATGCGTGGATCATTTCCTATCGCAATAAACAAACCATCAAGATCTAGCTGAGCTTCTGTGCCATCAACTAGGTTTCTAGTTTTGACACCGTTCAACTTACCTTCTCCCAAGAGCTCTGCAATTTCAGTGTTCCAAATAACTTCAATCTTTGGATTAGCAAAAACTCGCTCTTGCATAATCTTGGAAGCCTTGAACGAGTCGCGGCGATGAATTAAATAAACCTTGCTTGCGAATCGAGTTAGGAAAGTAGCCTCTTCCATAGCCGAGTCACCACCTCCAACCACTGCAATTGTTTTCTCTCTGAAGAAGAAACCATCACAGGTAGCGCACCATGAGATTCCATAACCACTGAGTTCTTTTTCACGAGGAAGACCCAGTTCACGATAGGCGGCACCTGTTGCGAGAATCACGGCTTTAGCTTCAAAGGTTTTGCCACCACCGGTCTTAACTATTTTTATATTTCCCGTTAGGTCGACTTCGATAACATCATCTAATAAAACCTCTGTTCCGAATCGCTCAGCTTGAGCACGGAACGCATCCATGAGTTCTGGCCCTTGCAAACCGTTAGGAAAGCCCGGGTAATTCTCTACCTCAGTAGTTTTCATAAGCTCGCCACCGGCTTCAACTGAAGAGGCGATGAGCAATGGGTTTAGGCCCGCTCTTGCAGTGTATATACCTGCGGTGTATCCGGCTGGACCAGATCCGATGATGATGACTTCGCGCACTATGACTCCAGAAATTAGGAAAAAGTCGAGTTGACTAGTTCCAAGTTTAGCCCTGCTCTATGAGCGACCCAGCAAGCGCATCAGCGGCTCTGTGAGAGTTTCAATTTCTTTAACTTTTAGAAATCTCAAGATCAATAAATAGACCACAACCATGACTCCGCCGATAAGAGCACAGGTCAGGGTCGAAGCAACGATTGATAAGACAGGGAAGGCCCCTGGGTTAGCTCCACCCATTGCTTGTAGGATGCTAAATCCGATCAGCCCCGCTACTAGCGCAGCGGCAGCGAATTTAGCGGTTGCGAGAGTCAGGTGGGCATGCCCCAGAGAGCCAAAGCGACGCTTGAACATCAGAAAAGCAAGAACAGACTGAATCAAGATACTTCCACTTGTTACTAATGAGAGTGAAACAACAATCCAGATGTGCTCCACATAAATCGCAACAAATACAGACCCAATAATGTTCAAAATAGTTTGCACCAGGGTGAAGATGAAAGGTGTTCTGGTGTCTTCAAGTGAATAGAAAGCACGCTGAATCATGAACACATAACTAAATGGCAGAAGCCCAACAACCATGGCTATGACAACATTTCCTAGCGCAATCGCACTTGGTATTTCGCCAACGAATACCCGAGAAATTGGATAGGCCAAAACAATTAGACCAGCCGTAGCTAGAACACTGATCATGGCAATTGTTCTAAGCCCATCGGATAAATCATTCTTTAGCTCGTCAAATTTCTTTTCCATGGCATGGGTGGACATGCGAGTGAAATACGCGGTTGCTATAGACACGGTTGCCACCGAGTGAGGCAACATGAAAATGAGCCATGCGATACTCATCGCTGCAACCGATGCGATAGCAATCCGGTTATCAGCAAAGATCTCTCGACCACCAATAGCCTTCGAGGCAACAGCGGTCTGAACTATTCCACCGACTTGAGTAATCAGCAACATGCCCAGAGTCCATGATGCAGTTCTCATGGCTGGCGCTAATCCAACTCCTCGCCAATTGAAATTTAGATTAAAGCTAAGGCCCATTTTTTTCCAGAACACAAAGAGGATTAAAGCTTGGGCTGCTACTCCCAGTGTCGCCGTACCAGCAAGCAGGGCTATTTGTCCCTGTCCCCAATTTTCAACATCTCTTTGTCCTGTTGGGTCTAAACCAAACTGCCAGATGAATGCTCCCATACCCAGGATTGCAACTATGTTGTTCAAAACCGGCGCCCACATAAAAGGACCGAATTTACTTCTCGCGTTTAGCACTTCCCCGAGTAGCGTGTATAGACCGTAGAAGAACAATTGCGGTAGACACCAATAGGCAAAAGCGGTAGCCAACGCTAGTTGGCCAGCGCTCCAGCCGTTTGTGTAAACCGACACCAGCAACGGTGCAGTCAGAGTGGTGATAACTGTGATGCCGCCAAATACCACTATCGCCATAGTCAATAAACGATCTATGTAACCTTTGCCACCGTCAACATGGCCTCTAGCTCTGACAATTTGTGGAACGAGAACCGCATTTAGAACACCGCCAACGATGATCGCATAAACGTTATTTGGTAATTGGTTAGCAACACCAAAGGCGTCCGCCGCGTTAGTTGTAACACCGATAGTTGCAGCTAACATGATGGCTCGAATAATTCCCAGCAATCTAGAGAACACCGTTCCGCTAGCCATGATTAGTGAGGAACGTAAAACACTCATGCGTTCACTCCTAACTTATTTCTTCTAATCATTCTGGCAACACCTAAACCAACTAAAACTACAATCAACGCTCCAAAACCAAAAAGGATATAAAGCTCAACATCTGGATTGGCAGTTAATCTCACTTCGATCGTCTGCCCAATTCGAATGTTGGTGAAAGTGGTCATCCATACCTTCACATGAAAGTTCCCGCTTGAGATCACACTGATTGGAATGAGAGCATCTTTTCGTGAGTTAGCCGGAACCGTTAGTGAGACATACTCTTGAACATTTACTTGCGCATTGCTTGATCGAGCGTGGACACGAATTCGAATGTCTCTGTCGTAATTGTTTTGAACGCTAACTGGGACTTTAGATTCACGAGAAACCATGTTGATGTCTGAGCCCGTAACAATAAATACTCGAGCCGGCGGCAAAGCCGCTTCAGCCGTTGAACTTATGGAACTAAATACTGAGACAACCAAAAGAAGGCGAGCGAATACTTTAATCATTTCTTTGCACCCACTCTTGCACAATCGACGCTAAGCGACGTTCATTCTCGTGGGTAAGCTCTTCTGCTAAAAGATCAACAGAGATCCATCGGATATCTACTGCTTCTTGATCTGGATCATTTTCAATAGTTAGTTCTCCACCGGTTTGTTTCATCAGAAAGTGATGAACTGTCTTACTGATGATTGCGGTTGGGGTTGAAAACTCATAGTGGATGGAACCCAGCGGTTCAATAATCTCAGCTGACAAGCCAGTCTCTTCGGCAATCTCACGAAGGGCAGCTTCAGCAATAGTCTCACTTCCCTCAGGGTGGCCTTTAGGAACGCACCAATCGATGCGACCGCCGCGGTTACGACGGCCGATCACTGCGATACGGGGAGACCCGTCAGCGGCTAGGACGAAGCCCCCAGCTGAAGTCTCCTCGATGCGAGGTTTCGACCGAGAGTTCATCCCTTAAGCCTAACGGGGAGCATTTGACGGGCATACTTAAATCCATGCGAACAGTGGTTGAGGCTTTAGCCAATCTTCAGCGGACCAGCGAGAGTCCGCTACTTCGCAAACTCGGTGAGCTATTCACCAATGCTGGTTTTGAGCTTGCCCTGGTTGGCGGGCCGGTTAGAGATGCGTTTTTAGGAAGAGAAACCGCAGACCTCGATTTCACCACCTCAGCCACCCCTGACGAGATCCTTTCTATCCTCAAGGGTAACGTTGATGCTCACTGGGATATTGGTCGTGAGTTTGGAACCATCGGTGCTCGAATCGGCGATGACATGGTTGAAATAACAACTTATCGAGCAGATAGTTATGACGCTGAGTCTCGTAAACCCGCAGTTGCCTTTGGTAAAGACTTGAATGATGATCTCTTCAGAAGAGATTTCACAATTAACGCGATGGCTCTACGTTTACCAGAAGGCGTCTTCGTAGATCCTTTTAACGGACTACAAGATTTAGTTGATGGAGTGATTCGTACACCTGGAAAACCAGAGGATAGTTTCAGCGATGACCCACTCAGAATTATGCGAGCTGCCAGATTTGCTTCGCAACTTGGTTTTCTAATTCATGAAGATACTTTCAGCGCCATGAAGTCAATGGCAGAACGCATCTCAATTGTGTCTGTTGAGCGTGTTCAAGTAGAGCTATCAAAACTTTTACTTGGCGACCAACCGAGAGAAGGCCTAGAGGCTCTAGTCGATTCTGGTCTAGCGGACATAATGTTTCCCGAGCTTCCATCATTGAAATTAGAGATTGATGAACACCATCATCACAAAGATGTTTACGAGCACACACTTAGAGTTGTCGAGCAGGCAATTAGCTATGAAGCTGAATACGACTTACAAAAAGATCTAGTTCTACGATTAGCAGCATTGATGCACGACATAGGAAAACCAGCGACTAGAAAACTTGAAGGTAATGGTGGGGTTAGCTTCTATCATCATGATGTTGTTGGAGCAAAGCTCGCAACTAAACGATTGAAAGAACTTAGGTACGATAATGACACAGTTAAAGCTGTTGCACGATTAATCGAATTGCATCTAAGGTTTTTTGGTTATAGCGACCAGGCTTGGAGTGATTCAGCCATCCGAAGATATGTTCGTGATGCTGATGACCAACTCAAGCGACTGCACGTACTTACTAGGGCAGATGTCACTACCAGAAACCAGAAGAAGGCAGATCGGTTATCTCACGCCTACGATGACTTGGAGCAGCGAATTGTTTTGCTCTCCGAGCAAGAGCAGCTCAATGCCATTAGACCTGATCTTTCTGGCGAAGAGATTATGGAAATTCTTGGAATAAACCCCAGCCCTGAAGTTGGTAAGGCTTATAAGTTCCTGATGGAATTGCGCCTTGATGAAGGGCCGTTAGGCGCGGCTGAAGCAAAATCACGCTTGCTTGCCTGGTGGTCTTCACGGTAGAGTAGTGAAGTTGTCCTGAAGAAGACCCTGTGCTTCTCATCAAGGAAAACATTGCATTTACCCTCCTGTCACGGAAACGCCGTGACCGTTCTAGTCCAAAGGAGGTGGGTTAATCATGCATAAATATGAAGTCATGGTCATTCTTGACTCTGAAATCGAAGAGAAAACCATCGGTTCAAGCCTTGACAAATTCCTCAACGTAATTCGCAACGGTGGAGGCACCGTTGACAGCGTTGACATTTGGGGTCGCCGTCGTTTCGCTTATGAAATCAACAAGAAAACTGAAGGATTCTACGCGGTTTTATACCTAACCTGTAATCCAGCAGAAGTCCTTGAGTTGGATCGTCAACTGAAGTTATCTGAAGCAGTAGTTCGCACAAAGGTTTTGCGTGCTGAAGATGCTGTGTTCAAGATCAACGCAGTTGTTGTTCCTGAAGTTAGTGCTGCTGAGAAGGCTGCTGACGAGAAGCCAGCTAGGGCTAAGAAGCCTGTTGCTGCTAAGTCTGCGGAGTAATTCTCATGGCTGGCGAACTTTCTATCACCGTTGTTGGCAATCTTGCTAACGACCCTGAGTTACGCAACACAAACAGCGGGATTGCTTTTGTTGGTTTGAATGTGGCTTCAACCCCACGCACATACAACAGAACCACTTCAACTTGGGAAGATGGTGAGACCGTTTGGGTGCGCTGCACAGCTTGGCGTGAAGTTGCTGAGAACGTAGCTCGTTCACTTACTAAAGGAACTCGCGTTATCGTCACCGGAAGGCTCAAGCCAGCTTCGGCTTACCAGTCGAACACTGGTGAAGCTCGCGCCTCAATTGAACTTGAGATTGAAGAAATTGGTCCATCCCTACGCTATGCAACTGCAGCTGTTACACGCAGAGCACGCGAAGGCTCTGGTGCAATCGATTCAAACCCATGGAACAACGCCCCACAAGCCGCTGCAATCCCTGTTGCTACCGGTGACGCTTGGGCCAACCCTGGTGCTGCAGACGGTGGCTTTGCCGCTGGCGACAGCACTCCGTTCTAAGAATTTATAGGAGAAACAAATGGCAGCAAAAATTAACAGCGACAGAGTCAAGAAGGGCTCTCGCAACGCTAAGAACCTAAAACTTGCACCAGCTAAGCCAATCAAGGTTGGCGTAATTGATTACAAGGATATTGCGACGCTACGTAAGTTCGTCTCAGACCGCGGCAAGATCCGTTCACGCCGCATCACCGGTGTTTCTGTTCAGGAACAACGTCTCATCGCCAAGGCTGTAAAGAACGCTCGTGAGGTTGCTTTGCTTCCTTACGCAGGCGCAGGCCGCTAGGAGGAAACCACAATGTCTAAAGTTATTTTGACTAATGAAGTATCAGGCTTAGGCTCAGCAGGCGACGTCGTTGAAGTGAAGAACGGCTATGCCCGTAACTATCTACTGCCTCGCGGCTTTGCAGTTCTCTGGAGCAAAGGTGGCGAGAAGCAGGTTGCATCAATCAAGGCTGCTCGTGACGCACGCGCACTAGCCACTGTTGAAGAAGCACAGGCGCTCAAGGATCGTCTCCAGGCAAACCCAATCAAGCTAACCGTCAAGGCTGGCTTAGGTGGGCGTTTGTTCGGAGCAGTCAAGACCGGTGACGTCGCAACAGCCGTTGCAGCCGCAGGACTAGGCGAGATCGACAAGCGTAAAGTTGCATTCTTTACCCCTATCCGCACAACCGGAAACTTCGAAGCTACCGTAAAGTTGCACTCAGACTTGACAGCGACTTTGAAGCTGCAGGTTGTAGCTAAGAAGTAAGTTTTAGGTAAGAGTGGCGGGCTTTCGAGCCCGCCACTTTGCTTTAAGCCCAACACGCCGCAGGCTGTGGATAACCTGTGGATAAGTACTGAAATTTGAATGAAAAACAGATCCATTTCATAACCTTAATTCACAGGTTTAGGGTTTACTAAAAAGCTCGAAAAAGGCCTAAATCCCTTATAAACACAGGCTTCTTGGTACTGAGCATGGGATTTCACACCGAGTTATCCACAAGTTATCCACATGCACCTCGGCGTGTTCCACAGGTTATCCACAAAATAGATAACAGCCTTACTTGCTTCCTACATGTCTATGGTGGATGCTACAAATAACTTTCTATAGATTTAATCTCTTCGAGGAAATAAATAAATGTCTATTGCACCTTCAGGTAAGGCCTTCAGATCGGAAGATCGCCTGCTTCCTCACGACCTAAATGCCGAACAGAGCACCCTTGGCGGCATGATGCTCTCAGCTGATGTGGTTCACTCCATCCTTGCCGAAAGCAAGGTAAACCCGCGTGACTTCTACGCACCGAAGCACGAGATCATCTTTAGTGCAATCATGGCACTTGCCAATCATGGCGAACCAACTGACGTAATTACTGTAAATGCGGAACTTGTAAAGCTAGGAAAGCTTGCAACCATCGGCGGCGCAGAATATTTGCATGAATTGACATCTATTGTCCCAACTGCGGCTAGTGCAAACTTCTACGCGAAGATCGTTCGTGAAAAAGCAATTCTTAGACGTTTGATTGAAGCAGGAACCAGAATTGCACAACGCGGTTATGACGCTGAAGGTGAAATCGAAGACCTGGTTAACACTGCACAGAACGAAATTTACACAGTCGCAGATGAATCAACTGGTGCCGATTGGATTCGTCTAAGCACTGCGCTGCAAATTGCCGCAGATGAAATCGAACTCATTCAGAAAAACGATGGGGCCTCAGGTATCACCACAGGCTTCACTGAACTAGATAAATCCACTAACGGTTTTCATCCGGGACAACTTGTTCTCATTGCAGCTCGTCCAGCACTTGGTAAGTCAACACTTGCCTTGGACATTGCGCGCGAAGCCGCTATTAATAAAAAACATGCAACAGCAGTTTTCTCACTTGAAATGAGTTCGACTGAAATCGCAATGAGGCTACTCTCAGCAGAAACTGGAATCTTGCTGCAGAACATGCGTAAGGGAAGCATCACTGATAATGAGTGGGCCATCATGGCTGAGCGCAGGAGTAACATCGGCGCGGCACCACTTGTCATTGATGACAGCCCTAACCTGAACATCGTTGAGATTAGAGCGAAGTGTCGCAGAATGCTTAAAGAATTCGATTTGAAACTCGTCGTTATCGATTACATCCAACTAATGACCTCAGGCAAGAAAGTTGAAAACCGTCAGCAAGAAGTTTCAGAGTTCTCAAGATCTTTAAAACTTTTAGCGAAGGAACTTAAGGTTCCGGTCATCGCACTATCGCAGCTGAACAGAAAATCGGAAGACGGAACAAATAAACGTCCTGAGCTATCGCAGCTTCGTGAGTCCG
>Ga0214921_10005808_pt1 | contig 17233 bp, 18 predicted proteins | sample LL1505_MetaG_FD_177992 | JGI IMG/M metagenome (GOLD analysis project Ga0214921, IMG submission 177992) | Freshwater microbial communities from Lake Lanier, Atlanta, Georgia, United States - LL-1505 | ecosystem: Environmental > Aquatic > Freshwater > Lake | place: USA: Georgia | collected...
TGCGCTTAGACCATGTCTCATATGTAACTTCCCATGATCAACTAGCCGACACAGTTCAACGCCTAGGCTCACGCCTTGGCTCCACCTTCGTTGATGGAGGTGTCCACCCACGGTTTGGCACACGTAACTTCACACTTCCTCTTCAAAACGGGCAATACATCGAAGTTGTATGTCCACTTGATCACCCTGCAACAGAGCAGACACCTTGGGGTAAAGCTGTTAGCAAGAAAGCACAAGAAGGTGGCGGCTGGCTTACCTGGGTTTTTGCGACTGAAGATATTTCAAAAGTTGAAGAGAAATTTGGACGTAGCGCAACCCAAGGTCATCGCACACGCCCAGATGGCACCGATCTTAAGTGGAAGCAAATTGGAGTTAATGAAATTACTGACTCTCGCGAACTTCCATTCTTTATCCAATGGTTAACCGCTGATCACCCATCACAAGATGGGAAAGCGGTTGCTGCAATTGAAAAGATCACGATTGCCGATACGGACCAATTATCGGACTCATGGTTTAAAACAGAGATTCTTGCTGGATTAGATGGCACAGATATCGAGTTCATTGACCCGTCAACTAATGAGGGTGAGTCAGGGATAGTTGCGGTGCATTTGAAGACGCCTAGTGGTGTTGTGAGGTTGGATTAACACTCGCGGTCACATGCGAGCATGTAACGAATATGTATTTTGTTAGTTATTTTTTAGTTAATTAGGCTAGGCTTCTAATACCTTTCCCCAAATTATCGTTCACGCAAGAAAGGTGCAATTCCCATGGACTTTATTGAAAAACACTTAGACATCACGTGCCAGATAATCAGTCAATTAGACAAGAAAAAAATTGAGATTCTTATTGAAAGTCTTGTTGAACTTAGAGCAAGAAAAGGAAGACTATTTGTCTTGGGCGTCGGTGGTAGTGCCGCCAATGCATCACATGCAGTCAATGACTTTAGAAAACTTGCAGGCATTGAAACTTATGCGCCAACCGACAATATCTCAGAATTAACGGCGCGAACAAATGATGAAGGCTGGGAAACGGTTTTCTCTGGCTGGCTTGAAGTGAGTAATTTAAATTCCATGGACGCCATATTGATATTGTCAGTTGGCGGCGGAAGCATTGAAAAGCAAATCAGTGTAAATTTGTGTAATGCAATAGACTTGGCATACTCTAGAGATTCCAAGATTTTTGGAATTATTGGCCGAAACGACAGCTACACTGAAAAATTTGCAAACTGCTGCATCCTTGTGCCGCCACTTGATTCAGAAATGATTACACCACATTCGGAGTCAATTCAATCGGTGATTTGGCATTTGATTGTGAGTCATCCTTTGCTACGAAGTAATCCCACCAAATGGTAAAGAACGATGATAGTTTTTCTGGATCGTGACGGGGTCATTCTAAGACCTTTTGAGAAATCAGGAAAAGGTTACGCAATTACACATCATTCTGAAATTGAATATTATGAGGGAACAAAGGAATCTCTGAACAAACTTGTAAAATTCGCTTCATTAATTTTCATTGTGACTAATCAGCCAGATTTGCATTCAGGTAAGTTAATTTTGGATAATTTATTGAGAATTCACGAGATATTGGCTGAAGATCTTCCAATAAATGAAATCTTCTATTGTCCGCATTTAGTTTCTGAGCTTTGTGAATGCCGTAAGCCACAAATTGGTCTCTTTCTAGCTGCAAGCAAAAAATGGGGATTAAAAGACAAAGATTCTTGGATGGTTGGCGACAGAGATAGCGATATTCAGGCGGGACAGAAATACGGCTGTAGAACTATATTCATTGATAGAGGGTGGAAAGAGGAAAACGGGGCGGGGGCTGACTTTAGAGTAAAGAATTTGGGTGAAGCAGTAGAAATTATTGCAAACCTTTCAAGGAAACCATAGCATTTTTACATTTCTATGAGAATATTCCTTCCATGGGGATAGCAAAAAATCCAATAGAGATATACCTTGACAGTGCCAGCACGAATGAAATCTTTGAATACTATTCAAATCCAGAATGGACAATTGATGGATTCACCACCAATCCAACATTAATGAGGGCGGCCGGCGTAAATAGTTATTTGGATTTCGTTTACGATGTCACATCACGAATCTCCGATCTCCCCATCTCCTTTGAAGTACTTGTGGATGATTTGAGTGCAATGAGAGACCAAGCAATAAGACTTAACAAAGTCGCCCAAAATGTCTGGGTCAAAATACCCGTTTCAAATTCGAAAGGTGAAAGTACCGCCAAACTGGTTGGTGAACTTAATAAAGAGGGCATAAAAGTCAACGTGACTGCAATGTTTACAATGCAGCAAATTGAGGAAAACTTCAATCAAGTCATTGCAGGGCAAGAAGTTATATTTTCAGTCTTTGCCGGTAGAATTTCAGACGCAGGTTATAATTCTCAAGAATTGATTTCCGACTTCACCAGAGTTACTCAAGCAAGCAAAAACATTAAAGTGCTTTGGGCTTCGACGAGAGAAGCCTACAATTTGGTTCAAGCAGTTCAAAGTAAATGTCAGATAATTACCTTAACGGCGCCTATACTCCAAAAAACATCTTTGTTTGGAAAAGATCTAAAAGATTACTCACTTGAAACAGTTCAAATGTTCTTGAATGATGCAAATGCATCAGGTTATAAATTCTAGGGAGATACCATGCGAATTTTTTTGACAGGTGGTGCAGGTTATTGTGGAACTCGATTAGTCCCGGATTTATTAAATCTTGGTTATGGAGTGACTGTCTATGACAAATGTTATTTTGGAAACGAAAATCTTCCATTAAGTCACCCAAATTTTAGGCTTATAATTGGCGACATTCGTGATGTAGACTTGCTGGAGTCTAGCGTTAAAGGGCACGATATCTTTATTAACTTAGCCTGCATCTCAAATGACGCGAGTTTTGAGTTGAATGAGCAACTTTCAACTTCGATTAATCTTGATGCATTTAAGCCAATGGTTCTGGCAGCTAAGAGATCGGGAGTGAGCAGATTTATTTACGCGTCCTCAAGTTCAGTTTATGGGGTTTCGGACTCTCCTGAAGTTACAGAAGAACATGAATTAGTGCCATTAACGCTTTACAACAAATACAAGGGTATGTGTGAACCATTACTGTTCGAAGAAGCGGATGAAAACTTCACCTGCGTGGTTTTCCGCCCTGCAACTGTATGCGGTTATAGCCCGCGCCAAAGGTTAGACGTATCTGTCAATATTTTGACAAATTTAGCTGTGAACAAAGGAGAAATAACCGTTTTCGGTGGCGATCAAAGAAGGCCAAATATCCACATACAAGATTACATAGACGTCATCAAGCTTCTGATTACTGCACCCTCCGAAAAAATTCAGAAAGAAATCTTCAATGTAGGGAACGAAAACGCAACTATTTTTGAAATTGCACACATCGTAAAAAGTATAGTTGAAAAGAGATTTCCAGAACGTGCTCCAATTAGAGTAACTCAATCGACTTCGGACGATAACCGCAGTTATCACATCAATTCTGACAAAATTGAAGAAGTTTTGAATTTTCGAGCCAAAAGAACCATCGCCGAAGCTGTCGAAGAGCTTTGTGATGCATTCCAAAGTGGAAAGTTAACTAATTCCTTAGAAGATATTCAGTATTACAACGTAAAAACACTTCTCGCTAAAGACATCAATTAGGTCAAAAGTATGAATTTTTTAATTACGGGTGGAGCGGGTTTTATAGGAAGCCACACGGTAGATGAATTGTTGCAAAGTGGAGATAAAGTCAAGGTCATCGACAATCTCGAGGGTGGCAGGATTACAAATATTGCAGAACACTTCAGTAATCCTAATTTCGAATTTTTACAAGAAGATGTACGTACTATTGAATTAGGCCACCAAATTTTTCAAAATGTTGATTGCATCATTCACTTTGCGGGATTGGGTGATATCGTCCCTTCAATAAATAACCCACTAGAATACTTTTCTGTTAATAGTTTTGGAACGACGAGAATTCTGGAAGCATCTCGTTTGAATTCAATTCGACGACTTGTTTATGCTGCTTCGTCGTCTTGTTATGGACTTGCAAAAGTCCCTACAAGCGAGGATTGTGAGATTTCGATAGAGTACCCCTACGCATTTTCTAAGTTTGTTGGTGAGCAAGCAGCTTTTCATTGGTCTCGTGTTTTTGGCCTTGAGGTAAATTCGATAAGAATTTTTAATGCATACGGAACAAGATCAAGAACTTCTGGGACCTACGGCGCTGTTTTCGGAGTCTTCCTTAAGCAGTTAATCGAAAACCAACCTTTGACAATTGTTGGCACCGGAGAACAAAAGAGGGATTTTGTCTATGTCACAGATGTTGCGAGGGCTTTTGTTAAGGCATCAAAGACATCAGTGTGTGGTGAAGTTTTCAACATTGGCGCAGGTGATCCTGTATCCGTAAATAAGATCGTATCAATACTAAAGTCTGAGTCTATTTCGATACCTGAACGACCGGGCGAACCCAAAATTACATGGGCCGACATAAATAAAGCGAGGGAGTTATTAGACTGGAATCCTGAAGTGAGTCTGGAAGAAGGGATTGGGAGAATGTTGGAGAATATTGAGTATTGGAAAGATGCTCCATTGTGGGATCCAGTTAGCATTTCGAGGGAGACTTCCCAATGGTTTAAGTATCTATCCAAGAATACAAGTATTTAAGATGATGGCAAATTATTTGCAGAACTATTCCCACAAAGTGGTCTCTGTTGAGAACCTGAAGAATATTTTGGAAAATAAGCGATCTGAAAAGAAAACCATATTATGTCATGGTGTTTTTGATGTAGTGCATCCGGGTCACCTGAGACATTTGGCTTTTGCAAAAGCTAAAGCAGATATTTTAATTGTTAGCGTGACATCAGACTCTCACATTAAGAAAGGTGCTTACAGACCGCACGTTCCAGAAAACATGCGAGCTCTAAATTTAGCCGCATTGGAAATGGTAGATTACGTAATCATTGATTCAAACGAGAAACCATTATCAGTTTTAGAAGAATTGCAACCTGATTTTTTTGCTAAAGGATTTGAGTACTCCAACTCTGAACTCAATCCCGCAACAAGAGAAGAAGAGGACATAATTAGAAAATATGGCGGGCACGTACTTTTTACACCGGGAGATTATGTTCTCTCTTCTAGCAAATTGATAACTGAATCTTTACCGAATCTTATGATAGAGAAGTTTCTATTAATTTTGCAGTCTTTCGACTTAACTTTCCAGCATTTGACGGATACTTTAAATTTATTAGCTAATTTTAAGGTTCATGTCGTTGGTGACACAATTGTCGATGTTCATACCGAAACGGCTATATTTGGTGGTCAAACGAAAACTCCTACCCTCAGCGTTAAATTCTTGGGTGAGCATCGTTATATTGGCGGCGCAGCCATTGTCGCTAAGCACCTAAAGGCTGCGGGTGCAGACGTGGAATTCACAACAATTCTTGGGCGAGATGCTAACGCAGACTATGTACGGGAGGATTTAAGAGAAGTAGGAATTAGGCTAAATGAATTCTCTGAAAACAAGCGCCCTACCACTGAAAAGAAAGCGATAGTTTGTGACGGTTATCGTTTACTGAAAGTAGACACTGTCGAAAACGCGCCTTGCACAGAAGACACAATTCAAGAAATTTCAACTGTTCTGCGGAAATCAATTACTGATGTCGTGATTTTTAGCGACTTTAGGCATGGAATTTTCAACAAAAAGAGCATACCGACCTTAATCAAATCTATCCCGACAAATGCTTTGAAAGTAGCTGATAGCCAAGTTGCGAGCCGCTGGGGAAATATTTGTGATTTTGCCGGATTTGATTTAATCACGCCCAATGAGAGAGAAGCTAGATTTTCAGCTGCGGATCAAGACTCCACTATTGGACCGTTGGCTAACAAGGTTTACGAGATATCTGAATGTAAGAATCTTATTTTAAAGTTGGGGTCGAGAGGTGCGATTGCTCTCATGGAATCCGAACTATCTAAAGGTCCCAAAATGCTATCTATCGATTCATTATCTTCTTTTGCGATGGATCCTGTAGGTGCGGGTGATGCGATGATCGCTTATGCTTCTTTGGCACTTAAAGCTACTGAATCTCTCCCACTTGCTCTCATCTTGGGAAGTATCGCTGCTGCATGTGAAACAGAGTTAGATGGAAATATTCCTATTGATTCCAAGAGAATTCGCGAAAAAATTGAAGAGATAAAGAGCTTCACCGAATATAAAACTAAATGAGATCCATAATTATCGGACTTGGCATTCAAGGTCTTAAACGAAAATTGATACTCGGGAACGAGCTAGTTGCTACAATTGATCCAATTAACGTGGATGCAGATGCAAATAATCTCACACAAATAGATCCAAATAGTTACGATGTAATTTTCTCCTGCGTCCCAGATAAATTTAAGTTGCAAACAATTTATGACGCGATCAAATTAAAGAAGAGTTGCCTGGTGGAAAAACCACTTTTAATGAAAAAGACATCAGATTTTGATGTACTAGAAAATCTTTCGAATGAAGAATCCATTTATCTACAAACAGCCTATAACCATAGATTCGAGCCAAACATTATTCGAACATCGGAGTTGCTTCAGGATGATTTCCTGGGCGAGATATATTCATTTAGATGTTTTTACGGAAATGGAACAGCCGCTCTAATCTCCAAATCAGACTGGAGGGATTCGAGTTTTGGCGTCGGAGTAGACTTGGGAAGTCACGTTTTAGACTTAATTATATTTTTTTTCGGAAAAAAGAAATACGATTTGGTCTCACAGACATGGAACCACGAAACAAATTGTCCGGACAGGGCTGTTATTTTGGGAGAATATGGCAATATCTCTATCACAGTCGAAACTACTTATTTGTCATGGAAAAACACGTTTCTAATGGAGATTATCGGCGAAAAAGGTTCAATAATTGTTGAGGGGCTCTGCAAATGGTCCCAATCAACTCTTGAAAAGCGATCGCGAATACTCCCGTCAGGCGCACCTACGATTCAAAAAGTGGTGGAACCCCAGGGAGACCCAACCTGGAAACTGGAAATCAACGACTTTTTGGATTCAGTTAAAGATGACTGCCTGACTGACTTAGCCCGCGACAAAATTATTCAGGAGATGTTAGAAAAAAGTGGATTAATTAAAGGGGTTGAGTACTCATGAAAATTGGTTTCTACGGGCTTTCTCATTTGGGACTCGTGCATCTTGTAGCTTATGCTTCAAAAGGCTTTTCAGTTATTGGATTTGACCCTGACCCTGAACTTATTAATGGGTTATCTTACGAAAATTGGACCATTCGCGAACCTGGACTTCTTCAAACCTATTCAGAAAATTTAGAACTCATTAGTCTCACGTCGGACTTGAGCGAGTTCCTGAAATCAGACATTATCTACTTCAGCGAGGACGTGCCCACAAACTCGAGCGCAGTAAGTGACTTTAGGAGTACTGAAAGAGCTATCGAATCAATCATTGGGTCAATCTGTGAAAGTGTTCCACTTATCCTCTTATCCCAGGTGCCACCCGGATTCACAAGAAAGTATTCTAAACTACACGGGAATTTTTATTATCAGGTAGAAACATTAGTTTTTGGGAATGCCCTGCATCGGTGTATAAATCCAGAGAGAATAATAGTTGGTACTTCTGAAGAAAACCTAGAAGATAGTAAAATAAATACATTGTTGGGAGCATTTGAATGCCCAATAATATGGATGAGCTATGAGTCGGCTGAGCTCACAAAAATTTCAATAAACATGTATTTGGCTAATTCAGTGTCCTTGACTAATGCCTTGTCAGAATTTTCAAAGAGTATTGGAGCTGATTGGAAGAGTGTAAAGTTGGCACTGCAACTAGATAAGAGAATTGGAAAAGACGCTTATCTAAGCCCGGGATTAGGATTGTCTGGCGGGAATATAGAGAGGGATATAGAAACTCTTCGAAGTCTCTCCACTCCAGGATCGCAAATAAATAAATTAGCAAACTACTATCAAGAATCATCTACTCTGCAAAGATCCTGGCTACGAATGCAAGTGGTTAACGCTCTAGTTGATCCGGAGTTAAATGTGGCTCTTCTAGGTATAACATATAAACCGGAAACCAATTCTATCAAGAATTCTATTCCATTAGAGGTGCTAAGTGAGTTCCGAGCAAACATTCAAAATGTTTACGATCCCGCATTTACCAATGATACTATTTACCAAACTGCAAAAAGTGTTTGGGAATGCATTAAAGATTCCGAGGTGCTGATAATTGGAACACCCTGGCACGTTTTTTTTGGGATTGAGCCACTCATTCTAAAGAGTAAAGTGAGAATTGTGATAGATCCATTCGATGTATTAGACTCATCTAAACTTACATTCATTGAGCGGTATTCAAGTTTAACGCGAGAATTCCACAAGTGAATTGAGGAAAGCACCATGACTTCAACATTACATATTGTTGGATCGAGAAGCTTTATTGCCAAAAATATGCTTCAAAACTTTCAAAATGGTGAATCAGTTAACTTGATATCGCGTCAAGACGTAGACTTAAGCGATCCAAGGAGTCAAAAATTTTTAAGGGATCAAATAAAGCCGGGAGACGAAGTTATGTTTTTTGCCGGCAAAGTCCCCTGCAGAAATGTTGAAGACTATGACCTGAATATTGTTATGGCTAAAAACCTTGTAATTGCGCTTTCTGGTATCCCTCTAAAATTTTTTGGCTATGTTAGTTCCGATGCGGTTTATGACGACTCTACTCTCCGAATTAAGGAGGATTTTCCGACAACTTCCAATTCACTGCATGGCTTGATGCACCTATCTAGGGAATTGATTTTCCAAAATGAGCTTACTGTTAATAGATTTCTGTGTGTTCGCCCGACACTTATATATGGGAGGGATGACCCACACAATGGTTACGGTCCAAACCGCTTCCTTAGGCAGGTGCTCTCTCAAAATTTCCTTGAAGTTATTGGAGATGGAGGTGAATTGAGGGATCATATACATGTAGGCGATGTAGCTCGTTTGATGTACATGTTATATGTGGGTGGGAATTCGGGATACTTTAATCTTTGCACAGGAGTAGAGTCTAGTTTTATTTCTTTAGCAAAAGAGACCATGAGGATTTCTGATTCAGCAGAATTGGTCGAGTTGGTTAGATCTAGACCAATTCCCCACAATGGGTATCGCGCTTTAGACAACTCTTTAATACTTAATGTGTTTCCGAATTATAAATTCTTAAAGTATAGTGAATTTGTCGATAGTATAATTAAAGAGGCGAGGTGGACCAGTGAGCACTAGTTTCAAAGACACTAGTTACATTATTTCGGGTGGTTCAGGTCATCTTGGTATGGCATTGGTAAGTTCACTTTTGGAACTAGATGCCAATGTAGTCAACCTGTCCAGCAGAAATATTGTTGATTCAGAGATAAATTTAAATCCAAGATATTTCTTTTTTGAAATAGACCTATTGGATTGCGATGAATTGAAAAAAATTACTCCCGAAATAATGAGTTTGAATCTTCCTGACCTGCGAGGTCTCGTAAATTTTGCAGCTAGGTCCAAAAGAGGAGTGGATCTTGATGCTTCAGCAAAGGATATTGTTGATACATATTCAGACGTTATCTCACCGACATGGAATGCAATATCTGTCTTTCGAAAGATACTCACGAAAAACTCATCAATCGTTAATTTAGGATCACTTTGGGGTAGTTTAAGTCCAGATCCTCGTGTGTATTTGGACCTTGGTAACGAACCTTCGATTGGTCTTCCCCCTGCAAAAAGCGCAATCTCAGAATTAACCAGATATTTGGCAGTCCTCTTAGCGCAAGATGGCATTAGAATAAATTCTGTTGAACCAGGATGGTTTCCAGCGAATCGTGGAACGCCGCGAGAAGACTATATCGCCCAAATATCTGGAAGGATACCGATGGGTCGGATAGGGAAGAAGGAAGAATTGATATCAACATTTCTGTTTCTTTTAGATCCATCGAGTAGCTACATCACTGGCCAGAACATAAGAGTTGATGGAGGTTATTCAATTTGGTAAGTAACCAAGGTATCAAATCCAAAGTAGTCCCTGATGCTCGCTGCAGGCAACACAGGCTGAGGTTATTGGAGGTTTCACAAAAGGTTTCCGCCCTGCATTTAGCAGGCTCTTTTTCTTGTCTCGAAATTGTAGACACAGTTTATTTCGATGTGAAGACCGAATCAGATATTTTTCTGCTATCTAAGGGTCATTCAGGACTAGCTCAGTATGTAGTTTTAGAATCATTGGGAGTTTTACCACCTGAGCATTTGGATTCATATGCATCAGTAGATGCTCTCTTAGGTGTGCACCCAACTGCAGATATTCCCGGAATATATTTTGGAACAGGAAGCTTAGGCCATGGTTTGAATATTGCCGTGGGAGCTGCTGTATACAGACGAAATCGAGGCGGAAGAGTTTTTGTAGTTCTTTCAGATGGGGAACTTCAAGAAGGTTCAACTTGGGAAGGAATCATCAATGCACCAGCGTTAAAGCTAAGAAACCTAACCGTCATAATCGATTTCAATGATTACCAATCTCTCGGTCGAACCACAGAGACTCACCCAAATCTGTTTCCACTCCGTGAGAAATTTGAAAGTTTTGGATGGAATACTTCGGAAGTAAATGGTCATTCAAATGAAGAATTAAAGAGCGCTTTAACTGCTGATTTTGGTAATGAATTTCCTAACATGATTATTGCTACAACAACAAAAGGAAAGGGAGTTTCATTCATGGAGAATGTACCAATTTGGCATTATCGCTCTCCCTCCCCTGAAGAGTATGAAATTGCAGTTAATGAAGTAAGCGGTGCGAGCTTATGAGAAATAAGTTTTCGGAATTGTTGTATGCGTATGCGATAAGAGACCCTCGCATTTATGTCGTTGTTGCAGATATCAGTCCTGCGGGCTCTATGGCTAAGTTTAGGGATGAATTCCCCGATCGATTCATAAACGTGGGAGTTGCGGAACAGGCGATGATTGGGATTTGTGCTGGTTTAGCAAAGGAAGGTGCAATCCCCTTCGCCTACACTATCGCAGCCTTCTCAGTCGTTAGACCCTATGAATTTATCAGAGACGATATTGCATTAGCGGGTCTAAATGTCAATATAGTTGGAATAGGTGGTGGATTGATTTACTCCACGCTTGGACCTACACATCATACGACAGATGATATTGGATTGATGACACTGCTTCCAGGAATGAAAGTCTATTCTCCTGGTGATGCTACAGAAGTTGAACTTGTTATGGAACAAAGACTCGGCACACATTCGAATAAAGGTCCTTCCTACATAAGATTAGGAAAGGCGGGAGAACCCAATCTCCCTGTAATTGAAAGGAACAAATCAAGGACAAAGGAGATGGCCAATCTTAGATTCTTAAAAGTTCAGAATAATTCAGAGGTATTAATCGTCAGTTATGGTGTTTTGATGAATAGACTTCTCGAAGTATCTGAATTAATGTGTGAAACAATGAATTTGAGAGTTGATGTAGCTTCAATGCCATTGGTATCACCCGTAGATTGGCAACAAGTTGAAATTGAAATTGCTCAGTACTCTTTAGTTTGTGTTGTCGAAGAACATCAAGACGTTGGTTCTATCGGTCTTCAGTTCGCAGCAAACTTTAAATCTATCAATAAGTCAATTCACAGAATAAATCTAGGATCAAAGTTTATAAAGAATTATGGATCTTACGAGCAAATTCTAGACTCCTCAGGCTTATCAGTGAGCGAAATCGCAAATGAGATTGCTCGTGAAGCTTCTCGGTATGACAATGACGGCAGGGAATGAAGTGAATATTCAGAGTTACGAAGCTGCATTGGATTATTTACAAGCAAATCCAGATACTCATAATCCTGACTCTGAAGTTTATTCACGCGTGGAAGATTCCCTAAAAAAATAGGAGCAAGTGAAGTATTACGTGCAAATTTAGAAGATACCAATTTTTCTTTTGTGGGCCTCCGAAAATTTAGAATCATCTTCCCTTTTTTGCAAATGGGATCCGTTAGCACCGTTGATTTACTTAGAGTCGACGAGTTAGTTATGTTCGCATTCTATGACAAACATATAGATGAATATGAAGTTTTTTTCGATCTTGGTGCAAATGTCGGGTTGCATTCGTTGGTCGTGGCTGCCCTTGATGCCAAGGTAATCGCCTATGAGCCTGACGAAAAACACTTTGAAATATTGAAGAACAATGTGAAATTAAATGGATTAAAAAACATTGAATATAGAAATGCTGCCATTGGCACAATTAATGGTGATGTGCAATTCATAAGGGTGCTGGGTAATACCACAAGCTCGCACATAAAGGGAGAGAAAGCTAATCCATATGGAGAACTTGAGGAGTTCACAGTCCGATGTGATGAATTAAATCAACAGCTGACCCCGTATAAGAAGTCCCTTCTGAAGATTGATATAGAAGGGATGGAAGCAAAGTTAATCCAAAGCATTTCAAAGTCTAATTGGCAAAAAGTTGACGCGTTTGTTGAAGTTGGAACAATGGACAATGCAAAACTGATATTTGAGTATTGTAAAGATGTGGGACTGAAAATTTACACTCAGCAAAGCGGATGGGCCGAAATATCGGATGTGTCTGAGATGCCAATCAACTACAGGGGTGGATCAATTTTCCTGACTTTCTCGCAGATGAAGTGGAATTAGATTCTATTTTGTGAACTCTTGAATTTTCGAGCTAAATACAGTTCACGGACTCCGGCTCTCAAATGAACCATTCTAGGAGCAGAGGGGCGACCCCTCTCCTTAGATCTCACTTTGTGGCCAGTTCGAATTGGCACGGGAAGATTCAAAATACTGTGCCCACGGCCTACGGCACATGCGAGTGCACGTATATGGTTTTCGTGCTGCATATTAGAGTGAATGACATCTCTCAGCAACGAGGATGGATAAATGATTAGCCCGTGAGGGTCGACAACTTTTTTGCTGATTGAAAAATAAAAAAGCCACTTTAAGGTTTTCGCCGCCAAGTACTTACCAACGGGTCTTTCTTTTCTCAAATTACTTCGAAATCCAATGACGACTTCAGCAGAATAGGCCTGGTTTACCAAATCATAAAGCCCGGCAGCATCAAACATAAAGTGACCAGGAATCGGTATGCATTTCTCGTAAGAAATAGATTTCAAACCTTCTGAGATCGCAGTTGATATTCCAAGAGGCGGTTGGGAAATAATATGGATCAAATAGGGATTGCTCCCACTTTTAAAGTAATCTTCCAGGTGACTAATTGTATGGTCATTGCTTCCATCATCAATTGCCACAATTTCCATTGGAAATGTTAGACGCTCCCCAAGCTCTTTCAAGCTTTCAAGTGTCTCTAAGAAATCAGAAGCCTCATTTCTCGCAAAGGCTATAAAGGAAAGGCCTTTAGTTTTACTACTCAACTCAGACATCACTTTCTGGCCCTAACGGAATGTCATACCACCCATTCAACCTATAAACAAAAGCTGTTATCTCCGCCGAGGTAAAAATCACTTCTCCAAATAAAGTCAACCGCACATAGTCCTTAGAATCGATACTCATTAATCCCCGAACTGTTTGCTCATGTAAACGCAATTGAAACCCAGGAAGTTCGAAACCATTATATGATTTTTGCAGTGCATTTTCTATTTCACTAATCGTGTGAACTTGACTATCAAATTGAACCCATTTAAATATTGCTAGAGAACGTGACCTTTCCACTGTTCCAGGGACTAACAGGATCCAAATCATAAACAACATCGAAGATGCAATGAACTTTAGAGCAGTAATTTTCCTTTTGAGCTCAATAACTTCATCGGCTTTAATAAATTTTTGTTTTAAAATAAATAAAAAAACTATACAAGATAACAGAATGACAATCACCGCTTGGTCGAAAATTAATGAAGTAGGTTGAAAAACCCTCCAAACAACCAGGGCTAAATTCATCAGGATGAAAGAACCTACAAAAACAAAAGGTATATCTTGCTTCTTATTCATGACAAGAGTTTACAGGAATCAACTCAATATCCCAACTCACGGATGTAGGAAACTTGAAAAATTGTTTGTTGTATCTCTTCCTGGATCACGAGTTTTTATCATAAAGTTAAATTCTTAACAACATATTTTCCGAAAGGTAAAGCACTAGTCCATCCTGGCGAAACGGCATTTAAAACATGTGTTGAATTGAGGTGGCTTGAAACAATGAAATCTTGGACCAATTTCCCGGTAGGTACATGAACTAATTGCGCGCGAATCCCTGGGGGCTTTTTGCTCCATTTGCGTATATCAATTACATTAGGAACCAATTCTGAAGCTTCTCGAACCAATGATTTCAATTGGAACTTGGGGAATTCTGATCGCAAAATTGATCCAAAGTCATGGGCATCGTGTCTAACTATGGAGCTAACCCCTTTAAGGGTTTGATTTATGTCATTAAATGACCAACCGGTGAAAGTTGAATATTGCTCTCTACCAGCGATAGGGATTGCAGTAGGGCCAATTTTTACTTTATCGTCAAGCGTTAAAGTTAGATGAACACCAAGGAAAGGATTCACTATATGAGGTACTGGATATACTAATCTTTGTATTGGTAACTTCGATGTAGAAGTGGCTCTGTAAACACCCATAAAAGGAACCATGGCAAATTCTCGACCAACGCTGATTTTACGGGAAAGTCTATCCGCTTGTGCCCCGGCAGCATTAATGTAGTGTGTAGCGACAAATCGATGGGTAGTTTCTATAACCTCATTATCTTTCACATCTAAGGTAATCTCGGCGGTGTAATTTATAACTCCTCCGAGAGATTCAAACTCAACCTTCAGAGCTTGAATGATTGAATTTGGATCAGAGATTCCAGTTGATGGAGACCAAAGAAATCGTTCATAGGTTTTTGCGAGAGGCTCAAAATCCTTTAATTCAGATGCGTTTAGGAGTTCTAAATCAACTCCATTAGTTATTCCACGCTCCAATAAGTCATCGAGTCTCAGATCCTCAGATTCATTTCTCGCGACAACAACCTTACCGACATTTCTAACCGGCACTTGATACTTTTTGGCTAATTTCCTTAATTCTTGATTTCCTTCTCTACAAAATTTGGCCTTCAGAGAATCGGGCGAGTAATAGAAACCTGCATGCAGCACGCCTGAGTTTCTACCACTTGCATGAACACCTAATTGACTTTCTTTCTCCACTATCCTTACCTTCAAGCGAGGATTCCCACTTAGCAATGCGATGCCGATTGATAGTCCTACAACCCCACAGCCAATTACTAGGTAATCTGAATTAAGACGATTTTGGTACTTCAAGTGTCCTCACAAATCCCACAACACATGTCGCGCCAACTCCAGTCACTCATTTTCATTTCTTAAGAGTATCTAGACGCAAAAATCCCATAATGATGCAAACTAGAGACTGCTCCGCCTGACGCTCCTACTATACTAGACCTGTCGTATCTGTGGGAGGGTCATGCACTTAAACAACGAAAAGATTGATGGAAAATCACTTAAGGAGATTGGCGTATTCCCAAAGCTCTACGCGGCATTCGCTAGCTTTGCATTTCTACTCTACTTCTTCGCGCCACACTATGCAGGTATAAATCTTGCGGCAGGCCTAATTTTTAACTCAGCCGATGGATGGTGTGTGGGCTCACTGCCAGTTTTTGGACCACATTGTTTTGGCGATTTTGGCTTAGGAATCATGATGGTAGAGAAGAATCATCAAGTTTGGACTCCAACTGATTCTTATCCACCTGCCAATTATCCACCTGCAACTTTTGCGATTTACGCCTTTTATAGATTAATCCTGATTACTTTTGGATACACTTTTACAATATTTTTTTACTTATCAACATTAGCAATCTGCGTTCTTATGCCAATTTGGTTCTTAACAAAGCAATATTCACGCAGCGATCGATTTTTCTTGGTGATGGTGTTGGGAACTTTTTCGGTCCCATTCTTATCTGTCCTAGACAGAGGTAATACAGTAGCATTTCTAGTCCCTTGTATTCTTTTGACGTACATGGGAATGAAAATCGGGTCAGATAAAATCCAAATTCTCGGAATGGTTTTGGCAGTAGCATTGAGGCCACAGGCAATACTTTTGGTATCAGTTCTCATCTTCCAGCGGAAGTACAAATCAGCCGTGCGAGTAATTTCTTTGAGCCTAGTTATTAATTTACTCATAATGTTTGTCTGGGATCATTCAAACTTCTTAAGCAACATAAAATATTATATTGCTTCTTTAGTGGGTTATGGAAACAAATCTATCGATGCTGATTTTCCTTATAATTACTCATTAGCCAGAGCCATTTATAAGATTTTAGAATATATCGATTTGGGAATTAGTACACAAAGACTTGAGAGCCTTGCATCAATTCTCGGTTACTTTTTGATCGGCATACTTTTGGTAACGATTTATGCAAAAAAAGTACAGGAAACAAAAACACTTTTTTACGTTGCGTTGATTTCGATGTTTCTCCTTGCACCTGTAACTTTTCTATACTACACAGTATTTATAACACTCACAGTCGCTATTGCACTTGACAAGAACACGGCAATCAGTGAATTAGAAATTAAAAATTCTGGTTTTATTAGGGCTACGCTGATTTTATTTGGAATAACTTTGACACCATTTTACATACCTGCCCCAGTAAGCCCCCATTGGAACATTATTCAATTGATAGTACCCCTACTTTGGTTAGTTTGGATACTTGCAACCATTTTCTTGTTTGCATTTAACCGGGCTAAAACCATTAATCTCGATGGAATCTAAATTGTATTTCTAAGAATTTGGAGCAAAGATTGTTTTTGTTGTTCTGAAAAGCCTTGTTCTTGGATAGAAAGTGTATAATCTTAGTCATGGCGATGATTGGGATTACTGGTGGAGCAGGGTTTATCGGATCCAATCTCGTGAAAATGTTGGGCAGAATTGGGCACGAGACTATTGTTGTTGATGATTTATCTACTGGACTTGAAAGTAACATTGTCAATATAGCTTCAAAATTTCATAACAATTCCATTTGTGATTATTCTGAACTAACTGATTTGCTGAGCGAGTGTTCAACAATTTTTCACTTAGGAGCAAGAGGATCAGTACCAAGATCTGTAGTTAACCCGATGTCAACTAACGAAGTGAATGCAACTGGAACTTTGAATGTGTTAGAAGTTGCTAGGAATTCTGGTGCCCATGTCATTTTCAGCTCATCATCTTCTGTTTATGGGCGAAATACAGATTTGCCTAAAATGGAAAATATGTGGCTTGGACCCATGACACCTTATGCAGCCAGCAAA
>Ga0214921_10005809_pt1 | contig 17233 bp, 17 predicted proteins | sample LL1505_MetaG_FD_177992 | JGI IMG/M metagenome (GOLD analysis project Ga0214921, IMG submission 177992) | Freshwater microbial communities from Lake Lanier, Atlanta, Georgia, United States - LL-1505 | ecosystem: Environmental > Aquatic > Freshwater > Lake | place: USA: Georgia | collected...
AAATATATTCACAAAGTTTCCAGACATTCCAAAGAAGACCAGTTATACTAGTATGGAAATTTACAAGTATGTGAAGCATATTCAATCATCAAATATATCATCGCTAGACACTTTACAAATTTTACAGGATCAGATATTACAAGGTGATAAACAATCGCTTGTTAATAATATTAATATTATGAATGAAATTTTAATTAACAACAATCTAGACGACAATAAAATAAAGTTGGGAACAAACAAAAGCAATTTGAAGGTAGGTATAAACACTTTCTTCAAGTTATGTAAATCAAATCCACTTATAAAAGAAGAATTGTTTGGTTTATTGCTTCCTGACAAGAAAAACATCGGAGTAGAAGATTCAAATATATCAGTTGATATTATACAAAATAATATCGATAAGATTGTTGATTATACAAAATTTATTCGTAAAACATTAGATTCCTCTGTATATGGACATGACAAACCTAAAAAACAAATTGAGATGATATTAGGGGAATGGATAAACTCTGGTGACAATGGAAATGGATATGTCATAGGATTTGAGGGGAACCCAGGTGTTGGGAAGACGTCTCTCGCTAAGGGTATAGCTAATTGTTTAGTTGGCAATGATGGAAAACCAAGACCATTCAAGATATTAATGATGGGTGGTGATGCAAATGCAGCTAGTTTGGTAGGACATAGTTTTACATATGTAGGTAGTGGCTGGGGGTTAATCGTACAATATTTACAAGACTCTGGATGCATGAATCCAGTAATTGTTATAGATGAAGCAGATAAGATATCTAAAACTGAACATGGAAAGGAGATCACAGGTATCTTGACACATTTGTTAGACAAAACACAGAATCATTTATTTCAGGATAAATATTTTGCTGGTATCGACATTGATATGTCTAAGACTTTATTTATTGTTTGCTACAATGACCCAAATTCTATCGATAGAGTACTGCTTGATCGTATTCATCGAGTAAAGTTTGACAGCTTAACTACAGACGATAAAATAGTAATCGTGAAAAAGCACTTGTTACCAGATATTCTTAAAAACATTGGTCTTGATAATATGATAACCTTTTCAGATGAAACTATCAAAATTATTGTAAACGACTATACTCAGGAGCCGGGTGTTCGTAAGCTCAAGGAAAAAATGTTTGAAATTGTCGGTGCTATAAACTTGAATATTTTACAGAATCCAACCAATGATATACAACTGCCTTTCGAAGTTACGATTGACGATGTCAAGAAACTTTATTTTAAGGATAAACGAGAAGTAGTACCATTCAAAATCCACACGGAAAGTAAAGTTGGAGTAATAAATGCGTTGTGGGCAAATGAGTTATCGCAAGGCGGAGTTTTACCACTACAAGTGAGTTTTATTCCTTCCGCTGAATTTTTGAGTTTGACATTAACAGGATCGCTAGGTGATGTTATGAAGGAGTCTATTCGTGTTAGTTTGACGAATGCGTGGAATTTAACAAGCAAGTCTAGACAGCAGTATTTGATAGAGACATACAATAATCCAAAAACAAATAGTGTATGTGGTTTGCATTTGCATTGCCCTAGCATAAGCACAAAGAAGGATGGACCATCTGCAACAACCGCTTTTACTATATTAATCTACAGCTTATTCAATGATATAAAAATAAAAAACACGTTTGGTATAACCGGAGAGACTAGTTTTGATTACATACTCAGCGAAATAGGTGGTCTAGAATACAAGATAATACATTCGATTCCGTCAGGTGTTAAAGAGTTCATCTTTCCCAGAGAGAATAAACGTGACTTTGAAAAGATGATGGATAAATTCAAAGATAAGGATATAATCAAGGGGATTAAATTTCATTGCGTAGAGACAATCGACGAGGTACTAGAATTGATTCTTGATAAAGAATAAAGATTTGCTTAATTAATTTGCATGAAGTAGTTTCATTTCAAGATATTATTTTGAAATGAGAGTAAATTATAAATCACTTGGATACACCTTTGAAACTATTACAATTACAATTGCTCATCGCAAAACCAATATTTTTTCCAATATAGAAATGTCTACATCAAATGAGCCATCTTCTCGTTTTATGTTATCCTTCCACTTTGCATCGTGATTATCGTAATCTATGAATTTAAAGCGTTCAGGAAATCTTCTGAACAATTGAGAGTCAAAATCATTACCTATTGTTGGAAACAAAATCATGATAGACTCGGGGTTAAGAAAAAACGAACAATACGAGATTGCTCCACCATTAGTAACAAGTAGTTTAGTTCTAGATAAAACTTCAAGTTGGTAATTAAATGACACTTCTTCTGGGTTTAGTTGTTCAAAAACTAAATTATTTTTATCGGCAAAATTCTTTAATGTCAAGCATATTGAATCATTGTTCAAAACAGAACGCCTTCCTTGTTTTGGCAGGAATGTAATTGTATTTTGAACTTGGTTTACTTGTGAATTTGGTGGGTAAATTTCATATATTTTTTTTTTATATGTATCTATCGTTTTTGACATGGAAAAATCACTCCATCCAGGTTGTCTATAATTCCATGGCGAAATTGATGATATACCAGTTACAACATGATTTTTTATTTTTAAATATCTTTCCTTAATATCATTGTCATTAACATATTCTGATATATATTTTTGAAATCCAAAAACAACCTTGTCTCCTAAAGGTTTTAATAGGTTTATAGAATGTCTATCAGCTTTTTCTCTTCCTTTCTTATCCTCAGAATTCTCGAACCAGTAGATAGTATTTTGTTGTTTATTATCAAAACCATCCCATGTGTCATCATCAAATATAACCATTATTTTTGATTTATCAGTAATACCAATCTGATTCAATACATATTCAATTGGTAATGCTGTTTCACATAACAAATGACCAAAATTATGTGGCGAATAGCGGCGTGCAATAAACAAACAATATTCCAAGCCTTGATTGTTTTTAAAAGAGATTTCTTTTATATTATTTTTTTCTTTTTCTTTTTCTGGTATATCCATAAGTATAATTTCTTTACCAACATAAGTTGGAGTTCGTCTTCCAAGTAATTGTAATCCTTGTCTATTGACGTTTATATTTTCTTTACCATCAAGATTTATTATAAATTGATTTTCAGATAAATCATAATATAGATTTGTTATAATACAACTAGTGTTAGAAAAATTACCTGTAGTTCCTTGTAAAATGCTTGTTTTTTCAATCATTTATAATATTATAACAATTGTTTAATTATTTTTTTTGTTTAATTATATATAAAATGATATATAAACCAATAAATGAATATGAATTTTATATCAATTCCTTCAACTGTTGCAAATGATTATTTTAAGAGACAAATCAAATTTTTTCAATATCAACATTATAAAATATATGATACTGATGCTGTAAATAAAGCAATTATTCCAATTATTAAATATAATCATTATAGTGAAAAAAATATGGCTCTTGAAAATATTAATTGGGATATAACTCTCCCTTATAAAATGGTTGATTCAGTATATGATCTAATACAAATTAATAGTAATTATGATCCAAAAATATATATACCAATTAATGTATTTACTTCAGCAAAACAAATTATTAGTGAATTAGATGATAATACTCTAGTTGAAATTATTGACGCAGATCTAGTACATTTGAAACATTATCCTATCGAATATCATAATATTAAAGATAATGAAATAATAGCAGATAATTATTATGAAAATTGGCATATGCATATATCAAAACCAAATTCTATAAATAGACATGTTATACAAGAATTTTTATCACATAATGAAGAGGGATATATGAATGGTGGATTTAATATAATTTGCAAAGTAAAAACAATTAAAGCTATAATTGATGATATTATATTATATTCAATCAAAGTTACTGAAAAAATGAATGGTGATCCACATTCTTGGTGGTGTGCAATGCATGGTTTAAATATAGCATGTCATAATAATAAGATTAAAATGATTAATGGTGATAATTGTTATTATCCAAATGTTAATAACTTGGAAGATAAACATTATATAGCACATTATAGTTGTGATCCACGTTATGATAAAAGAAAAATTCCAAATGTTAATACCGATTTATTTCCCGACAATTCATTTTATACAGCTGCTAAAGCATATCTGAATACATTGTAAAATTATACATCGTATCAAATGGGTGTTTGAAATGAGAAAAGGTGTAAATAATTCTATTTTTCGCTCATTGACCATGAAATAATTTCAGGTTCATGATCATTAAACTCCATACTCTCTGTCGAGTATTTTTGTTGTACAAGATGATACATAACCTTTCCTGTATCATTGTCGTCTTCATCACCTTCACCATTCTTTGTCTCTACATGAATAACAACATTCTCATATTTGAGAGCAGCAATCTCTTTCAACATTGGTGTTATCTGCTTATCATAAATGCGAACTGCTTCTAAAACATCTTGGGTATCTAGAGTCTCTTCATATTTATCAATATGTTCTTTGTATACATTTATTGTTAAATATAATGCCTTCATCTTATTTCGTATCATAGTATCCTTCTCTTTATTGTTGACGATATCGTTATGTAGTGAAATAAACTTATCTAGCAGATAGGCGTTGTTATTTATATCATCCTTTATCTTGTTATACTCTACAATTGCTGATTCGTTTGTCATGAAACCAAATAATGTTCTGTTTTTGATAGTAATTACATCCTGTTTAATCTTTTCATTCTCCGCTTCATAAAAGTCTATGATAGTTGGAATTGAATTATAGCTTCCTGGGTTGACTTGGATGTTTAACTTGCAAGGTGCCAACTTGTCGCCACACCTAGCGGTAAGTATTCTGAATTCCTTGTCGGAATCGTAATTTGTCTTGAAAATCGTCCCCACTGGGCGTTCGCATGATATGCACTTGTGCTTCAATTGTGACAATAGAATTCGCTTTTCTTTCACAGAGAGATCACTTTTGATAATCTTTTTTCGTGCCTTGTTCGTTTTGATTTCAAAATCATATTTATTTTTAATTTCATAATATTCGTCTACACTCATATAAATAAACTTGATAAAATAATTATCGTATAAATGCTTCATTATCATTGTCCCAGTTTGGAAGACCCGTTATTAGTTCTTGCTGGCTTCTTCGTTTCGCATCCTGCACATTCTTAATTTTCGACAATATGTATTGTTGTTTCTCTCGGTTTTTTCTCTCCTTTTCTAGTGGTGTTAACCTTCCTTTATATTTGTAAAATAATATAGCCGAAACCACCAGAATGAGAATTGCAAATACTCCCATATTGAACAATTCGTTATAATATTTACTCTTTATAATATGACATTGTCTCAATGTATGATTCAAAAAAGATTTCGTACCTGGTTCAATCAAAGAAGGAATATTCTCCATAGTTAATAGTTATAATATTTTATTTTTTATTATACCCAAATAATAATGGAACTTGTTGATATTTTATCCTTATCGTCCTTTATCATTCTCACTTTTGTATATTGCATAAAACTTAAATCTAGAATGACATTTGCTATTTTCAATGACGATAAATCACTCGCCGAGTTGAAGAAATTTGAAAACTATTCTTTAGCAGGATACTTTGCTTTAGTCATTATATCACAGATATCTCTGAATGTTATGTCAATGTACTTCAAGTGTGGTGGTGACTTTATTGATAGTTTAACCAATGCAACTAGTCTGACAATACTCCCGTGGTCACTAATATTTGGCGTAGTCATAATAACAATCATGATATTCCCGGGGTTTAAAAGTGCATTCTCTGATGTAATTGGATATTTTTACATATCTTCCAAAGCCAATGAGGTTTTAAATACGCTTCTCATCGATAAGAACATACGAATGGATAATCTACAACCATCTGAGAAGGATAAAATGAAAGATGCTGCCGATTTAGTTATGAAAATATATGGTAACACTTCGATCTTAATAAATCAAATAGTCCCTTCTAACTACATACAAATGTGGGACCAAATGCGAATACTTCGCAAACCTGAATATCAGGATGATAATAATGAGAAAACCAAAGCGTTGAAAGAACAATTGTTTGGTCTAGTTGTTACTCGTGAAAATGTAGGAGAAGCAATGTGGTATATTTACACAGGTATTTTGATAATATCTTTAGTAAAAATGAATATTGAAACTCGCGGTTGCTCGAGTAATATAGATGTTATGGAAACAAAATACAAACAATTTCTCTCTGAGGAAGACGATAAAAACAAGCAAACTAAATTGGGTTCGAAGGTAGTCTATAAAGAGTAACGTATTTTTTTGACTAATTTTATTAGTATGTGTATAGTTATAATCCTTATTATATATTACATATATAATAATAATGGATACGTATTATACAAATACAACCAACGCGACCTGTAAAACTAATTTAGTTGTAAGAAAACATACATTAGATTCAAGAATTCAAGAAATCAAGGATGAGTTGCTGAAAAGGGCGACTAAGTTGGTCTTGAATAAAACAAAGGATACTATATGCAAATATAGTGAAAAAACAAGATTATTCTTATCGAAGAATGATTATATCAGAGAAAAGGTATCAGAAATGACTTGTCCTGTCCTTGAGGCAACAAAAGAATTTAACGAATTAACTAGGGCAATCAGTAGAAGACAGAACAACCCGGATTTGAAAACATACAACAGACGTTTATCTCAAAATGATATACATAAAAATATTAAGACGATTCGTAAGATAAATCGTCGTAAAATGAAGTATGATTTTGATGACAATGATTGTGATAAAAAAGATACCAGTGTTGTCCAAAAGACTCATAATCACCCTACTCATATTCATCCTGCTCCTGCTCCTGATCCTGTTCATGTTCCTAATCACATGGTTCCTAATAATATGATGGACTATGAATTCTTGTATTTCATGAAATCAAAACCTGTAATTGAGGTAAATAAATTGATAAAAAAACTCAAGAAAGAAGATTATGAATATTTATCATCAAAACTAGATCCAGACTATGTATCCAAATTAACAACAACACTAGAGGAATTGAAAAAAAATGCAAGCACTATTTACAAAGGTGTTATTGGTGTGTATATCCGTATTGTTGAAACGATATTCTTGAATGTAAATCTCACTAAATCATTGAAGCTTACGCTTGAAAAGTCTCAAGCATATAAAGCAGACTCAGAGATTTTACAAAATAGAGAGAAACTTATCGAATATATAAATGCTTTGAATAATGGACCAACAGGACTTTTCAAGCCAGTTTATGTTACAACTACACTTGAGTTGAAGAAAAGATATAGAATATATGTTGAAAAATATGGGTATCCTGAAAATGAAATATTCGATGCCGAATTAATGTTGGAAATTGATCGTATGATAGATAATTCTGATTGTAGTAGTCATGGTAGTCATAGCGATAGTGATAGTCATAGCGATAGTGATAGCGATAGTAGTCATAATAACGATTGATAGTTATGCTTTTTTACTTATAAATATCGTTTCAAATTATATATTTGAAATGATAAAATGTGTAATTATAACTATTAATAAGTTATAATTATGTAAAAATATGTAAAAATTTATTGCTGCTGTTGTAATACAATACCAATATGAATAGTTCGATCTTGAGTTGTACCAGCTAGATTTAAGTTTCGAACGACAAGAAAACCAAATTGACTACCTACTGGCACATCCTGATTAGTACCCAAATTAGAACCTGTACCAGCATTAATACTAGCCATCATTCTTTCACGAAGACCTGTTATGGGATCTTTATTTATAAGTACTGCTCTCGCTTTACCATTGAAAGATGTAGTGTCGTTATTATTTGCACGGAGAGCAGTAACGTTTGAATATATAGCTAAATTATGATCGGCTCTAATGACTCCTAAGTCTATGAATTGAAAACCAGTGTCTTCGGTGGCATCGACAGCAATATTGCTACGAGTTCCACCTTGATTCCGAAAAGCTGATGCAGTTCCAACATAGGTCTCACTACCTACACTAAAGACGCTTTTGAACATGTCATTCAAATCAGCGTCTGATTTTATTACTCCATTAGAGTTAAATTCTACATTTATTCCCAGCCAATAATCAGCACTTAAATTGGCACTATCAGCTTGAAAAACATTAGATGATAAGTCAATTTGTACCGCACTCACATCAAAATTTGATACGTGATAAACCGGCATTTTATATTAAAAATAATAATTTAAACGCATAAAAAATAATTCAGACATTACATAAACAATTTATTTGTAAAAATAAAACCATAATACATTGTATAACTAAAGTTATGATTGTTCTAATAAAATACCAATAAAAATCTGTCGGTCTTGATTTGTACCAGCTAGATTTAAATTTCGAACAACTTTGAAAGCAAATTGACTACCTGCTGGCACAGGCTGATTAGTACCCAAATCTACATCTGGTTCTGAACCAACATTAATACTAGCCAACATTTTTTCACGAAGACCTGTTACGTCGCCTAAACCTTGAAGTACTGCTCTCGCTTTACCATTGAAAGATGTACTAAGTTCATTACTTGTACAGAGAGCAGTAACATTTGTATATATAGAACTACTCAATAAATTATGATCACTACCAATAACTCCTAAATCTTTGAATTGAACACTATTGGGTACTAGAGTTGTGGCAGCAGCATAACTGACACGACCTGATCCCCGATAAACAGCGGTAGTTCCCACATAGTCAGTACCCGCTGTGTTAAAGACGGCCTTGAACTGGGCATTCAACGCAGTATCATCTTTTATTCCACCAGAGTTAAAAGTTACAACCTTTCTTACCCAATAATCACATACTAAAGTATCCGTGTCAAAAATACTCCCGGACAAATCAATTTGTACGGCACTCACATCGAAATTAGATACGTGATAAACCGGCATTTATATTGAACTATAAAATTTAAAACGCAGAAAAAATAATTCAGAGATTAGGTAATCAATTTATTTGTCTAAATATAAGAATACTAAATTATATTACTAAAGCTAAACATTTTGCCTAAGTACAACACCAATATTAGCAGTTTGAGAGTTGTCTAGACTTAAACCAGCGAAATTTACTTTTCTAACAACAAGAAAACCAAAGTCAGATTGATATGGTACATTGTCAGTAATACCCAGATTATTATTAATACTAGCCATCATTCTTTCACGAAGACCTGTTACGTGTATTATAGCCTGAAGTGCGGTATTTACCTTACCAATAAATGATAATGGATACGTGATGGGATTATTCGCATTGAGATCACCAATGTTATATATAGATCCATTAAATAATGTATCTGTAGTTTTATCAATGATTCCTAAATCACTGAATTGTATATTCAATAGTGGACTTGTGGCGTACGCAGTAGCAAATGTCGTTGTCCTCCCTCCAATAGATCGAGTAGCATAAACTGGTCTATTTATATATTGATTAATATTTGTAAACATTTGATTCAAACTAGTGTCTGATTTTATTCCTCCCTCGTTATATTCGTTAAAATCCACATTCACTACTATCCAATAATCAGCAGAAAAATCGTCAGCAGTAAAAATATTAGCTGACAAATCAATTTGTACTGCACTCACATCAAAATTGGATATGTGATAAACCGGCATTTTATATTAAAAAATAAAAATTTAAACGCATAAAAAATAATTAAGATATTACATAATAAATTTATTTGTCTAAACGTAATAATAACATGAATTTATTAAACATTTTGCTTCAATACAACACCAACATGAATAGTTTGGTCTTGACTTGTACCAGCTAGATTTAAATTTCTAACAACAAGAAAACCAAATTGACTATTTATTGGAACTGGTGAATTAGTACCCAAATCAGAACCTGTACCAGAATTAATACTAGCTATCATTCTTTCACGAAGACTTGTTATGGATGTTTTATTCGATAGCACGGCGTGTACTTTACCAGTGAATGATGTGCTAAGGAGATTATTTGCCGTGAGATTAGTAATATTTGAATATATAGCACTATCGAATAATGTATGACTATTTTTATTGAGGACTCCTAAATCCCTGAATAGTACATTTGAAAGTTGTGTATTATTACTAAAAGTAGCAGAGCGAGTACCAAGTGCATTCCGATAAACTGGACTGCCATTTATATCTGTCATCGAGAGAATATTCTTGAAAATACTATTTAAACTAATATCTTCCTGTATCACCCCACCTACATTAAAATTCACGCCCTTTTCTACCCAATAATCAGCACTTAATTCGGCACTATCCGCAATAAATATATTAGATGACAAATCAATTTGTACCGCACTAACATCGAAATTTGATATGTGATAAACTGGCATATAGTAAAGTAAAAGAATATTTTAAAAAATCATACAAAAAATAGTTAAGATATTTCATAACAAAATTATTTGTCTAAATTATATACATTTGGGTATTTTTGGTAAACATTAATTAGATGCTTATACAGAAGATTCTTGTACGAACACAACACCGATTCTTATTTGAGAACTATTTAATTTTGTATTATATTGGGTTAGTAAGTTACGAGTAATAACATAACCAAAACAAGTTAGAAATGGTACTGGGTTGTTTACAGTATTAAGAATTTTATTACGAATATCTTGCTCACCTAGATCTTTGAGCCTTGAACTAATATTTCCAAGGAATGAAGTTGCGAGACTTCCGTGATCTGTCAATTCATTTATTCTTGCACTTTCATGCATAAAAGCAAGCATTTTATTACCCTCGAGAAGTTCAAGTACTCCAATTTGTCTAAATTCAACATTCGGTATTGGGTTAGTGGTTGTTGCCGCACCAATAAAATCAGTAGGATCGTTTGGTAGGGCTTTCCAAACAGGTTCATATGAAAATGAAGCGATATCTATGAACATATTATTCAAATCTGTGTTACTTTTTAATGTGTTAGCATTGTTCACATCTTTTTCGTTAAAATTTGCCCATCTCCCTGTCCAATAATCAGCACTGACGGCTTCATTATAATTTTCTGCTGGTGCTTTTATATTGAAAACAACCATTATAATAATAAAATATAAAAAATAACTTTTTGATATTTTATATAGTAATCATTTCAGATATCTTGTTGTTTGAGCACAACACCAATTCTGATTTCTTGATCTTGGCCTGTACCTGGTAAATCTAAATTACGAGTAATAATATAACCAAATGTACTGCCTTGAGGTACCTCATCATCTGTATTGTATTCTGAATTAATAGAGGCGGTCATTTTAGTTGCAATACCCGCTTCAGTTCTTGAATTCAACAAATTTCTAATTTTGGTTATAAAACCATCAGATGAGTTCGTGCTTAATGTAGATATAATGCTAGTAGTAGTATATAAGTCACTTGTAAATAATTTGTTATTATTCTTATTTAGAGCCCCAAGTTCCCTGAATGTAATATTTGATAATATGCTTTGTTCCTCTAATAGTTGATCAAAATTATCAGTCTCTCCACCTATAAAATAATAAACGTCTTTATCTATAAATGAATCTATATCTCTGAAAATATTATTCAATGAAGCATCTGATTTTATTTTGTTGTCAGAATTAAAATTTACAACGCGATAAACCCAATACTCAGCCCTCATTGCAGTATAAATAAATGGTGTGAGTGTAGTTGTTACCTCGGTATTAAAATTTGATATTTCGTATACAACCATAAAATATCAAAATAGTAAAATAAACACAGATATTATAACCTTTTGACTAGTCAATGTGTGTAGTCAATTTGTTAATAACATAATAAATCATCCCAAAAAAAATACTATTGAACAAGAAACCATTAATATTTAAGTTTCCATCGCTGGAAAATAAAATCGGAAAATATTTAAAGAGAATATTCCTAATAAAGGGAAGTTGAAAAAGAAAATATAGAGCCGCGATTAAAATGGGTGTTTGCAATTCGTTGTATATGTCATCCAATTTATTGTTATCTTCGTGATCAAGTGAAACCTTGTAGTCTCCAATGTAATCATCAGTTTCAGGTGGAGGGACATAATTCGGTTGGACCTGGGTATCATTTACTATACCATCGGTTGTGACAGGTATGTCTCTCGATGAAAGTTGTGTTGATTTAGCTTGTTGTAGTCCATTTACCAAAAGATTAATTGTTGACTGATCTAATGAATCAATACTCTTGCCGTTGGTATTACTTATAGGTCCACCAATAGGTAAATCCGAAATACTAGTTGAATCGCTCATGATTATGGTAAAGAATGATAGAATAGAATCATGTTTTTTCCGCATTAGGAAGCTATTTGAACAATTCGTTTGCTTTTATTACATTTGGTCATTTTCTGTGAATATGTATAACATTTTCCATCAAACTCGTATATCTTGCCTTTTTCCATAAAATCATCGGGTGGTCCTTGAAAATCGATACAATTTTTTCCTTTGCAAACTGCCCTAAACAAAGACGCTAAACCAAAACCAAGCAGAACCGACATTATAATTCGACCAGTTGAAGTGTGTACGAACTTACCATAGTGTACCATTGTTATATTAAGTGTATATTTTATTGTATCAAAACATCTGATATTTTTGATCTATCTTTTGGACATTCTATTTGATTGGGAATAAACTGAAAACAATTGTCTGCGTTGTCCTTGTATAACACTTTGTTTACATTTTCAGGGCTAGGATAAATGTGAATCTTTTTGATATCTGCTCCTAAAATATAGACAAAGAACAAACCAATAGCAAAACTAATTATGAACGCATAAACGGAAATATATTTGAAAACCATGTCTCTTAGTATAACAATCGAAAAAAAACGAATATTTTTACGTTTAAAAATTAAATATAAAATCAAAATTATTCACATATTTGTAATGATAGAAGAATATGTGAATAGATTAGTAGATGATCTAGATAGTATAAAATATACGAGCGAACCAATACAAATGGACCTAGTATTAGAAGGTGGTGCTTTCAATGGATCTTATCTAGCTGGGGCGTTATATTTTCTGAGAGAAATGGAACGTCGTAAGTATATAAAAATAAATAGGATTTCTGGTTGCAGTGTTGGTTCACTACTAGCCTTTTTGTATTTGATAGATGGTTTAGATTCGTCTGAAACTATATATGTTGATATTTATAAAAAATTTAAACAAATACATAACCTGGATTGTATTAAAGATTTAAAATACATGCTTGATAAAGCGATAAAAAAAAACGATGATATATGTAACCTTGTAAATAATCGTTTGTTTATTACTTATCATGATATGAGTAAACAGACAAAACCGGTTAAATCAGTTTTTCGTAATATAGATGATATCATCGACACAATCATACGTTCATGCTTTGTTCCTGTTCTAATAGATGGAAACTTGACATATAAAAATAAATATATGGATGGTATTACACCATTTGTGTTTGAATCTGAGCCAATTGTAACCAATATAACAAATACAACAAATACAACAAATACAACAAAAAATAAAATTTTGTATTTAAATATATGCGGATACGATCGGTTCACTCATATTTTTAATGTAAAAAATGAAGCAAGCAATTTTCACAGAATGTTAATTGGTGTATTGGATGTACATCATTTTTACACAAAACAACAAAACAATAATATGTGTAGTTACGTAGATGATTTCAATATAAAACATAATATTACATATAAAATCAAACTATCAATTGAGAGAATAATCGTTCTTTATATAAGCATTTTAATTTACTTGCAGAGTATTATACCTGGTTATTGTTATGATACATTTTTATATAAATTCATATATAAAATAGCGAAAGATTTCTGTAAAATGTACATTGAAACGTACTGCATTTAACGTCGATTCTTCTTTGATTTAAAAATCTTGAAATTAAATGCTTTTCGAAGTGTGTCACCAGTGCGTTTCAGTTTCTTTGTTTTAGTTTTACTTTTAGATTTAGTTTTAGTTTTATTTTTACTCTGTTTGGGTGGGTTAGACGTGTCAGTTACCTCTGCACTATTATCTGATTTTTCAACATTTAATGAGGGTTTGTAACTTAAAAACCATTCGTCATATTCTTTTGTACCTCGTTTGCTTTTCAGTTGTTGAAACATGTCATTTTTGTGTGCTCTCATCTCCTCTACGGATTCCTGATGACCATAGCATGTTATACTGAAACGACGCAATAATCCCTTTTGTGCCAACCGATTTTGCTGCTGAACTTCAAACAAAAACTTGGACATACACAAAATTCGATCAGCAAAAATATTGTAATATGGTCGTTCCGTGTACAGAAATGCAAGATAAAAACTAAGCATTGTGTCTATAGTGGCAACCTTCAATTGCTGTCCCTTAATTGAAACAACATTATAGCTATGACACGCAATTGGTTTATAAACAAATGCAATCGTCTCTTTGTTCACGAGTATTTCGTAATGTTCTGGTATGATTTCACCGATTGCTTTATGAGGTACAATTTTTACATGCTTTACATCAATATCGAGGAGACGCTCCTTTACAATTTCGCATGTTCCAACTGGATCGATCGATAATACATCAAAATCTGCAATGTGACGAACACTCTTTTGTTTCTTTTTTGGCAAATAATGTGAAAACAAGTTGATTGCCATTCCACCGAAAAAAACAACACCTTGGTTAACAAACGTATTTTTCACATTTTCGTATATTTCCGACTCTTTTTCTTTTTCATCATCTTGGTTATCCATTGGGCGTTGAAAATCAACCTGACCACAATTAGTACTTGTAATTGGATAGTATTTATTAAGTAACGTGAGTCTTTTGAATACTTTCTCGAAGCGATCAATTTGACCAGCAGGTCGCGATAATTCTAAGTACATAGACATCTTCAAGAAATTTGGAGGGCAATACAAGATTCCTTTTACTCGGATAGATTCCTTCTTCAATACTCTGAAAAGTTCTTTAGGCATATACGTCAGATCTGCAACAGCAAGAAAGTTACAGAACACTTTGAATGTACCATAATGGGCTCCCGCTTTGGCTTCTACCTCTGTATATCCTTTCTGAACAAATATGTCTGCCAATTCCTTAGCATCTTCTAGTGCATTTGGTGTAAAAAAATCATAGTCACTTAACTCGACATTTTTATCATATATCTTATCGATCTCCGGTAAAAGTGCATCGATTGCGACTCCTCCATAACATACGAGATTTTTTCTGTTTATAAAATCCTCTACAATTTTTATCATTTGCTGGACATCAGGTGTATTCACCAATTGTTTGCCCATTTTGTTTTCAGCTAAATCAACTGCATTTCTAAGAATAGCTAGTTCGCATTCCTGAAAGGTTAATGATTTATCACAAACGAACTTATTCTTCATGTATAAAGATAAGATATAAATTTTGAATTACATCTTATCTAAGTTATTTTTTATATTTATTAGTTGATTTTAGTGTGTTTAGCCACATTGTAAATGACTACCACTTTACTTATTCAAAGGTTTAAATCTGGAATTTGTAAAAATTATTCGAAATATCACGCGTAGCATAAGATAATGACGGCTTTTGCGGAACTGGGGGTTTAATAGTAACTGGTATTTGTCGCAATCGTTCTGGCTTCAAACAGAAGGCGTAGCCACATTTATCAAAGAACATTGTATTTTCTTGAAATAATTCGTCTGGTGCTTGATACCTCATGGCAATCATTTGGCATCCCGCTTCTCTCGCCAGTAACCCATTGGAGTTGGGTGGTTCAGGTCCAACGTCTGGAAATACAATAGACATTCTTGTCTTGTTGTATCGTATAATCTCATCAGCATCGGCAGTATCTTTCACGTCCTTATATTTATATGATCTCATAAATACAGAGTTACTAGTGAGATTTACATACTCATAGAAACCATTATCATTCATAAATGTGTCGTTACTTTTGTCTACTATTACAAGAATCTTACCTTTGAATTTTTTCAGAGGTTCGCTACCTATATTGTAACCATTATTCTCGTAATTATAGTCCTTACCAATCATATATGGGCAGTTTTTCATGATGTCTGTCATAACGGCATATATCTTTAGATTATTGCTTTTAATACGCAAATGAATTAATATTGGGTCATTTTTATTGGGTGAATGATCGCTGAACGCGTAATATTGGATCGTATTTATGACATCCGCAAAATCAACCGAATTGTAGGTTTCCTTTACGTGAAAGTTGTCGGCTGTCGATGTTGACACAACGGGTCTGTTATTAACGGAGTATATTTCAAAATCCAAACATCTTGCACCAGTTTTCAATACGTTTTTCAGATGACATATGTTTACGAAATTGTTTTTATAACTTCCTCCGGAACAAGCATTGTATGCTGTTTTTATATAATAATCATAAAGAGCATAATCCGCGGCTTTGGCATTATCAACAATAGAATTAATATATGAATCGGTTTTATTGTATAACTTGTCTGTATATTTACATTGATTGCTATTCATTCGCGAAACTCTGTAAAAGTATGCACCCATAATGATAATAATAACAACAAAAATAAATAGTATAAATAGATTTATTGTCGCCTCGTCTAATTTTTTAATGTCTATCATTCGTCTAATATTACATATTAAAAAAATATTTCATAATAACATATGGCCGGAGGTTTAATGCAATTGGCAGCTACTGGGCAACAATCTATTATATTGACAGGGAACCCAACAAAAACATTTTGGAAATCAACATATGCTAAATACACTAATTTTGGGAAACAGAATTTTAGATTAGATTACGAAGGAAGCCCAACCCTTCGATTGAATGAAGAATCAACCTTTCTGTTTAAGATTAAGAGACATGCAGATTTATTGATGGATTGTTATGCGTCCATTACATTACCCAATATTTGGTCACCAATTGTCCCACCAAGCACAGATACAGGAAATGTTTGGTCACCATACGAGTTCAAGTGGATTGAGAATCTTGGTGCTCAGATGATAAGTCAAATTACTATAACGTGTGGCAATCAAACTATACAGCAATATTCAGGTCAATATTTGTTGTCACTTGTAAATCGCGATTTTACGCAAGAAAAAAAGGATTTATTCAATCGAATGACTGGAAATATCCCTGAACTAAATAATCCATCGCAAGCAGTTCTTACCCATAAAAACATAGGCGAATATATTGACGCATATCCGAATGCGTATTACACACCAGAACTGGCTGGAGCACAACCATCGATTGACGGAAGAATATTGTATATTCCAATCTTATCGTGGTTCAGCTTAAAAAGTCAAATGGCGTTCCCATTGATTGCTATGCAATATAATGAACTGAATATAAGCATTACGTTTAGACCAATCCG